>Ga0099364_10001453_pt1 | contig 39012 bp, 58 predicted proteins | sample TergutTh196P3_FD_73070 | JGI IMG/M metagenome (GOLD analysis project Ga0099364, IMG submission 73070) | Microcerotermes parvus P3 segment gut microbial communities from Pointe-Noire, Republic of the Congo - Th196 P3 | ecosystem: Host-associated > Arthropoda: Insects > Digestive system > Gut ... | reverse complement strand
CTACTTGCACCTCCTGGGAGATATTCGCCCGTAATGTCCCTAATCCCATCCCTTTGAACCCCGCCAGTTTCAAACGTTGGTCTATATCCGCCAGCCCACGAGGGGAACGTACCTGCTCTGGTAATCACTCCCAGTATCCGCCTACCGTTGTATGTTCCGCCGGAAACAGTTCCGCCCACCGCCAGATCATTGGCAGTCCATGAGTCTTGCACCTGCCGTCTTGCGACCCTTGTGATCGTATGTCCGTAGTTTGTTTCACCGGGAAATATCCAGTCGATGGGGTTTAGATCCGCTGGTGCACCTGTAATAGCTTTGTTTGCTCTCACTATACGCCTATGGCTACTTCCCGGCACTTGATAAATCACATACGCATTGTTAGCGTAATTTGCTCCAGTTGTATAATTCGCCAGTGTCCCAGTCGGATAGGTTGTCGCCATTTCATAGATTTCTGCCCTGTTAGTCCATATTACCCAGCTCCCTGGCAAGCCCATTTCCACAGGCGTTGGATCGTTAGGACCTTGTGTGTAACCGGAGCCAATACGATAAATGCTCGAGTAAATTGTTGTTCTAAATTTTTCGTAAGACGCCTTTTTTAATAATCCTTCTTGTTGGTCAAAAACATACAATAAATTGTCAAGGTCAAGTGCGTCAATGTCTGACAAACCTGTTATATTGGGAATTACCTGCCCTGGGTATCCTCTCTCGCCTTGAGGAATTTCAAATACCAATTCAGCTGCATTTCCAGTTCCTATATTGGCTACAGTTGCAGGCTCTCCAGCCTCGATCGTTCTTGTTTCGATACTCTCTAATGTTCCGGCCTTTCCATCGGCGCCGATTGTGTAAGGTAAATTATTCCAGGCAGTAATACCGTCGCCAACTTTAATTTTTCCTTTGTCCTGTCCATCAGAGACTAAGCCCATTTGGCCTTCTTTTAGTACAGGATTTGCTTCTCCCCATTTTGCAAATGTTCCACGTCTTACTCTGACGATTGCCTTAATAACTTCAGCCATTATATTACTCCTTCATCGATTATTACTTCGTATTCGCTGTCCAGTGTCTCTGCATACATTTGATCATAATCAAATTTATAATCAAAATCCTGAAAGTCTGGCTCCATACCGTCTATATAAACAAATAATTCTTCATCGGCAATTACATCAATTGTTATTGTTCTGTCTTTCCAGTTACGTTTATATGACAAAACTTTAACTCGCATTTTCCCATGATGCTGCCTCGGCTTCATGTACTTTTGAATAATTTTCATTTGCCTGGGTATTTCTACAGTAAAATCTATCCAGCCAGTGGAAAATAATTTTATTTCGTTTAACCGCAGCCCATCTAACTGAATCCCACGATATATCGGTCTGACTTCCATAAAATTATCAAGAATTGTTTTGCTCTTTCTAAGGACATCCCTTCTAGCCATGTCCACATCACCGGCGCCGGATAAAAAGGCATTGTTTACAAATTCTTTTTCGTATTTATAAACATCCATAATAGCGGTCTGTCTGGACTGGTCGATTTCAGTTTTCCATTCTTTGTCTGTATAGTCTTGTAAATAGTTTATAGTTGTAAATGTGGCGTACTTGTCTCCGTTAAGTTCCAGCTCCACTTCATTACGGTTTAGTATTTCAGCCCAATGGATGTTAAAACTTTCGTCTCTACTTGGATTGTCAACTCGGGCTGTGAACAGGTTTTTGTTTATCAAAAGCTGGAAGCCCAATAAAGCACCGTTTTGTATCTGCTCTATCCAGTCATAAATGTTTTTTGCAGAGTCAAGACATATCCCTATCGGCCTCCCCCCTTCCATTTCTCGTTCCCAGTCAGATAAATCAAAATAAGAGGATTCATAGGGCAAATGTCCATAATAAGTCATCATGTCTTTTACTATGTCGCCGGGGGAATGGAGATCAACAAAAACCCCTGTCATCTTTACCGTGTTGGCATCTCCGTTTCTTCGGTGCAAATGCCCCCGGTTATCACGCATAGCCTGGCTCCACCAGATTTCTATACGCCCATCGTTATTAAGCGTATCTCCGGTTAGGATACCATTATCAGGTATTGTAGACTTTACTTCAATTCCAAATTTATTTTTATGGATTATTTTTATAGGGTGAGGGTTTCTATCCTGCCAATAAATTACCGCTGGTTCATCAGGATCATCAGATAATGGAGCCGGTTCATTTCCTTCTACTCCTAACCCGGGGAACACTTCTGTCCATACATCATTCATTTTTGCAAAGACTTTTTCTATTTTGGTAATTTTGCGTGCAAAATGAAACTGGAACCAGTCATTAAACACGCCTTCCTCTACAAGTTCCTCCCCTTCAAATAATGGAAACTTCGTGTATATTTCTTTTCGATTAAGACAGGTTCCTGTAACGCCTCTGCAATATCCGTATGCATCCTGGATAACTTTATTCTCCAGATTGTCCTCTATGTGCGGATATTTTTCCAATGTGTAAAAAGTATTCGGTGCCTGAAGCGTCAGCCGAGACCGTTTGTCTTTAACAGAGAGTTTTATACTGTCAAGCCCGATGGTATATTTTTCTACATAAAACTGTCTTATAAACTCCAGTGATCCATCTTCTGTCAGATTCAGGAAATTTATATCATTTCCAAATAATCCGGTAAACTCATCCAGCATCCCAGTGCTGTTGTCAATAACAACATTTCCGGTGGAAAAAGCCATTCTCTTATACTCAAAATTATCACTGCTGTCCTCTATTTCAGGAAATTCTAAAAGGAGCGGATATGTTTTGTGTCTTCCCAGTAAAACAGATTTCCCATAACTGAACGCCAAAAGAGTACCAGTTTTGAATGATATAAAGCTGGACGGCGGATTACTGTGCTTAAAGTGCATAAGCAAAACTGACGGTTCATCAGGGTCGATCCACCATGACAAATCAGTTTTTCTTAATTCTTCGTATGAGTTTACTCGTAAGTATTCAACAAAATCAATAAATAAATTTCCAATTGTTATTTCGGAACGGCTGTATTCTGTATCATCGTCCACCATAAAAGGCAGGTTTTTTTCGTAATTTTCTAACCACAGTCTGGCTTTCCATATAGGGCTGTCATAAGCTGTTACAGTAACAGTGAGGTCATTTGTATTGGAAAGTTGAACAATGGGTATTCCTGCCAACGCTTATACTCCCTATAGTGCAAAGAGAGACACAGATCCGGTAACGGAAGCAGTTTGATACCCTGTGCCATTTGCTCCGTTTGCTCCGTTGTTTTGCCGGTTAGGATTGTTTAAAAGTGCCTCATAACTTGTTGGGTTATTATCAACCCAGAAAGGAGTAGAAGCATCATCATAATACTGAAATGAAGCTGTTCTTGTCGCTTGGCCGCCATTTCCACCGGTACCACCATTTCCGCCTAACTGAATTACAACTATTTTCCCATTGTTTAATAAAATGCTGTCTTCACCATCAGCACCGTTTCCCCCATTACCACCCATTCCGCCTGTTCTCCAACGGTCGTTATTAGTGGTAGTGGTTGATGTTTCTCCGTTTGCTCCATTGGCGCCATTTGTCCCGGTTCGTCCAGCAATTAAGGTTACAGAGCCTTTATCAAGCCACAGAACAATTTCTTTGGATTGTCCTGTCGTTCCCGCTGAACCTGCTGAACCAGTCTGTGGATTTGATTCTAATTGGATACTACTTGCGGTTTGTCTTCGTCTTGACTGCCCTGCTGTTCCTCCGGTACCGCCATTCCCGCCGTTTCCACCTTTGATTACTATACGATAATATCCTGCTTCGATTTCCTTTTTAATAATTCTTTGTGTTGAATTTGTACTCGATATTAGTACCCCAGTGGTATCTATAGGCTCATTGAAAAAAGGCGTTTCTACTCCGACAAGGGTTTTTGTTCGGCAAAGAGTATTGCTTTGTTTATAACATGACATCAAACACCGCATGTTTTGTTCTGGGTGATACCAGCCGCCTTTTTGCACCTGATATTCAGGCGGGGAGCTGTTGAAAATAAACCTTGCAATGCCCGATCCCATAGCTTCTGCGTAAGCGTATGTAAAACCATCTCCAACTAAATTGTAATTTACAATTTCCTCATCGGCTGGTACCTGATAAAAAGAGCCGTTTAACTCAAACATACTTCCGGCAACTATTCTCGGAACTCCTGTAGTACGTTTCTCGGTATAGTCAACCAGCATAAGGCCTCTGGTTGTTGTTGTTAATTTGCCTAACAACTGCATCCATGCAGTAGTGTCAGGATTACTGTCAGCCGGTTCCAGTATCATTGTTGCCATTTATCTTGCCTCCTGCCATTCGCAAGTGAAATTCCAGAAAAATCCGTTCTCGCGCCGTTTGTCTGCTTCTCCATAATTCGACACAGTTGCGAAAAACGGTAAAAATTCATCATGGGCTTCCGGGTACGGATCTATTACATGGGGGACTATTGTTTGCACTCCGCTGATGTAGTCATCAAATGTCTTTTTCTCCTGATTATCCACACGGTTATATGTTGCACCGAAAGTTCGGAGCGTTTCTGCCTGTACTCCTGTTGCCTGTCCGGTAAACGTCCTACCGCCCTGGCTTCTGACTTGCAAATGTGTCTTGGGTGAGACGACAAATCGAGGTAATATCCAGGTTTCGCCTGTGTAAATGTAACCAAGGGATATTTTTTGATCGCCCTGTAATGATAGGTTGAAATTGTTTATTTGCTTTTTATCCAATTTATTAAATTCATCTTTTATTTGTATGATGGTTAAGAGATTTTCTATTGCAAAATCCTGGTTAAAAACTACTTCTTCGTCATTTAATAACTCAAGCCGGCCGGAGACAGCGTTAGTGTTTCCTATAATAAAAGAATCCATAGGAATTAAATTGCTCCACACTCCTTTTAAGAGAATGTCATTACTGGTAAAATCGACCTGATAATCCAAATATCTGTTATGGAGATCTTCCAGCCTTGAATAGGATGCTTTTTCAGTACTGTTCAGTGTTGCTGCTTCCACAGCGTTTACAGGGTATACGTTCATCTTGGCACCACGCTTGATTGGTTGATAAATACCTGGCGGTTGTTTATGTATTTTGCTATTATTACCGCCATTTGCTTACCGTCCATATTAACTGGAACATTGACATTGATATGGACTTCTTTTTCTCCGCTCCCAAGATTCCCCTGGTTAATGGCATCAAATAAATTTTGAATTTGCCGTTTATTTAGCACCATCTCGCCACTGTTTAATCCGGCCAGCATGTTATCACCAGAATAACTGTTTCCCGCAACAATGCCTCCCTGGGTAAATGTTTGTAATTGGGGTTTATTTTTAGTAATTACAACAGTTTGAGCAGCGCCCATTCCACCAACAGCCAGCACGTTTGGAGCGTTCAGCGGGAACCCTGGGGGAGCCGCTAGGGCCTGTAACGTCGCCATTGAAGCGGCAACTGCAGCGTTTAGGAGTTGCATTTTCCAGTTTGCCAATGCCACTTTATAGTCAAGTTGTGCTTTGTCGTTGGCGTACTGGTTATCCATTTCTTCTTTGGCAGTATTGTATTCATTTTCAGCATCAATTGACTGTTGTTTGAAGTCTTCCTCTATCTGGAATTTCTTCATATTACTGTGAGCGAGGTATATTGCTTGCTGATCGCCGGATTCAAGGGCTTTTCTTAATTCTTCCTCGTGTTGTTCCTGCGTGGCGGCTTCGACAAAGCCCATGGCGTAGAGTTTCGCCTGTTTTTCTTTTTCTATGTATTCAAGCTTGTCTTTATAAGCATCTTCAAGGCGATCTTTGTCATCTTTGTACTGTTGGTCAAGTATTCTCCTTTCTTCATCGACAGCTCGTTTTACTGCGTCAACCCGGCCTTGCATGATAGTCGAGAATATCTGAACAGCCTGCTGTCCATGTTTTTCTATTACGCCTTTCCAGTCTTCGTAGTATTTTTTTAGGCTCTTAAAAAATTCTGCTGGTTTGTCTGTTGCCCATAATTTTTCAAAATCCATCCTTATTTTTACAAATTGCTGAGCCGTTACATTTGCATGACGGTCAGACTCATTCATTGCGTTAATAGCATTTTCAATCTGTTGCCATGCCCTTGCTTTTTCAGCTTCTCTTATTTCATCGACAGATCCACGCAATCGTATATTTTGATAAATCAAATTGCCGGTTATTTCATTAACCTCTTTGAGTGTTTGTGCAATTCTTCTGTTTTCTTCTTCAGCTTCGGCTTCAATTCCTAGAGCTCTTAATTGATTAGTTGTATTTTGAATATTCCTTGCATACTGATCTAACCCATCACTTTCAGTAAAAAACCCTCTCCAACTGTCTCTTTGTAAATCATGTTGAATCCTTACATCCTCTAATGCCTTATGAGCCTCTTGTTGAATATTGCGAAGTCTTGTTAAATACGCTACTGTGTTACGCTCAGATGCTTCAAATTCTGCGTTTAACTCTGTTAAAGCACTGCTATATCGTTCCGCAACTTGTACCCTTATTTCTCTACTAGCGGCTGTTAAAACAGTTTCGGCTTCTCTCCACCTAGTTTCTAATTGGTCAATTGTTCCTAATGCTGCTCTCGCCGCCACATTCGCTTCATGTGCTCTTTGAACTTGATCATGCTTTTCTTGTGTGGCAAAATCCCAAATATAACCTTCCATTTCTGCTCTGTATGCTCGTTCGGCTTCTGCAGCTTCTCTGGTTAGCCTATTTATTTCTTCCCTTGCTTCAACCTGCGTCCTTAGTCCTTGTGCTATTCGGTCATTTGCGTCTCCATGAAAATTTGTTTGCCTTGTAGCAGAAGCGAATGAACCTTCAATCTGTCCCAATAATGCTCTTTGCTGTATACCTCCAGCGGTTGTGGTTATATTTAATCGAGCTAATTGAGAATTAAGAATATTTAATGCGTCTGCCTCTGACTGATAAGCGGACTGTCTTCTCTGGTGGGCTGCTTCACTTGTAATTAAGCCGGATCTTTCAGCTCTTGCTATTTCCTCAAGTAATTGGATTCTGCTTGCTTCGATTTCAAGGCTGCGTTTTTGTAGTTCCTCCAGTTTATCTCTGTCGGCTTTTTCTGCATTTTCACGTCGCTGTCTTTCTTCTGCTGCTCTATTTTCTACCTCAATCAGTGTTTCATGTTTTTCCTGTTGGTTCTTAAGCTCTGCAACAATTTGTCTTCTTCGCTCTAATTCGTCAAAATCTATATAAGACCAGTCTTGATTTAATCTTTTCTGATATTTTTCAAGGTTATATTCCGCTATTTTTAATTGATCGTTTATTTGCTCCCATCCCAACTCCAATTCTTCGTTTACGATACGTTGTCTAATGGCAAGTCTTTCTGATACATCTGTTACAGAAGAAAGATCTTCTCTTAGCCTAGCAATGCCAGCAAGTGCCTCGGTATAATCGGCTTTTAGTGCACGATCTCGTGCATTTTTTAGTTCTTGCATGTCGGCTTTAGCTGCTTTAATATCAGCTCTATAATCTTGCCAAAATAATTTCCACCCTGAGGTTTTTTCACCCCTTGCTTCTTTAAGCCTTAATGTTTCTGCTGTTAACCTTGCTTGTGCGGCATTAACATCATTTATAGCAGAAGCCACACCCCCATAAGTTTCTTCAACCTCTTTCAAGATTAGCGCCTGAGCTTCTGCTACTCTCCCCATTTCAGTTAATTCAATAATCTGCTCTCTCAGCTCTCCCTTAAAGCGGAAACCTTGCCGCATAAGAGAAGTTAATCCTTCAATAGGATGATCCAAAGCTCTCCCCAAGGTTTCAGCGGCAGAGGACACATCCATACCTAAAACCGCAGCCATATCCGCGGCGGCTTTAGTTGCTCTATCAAACGTTTCGCCTATTACATTTGTATATCCCAACAACCTTGACTGCATTGCCATAATGTCATTAACAGCAAACCCGGTGCTTCTGCTTAATTCAACGGCGTCATTTTTTAATTGCCTGGTGCTTGCCCATGCAATAGCTCCTGTGGTTGCGACTATAGTGTTGAGCTTTGCGAGTTCTTGTTGGCTTTTTATATATGCATCAGTTGTTTCGTTTATAAAATCACTAATTGCCGCAAACGCTTTTTTTACTACGCCTACAATAGCAAGAATAGCCCCGACAATGGGGACTGACATTATTGCCTTCTGCATCCCCTTCATCATGGAGAGCATTTTATTAACGCCAGTCTTGCTCAAATCCTGTAAAGCTTCTCCAACGTCATTTCCCATTTCGGAAAACTTATCAGAAATATTGTCAGCGGTTTTATTTACAGGATCTTCCAATCCCCTTATTAAACGAGTTGCGTCTGATATATCTTTTTGGATATTTTTTAGAGCCAGTCTTAATTCTGAGTATACTGTTCCTGCACTTTCACCGGCCATTTGCCTGTCTCCTTACATACCCAAAAAATAAAAAAAGCGACAATGCTCCCCTCGGTTTCCCAAGAGATTCATTGTCGCTTCCGCATATCGGTCAGCAACTTATAATAAAATATAAGGTCAGGGACAGTTTATCAACGCACCGCCCTGTTTTTAGTTATTTATAAGCCAATTCTCCAAATAATTCCGGATTAAGAAAAACCTGTGCTGACGGTGTAAAAAGATGTTCTGTTACACCAATTGAAAAATACGAATAAGGATAATTTATTCTGACATCTTCGGAAAAAATTTGTGCAAATGCACGTACCTTTTCATTAGGTTGTAGAATTATATGCGCACCTAAGTTTTCATCATGGATTATAGATGCCTCGTCTGCTAATAAAATTTCCGTGTTTGTAATACCAGCAATTCTATTTCCAGATATAATATTATTTGTTATGTGGTTATAATAATAATCTATACGAGAATCTAGCCAAGAAAAAGGTCTAAAAAATGGTAAAACTATAGGCATATCAGTTATATTTACCAGATATGCAGCACCGTAGATTTGGTCAGGGACATCAGATTGATCTGCGGAAAAATCAACTGATAATAGATTAAAAGCACCCATAAAACGATAATCAACCGTCCACTCGTCAATGTTAAAATTTCTTGGAATAAGCGGATAATCAGGCCAATTTATTTCTATCCTTTCAAACTGTCTTTCACTATTATTATAAAATGATAATACAATTCGTTCAGCTTGTCGGTAATTATCTGGTAAATACTCAAATTCTGTTATTGGAATAACAACCTTTTCTTTTGATCTTAAATCGTGATTATATATTATACCAGAGCGAGCATTTATATAGTAATGAGCATTAGTAAAAACATTATGCGGGAAATCAAAAATACTTTGATCATAAAAATAAATACTTAAGCCTGGTGTACCTATTGTTAAAGTATAATTACTATTATTGGTTATTACTAAATTTTGGCCTTCCCATAATACCGAAAAAGCACTATTTGTTTCAGCTTGCGGTTGTGAAGCACAAGATAATACCAATCCAGCCAGCAGTAAAACCAGTCCTAAAACTTTTACCTTCTTCATAAACAAATCCTCCAGAAACGCAATAATGCCATGATACTGCCTTCTTAACGTTTTGGCAATTCATCAGATGAGGCTTTTTGCTTATTCTTCCCTCCCAGATACCACTGGTACTTAGCCCCCCTGAACGTCTCCTGATCCTTCAAAAACTCCTGTAAAACATGGCCGGCATAAGCGTCAATTTCCTTTTTGTTATAATCGGTGTAAACCCCGGACAGGTAATCGGAAGGAGCTTTATTGTTGTTTTTTGCCAGACATGCCGCCCTCAAAAGGCTTTCTTTTGTGATTTTCTTTATATCAGATACGTCATTTCCCATAGCCCATTTTGTTACAAAGGCCATGGTGTCGTCTGGCAGAATGAACCCTATCTGCAGGTTAATGGTCTGGATTTCCTTTTCAATGACGCTTCTTTCTGTTTCTGTCATTTCATCTTTGTTTTCATCAAATCTTTTTTCAAGTGCCGCCAGTTCCGCCTTTTTCTCTGAAATAACAAAATCATTGTTTTTGGCCAGGGTTGTTATATGGTCAAAAGTGGGAACATTAAAAACTATTTTGCAGATTGCTTCCTGATAGTTTCTTATTTTGATTATGTCCTCATACTCAAACTTGTGATCCGGGTTTTCCTGATCCAGCGTAATATTGGATATGTCGCCACATTGCTCCAGTTGCGTTGCATTGGGGCACCTTAATTGACAGAAAACATCAACACCATTAAAAGGTACTTTGACCCATGAAAAAAGAGCACCCCTGATTTTTTCAATGGGGTTATAACCTACAGGCATTTCTTGCGGAATATGCCCTTTCAAGTAATCAGCAATTCCCTGTGTAATCAAATCTTTTACTTTGCGCTCTTTCATGGTGTTCCTCAAAAATCATTAAGGCGGTAAACCGTAATCTACCGCCTTACAAACTGCTTACGCTTTGATTGATATGTCCTTCACCCTTAAAGCGTCAAACTCCGTCAATGAAAGTGTCTGCTCCTGCCATGCCGCAAACTTAACGCCATGCTCGTCAGTGTACTCTGTTGCACTGAGATTAAAAGCGTATGTCGCCCAGGCTTTCGCCTCGATAGGAACATCACCCTCTTTGCCAATCATCGTGCGGAGCAAGAGCCTTTCAAAGCCATGCATGTCGCTTATCTTGCTGGAGCCTGATCCGTAAATTGCAGAGATTATCTCCGCATAAAAAGTCGGCGAATCAGATTCGTTGCTTAACGGCGGATCATAAGTACCCTTTTCCCTGTCAAGATCTCCCCCCTGAATCATTTCCAGGAGGTAATAATTTTTCTCTTTAAGGGTAACAACAGGAGAAATCCCCTGGATCATTGCACCGATGATCATTTTGTTTAGGGTGCCTTTGAGACCTTCTTGTTCAATTTCCTCTTTGTCTTTGATGTCCTTCGGCAAGCCGATTGAAATTGTCTCATCATCAAAGAAGGAAATTACCTCAAGACCGTTTCCGCCGTGTTTAATTCCCTGGCCGAAGTCTAGTGCCGCGGCAAGGGGACCCAGCACCTGGATTATTTTCCCACCGCCTGTCCCGGTCTGACTACCTTTAAGCCTCCCGGTCGCACCGTCTACTGAAAAAGTGATTCCAGTAAAAGCGGCTGACGTTAGAGCCGTTACCGCCTGTGCGACTGTTACACGGGTCAAATCACTCGCCGCGGTAAAGTCCACTTCTTTTGTAACCGGCGTATCATAATCAATTTTGATAGTGATATTACCCTTCTTGGAAGCCAGAACCTTTGATAAATCCGCTGTATTAGCGAAGCCGAGAAAGCGTTGCGGGGTGGGAATAGTTCCGTCAGGGTTGTGCCTTTGAAACCTGATTCCTTCACTCGCAAACCTTGCTTTCCTGTTTATGATTGCATTGTTTACTGCCATTGTATTACCCTCGAATAGTTTTATTGATTCCCAAGTAGAGGAACCGTGTATATCCTTTCCATGAAAAAAGTATTGCCTTCTGGCTCTGCGGTTATGTCAGTATATCCGCCTTTATGTAAGCGGAACCGGCCGCCTTCTTTATCGTCAATATAGCCGCCCAGCAGCTCATCCATTTCTACTAACGTGTATTTTTCCAGAGCATTGAACATTCCCTGCTGATGATAAATTATGATCCGGTACTGCCTTGTATTTGCCGTTAATCCTGTTTCAGGCTTCACCACAACATAAGGCGGCGGCGGTATCTTCATACTGTCCGAAAAAAGCACCACATTTTTTATAGTGCCTTCTTTTAACCGGGCAATGATTTCGTTTACCATAGTTTTTTCACGTCATCGATGAAATAGGCCGTCAGTGTGCGGATTGTGGGTTCAAGAAGTGGACGAACACTTCTGCCTCTGGCAAACTCAAGATATACTCCGTAATCCATAGTGTGCCTCAGCCCAAAGCCGATGTCTCCGCCTGAATTAACCGTATAACCCTCTATGCCTTTAATTGCATTCGTTGTTCGGTTAGTCCAAAACTGCCCTTTGTTCTGCGTTGTTCCCTGGCTGTCTCGGGCGGTTCGTTGGGCAAGCATGGAGTATTTCCTGCAGAGTGCTTGTACTGCTATTGCCTTTTCGCCGAAGATACCGGCGATCCGTGCTTCTACTTGTCTGAGACTTTTTTTGTCAAGCATTACGCATCACCTCTCCGGTAGTTTTCTTGACGACACGCCTTATCCTAGGATCTAGTGCCTGTTTAACTGTATTTCCATGTCTAAGCCTGTCATAAATAACCGTTTTTGGTAGTCCTGTTATTTCTGCCCATTCGTGAATCGTATGCTTTACGCCATCCATCTCAATAACAGGCGTCGTTCTTTTATTTCTCGCCTGTTGAAGTTTTGTAGCCCATCGACAATTTGAAGGCTCGTAGTTGCCATTTACGTCTATACGATCAATGGACAAATCATCTTGATAACCATTCAACATAGCCCATTTGCAAAAGCTCTCAAACTGTTCCCACTCCTTATATACGGAAATACCTCTGGCTCCATAGTCTTTGTAATTTTTTGCATTAGTATTCTTGCATCGGTAAAGCATGTGTGCCCATATATCATAAATCCTCGTGCCTTCCATCCCATGTTTAACATTGTTCTTGCCCAACATACTTCTGGTTTCTTGCCTTAGGCATCCACAAGATTTTACGAAACCATTATTAAGTAACTTACCTTGCTTTTCGACTATGTTTCCACAAATACATTGACACTTCCAATACGCCCGACTGTTTTTAGTAGATGTGTATTCTATAACCGTAAGCCTTCCAAATTGTTTTCCGGCTAAATCATTTCTCACCATTATCTTCCCTCGTTATAGAAAACATTACCTTTGCCATGGACATATGATGAAAGTGCGCCAGATAGCTGACTTATACAGCCGAGTGCTGCCTCTATTGTTAATGGATAAACGCCACCACTGAAATAAAAAGGTATTGCATCCATCGGCGGCTGAATCTGTTTAACTGCTTCAGCACTCCCTGGTCTGGGAGGCAGCATATCCGCTTTATCCATCTGCCCTCACTAATGGTGCTTGTTTTGCATAACACTCTCCTTCAACAGAGAGTTCATCCACAACACCCACCTTCCATTTCCTGATTGCCCCTGTCTCCGCTGTGATAATATCACCCTCTTGTAAGTCCACGTCAAAAAGCATCAACACATACATCGATTGATTTGTCGTCAGCCCTGTCGCTGCAACAGATGTATCCTGCACGCCACCTTTCTGATGGCTTATTCTCACCCATGCGTCATGCTTTTCCGGAACAGCACCAGTGTCAACAACCAATACTCCACGGCCATTGTCAATCAGCGGATAACGCTCCCAGGCAATCTTTACAGGGTTCAGATCTATAAGGTCATATACACCATCAAAAAGACTGTCCCACAAAGCACTCATTACCACGCCTCTGCCACGCCGCCTATTACAGGCTGTTTTGTTTTCATGGTTCTTCCAGTGTTCATTCCAGCTTGCGACATCAGGATTTTCTTTTGCTCTTTGTAAAGCTCAATCTGGTCCCGGAGGCTTGCTTTGGTAACACTCTCCGCTCCAGCCGAGAAGCTGATTGCACCCGACTGTAAGCCCATGATAATAAAATCAATCAACGTAACCGCGGCGCGGTTAATGCCTTTTTCGTTGACAGTTTCAATGATGTAATTATCACTTAACTTAACCTGTGCCTTTTCCCAGGAGTCTCGCCGCTCATTGAATCTTTGATAATTACCCAGGTCTGCCACATAATAGACAGCCTGGGCATCCGGTTTTTCAGGAAGGGAATCTGCATAGATAAAATCATTAAACCCTACAGGGTCTCTGAGCATCATCCGTATTTTTCGTACTACTGCAAATTCCGCTTCCGTCATTGGCTTACTCCGGGAAAGTTCCCTTGATGATTCCGCCGTAGGCTTTGCCTTCCTTGGTTTCGCCGATGAGCCAATCCATGAAGGTTACGCCGATGCGGTACCACGCCCTTTCCTCGCGGGAGAGCTGGAGCACAGAGCCCTGTCCTGTTTCCAGTGTCAGGTCCCGTTTGATAAAAGTCATACCACCGTAAGGGGTAACGCCTACCAAGTAATACTCGCCCTCTTTGACACCGGGGAAGTCAAGAGAGTTGACTTGGCCCCAAGGCAAGCCGTGCTGAATACCATGGGCATAAGGAATGATTCCGTCAATCGGAAGAGCATTGACCATCTGCCTGAGACCACCGGCGCCGACGAGGCCGCCGGAAACCACGGGCTGAACCCTGCGACGATCCATCGGGTTTATCAGCATGTAAACCTTCGGATTCATCTCGCCGATTTTCTTCAGCTTGAACTGCGGGTGATGCAGTTTATAGAGCTTGTCTATAGCGGCATCAACTGTGTCGTAAATGCGAAGATCTCTGGTGTCCCCTTTGGCCACTACAGCCTGTGTGTGTTTTTCGTCATAAGTCGCCTTGACGATTTTGCCAATGACATCATCGTTACGCGAATCGATGCGGATTGTGGCCGCAGTCTCCATGAGGCGGTTTACGTCCCAGAAGGGATTGAAAACCACATCGTAAAGGCTGTTCTTATGACCAAAAGCCTTGATCATCAGAGAGATCAACACTTTTTCGGCAGCGGCTTCTTCGATGAGAGGAACGCTGTCGTTAGAACCCTTGATCTCCCGCTCCATACCGGTATAAGGCAAGAAGTCGCGGAGGTTAATGTCCTTCGGCATATCGGGGCGGTTAAACACCGTTGTCAAGACTCCGGTGTAGTCCGGCATTTCATCTGACAATCTCACGATGTCAATGAAATACGCTCCTATGAGTTCGGCAACTGTGGCGGGGTCATAACCCTGATTAGAATTTTTCAGGGTTTCCAGTTTGCCACGAAGTTCCCGAATCCTGTTGTGAAGCTTCGCTCTGCGGTCGGAATCTCTCCAAGCCGGGCTGGTTACCACAATGTCCTGGTTGTAGTAGGAATGTACCTGCTCCATTGCCAGGTTGTCTTTTGCGTTCCCCTGATAAACGCTTACGTTCCGGCTGTGGCGAGTGTTCGCCATCCGCTCATGAAGCGTCGCGCTGTCAATAACAGGGATTAGTTGGTTTTTTTCCATGTCTCTGTCTCCTTATGCTACTGCTGTGGGGAATTTGAAGAAGGTGATAATACCTTCCGCATCCAGCCTGTTATGGGCAATCTGCCCAACTGCGGCATAACCGCTTGCGGGTGCGTCGGCAAACTTGCCGGCTGCCTGTCCAAAATACAGCGTCTTTCCCTCGGCATAGGCGTTTGCCTGTGCTGCAAGGTCTTTTCCGTTAACCTGAATTTCCATGAACGGCTGAATCTGTAAGCCTACAAAATCTCCGTCTTTGGTATTCCGGTCAACTACTCCGGAGAGCTGTCCGATAACAACAAACTCGTTTTGCTGTAAATCCCTGCCCAGGCTGTTTTTAATGCGTACAACGTCGTTGTACTGTTTTTCGATGTAAACCTTCATGTGATTACACCTCCATCACCGCAGGCTGGCTGGCGGCGTTAGCTTCGGTGCTTCCACCGCTTTCTATGCGGTTGAATTCCGACTGATGATCTGCCTGTGCAGCAAGCAAAGTCTGCATGACCGAATCGTTCTTGAGAGCGTCAAGAGCCGCGGTAAGGTCATTTCCTACTTTGCCATTACACATTTTCATTGCGTAATTGTAAGCAGAGTTGTCAACTTCCTCGCCTTTGGCGTTTTTGATTTTCTCTGAACCAACCTGGGCCCTGACTGCGTTCTGCACCAAGAACCGCTCGTTTTCAGCCTTGGTATTGAGTAACACCTTGAGCTGATCCAGCGGCTTGTCGCCCAGCATTTCTCTGACACTGTTTGCCAGAGCAGTGTTGGCGTCGTCCTGCTCGTTACGCAGGAAGGCTGTGGCCTTAGCCCCAATAGCAGTGGCGATCTCGCCCATGGTAATCAGGCCGTTCATGAACAGGCCTGCCAATAATTTTAGAGCCTCTTCTCTTTCCATAGTTTTTCTCCTGTTTCGTTGTTTGTCTGCCAGGGATACAAGCTCTGTCAGTTCGGGTGTTCGGCTATCGGCATTGGCGGCATTGCGGCGCAACACGGAATAGGTTACTTGGCCGTTCTGGATGAGTTCATCCCCTTTCGATTTATAATCAACCTGACCGTTTTCGATCAGTGATTTTACTTCTTCATAGTCATAATCACTTTCACTGTTGCTTACTGTCTGCGGCATTGCACCGCATTCAAAAGGCACTGCGTCGTTACGCTCGTTTCCGATGCTTTTGACAAAGTACCGTTCCATTTCTTTGGTTTTTTCGTTCAGCTTTGTTTCGTACTCGGGCAAAGTAACCAGAGAGAAATGGACGTTACCTGCCATCACATCCCGGATAAAGCCAGAATTGGTTGTCTCGTATCCCATGGCTGGAACAACAATCTTGAAATAAACAGTGCCGGCACCGTTGCCTTTCTTTTCAAGTTTCCCGCCCACGGTGTAAAAATCGTTTCTCTCCGGGTAGTGGTGCCCCAGCTTATTTCCACCGAAGGGGTGAGTCTTCATGCGATCAAGGTACGATTCAAAAAACCGCTCCGTGTAAGTGCCGCCTGTCCCTTTTACCGGGTAATCAATGGCCTCTACCCTGTACAGGGGGTTTTCCTCGTTTTTGAGAATGGCGGCCATAGCGTCAGCGTTTATCAGTGTCGGTAAGCTTTGAGCGTCCGGCAGTTCGGTTTTTGACGTGCGGTAATTGCAGTAAACCACGCCAGGGGGCGGAGCATTGTTCTTAAACAGTTTTCTCATTTCGTTTTTCTCCACAAAAAAAAGGCGACAAACTGCTCCATGGTTTTCCATAGAGAAATTTGTCGCCTCCGCATATCGGTCGGCTACTTAGTAATAGTTGCCCTTAGTATACTCGATTATGGCTCTGTGTCAAGCGTTTTTTTCAATTCGTAGCTTTTCTTGTGTTTCAATGACGATTTCTGTTTTGGGAGCGGTCTTGTCAAGTTTAATCCGCACCTCGCCATAGTCAACAGATAAAGCCGCTTTTCTCACTGCTTTTATAATTGCTTGTTCAGTCGCTTTCCCCAGCACCATTGTCCCTCCCAATCCCAATGATTAGGTTTGTTGAGCGTTGTCTTCGCCGTTTGCCTGTGAGAGTTCAGCAGCCGATTCGTTGTTACCCTCGGTGTTTGTGTCATTTGTTTTTACGCTTCCACCACGATTCGTTGTTACCCTCGGTGTTTGTGTAGTAGTTTTTGTAACAGCATCGATAGAAACTCCGTCTTTGACAAAGTGCAGGCCGTCTGCATCCTGTGTCAGGCCGTGGTACTGTGCCGTTACCAGTGCATCGGCAAGGGTGGGATACTGGCGGGGTTTACCGTCGGTATCGTCGTAGAACTTTGTGTCGTTCTCTTTTGTGATCGCAATATTAAACATATTGTCCTCCCTGATATTTATTGGACTAATGCCCTTGATTCTCTGCCATAAGATGGATTATCTCCGAATTCCGTTGTTCTTGTCTTCGGTATCTTTTTTTTGCCATTCTTCAAATTTTTTCTTTATGTCTTCTGGGGCATCTTGTCTTAACCTTAGCGGTTCATCACCTGGTGCTTCCCCATCTACCCAATCGTCCCAATCTTGTTTTTGATGGCTCATTTAATTCCTCCATACAATATTTTTAATGCATTATATATTTTAAGAGAAATCTCTCGCGGCGATTGCATCGTGAGAACATCAGAAACTGCTTCTGCTATCAAATTATCTGTGTCAAATTTTGCATATCCAGATATTTCTCTTACTCTATCATCGACACTATTTATGTTATTCATCTTTAATAAATTGTCAATAGCTGTAATTACATCAACTTTATTTGATCTCAAAAGATTAACGATAGCATGGCCGTATTCGTGAGCTATTTGTCCACTTAATTCTGTTGAAGCGAACCACCCGCTTTCCAAATCAATATAAGTGCGTAAATTCCTTTCTGATTTGAAAATCATCTTGTTATATACGATCTTTTTGAAAAATTCGCTGTATAGCGAACCTTCATCTTTCTTTTCGTCTAATAATGATGGGTTTGATGTAAATTCTATTTTGTCTAAAACTTCATTAATTCTATCAAAATCTGCTTTAACTTTGTCATGCAATTCCGGGATATAATCAATGGTTTTTATACTGCTTTCGTTAAAATCTGCATTTATACCCTTTATTATCATTTCTTCTTTCAGTTTTTCTCTTTCGTCATGATCATCATTGGGTGAGTCAATATATTCTCCTTCTCCATGTGTCTTTGAATAGTGTACACCTTCATCCATCAGCCCGTTCTCCTGTGCCCATTCTTCAATCTCCCGGGCTCCCGGTGTATCCTCGCCGTTGGCGTAATCCCGCAACTGTTTAATAAACTCGTCATCGTCTTTAAGCCGGGGAATAATTTCGCAAAAGCAATTAGGGTGCGGATATGCCGGAATAGTGTCTCTGGTATACGGTCCACCATCTGCATTGTCCTGACAGACGCTGCAATGATCGCCTTCTCTGCCGCCTAACCTAACCCAGTCATATTCTCCGGAGCAAGCTGGATTATTTTCACCTTCCAGAATAGCTTCGTCCTGCAGGTTCCGGTACATTTCTGTTCGGTAAACTCTTATTGCTCTGTAATCCGGCCCTGTTCTGCCAAGACGCCTGGCATATTCTCGAGACCCCGGCTCCAACACTCCCCATCTACCGGGGATAACCGACGGGCCTCCTTTCACATAAGCCATGATGTCAGACGCAACAGCCCTGATGTCCCTGCCCTGGTTCATTCCTCCGCGGGCCATGTTCAAAATTGATTCCTCTGCATAGTTGACAGTATCCCATACAGATTTGCTCAGAGAATACGTCTGGAAAAGCTCTCTTTGGTTGTAGAAAAGTGGCGAATCATTTTTACTGTTGGCAACTTTTACCCGCTCTACTTTTTTTTCGTACATGGCTGATATTTTGTCTTTGTTAAGACCATGGCCGGGTATTTTGTCCAGTAAGTCAAAGATGTGCTTTTTGCTGATGTCAGATATTAACCGCACTGCCTGAACACGGCCTTGTAGAGCAGTATCCCTGATAAAGTCATAGAGTTCCTTCCGTGGGAAAGCGGCTTTTATCCGTTCTTCCAGAAAAATCTTGTTAGGGCTTTCGCTTACTGCTTTTGCGACAATGGAGAAAACTCTTATGTATTCTCTGCGGATTTTCCGGCCGGCTTGAAGGGTAAGACCCATGGCAGTACGCCGGGCCCGGGTGTACGTCCTACGGAATTCTGTTTTTGTCATTGCTATTCATGTGTAGCAAATAGTAATAATGCATATATCATTACTACTATTGCTATCCAGATTGGAGCCAATACCAATCCATGTGGCCAGTCAATTACGCTCAGCATTGTCGTCGAGACAAAAACAATGAGCAGTAAAGCATAAAATCTTCCCCTTATTTTCATACCGATTTTGCTCCTGCTTTATCCTCTATGTCCTTCTTTGCATCGGGATCAACGTCGTCTCCGTCCCCTTCAGTTGAATCGTCAGCCTTTGGGTCTGGTTCACTCTTTGGTTCTGGTTCATTCAGCGAATCAAGGGCACTATACACATCTCCCTTGATCAACAAAGTGTGGTCAGTAAGCAGTTCCAGCATTCCTTCTTTGTGCTTGTTCCGGTTCCTGTCCGGCATATCAGGATAAAACTTATCAACAAAGTATTTGATGTCGTCATAGCTCATTGAAGCACTCTGGATAATGTTACCCAGTCCCTGGCAGAACATCTGGAAAATCTTCGCCTGTACTTCTTTGCTCACCATCTCGAAATGATCCCAGTCGTTCTGTACTTCGCTGTATCTGGTTTGTTCCATGAATCCTTTTATGGTCAAAGACTGGTTGAACAGTTGTGCAAAGGAACGATTCAGTTCTCTCCGCTTTCCGTGGATGTATGAAATGCCAAGGTCTTTTTGTGTTTCAGTACTGGCGTGGTTGCCGGTTGCAAGCCCAGGCCAAAACAGTTCTGGAACACCAGAGCCGACGACTAACAGGTTATGGTTTGCTCTGATTGCTTCTGTGTGCTGCCGGGTTGCGTCTGCGTTCAGGTATAGAAACTCTGTTTTTTCTTCGCCTACATTGATATAAAAATCGTCCTCAAAGGGATCTATTTCGCTTAATTTACTGATGCCCTGATTTTTTAGCCATTCTTCAGCATCTGTGGTATTTTGTACTAGCTTTGGCTTAAACTTTGAAAGTGTCTCGTCCCGGCTTAGTTGAATATTGTGAGTGGACTTAAACAGTCGAAGATTGCGACCGAATATAGAATGCCCTCTCCATTCGTCCTCTTTTGGTTCATGGCTGAACGGAATAGGAATGAATCCAAATGGATTATTCATTTTGATATTTTTCAGCTCGCTTCTGTCGCTGGTATTTGTCCACCAGATTTGAATATAGTCTCTACCGATACGCCGTTTGCGTTCTGCGTATTTGATTTGATTGTATCCGTCAACATAGCGTATCATGACATGATCCCAGACAACATTTATTTCGTTTGTGTCTATGTCAATCTCGATGTCGGTTATATTTTGATCTGGTATTGCTTCCCAAATAATCCGCCCCAGCTTCTGGCTGTACCTACACCAACGCCATGCAGTACCGATAAGCAGGTATGTTTGAACAATGATGGGACATTCATCACTCTGGTCGTCTATGATGCTTTTTATTGCTTCCTGTGTTTTTTTATCCGGTGCCTTTGGTGTCGGTATGCCGATTAAGTTTGTTGGTACTGCAACTGGTGTATAAGCCATCGGAGAAGCGAATTGAAGTCCGTCGATGTCGCCATAGAACAGGCCGTAAAGTGTTTCGGCGTTTGCCTGTAAACCCCCACTCATGTCCACGCTCTGCGGACGGTTTGAACGATCTCGCTTTCCTAAATCCTTCCGTTCTTCTCCGCCTTTTTTCCAGAACCCTAGTGGGCCTATCAGTTTTTGAAAGTGTCCGCCTTGTAATGTGCTGTTACTCATTGTTCTCCTCCCGAGTTTATTCTACTGGAAACTAAATAATTTATTTCTGATAAATGTATCTGCCAATACATTTGCGAGACAATCGAGCTCGTTGTGTTTTTCTAAACTGTCCAACGCAAGCATTTTTGTTTTTGTCATATCACCTATGATATGCAGTATTTCATGCATAAGAGTTTGCCATGTTGCTTCAATAGAGCCTCCGCCATAAACTCTTATCTCTTGCTTAACATAATCAGCATTACCCAAAATAGCTTCTCGTTTAGCTGGATCAACATCAATAAGATTATCACAATAAATTATTTTTATAGGAACTCCCATTATGTTAATGCTTTTTGGTTTGCTGTTTATCATCAATCTCTCCTTCGCCTGGCTGCCATCTGTTCCCGGTGTTCGTCGTCAAGAGCAGTGCTGTTACCAAACGCTTCTCTGATTAGCGACGCTGCTGAATCCGGTGCATCGTCAGGTTCTGCTCCTTCACGATAATCTGTAACCTGTGCCATGTACTCATCGTCTGACTCTGGTGCCCATTCAATGTTATCCCAAAACTTATATAAATTAGTGCTTATCTTTAGATGTTTGTTTTGTCGTTCATTATAAGACTTAATGCGTAAACCCATTGACGTCAAGTCCCTTGCACTCATTCCTTTGTCTGCATTGGATTCAATAAATAAAAATTTTACTCTATATTTTTCGCATAAAGATTTTATAGTCGAATACCAGTCTTTGACGTGGCCAGAAAAAACGAAACCTACTGCTTGAAAAATTGTATCTTCACCTTTGCCGCGGAGAGGAGCTATAAAGCTCAGAGCATTGTAATGGTCTCCGTCATAAGCAGCGTCCAATTGTCCTACAACATCACGGATGGTAAAATCCCAGCCCTTTGAATAACGCGGATCAGCAAAGAGGAGAGATTCGTCCTTTCCTATTTCCAGTTCGTTATTTATAGCGTATAGAAATGGTGTTGTTAATTTACGCCGCCTTTCTTCTTCTCCTTTGCTGATGAAAGTAAACCTGTCAATATATTTGCTGAGTGGATATTTCGCTATGTCGCAAAAATCATTTATTTCTTTCCATGCATCTTCACGGTGCCACGGAGTACCGATCCATGTACTGCCCTGGCCGGGATCAATGATATTCGCCGCTATTTCGTGTACCATTTCCTTTGTGCGTTCCCGCTCTGCACGACTTATTTTGTCTTTGACTGTGATTATGTCGTCTACAATTACTTTGTCGAAGTGGTCTCCTGTTACAGATCCGTCAATTCCTTTTGGCGTTATATTTCCTTCGGGTGTTAGTGTTTTTTTGAAGCTCCACTGATATCTACCGTCTCTTTGTCTGGTTATCTTCGGCTCTGTGCCATGTGCATACCGGAATAGCTCTTTCATTTCCGGCAAGGCCATTGCCGCGGCTATAGTATTTGTAACGTCAGCGGCGGCGTTGAAGCTTTTGCGGAATATGCCGATCCTGTCGTCAGGGTGAAACAACATCCAGCGTATTGCACCAACTACCAGAACAGAAGTTGATTTATAACTTCCGCGGAAGGCTTGCAAAGCTCTTGGTTCATCACTGTCCCAGCAGTATCTTATCCATTCGCTGTGGAGAGGACTTAGTTTATCACGCCCTATAAACCAGCCTAATTTATGAGGTTCCTCAGCTATTATCCGCAGGAATTTGTCTGAATAAAATTGCTGCTCCCAGCTTTCATTCCCCATTCTTCCTTTTTCCTGTCGTTCCTTTTTTCTCGATGATTGCTGGTTTGATTTTCGTTGACATGTTTTTTGTGGTGTTAAAAATCTGACTGAGCCTTGTTTTTGTTGCTTCTGGAATATCGTTAAACTCTACAATGTCTTTATTGACGATGGTTTCTCTCCATCCGCAATGAGCCTTCATGTAAAAGATCATCATGGCAGGGTTAGCCCTACCTAGCTGTAGTGCTTCTTCTTCTTTTTCTTTTTCACGACTTTTTACTTTTTCAGCCTTTGTTTTTGGATTTGGTTTTTTAGGAGGATTGAGAGGAATACCCATCATCACCTTTTTATATGCTCTTGCCCAGAACGCACTAAAAGCAGCTCTTCCTTTTTTATAACAGTCGGAAAACTCTGGATGTACTTTTAACCATTCGAAAAAAGTGTCCCTGTGAATTCCCAATTCTAAACATACTTCATCGACGATATATCCTTTCTTCATACAGGAAACAACAGTTTCACACATTGAGTCTTCGTATTTTGACGGTCTACCTGTTGGCAGATAGTCTTTTGGATCTTTTCTTGGAGTTGCCATAATTATCCCCTCATTATGGCAGACTATAATACCTTTTTTGAAATTGTCAAGCTTTACACTTTTCGCATGTATATTTCTTTTGAATAATCTTCTGCTCGAGATGCCATCATTTTCAAGAAATGTTCTTTGGAGAGATCGGAAAGGCGGAATATTTCCTCATGCTTCATTCCTAGCTCTTTGCTTATTTCTTTTATTGTTTTCCCCTGTGTCATGAGGGTTTTAACGATGTTCTTCATCGGCTCCAGCAGGTGTGTTCCCCTGGCTCTGTTATGGGTAACGGTGCCGTATATGTCCTTTGCTTTGTCGGTGTGCTTTACGATGACTACCGGCACTTTGCCTTGTAATTTTGTTTTTAACGGTTCTTCTCCAGCCACTGTCCACCGATGGAAACCATCAATTATGGTGTAATCCGGCCGGCAGACAATGGGGAGTGTCCAGCCATTGCTGAGGATAGATTGCGTGAGAAGGTCAAGGTTTTCTCTTGACACTTTATTGGGATTATATAAATTCGGGCGTACTTTTTCACGCTCTACCCATTGCAAGGTTTTTAATGGTGCTGTCATATCGTTTTTCATTTTTTTCTTCTCCCGTTGTTTAATTGTGAATACTGCATATTTATATTCGTTATGATTGCTCTGAGGGTTCTTTTCTTTGGATCTCCCCCTACAAGACAGTCATAAATTGTCTTGTAAATCTTTGTTTCGATGATTGGGCTGTATTTTACGAGAAGCTGAATGATGCGTTGTGCGTTTTCCATGGAGCCTTTTGTAACGAAATTCTTCTGAGGGTTATTCAGTAATTTGAATACCTCTGCCTTATAGTCCTTCGGGTCTTCCAGCTTGTTTCTGGTTTTTGATGACCGCCGGAACATTTCACTATCCCAATAAAGAGCCGCAAGGTATGCGTTTGGCTCCCGCTTTATGATTTTGTCCATCAAAGCCGGGTAGTATTCGTTCATTTTCACCAATGACTTTGCACAATCAACACTGAAAAACTGGGAAACCCTTAATTCATTCAACCTGCTTCCGCTTTGGTAAAGAAAAAGGTATATCTCCGGAATCTCCACTTTCTCCTCATAGAGATATTTCCACACGTCCGTATCTTTCCAATCGTAAATCGGCCATACCATGTTCCCCCGAGCTAAACCGCTTTTTGAGGAAAAGGAATGTGCCATGTACTTGGAACGTTGGACAGATTCAGCCATTCTCACCCCGGTTATTACGATACCGTCTGAATTATGCTTCATGAGAAAATCCTGATAGGTGTTGGTGCGGTTCTTTAGCTTCGGGTGCTGCATAATGGCAAAAGGTGGGGGTTTCCTTATCCATTCCTTTTTTCTCGTGCTGTCCCAGCAGATAAATGATTCATCTTCTTCCAGCAGGTTAAAGCAGGAGAAATGTTTTACCTCGAGACAGAACCAGTTAAACTTTCCCCCTAACAGTAGTATTTTGTTCCTCCAGTCTTTTACTGTTTTTTCAATGCAGTCAAAAATTGCTTCCTCATCGATGAACTCGACTATTATTTGGGTCGGGTCTATTTCTCCTTGTACCGCCAGCTTCAGTATCAGATCCAAGAGACAGAGAGAATCTTTGCCCCCTGAAAATGATACATATACCTTTTTCCCGTTGGAAAATGCGTTTTTTATTCGTTTTCTGGCGGCCGCGAGGACGGTTCTGTTCCCTTCTCGTTTTATAACCATACGTCGGCACCACATTCCGGACATTTGACAGATCTCCGCTCCATGTTTGCGGCCATGGGGTCGCCGGTTTCTCCATCTTCTCCTTCGCCGTCATTTACATTTACGCGGGCCTCTATTTCGGTCAGGTTTTCTACGGTTGCCTTTCCGTAATCGTCCAAGGCCTGGGAGATTTCCTCTGATGCTGCGTTGATGGAATTGAGCACGTCATCGTCAAACCCTGGTATGTCAAAATCCCCTGCCAGCTCCCCTATGAGAGCCTCGATATTGTTTAGGTTATCAATCCCCAGGCCTGCGGTTTTGTTGTCAGCCATCATCAGTTTCTTTTTCTCGTTTTCTGGTAAGTCGGTCAGGATAACCGCCCAGGCCTTCTTCATTCCCTCGGCTCGCATGGCTTCTACAAGGCCGTTGCCGGCAAGGACCAGGTTTTCTTCATCAATTACGATGTTTTTATACTGCCCCCACTTCTGCAATGAGCGGCGGATCTCGCTTATCTGCTTTTCCGGATGTATGCGGGTATTCTTCTCTGGCGTTTTTAACAACGCCAGGCTTACTTCTTTGCGTTCTTTTTTCATAGGTTATTCCTCCACGAATGGGTTAAATCTATTTGTTGCGAAGTCGTTTACAGTCAGATGAGGGGCTGTTACTTCCCCGGTACTCCTCATGTAATCGAGCCAGAATTGGGCATCTGCCATGATCACCGCCGCATGTTCTTGGAAATAGTAGTTTTCTATGTCCCTGGCCGGGATGCCGGTATGGAGGGAGATTATTTCCCGGGCTTCGTTCTGGTTGGCTTCAATCCATGCCGCGGCTTCCGCTATTGCACCTACAAAACCCTTGGCCAGCTCTGGATTTTTCTCCGCCCAATTGCTGTTCATTACATGGGTGGTGAATTGCCGCTCCCCGAATATGTCCAGTGCAGTAAAGAGGGTTTTAATTTCCGGGTTCTCCCGGGCCCGCAGTGTGTAGGGCTGTAATACTCCAATGGCATCTACTCGGTGGTTTATGAGGGCTAGCTCCTGTTGTTCAAAGGGGAGAATGACGAATTCAACATCGGTCTCGGCCATGCCTGCGGCTTCCAGTGCCATGAGCCAGGTGTAGTGGAAGGACGATTTAACAAGATTTATGGCCACTGTCTTTCCAGCAAGATCGGTGATGGTTTCTATCCCGGAATCGGAACGTACAAAAAACTCCTCAAGGGGCTGTGTCCCGATGGACGATTGAATATCGGAAACGGCAATTATAGGCAGTCCCTGGACGCTTGCGTTGATTATGGCCATGTAAGAAGATAAGGCTATCTCCGCAGAGCCTCCGGATATTGCCTGTAACGCCGTGGGGCCCCCGGCAATGAGATCGATAATTTCCACATTGACGCCGTGTTTTTCAAATAGGTTTAATTCCAAGGCAACATAAACCGGATCGTAAATCCGGAACCCGACATAGCGGACAGCTTCTTTCTCTGCCCCGCATGATATGAATAGTGCCGTTAGAAAAACGGCTAAAAGTGTTTTCATTTTGTGTCTCCTGTTAGTTTTTTTGCTTTTTTCTGTAGAAAAATAAGGAAAAGGTTCATCAATCCGCCGATTGCGGCAATGATGAATATGCAGGCGTATACTTTACTGAACTCAAAAGATTGGGAACTCCAAAGAAGGTAAAAGCCCAGGCCACGAGAAGCCCCCAGCATCTCCGCCGCTATGAGACTTATCCATCCGCCGCCGACCCCGATACGAAGGCCTGTTATAAGCCCCTGCAAGGCCATTGGAATTCTTATGTGTGTGATGATTGTCCATTCTCCGGCGCCGTAAACCCGGGCGGCATCGATTATGCTACCGTCAACCTCAAGGCTGTGAATTGTGGAGAGGATTATTGCCGGCCATGCGGTCCAGAAAATAATGAACGCCCGGGGGAAATGGCCTATGCCGAACACAACTACTATAAGCGGGAATAACGTCAGGGCGGCTATGCCCCGGATAGACTCCACTATTGGCATGACGGCTGCTTTGAGTTTCGGGTACCGGAATATTAAAATCCCTGAGGTAAACCCAATGCACGCAGCGGCACCGATGCCCAGGAGTATGATCTGCATACTGGCTGTTATGTGTAAAAGGAACGGCCCGTCCCGGATAAGGTAAAATACCATTTGCATAATGTCGCCGACGGTAGGAATGGCGGGGCTCGCTTTTACGATGCTGTAGCCGTTCCATAAAACCGCCACCACAAAGAAACCCAGCAGTGCAAAAAAGTATTTTGATAGTTTGGATCTATTCCGGAAATACTGGAATAGTTTGACACCGGTATGCGAATACAATCCGCCTCCGGCTTTGAGAACAGTGTACATGTGATTCTCCCTCAAGGGGGAGTATACCTGCATGAATTTTTAATGTCAAATTTTTTATTTTCTTTATATTCTCTATAGTCTCTTATGTTGTAAATTGTGCATTATGTCATATTTTGCGGAGAAAAATTATTTTTATTCAGTTTTATCCTTTCTTTTTTCATTTTTTCCAAACATTCTTTATGACCAAATTTGGATAAAATACAACCGTATGCTGTGATTCCTAATGATCCTTTGGCAATTTTCCTCTGTTTGCAAATAACATCTGGAATGGTATAATATTTTTTCTCATCAAGTATAAATACTTCAGTACAATGTTTATTACAAATTTCACATTTTCCATATTCATGGGATGAGCCTTTTAGACTTTCTATGGTATGAATAAATTCACCGTTTTTCATCTCTGACCTCCGCTTCCTTGTACCAACTTAAACAGCCTCTGCAGGTAACATATTCAATCTTCGTTGCTGTTTTCCGGCTCTTTATCCCGCAGGCTGCTTTGCCATTAAGGTTATAGTGTATCGGATAATTCAAAAGCAAGTTTCTTTTAATGCCCATTATGGTTCATTCCTCCATATCAATTTATTTTATTCCTGAACTGCTTTGAGAATAATGACCAGTACCGCATATTTCCTAGCCGCATAAGCTGGAATACTTCTTTGTCTGTAAACGCTTTACTCCACTGTTTTAAAACTTTCGACTTCCTCCGTATTCTGCATTGATACCTGCCAGACGAAATATTCGATACAACAATAATCCCCGCTTCCTCTGGAACATATTTATAAAAATCACCGGATAGCTCGTATGGTCCAGCGAAATAAAGCTGCCTTATTCTCGGGTCATAGTGCTTATGCTTTTTTTCCAGATCCCTTTTAATATCTCCTCTTGAAACTTTGATTTCAATTTCTGTCCCTATAAAGCCCGGTATGGAAATTGACAGTAGATCCAATTCATGGTTAAACCCAAGACCCCAATGTACATTGGGTACTACAATATGAGACCGAATATAAAATGGAGAAGTCTGAGAATAGGTTAAAGCATATTGCACTTCGGCCGCTGTCATTCACCTCTCTCCTTAAAATGGTACATCCCATTCATCAATCACTTCGGGAAATTCATGATATTCAAACGGCATATTGTAATATACCGATGATGAATCATCATCAAATGTTATTTTTATACCTGTGTCGCCATATTGGTATATGCTTTTCACGTTGTCTGTGCCAGTTTCAAAGGAGACTGACGGCCTATTACCTTTTTCATTTACTGGTAAATAAATCGTGGTTTTTATTTTCATAGTTTCTCCTTATGCCAAAAACTACCGTCTGGATATTCCCATGTCATTACTTCATCCAAGCGTCCTTCTTTTTTGTTTTGATCAATAAAAATTTTATAGTCAATCTGCATTAACACACACTTACAACAGGGGCAAAGTGGAGTAATCCCATTTCCACTCGTTTTTGCTTGCCATCCCTTTTTTGTATCAAACCACATTTGACAATTTAAACAGTAAACAGCTAATCTACGTTCTTTCATTCTTCACGCTCCTTCTCTGCAATACGATAGGCAAGGCAACCAGTAAATGCCATACGCTGTTTCTCTGTCAATCTCCAGCCATTTCTTTGTATCTTCAAGGCAATTGAATATGCAGGGAAAGGTTTAAAGTCATCAAGTTCTTCACCAATGCTAATAGCCCTTTCTAACAAAGAATCATCTGATTCGTTTTCTAATTCATATCGTAATTCATCAATACGTTCAGAAAACTCTCCGTTGCCAAAAAGATCATAGTGTTCTTCACCCATACCCATAATAACCTCCTCAGTATATTTCCCATTCATCGTTGACCATCTTCGGTATCAATGCACTTCTTTTCAGTTCCGGTTTTGGTTCTGGTTTTTCTTCTGGCTTTTGACTGTTCACAGCAGGCAATGGATCAGAAAAAAATAGATCAGGTTGTTTCATTTCTTTATCCTTGGCCAAAACTAAGCTCCCTTCTCACGATGATACATTTTAACATCAATGCCTCTTTTGCAATGAGGGCACAGTATTATTTCTTTCGACAAATCAGTAGAGATCAAGATTCCTGCCACATTGAACAACTTTTTACAGTTTAGACATTCGAGTTTATCCCCTTGTCTTATTCCTGAAAAAACTACATCACCAAAATCTGGTATTGCTTCTCGATCTTCTTTGTTCAAGCCATAATCTCCTTAAATACATTGATAAACTTTTTATTTGAAAAACGTTTGGTCGATTCCATAACTAATTTTTTCTGTTTCCACGGATTTTTAATTTTTTCATCATGTAGTGATACTGAAACCTCGCCTTCGTCTGAATTATTAACCGCGGTCGAATAACCACAATTTTTCCAATATACATTTATTTGAACCCGTTTATTTGTATTGTAAATGTGAAAGCTTTCCCAAAATTGATTACTGGCACCTCTATACGGAAAATGACAATACGGCAGATTTGGTATTTTCAGTTTCAAAAAACTTCCTCGCGTCATGCTTTGCTCTCCCTCTGTTTAATCAAACCAAATATGCAAAAAGCCATTGTAAAATGATATTTCGTCTGGCCTGGAAAGGTATATTTGTCCGTTATGCTTTGCGTTTTTTATGTCAAAATAGAATGTAGTTATACAATCAAAATCACCATCAACACCTTCAAAATAAACATTTTCCAAACCAAAATAAGCAACCCAGTTTTTTACATCATCAAAATTAAGTCCGCTGTTTCCTTCAATGCACAAATTATCGTTTAATTCCTTGTCTTCTCTTTCTGCGTATCTTGTAAAGGTTTCATTAAACTCTTCAACAGTTTCAAAGGCGTAGCAGTTCTTGTCGATCGGACATTGTTTCATTTTTGATTCTCCCGCATCTTCTCAAACATTCTCATTTCCAAGTTATTTATTTCATTGAGATATATTGCTTCACCGCAATAACAATAATAAATTTCATTATTCGTTTTTACTTCTGCCCGCTTCATGTTATCATTATACGAAGTAACAAGTATGTCATTGTCCTTAATGTATCTTTTACCCAATACCATCACCTTCCTCCTCAACAAACTTTTCAAGGAAATCCGGTTCCTGCCTCAATGCCTGCAATAATACCCTTGCCTTGCCTAGGCCGAACGAAAACGGAAACCTGTCCAATTCTTCTGTGTCCTTACGAATTGTTAGCGTAGCATTTCCCTTGTAATCTCCACGTTCTATTACTACTTTCATCTTGTTTCTCCTTTCATCTTTGTAATTCAGGCCAGGAATAATCCCGGCCTGGACATATTACTCCACACGCTCAAAATGTCGTGAATCTGCTGAAAACTCTCTTAGCTTGCCGTCTCCGAAAATAACAATAAAAGTAAAATCATTTCTGCTAATAGCACGACTATCACTTTCAGGTGAAGCTAAAGGAACATCAACGCTGTATACGAAAACTTCCTCATCTTTTTTCGGAAACCTCAATGATGCTGTTCCCTTGTAACGCAGTTTTTCACCAAAACTTAATTGTGGAATCGGTTGAAACTTTTGCGTTTCTTCTAAGCTTGCCATTTTGACAGACGACCCACTGTCATCGGACATTAACTCTTTTAGTGTGTCCAACACTTTTAGAGTTTTTTCTTTGTCTGTGCATTCCATTGGAATACCTCCTAAAATATATTTTCAAAACATACGTTTTGAATAATTCTTATGTGTATTTCTCCTCAACTTTCCCGTTAATAATTGTTGTAAACTTTGTCCAATCATATCCGTTGTCCTCAACAAACATCTTTACAGCCGCTATTCTTGCCTCCGCTTCGCTCTCTGCTTCGATGTTATATTTACACCAGTGATGTTCTGCGTATTCTCCTTCAACTGCTACAGTATAACTTTTCATCTCCCTCTCCTCTCCAAATACTCAACAGATTCCTTCCAAAAAACTGATTTTGGAAATTGGTTTAATGCACCCTGGCATCTACCTTTCCATTCCTCAAGCTTATCCTTGCTCGCATTGATTAGAGTTGTTTGTAAATTACTTCCAGCAAAATCAATTTCAGCCTTAGAATAATCACAGTCCATAAAGTAATGTTTACATTGTCCACCCTTACAGCCGATTGCTTTACAGGATATGTGTTTACTAATCATGGGTTGCCTCCTATCCAAACTAATTATCTGCTTTTTCGTATTCTTTCATTGCATTATTAACCCACTTACAGAGATACTTATATAACCTATAGTCTGTTGTTATGCCTTCTTTTATTGGGTCAAAGTCTAAATCAGGAGCAACATACTTATTAGAGCCGGATTTCCGCATATCTATTAACTGGGCATACATAGGAGTATATTCTCCTAACCGTATTCTGCGTTCCCAGCTAAACAATAACTCATAGTGTTCTCCAAAACGAATTACTAATCTTATTGGTATGTTTTTATGTGCAAAGGGTTTTAGTTGTTCATAAAATGATTCTTTGTTTATCATTTATCATTTCCTTCATCAATTTTATCTTCTGCCCTGCGACTAAGCATTTCTCTTATCTTTTTTACATGAGCCTTACCAAAAAACAACTCCTGATCTTCTAGGGATAGAGAAAAGTCATAATCTGCTTTTTCAACCATGAATTTTGATCTCTCCTCCCATATTTTTTTCAGGCAGAACATTACCTGTTTTTTTACATTTGGTTTTAATAGCTCACTGGGATTATCAAACCATGTCATAACATCACACAATGCAGTATAATATCCCTTAGTATAGTTAATATGAGTTACCAAGCCGCTCCTCCCTCCTTCTGCCTATCAAAAAACCAAACCATGCTCATCGGCACACTGGTTACAATAACCTTTGCACCGCGATTCCCTGATCGGTTGGCCGCAGTGAACACAAATTTCCACTTGTGTCGCCTTCTTCTTCCTATGTGGCAGTGTCTTTTCTACAAACTCTTTTGCAAACTTATCTAAAGAGCCGTTTTTCTGCCTATCCAGATACTCTATGATTTGCACAGCCACAGCCGCCACTTGGATCATTTCCTCACGCTGACGAGCGGGATCGGTTTCGGCAAAGGCTTCGTAGACTTCTTCAAGTAATATGTTATGCCAATCTACTTCTCCTGCCTTTAATTTTCGCCTGAAATAATCTTGCAGACTCTTACACTGCATAACATAATCAAGCCTATCCAACATAGGGTGGTTCTGCTCCCCCCACTTATCATTCTGCCGTTGACGCTCGGCGGCGATCTCTTCAAAGATGTGGTTCATTTATTGCTCCTCTTTTACAAAAACGTCAACTAACATTTCTGCCAACTCTAAAAAATTATCCCGACTTAAACTCATGTATACTTTCGGCTCGCCTAATTCAAGTTTCTTCTGGCTCTCAATTACATATACACCGTCAAAGTGTTTCGTTAATTTCCATGTTTCATTTTCATAAATTGTAGTTTTAGTAACTTCGCTTTTCATAGTTTACTCCTTAAAATTTCCTGAAGACTTATTCCAAATAAAATCGTATTAGATACCAAAACAAAAAGGTTTAGGTAAAAACTGCACAAGCTATACTTAAATTCTTTATTAAGCCTCCTCACAATCGTTTCAATTCCAAGCATTTCATATTTTTCAACCTCACGTCGGTTTCTTGAAAGGGTTGGTATTGATAGAAATACAATTAACAGTACAAAAATCAAAACAGTAGATCCGTGTATTATCACAAGAGCCATTTTTATCTCCTTTTTACGTTTTTTCTTAGATATAGATCACATAGTCCACGCATTTCAACATGAGAATCATTAAAACTATTCCCACTTTGAAGCATCAAATGACAGGCCTTCAGGCCTCTGTTGTGTACTAAATATTCCTCATTGGCGTTAGACAAAAAATGATAACAATTATCACAATGTTTCAGATCAATATTATCTGATCTTACAACGAGCCGATAATTATATTTTGCATTATAGGTTGATCTTTCCATTGGACTCATTTGCATAGATTATCTCCCCTCTTTTCTCGTTTTATATACCGATAATCTTTTTCGTTAAATTGCATAATTTCCCCATCCTCAACTATCCGGCTTAATACATCGTTTCCCAGAAGGTTTTGAAAACAAACAGAACAACCTTTCTGCGGACAGTTTTCTTTCAGGTGGGCATTGGTTATCAAAACTGTAGGCATCAGGTTCTCATATCGCTTGTTTATGATGTATGACATAAAGTTTGTTTCCCATTCGCCAACCTTATGTTTGCCGATCTCATTGATTATCAGCATGGGAGTTTTACACAGCCGGTGATATAATTCTGATTCTCCTTCCTTCCCGGAATAACATTCTTTCAGGAGCAGTTCTATTTCAAAAACAGAATACATACACCCGCTGGTAATTTTCAGAATAGATGCCGCCAAGTGATTTTTACCGTTACCGTTCTTACCCAGCATAAGTAGCATCCGCCCTCGGGGCTCATTTGCAAACGCAATACATTTATCCAGGTACTGCATAAGGACAGGAGTATAAGCATCAAACGTTTCAAAGGATTCTTCCCAGAATCTTTTCCCGATGTTCAGTTCCGCATAATGCTGTTCTCGCTCCCGAACAGCAAGCTCCCGGGCGTTTTCCTCTCGGCGTTTTTCTTCTTCCAGTTTTTCAACAGCTAGCTTTTCGTCCGCAATCTTTTGACATTCAGGGCAGACAGGGTTCATCTCAATGCCCAGGAACTTCAAGACCGTTCCCGTGTACTCCCCATGTTTTGGACATTCAAACCCTTGGTCGGGGATATCTTCCAGTTTAAAAATGTCTTTAATTGGTTTTACATTTACATCAGTCATAAATACTCCTTAAAAAATTGACGGTAATCCGACTAAGGATTCTTTGTCATCCAATCCGGCTGGTACCCGATTTCCCTCTCCGGCATTTATTAACCGGTTCAAAACATTTGCAGATAACATAGTCGCCAATGAATATCCGGTTTTTATAACCCAATCATCCTTCAGTCCGTTATTAACTGCTCGAATAAGTTCTTCTGGTGTTATGTTGTCCAAATGAGTTTTTAATAATTTCCTGATTTGATTCCAGTTCACAACTGGCTCCACTGCCTTGACAAGTTTTCTGGAATAAAGCACGTCCCAGTTTTGGTAATAGGCCTTTTCAACTCGCTCCATGTCGTTGACGGGCTCCCTCTGGCGAAGCGGTAGTTTTTTTTGCTTTCCGGAAGATTGTGGGGAAGTTGATTCAGATAACTCCGGAGGCTCTGCCTCCGCAATTTTACTTTCTTTTCTTTTCTTTTCTTTTACTTTCTTTTCTTTTCTTTTCTTTTGTGGGTTATTGTATTCAAAATTGGCATCCTGTGGGGTTATTGTACCGCTTTGAGGGGTTTCTGTATTGCTTTGAGGGATTATTGTATATTTTTTTCTTATTTCTTCGATGGTTATAACTTTGTTTTCACGCCTTTTATATGCATCTTTAACCGAAAGAAGAAAATATTCTGACACAATAACTTTGTGTTTTTCCCATAATTCCTTGTCCAGTTTTCCAGTCTTAACAAGTAATTCAATAATGGCTATCCCAACATCGTGATCCTTTATGCCTATTTCAGAAAAGAAATTCATTTTATCGGTATCATCACTTATGGAATAATGATGATCCGGAGTCATTGATAAAAACCTTAACAAGTTAATAAAAAAACCCATTCCTTCTAATCCAAATTGATTTTGAAGAATGTTTAGTGTTTTTCCTCGCTTTACGACAAAAGGAAAATAATCTACATCATGTCTTTCCGGTCTTGCCATTTCTCCCCTCCATTACTCTTGTCAATTAAAAAATCCAACTTCCCTTGTTTGTGCAGTTCTATGATCGCCGGTTCAAGTAAGGCAGCGTTATTTATCAATGTTTTTTGCTTTGCCTCTTTATCATGCGCCTCTGCTCTTTTTACCTTTTCCCGATAAGCGTCAAGCACGTACTTCTGGAGATATTTCTGCCCTTCAAAAAATGGCAATCCTCGTTCAAATTCCTCTGCGGTTATCCGAATTTTGATTTCATAAAAACGCTTTTTAAGCAGGGTTTTTTTCTTTTTTGGGGTGGAAGTACCTTTTTTTATTTTACGCCTCGTATCGGTACCGATACGGGGGTATTTTGGGGTGTTTTTAACGGCTCCCATAGTACCTACTTTCCGGCAAAATCCTGCGGAGGTTTTCTTTTAGATGGATTTGGGTTTCCGGGGAAAGTAAGTTTATTAGTTTCTCCACTTTTTCCCGGGTCGGCTCGGGTAAATTGTTGCGTCCGCTGTCGGCGCCGATGTTCACCTGATAAGGTTTACAGCTCAATATCATTTCCGAAAAAGTCATCACGTCAAAATCCATAACCGGCTCAATGGTTATCATGGGGATCATTGGTTGTGATATTTTTCTCAGATACTCAATCCGTTCAAAGGGCTGTGGTGCTTTACTGATCTCTGGCCATGGGATATTACTTTCTACCGTTACGCAAATCACTGTTCGTGTCGGCCATTCCCTGTTTTCCTCGTAGATCCGCTTTGGGTTTTTCGTATGCAGAATAAAGCCATTTGTTTTGTCAGCGGCAAAGATTGCTTCGTTAATTTTATCAATCCATTCACCGGGGATTCCAGGATGAAAGAGATCGCATCCGGAACAGACGAATATAGTGTTATAAGGCTCGTGGCCTTTTTTCAAAACCTTCTCGTCTAAATACAGCGGTTTTTGCTTATTCCCCCATTTCTTCATGTAACAGTAGGAACAATCATAATCACATTTCCCCTTAACCGGATTCCATGTGTAATCGACAAACGAATACATCAATTCTTTCATCTCTTCCCTCCTACCCACTGCTCCGCATAATAAGCCATATAACCGCCGCCAACAAAAGAAACGCCGCCCAAAGTCTCAACACAATAAATAGCCATAATGCCCAATCCATACCGTTCACCGAAAAAGATCCACAAAATCACTAGCCAACCTCTCGGTGGGTATCCGAAAGGGGGGGCGATCATAAGCATTAACTCTGGGGTCAAAGTACATTCCTTCTCCGCTTAATTCGTGCATCTTTAACACCACCTCATTGGCATATATAATTGACGGCCACGGCGGATCCCACACTCTGCTTAATCCTGCGTAGTATCCAATTGCCACACTGAACCATGTACAGTAATGCAATTGCTCCATTAACCAATGGATATGTTCAATACCGGCACGGATATTTTCCTCCGGGTAAGGGGAATCCTCTAAACCAGCAAAAAAACTGTTTACAGGATTCGGTAATGATTTTTCAGTCATTACAATTGCAGTTACGAACTCCGGCGGCACCCCTATCTCGACCGACACGCAAAGTATTAGTGTTAAAATTATCTCCTTCATATAACCCCTCCCTGTGTTCAATAATTTCTTTTTCGTTATGTGCGCTGTTCAAAATGTGTTCATAATCCTGCCTGGGTAAAATGCCTCGTGCCTGTTCCATGAAGTAATCGCTTATTGTTCTCGATGCCTTTTGCCTTTTCTTAACAAGATAGTTCACGTAGGAAAGAACACGCTGATTTATAGACAAAGCAGATTTACTTTTCATGAACCAGTCTTTTGAAGCGGCTTTTCCGGTAGTCTTGTAGTCAAACTTTTTATCCCGAATTGATGCAGATATGCCGCTGATCCTTTTGTTGATGCGGATTTTGAGCGTTTCAAGATTATCAATACTCATAGCCTGTATTTCATCATCACTGATTTCTTCGTCATCGATGATATATACGTTCTGGTCTATTGCATCGAATAGTGTCATAGTTCCCCCCGTACTTTTCACAGCTCTTTCATTGCGTTAAAAATTTCTTTGTAAACCTCCAACAATGCACGCTTAAGCTTTGCGTAACATAAAATTACATTCTGTTGATGTGTTGTTAGTTCTTGACGATTATTTTCTGAAATTGCACACAAATGATCCCAGTTAAGATTCTTCAGTTGAGACATGGCATCATTCAATGCCTTTTTCGCATCATCAATACTTTTATATTCCTCTTGCCAATGATTATCACCGGTATATCTGTTAAAATTCTGTACAAGATTTGAAGTATGATCAGCCAGTATTAGTATTCCGTTTTTCATCGTTTGCTCCTTGTTTTTGCCCGACTAATTTCGGGCACTTGTCGACTGCAACCTGTGCAGGCTGGCCGGCCTGGAAGCACCAAGCCGGTTCACCTTCATCAGTCAGGTAGTCATTGCATTTGATTTCTTTGCAAATAACTACTTGATTCATTTTTTACCTTTCGCCTTTAAGATGGTCTTATTCTTTGCTGATTTCTTTCCCGCTGGTTTTACCTTGGATTCTTTCTTTTCTTCCGCTGGCTTAGGCATTAGAAGCTTCAGCTCCTCCAGATACATTTCCTTGAGCTTGCTGATTGGCACTCCAGCCCAGTCCGCTATTTCGTTTTTTATCCCGGGTGTGAATTTTCCAAAATCAGGGAGTTTCCATGCGTTAAGCGTTGAAGCGTACAGCATAGCGAACAATCTGTTTCCAGTGAGTTTTTTAATATCAGAGATTTTGTCTGAGCCAGCGAATTTTTTAATTATATTTTTGTCATAGTTATAGCTCTTCTCCAAAAAATGTTTTAAGAAAAGATCTATGTTTGTTTCGGAGTCAGGCTTTTGGACAACAATATCCATAAGCCTATCCAAAACCTTGTGTTTTACTTTCCGCTCGTATTCACTGGCCTTGTTACTTAATGCCCAATAATCCTTATCCTTCCCAGCTAAATCAATCAGTGCTTGCTGTGTTTTTTCTTTTGGTATTTCAAGTAACTTTACGAGCGGGACAAATGGATTTTCTCTCTGTGGTGATGCATTTTGTGTATTTGTTTTTTCAAGCTCTTTCCAGTACATACGAGCAAAATAGAAAGCCTCTCTCCCCTCTTCATCCGCATTTTCCTCTATCATTATGTAAAAGCACGGTTTTGCAGTCTTGCTTGGCTTATCGTCAACCCTGTTACTGTATGTGGTTTTTGTTACAGTATATTCCTGTCCGTCAACTTCCACTGACTTCCCGAATATTTTTGCCAGCTTGTCGTCCTCAAAAACAATAAGGCTGGCTTCTGTATGGTTGTCTTTTTTGTGTGTTTTAATAAAGCCAGACAATAGAGTTTTCCACTTTGCCATATAGCACTCATGATCCAGACACAAATCTTCTTCTCCGCTTAATTCAGGGAATAAAGCCTTATCAGAATAGAAGGTTCTTTTTTCACACTTTTGGCAGGCTTTATCTGCAACATTCCTGTAAAGCTTGTCTTGTCGGGTTTTTGATATAAAGGTTTTTACCTCCCATATATAAATTTCATCTTGCTTGGCATATTTCTCATAGAACGCTATCTGCCGCTCTTCGTCTAAACTTTTTAGCATGGCGGCCGCATGGAGAGATAACTTCCCATCACGGAATAATTCCTTTATTCCATCATGTAACCCAAGCAACTGTATCCGCTGGTATATTGCAGAGACGGTTCTATCAAACCTTTTTGATAAGCCTTCGATGGGCTCCCCATTTTCCAGAAGCTTTTTGAAAATAACCGCCTCGTCCAGAGGGTGCATACCCAGGCGGTTTATATTTTCAGATCCGGCTATTTCCTCAGCATTGTTAATTTCATCTCCTTCCAGCACCCTGGCTGTTATAGTTTCCCAACCCAAGAGCTTAGCCGCCGCGACCCGCCGCCGACCAGCAACGATTTCCCAGGCTAAACGATCCCCTGTACCATCTTCGGGCGGACCAATTACTGTAATGGGATTTATCAACCCATTTTTCTTCATGTCCTCGGCAATGACTTTTATATCTCCCTCGCCTCCATGTTGCCGGTTGTTATTCACAATTATTTGTTTTACCGG
>Ga0099364_10001452_pt1 | contig 39052 bp, 34 predicted proteins | sample TergutTh196P3_FD_73070 | JGI IMG/M metagenome (GOLD analysis project Ga0099364, IMG submission 73070) | Microcerotermes parvus P3 segment gut microbial communities from Pointe-Noire, Republic of the Congo - Th196 P3 | ecosystem: Host-associated > Arthropoda: Insects > Digestive system > Gut ... | reverse complement strand
AAAATTTCGGGCTCCACAGCAGCACCAGGGGCAACCGCCCTTCGCCGGCCGCTTGGGTCAAGCCTTCATTTATGCGATCCGGCTGCAGGCTGTAAAGGTCCAGCCAAGGGTCAGGCAACAAGGGTTGTGAATCGCTGAGAAAATGGCATAGGGGGCAGTGGCCCATCACCACCAGGGGCAATTCTTCGTGAAGGGCCAGTTTTTCGGCCAGGCCGCCCATCCATAGGGCCCGAGCCGGGTGGGTCTTCATGCCGGCCAAGACAGGCACCCCCGGCACTTCGGCGGTTAGTGCGCCGTAAGGGGCATCGCCGTGGGGCAGCAACATAACATCATCATAAAGGGAGTGCAGGCAGAAGGCCAAGAGGAACCAGAAGAGAACATTGGTACAGGCCAAGGCCAAGCCAATGTCCCGGAGTCCTGCTCGGGGCCATTTATCCGCCAGCCAGGCTGCGGCGTCCAGCCACAGGCGCCAGGCCAGGCCCAATATCACGGCCAGGGAAAGATGGGTGTAATAGGGGTAATGGGCCACGCCGTAATCGCTGCCGAAGGGCATGGCCATGAAAATGACTATGACGGCCGCGGAAAGGGCGCTTAAGAGGGGCCGCCTTTGGTGGTACCACAAGAGGCCGGCCAGGGCTATGAGGGGGCCTAACGCAACCAGGAGGATACATAGGGCATGCAGGGGATGGTTCAAGGCGGGGCCATCTAAAAGATGAACACCATAAAGCTGGCCGCCGACCAAGGCTATGGCCGGCCCGGCCGCCAGCCCTATGGCGGCCAAAAAGGGCCTGACGGCCGGACTATGGCGAAATGCGGCCAGCCCGGCCCCCAGGGCCAAGGCCAGAGGGACGCAGAAAAGCACGGCCATCCGCGACATCCCCAGGCTGTCCCGTAAAAATAGGTCATACGTATCCCACATGGCGAAGGCTGAGTGTTGGGCCTTGCTCTTAAAAAGAAGGGCGGCCAGCCCGCCCAGTTCCCGCTCCAGCCAGCCCGAGCCCCCCGCCAGGCAAGCCAGGCCGAGAAAGGCCAGCCAAGTGAGAAGCATTACTAGGGTAAAGCGCAAAGTCAGGCTCACGGCCCGGCCCCGCCGGCCCAGGCAGAACCAGTAATACCAGAAGGGCACGGCAACCAAGCCCCATTGCAAAATATTGGGCAGGCGCACGAAGGGGTTGAGCCCCAAAATTATGGCCGCCAGATACAGGAAAAGCGGCCGCTCCTTCTCCAGCCCCCGGTATAAAAGAAGTATGGCCAGGGAGAGGAAGAGATAGGTGAAGCTGTTGTAGCTGGTGATGTAGATTAAGGCCAAGGGGTAGGCGTTGGCCAGGGCCAGGGCCAGAAGGTTCAGCCAGGTGGGGAAGTGTTCCCTCAATATGACGAAACTGAACCAGGTTATGCCCGCGTAGAGCCCCACGCAGATAAGTTTATAGGCCAGAAAGAGCCCGGTTTGGGGTAAAACGGCATAAATCAAGCCTCCCAGCCAGTTGCTGAGCACGGTGGTCAGGTAATTGACTTCCGGCCAAGCGAAGGCGTGGCGGTATGTGAAGAGGTAATAGCCGGAATCGGTGAGGTCGAAACCTTTATTTACCACAAAAAGAGGCCCGGCCATTATCAAGGCCAAGGCCAGGCGGGTAAGCCAAGGGGGGGAGGGGTGGGTTGCGGAATCAGTCATGGCTATTCAGGCATGGCCTGGGCGTGGCCGGGTAAGGGCCGCTCTTCGGCGGCGGCGTTCTTGCCGCCCTCTACCTGCCCCTCCGCCCCCAAGCCGGGTGGCAGGTAGAGGCGGAAAGCCGGGTTTTCGGCTCTCAGGGTGTAGTTTTGTTCTTGGAGGAATCTATTTAAAATTGCTTCCTTGGGCTGATTATCCCATTGGATCATCCAAGGGTTGAATTTCCGGTTCACCCACAGCACCACCGGCAGCCGCCCCGCCTGGGCGGCTTCGCCCAGGGTTTTCCTGAATTCTTCTCTCGGGTGGCTGTGAAGGTCAACCCAAGGGTAGGGGAAGAGCGATTCCGCCTCGCTCACCAGAACGCATAAGGGGCAGTGCCCCATAACCACCATGGGGCGCTCCTCCCGGTAGGGCTCCATAAGCCGTTTTAAGTCGGCCAGCCATTGAGCCCGGCCCGGGCTGGTCTTCATACCGGCCAGAACCTTTACCTCGGGCACGGGCGCGGTAGTCAAAGCGTAGGGAGGGGCGCCATGATGGGTGAAGTATTGATTAGCTTGCAAAGCATTTAAATTCAAGGCCAGGATGAACCAGAAGCAGGCATTTACCGCCGCCAGGGCCGCCCCGGTCTCCCGAAGTTTTATCCGCCCCGGCCATCTATCCTCCAGCCAAGCCGCGCCGTCCAGCCACAAGCGGTAAACCAGGCCCAGAACCCCGGCCACTGAAAGATGGGTATAATACAGGTAATGAGTGATGAAGTAGTCCGTGCCGTAGGGCATGACCAGGAAAATGACTATGATCATGCCGCACAGGGCGCTCAATAAGGGCCGCCGCTGGTGATACCACAAGAGGCCCAAAAGGGCCACGGCCGGCCCGCCCCAGGTGAGGAAGGTGCAGAACAGCTCCAGGGGGAAGTATTGGACCTGAATGTACTGGTAATGCATAACATAAATCTGCCCATCTTTCAGGGCCAGGGCCGGGAAGCCGCCCTCCGGCAGCCAGCTAAGGCCCGTCAGACCGGCAATCAGCCCAACGGTCAGGCCTAGGGCGGCCAAGGCAGAGGCCGCCCAACGCCTGCGGCCCCAAAGGGCCAGGCCGGCGCCCAAGGCCAGGGAGAGGGGCAGGAGCCTGGTGGCGGCCCAGGCCAGGAGGCTCAGGCAGTCGCGGACGACCAGGTCGTAAGAATCCAGGAAGTTGCTGGCCGAATGATTATACGGTCTACCGAAAGCGATAAGCAGGTCGGCTAAGGCGTCAACTTCCCGCCCCAGCCATTGGGGCCCCAAAACCAGCCCAACCAGGCCCAGGAAGCTTATAAAGGTGACCAAGAGGGTAAGGGTGAAGCGCAGGGTCAGGCCCACGGCCCGGCCCCGGCGCCCCAGGCAGAACCAGTAATACCAGAAGGGCACGGTCGCCAGCCCCCACTGCAAAATATTGGGCAGGCGCACGAATACATTGAGGCCCAGAAGAAGGGCCGCCAGGTAAAGAAGAAGGGGCCTGTCACGCGCCAGGCCCCGGTACATGAGCAGTATGGCCGCGGCCAGGAAGAGATAGGTCAATGTGTTGTAGGAAAAGATGTAGATGTGGGCCGTGGACTGGATTGAGGCCAGGGCCAGGGCCAGAAGGCAGAGCCAGAGGGGAAAGTGTTCCCGAAGAATCAAAAAGCTGAACCATACTATAAATGCGTAAAGGCCCACACATATAAGGCGAAAGGCCAGGAACTGGCCGGAATCCGGCAGGGCGGCGTAAACCAGGGCCCCCAGCCAGTTGGTCAATACCTGGGTGAGAACATTATGGTCCGGGAAATTTAAGCCGTCGCGGTAAAAGGCCAGGTAGTAGCCCGAGTCGGTATGGTCGAAACCCAGGTCGACCAGCCCCAGGGGCCAAGCCATTATCAGGGCCAGGGCCAGGGGGGTGAGCCATTTCTCAAGCCGGGCGGCGGTGGGCATACCTTCCCCTTAAAAAAAAAGGCTCCCAAGATTTCTCGCGGGAGCCGGGTTTTGAATCTGGCTGTGCTGTTAGCAAGCAGTCTTGTAGACGCCGCCGGTAAGGCTGGCAGTACACGACTTGAGTTGGGCAGCCGGTGGGGCAACAACATTGGTACCATCATATGACCAATTAGTCATTGTAGCCAATGAAAACCCTGTTGCGGCGGCTAAAGTATTAGCATCTAAAGCGACCACGCCGGAGGCAGTTTCGTTATCATAGAGGTAAACATTTGAACCTGGGGCAATGTGGCCGGCAATAGCGCGGAAGCCAGCGCCGTCAGCGGCCACTTGGATGACGAAAGCTACATTGGTGTCAGGGCGGTAGCCGAACTCGGACAGCAAGGTTAATCCAGATGCGGTAGCCGGCTGGTAGGATTCTATTTTTTCCGGGGCGGTGTCCAGGGCCACCTGGGCCAAGGCGAGCTGTTGCAGGGCGGCCTGGCTGGCCGCGTTGCGGGAGCGTTCAATGTAGCGCTGATACATGGGCACGGCGATCATGGCCAGAATGGCGATAATGGCCACAACGATCATAAGTTCGATGAGGGTGAAACCTTTTTTCATGTCTTTTCTCCTAATCTAGTGGTGAGGGCCGAAAGGCCCGTAATGTGCTGGTGCTCCAAGGGAGCCCGTGGAACTGCAAATTCAGAACTAAAACTCGGCCCGGTCGCCGGGTTGTTATTCTGCAAATCTTCTTGTCTCTTGCCCCTAGCTTGCAAAGCCTGTGCCAAAGCTGAATAGATACCCGTCCGGCCGGGCCTTCTTGAATATGATTGATTTTTTGGGAGATTTTTTTTAGGGCGCCAGGTTCTTTTGGAGTTTTCGTACAATTAAGCCGGTGTACGAAAACTACATATAACGTGTACGTAAACTGCCAATAGTTAGTTTTCGTACACCAAAACCGCCTAAAACCGCCTAAAATTTTAGTTCAGCCCGGCCCTGAAGCCAGAGGGGGATTATCCGGCCAAGCCTTCCAATTCTTCAAGGGTGGTCCCCAGGAAATGCTTTGCCTGGTCGTTTCTGGCGTGCTGGTCGTTCTCGTGGCCCGCTGGCTTGATCGCCGGCGCAAGCCGCCCTGGCCTCTCCCTCCGCCGCCTGTATCTGCCCGCATATCGCCCTTTTCATTTGAAGGCCCTTCTGTTAATATCTTTGCGGGACCGACCTGAAAGGAGGTCCCCTCGCGTGCATTCCTTTGGGACTTGCTGGTCGGCATAATAGCCGGCCTGGTGGTGCATTGGGTAGTCACCCGGTTACTGTAGCCGGGCCTTTTCGATAACCCCAACAAAGCGGCCCCTACAGGGTGCATTCCTGTAGGGGCCAAATTTCAAAGCTACAATGCTTGGTCGGTTCCGCCTGGGGGGTGTTAGAGCGCCCCTCAGGCTTTTTCAGAATAGCCAAAAGCTGGGTCGTTGTCAAGCTACCCCCGGACTTCGCCGCAACCCCCCTCAATGTTCCCAGCTCCAAACCGCATTTTCCCTCTGCGAAAGTTGAGTTCAACATAATCAACGCCATTCTCAGAAGCTATACTAGAGGCTGTCGTCAGTTGTTTCGTTTGGACCGCCAGGCCCAAAAATGGGCCGATACGATGACGAAAGTAACAGCTATCCCAAAATACAAAATGCCGGTGTTGGAGATTAGGGGCGCTTCCATAATTTAACCTCCATCTTTGATTACAAAAATCGACAACAGACCACCGTATTGTAGCGTCGCTGTCACGATAAGCCAAGGATTCTGCTCAACGAACATGGCGGCAAAATTGGCCGCCAACGTTAATTTGAGCAAGTCTGTATGCATTTCAAGAAGATTCAAGGCATCACCTTAAACGGCCAGCGCGGCCTGAATTCTCTACATGGCCGTCAGGGCGTACGGATCGCGCTCCACGGCAAAGGGGAGGGGAGGGGGTGCGCCGAACCTGGATTGCCGCGGCGCTTCGCGCCTCGCAATGACGGCTATTTGCGGCCTCGCCTCTCCCTCGTCATTGCGAGCCGAAGGCGAAGCAATCCATCTTCACCGACTGATGAGGCGTGACATGGCGGTAGTAATGTCCTGCGTTTTCAGGTGAAAAACAAAACTGCCTATGTTAAAATCCTGCAAGAAAAGTTCGAGATGCCCAGACCGCCGCTATCTCTTAGAAACCGGCCCCGGACGTGGCCGTCATCATGAAAAGGACAAAAACGCCGCCCAAAAGCCATTAGCTGAGAAGAAAACCGAAGGTGATAAATGGATAAATATTGCGCTGATATTCTTGAAAAAATGTCCGTGGGGGCTCTATGCATGGGACTCTTCCAAAACGTTCCTAGTGGTGGCATAATCCGGTTTGACATGCCTTGCTGTTTGGTTTTGGCTGAGAATCAATCAAGAGAAAGATTGAGAGGTTAGAGATGGAACCGTCATTAACAGGTTGGATTATTTATGCAATCGCCGTGCTATGGGTTGGCGGTTACGGCATATGGGCAACCAAAAATCGGAAAAAAAACTCCGCCCATGTTCCTCATCCCGATTCTCCAGGCTTGACAGACCCCAGGTAACCCAAATACAGGCGGGGGGGGGCGGGGGCTGGAGGCCCGCCTGGTAGAGAATCTTTAGAAGATTCTAGAAGGATTTTCAAAAATCTTGAAAATCGTTGATATTCAAAGCCTTCCGAAAAGGGTGGTAGCCGTTACGACGTGCTATTGAGCGAAAGAGCAGTTTTAATCACTAAATGGAGGCGGAAAAATGCACGATGTATTCATTACTAAAATCCATATCGACAAAATTAGGCATCTTGAAAATGTCAATATCGTGTTGTCTGACACTCAGCGCAAGCACCTCATCCTAACGGGCAAGAATGGCAGCGGCAAAACGAGCTTATTAGAGGCCATGCGGGATAGTGTATCGTATGAACAAACGCGAATTCTACCGGATGGAACGAGACTAATACGTCAGGCGGGGCAAAAAAAACCGGATATCAGCGTTTCATATTCCCAAAAAATAGCAAATTTTTCCAGTTTCATATTTGCATATAGGGCTGCCAGAAGAAGTGGATTCACCTTGCCACGATCTATTGAAAAGTTTGAAATTGGAGACAAGTGCAAAATAACACGGAATGCAAGCAGTGATTTTTTTAAATATATCCTGAGCTTGGACTACCAGCTTTACGGCGCGAAAAATGATAATAACAAAGAGCTGGAAGTAAACTTAGAAAAATGGTTTGACAATTTTGCGATGGCTCTGCGTAATATTTACGATTGCCAAGAGTTGCAATTAAAGCGTGATGCCAAAAATCTTACATTCAAAATTGAAATGCCGGGGCGCGAGCCTTTTGCGCTGTATGAAATGTCTGATGGTTATGCCACGTTCTTTAGCATAATAATGGAATTGCTAATGCGTTTTGAAATTGATGACGCAATTGTAAATCATAATCAGTCCGCGATAGTCATGGTAGATGAAATCGAAGCGCACTTGCACGTTGAATTGCAAAAACGGGTGCTGCCGTTTCTAACGCGAATGTTCCCAAATATTCAATTCGTCGTTTCCACACATTCTCCGTTTGTGATAACGTCATTGAGCGATGCCGTGGTATATGATTTAGAAAATGAAGCACAGCTTGAGAATCCTAATATCTATTCTTATGAAGCCGTGGTTGAGGGGTACCTAAATGTGGGTCAATATTCCGAAGAAATTAAGAATGCTTTTAATCGCTATAAAGAGCTATACGACAAAGAACTCCCAGATGCTGAAAATGTGGAATTTCAACGGTTGATTTCCGTTCTCGAATTGGTGCCTCCCGCGTCAAAGGAACTGTATTTTGCGTTTCGCACTATGGAGGACAAAAGAAAGGGATGATTAAAATCAACAAAAGTCCATTGCCAAATCATGTAACGATAACGCGAGAAGAAGATTATCGCAGTGGTATAGTCTTTCAAATGCTTGTTGAGGACAGCCGAGGTAAATGCTACATATGTGAAGATTCGGTTCATACCGCGCCAAATGTGGAGCATAGAATTTCACATAAAGGCGATCTCGCGCTAAAGTATGATTGGAATAATTTATTTCTTGCTTGTTATCACTGCAACAACACTAAGTTAGACAAATACGACGAAATTATTGACCCAACAAAGGTTGACCCCGAAAAAATCATTGAGTTGTTGCTTGGGGTTGACAGTGAGTTGCGAGCGATGGTTATTGTTAGGAAAATTAAAGGGAACAACGATGTTGACATAACCGTCAATCTATTGAACGCCGTATATAACGGGAAAAACACCGCTATGAAAGAATTTGCTTGTCAACAGTTGATAAAGAAGATAAGTATCGAAATGTCGTGGTTTTACCAACAACTTGAGGAATATAAAAAAACACCAAATTACGATTGCAAGACGGTGATTGAACGCCAGCTTTCCGGCGCCTCCGCGTTTGCGGCTTTCAAACGCGGAATAGTGCGTTGTGACCATGAACTGTTTTGCAATCTTGCATACGCTTTTACTCACGTTCGGCGTTGACCAAACAAAGTAAGCGTTTTGGCTAACATTACGGCACGAAACAGATGAAATCACCTCAAAGACCCTGGAGGACCCGCATGAACACAACCGAACTGGCGGCCCAACCGGCCAAGGAAACCGGCCTAAAAAAACGCTTCAGTTTTGTTGCATTGTGTTGCATCGCATTACTGGGGCTTGGATTTTCAGGGCCGCAGAAACAGCAAATGGAGACGGTTGAATTAGTGGGAAATCCGACAACCGGCTATGCCTGGGTCTATTCCATGTCCCCGGAAGGCGTTATTCGCGAAGTATCAAGCGAATACATAGCGGACAAAACTCATGAAGGCTTTGTCGGGTCGGGCGGGAAATTCATATTTACATTTGAGGCATTATCCACGGGAGAAGCGGAACTCATCTTTTCCTATCTCAGGGTATGGGAAGAAGATACGCCCCCGGTGGAAACCGTGGTCTATAGGGCGACCGTGGATGACAGGAAAAACTTGGTGCTGACGCAACAATGAATCCGGCAAGGGGTAAGAGCCGCCTAATTACTGGGAACCGCAAAATGGGGGCGGACCATGACAAAAACTATTTTTGTGGTTGACGACAGCGCCTCCAATCTAGCCATGGCGGAAGAAGCGTTGGAAAAACACTACCGGGTGATAACACTGTCTTCCGCGGAAAAAATGTTTACGGTTTTGAAAAAACTTGCGCCCGACCTGATTTTACTGGACATCGCAATGCCGGAGATGAACGGGTTTGAAGCCATCAAGCGATTGAAAGCCGGTGATTCATACGCGGAAATTCCCGTAATATTTCTGACCGCCCTGACAGACTCTTTCAACGAAGCTTACGGCATTGAGCTGGGGGCTGTGGATTTCATTGTCAAGCCGTTTTCCGAGGCGGTTCTTTTAAACCGCATAAGGAACCACCTGCTCATCGACGATTTGATCCGCGAGCGCACCGCACAGCTCCGCGAACGTTCCGCGCAGCTCTTGGAGCGCTCGGAGCATCTTGTGCGTCTGCAAAACGGCATTGTGCATACTCTGGCGGATTTGTTGGAGAGCCGTGATAAAAATACCGGCGGCCATATCGACCGCACGTCGGCATATATGAAAATACTAATCAACGCCATGATGGCGCGGGGAGTATATTCCGGCGAGATGGCCGGCTGGAACCTCGAATCGGTGGTTTCATCGGCGCGCCTGCATGATGTTGGAAAAATCGTCATTCCTGATTCCATTTTGAACAAGCCGGGCCCGCTGACGAAAGAGGAATTTCAGAAGATGAAGACGCATGCCTCCGAGGGTGAGCGTATTATTGATAATGCGATTAAACAAACGGGGGATGCGGAATTTTTACGCAACGCCAAACTGGTTACGACTTATCACCATGAACGCTGGGATGGCTCAGGCTATAGCTACAGGTTGAAAGGCACTGATATCCCCCTTCTGGGACGTATCATGGCCGTGGTCGACGTATATGACGCCCTTGCTTCCGAGCGGCCTTACAGAAAAGCCTTGAGCCATGAAGACGCGGTTCGCATTATCATGGAAGACTCGGGCCGGCATTTCGACCCCGCCATCGCGGAGGTTTTTTACGAAATACAAGGCAATTTGCCGGCGGCGCAGGTTAAGTAGTGCCGTTGAAGCGATAATTTTTTCCAAACTCCAATGGATTTAAGGGCAATATAATCGTGTCTATCCGTGTAAAAGCCATACTTGCCATCGTCCTCACCACCACGATAATCATTTTGTTCAGTGTTTTTGCCGGAATAGCCACTACAAAAAAAGGCATAGATAAATCCCAGGAAGCGGCCCTGATGCTTATAGCGGATATCGCGGATCATTTTATCAGCCGCGAGATAGAGATCTTAAAGCTAAAGTCCGTCGCGACGGCGCAAAGCTTAACCATGGCCGAGGAATCGGCGTGGCCGGCCGTTTTAGCCAACCGTGAAGCCTATGATTTCATCGGGATGGCGGTTTTGGACCCTATTAGGGGGGTTATCGCATCCGCTGGCGTATTGCCGGCGCCCCCGGACATTCTGGCTGATCGGTACATTAAACAGGCCTTAAACGGGAAGGAAGCATTGTCGTCCACGATCGCAACCACCAGCCACGGGGTTGTTTTTTATCTGGGGGTCCCCATTCCCGGGACGGATAATAACATATTGGTTCTTACGCTCCCGGGGATATATTTTTCGGAACTGCTTTCCACTATTGCCGTCTGGCAGTCGGGCTATGTTTTCATTGACGATGCTGAAGGGTATAAAATCGCCGACAGGCGCGCGGAGTGGGTTGAGACCCGGATAAATTTCATCCGCTTGGCGGAAACCGATCTTCAATACGAGAAACAGGCCGCTGTTCAAAGAAGGGCGGCCGGCGGTGAAATAGGAATAGGCCGTTATTCCTTTTCCGGCGTTCCTCGATTATGCGCTTTCAGGCCCGTCAGGGGCTCGGATGAGGGTTGGTCTTTAGGCGTTGTCGCGCCGCTTCCGGAAAGCCCTTTCGGCGATATCCACAAAGGGTTGATCGTAGTCGGGCTGGTGGGGTTTTTCCTCTCCGTGATTGCCGCGATTGTCGCTTCCGGTTTTATTAAAAAGCCCTTTGATGAAATAAAGGCGTTAAAAGAAGAGGCGGAGGCCGATTCCAAGTCCAAGAGTAATTTTCTAGCCAAGATGAGCCACGAAATCCGGACGCCCATGAACGTGATATTGGGCATTACCGAAATCCTGTTGCGGGAAAAGACTCTCGGGCAAAGTACGCTGGAAGGGTTAAGCAGGATTTACAATTCGGGGGATTTACTGCTTGGCCTTATAAACGATATTCTGGATTTATCCGTAATTGAAGCGGGCAAGCTGGGACTGGTCATTGAAGAATATGATGTCGCCAGCCTGGTCAACGACACGGTGGCGCTTAACATGATGCGGCGCGGAAGCAAGCCCATCGAATTTAAACTCCATGTGGATGAAAACACGCCCTCATTCCTCTTTGGCGATGTGCTTCGCATCAGGCAGATTTTAAACAATCTCCTCTCCAATGCCTTCAAATATACGGAAAAAGGCACGGTCCAGCTGTCGGTCGCCGCGGAGAGGGAGGGCGAAGAAAAAGATTCCGGCCTAACGCTTGTTTTCAGCGTGAGCGATACCGGGCAGGGTTTGTCGGAGGAAGAGGTAACGGCGATGTTCGACGATTATTCCCGTTTTAATTTAAAAGCCAACCGCGCCACCGAGGGAACGGGGCTGGGCATGAGTATAGTCGGCAATCTCTTGCGCCTGATGAAAGGCTCGATTACCGTGGAGAGCGAGTTGAACAAGGGGTCGGTATTTACGGTGCGTTTACCGCAGGGGCGGTCTGAATCAAGCGTATTAGGCAGGGAATTGGCGGATAATCTACAGAATTTTTCTATGAACGGAAGGCGGCGACTAAAAAGGGAGCGGATTCTGTTTGAGCCGATGCCCTATGGCAGCGTTCTGGTGGTGGACGACTTGCCCTCGAATTTATTTGTAACCAAGGGATTGATGGCGCCCTACGGCCTCTCGGTTGACATCGCCACGAGTGGTTTTGAAGCTATCGTCAAAATAAAGAGCGGCAAGACATATGACATTGTGTTCATGGACCATATGATGCCGATGATGGACGGCATTGAAGCGGCAAGGATCATGCGCGAAGGGGGATACCGCGGCCCCATAGTCGCCTTGACCGCCAACGCCATGATCGGGCAGACGGATATGTGCAAGGCCCACGGCTTCGATGATTTTATTTCCAAACCCGTTGATATGCAACATTTAAACGCCATACTCAAAAAATACGTCCGTGATAAACAGCCTCCGGAGATCATTGAAGCCGCCCGGCGGCAAATGGAAACAACGGAATATGGCCGGGAGGAGGGAGGAGGGCATTCGCCGCAACTGATTGAAGCTTTTATGCGGGACGCGGCGAAAGCCGCCGAGGTGCTGGAAGCGATATATAAAAAACACGATGCCATACAGGACGAGGATTTGCTGATGCTCACCCTAAACGCCCACGGCGTAAAAAGCGCTTTGACCAATGTGGGCGAGTCAGGCCTTTCCCTTTTCGCGGGCAAACTGGAAGAGGCGGGGCGGGAGAAAAATACCGCCCTGATAGCAGCCGAAACCCCGGTCTTTCTTGACGAACTGCGGGCGGTAATCAAAAAATTCACGCTGGAAGAACGCGAAGGGACGGACGCGGATTATGAACATTTACGCGAAAAACTCCATACCATCAAAGAGGCGTGCGGGATTTACGATAAGAAAACCGCCAAAGACGAGATAAACGGGCTGAGGAAAAAGACATGGCCGCCCGCCGTCCGGGAATTGCTTTACTCCATGGCCGAACAACTCTTGAGCGGTGATTTTGAAATGGTTGCCCAGACCGCGGACAGGATCATCTTAGGCTGCGCGCGTATCGAAGGAGATGATTAAGGAGTTTTCAGGGCCAGCTCCAATCCGGCCACGGCCAGGACCACCAGGTCCGCTTGGGCGGCGAAACGCTGGTTGATCTCGCCGGCCATATCCCGAAAGCGGCGGGCCAGGGCATTGAGGGGCACAATCCCGCCGCCGACTTCGTTGGAAACGGCTATGACCGGCCCGGCATAGGCATCAACGGCCCGGAGGAGATCTTTCACCCGGCCCCGAATCCGGTCGTCTTCGGAGCCGGCGCTCATGAGATTGTTCAGCCACAGGGTCAGGCAGTCCAGAAGAACAACCCGCCCCCCGGTCAGGGCGGCCAGGGTCTGGTCCGGGGTCAGGGGGCTCTCCAGGGTTTGCCATTCCGCGCCGCGCTCGGCCTGATGCCTTCGGATGCGTTCACTCATTTCCCCGTCCAGGGCCTGGGCCGTGGCCAAATAGAGGCGGGGCGGAGGATAGGTTTCGGCCCGGGCCAAAGCCAGGCGGGTTTTTCCGCTTTTGGCCCCGCCCAGGTAGAGGGTGAGCTGGCCCATGGGCTTATTTGTCGGCGTCGGACGTAACCGAGCGGAGCAGGATGTAGGTTTTAAGGTCTTGAGCAGAACCGTGGATCAGCCCTCTGTTTTTAAAAAATTCGGCCAGGGCGGCGCGAAACATTTCCGGCTTGTCCAGAAGCAGAAGGCGGCGGGCGCTCATCTCGGCCACTTCAATTTTCACCACCCGGCAAGCCGCAAAACCGGGGTGGGCGGCAGCGGCCGCCGAGCCCGGCAGATTTTCGCCCAGGCGGACGGCTTTAGGGTCGTATTTGGCGATGAGGATATTTAAAATTTTTGTTTTTTCAGACGGGTCAGATATTTCCCGGGCCAGGCCGCGGACCATGACCGATCGCCCCAAATGAACATCTTGGCAGGGATTGTTGTCGGCGGTTATATCGCTGGTTACCAGGCCCAGGTTTTCGGTGACGGAAAAGGACACTTTGGGGTTCTGCCGCAAATGGTCCATCTTGGCCCCGGGCCCGCTGTGAAAAAAAACAGCCCGGTCATGCCACACATAGTCCATGGGCACAGTGTGGGGCCACCCTTGGGGATCTATGGTGGTCAGGTGCCCTATGTTGCTGTGCAGCAGAAAATCATGCACGGCCTCCTCGTCGGACCAGATTTTTTGGGCGCACATGGTCTCTTTCCCCCTCAACCCCAAAATTTTCAACTTCGTGCGGTATAATAGCATCACCCACCGGGCTTGGCAACCCGCAAGACGGGCCTTAAATTTATACAATTTATTTGGGGTTGCCTATCGGAGCTCAAATAACTATAATGGGGTTTTACCGGAAATCACGGCCTGGAGCCGACCCCGGAACCACAATAGACGCCGCCGCTACTAGAGGAACCGCAAGGAGACAAGCATGAGAGCTTTCGTGTTGTTGAAAAAAACGGCCTTTCTTCTCCCGATTGTTCTGGGCTTCATGTCCGTCGGCATCGACCCGGTCCTGGCCTCCGAGGCCAACCTGGAGGTGCCCAAGCTGCTTCCGGGCGAGCACAACCTTCTTATGGCCGGTTTGGTGGTCTGCCTCTTGGGGATGCTTTTCGGCCTGTACCAATACCTTAACATCAAGAAACTCAAAGCCCACCAGTCCATGCTGGACGTGGCCGGCATGATTTACGAGACCTGCAAGACCTACATGTTTCAACAGGCCCGGCTGCTTCTCGTTCTCTTCGTCCTGGTGGGCGCCGCCATAGTTTTCTACTTCGGCGGCCTCCAGAAAATGCCTCTGGGCAGCGTATTTTTGATTCTCCTGTGGACGGTCATCGGCATCATGGGCTCCTACGTTGTGGCCCTTTACGGCATGCGGGTCAACACCTTGGCCAACAGCCGCATGGCCTACGCCGCCTTGGGAAACAAGCCCTTGCACCTTCTGAACATTCCCTTGAACGCGGGCATGAGCATCGGGGTGCTTTTGATTTCCGTGGAACTGGTGATGATGCTCATCATCCTGCTCTTCGTTCCCGGTTACCTGGCCGGGGCCTGTTTTATAGGCTTCGCCATAGGCGAATCCCTGGGGGCCAGCGCCCTGCGCATCGCCGGGGGCATTTTTACCAAGATAGCCGACATCGGCTCGGACTTGATGAAGATAGTCTTTAAGATCAAGGAAGACGACCCCCGCAACCCCGGCGTCATCGCCGACTGCACCGGCGATAACGCCGGCGACAGCGTTGGTCCCACCGCCGATGGCTTTGAGACTTACGGCGTGACCGGCGTGGCCCTCATCGCCTTCATCTGCCTGGCCGTGGGCCAGAAGTTCGTAGGCGGCGAGTGGCAGGTTCTGGAGGGGCAGGTTCGGCTCCAGACCTCCCTGTTGACCTGGATTTTCGCCATGCGCATCCTGATGGTCGTCACCTCCATCGCGGCCTTTTACGCCAACGGCGCCTACAGCCGGGCCAAGTACGGCCGCTCGGACGATTTTGATTTTGAAGCCCCCCTCACTTCCCTGGTCTGGATGGCCTCCATTCTCTCCATCGCCATGACCTTTGTGGCCAGCTACCTTCTCATCGGCCCCGGCACGGAGCTGGCCCGGCAGTTCTCCCCCAATCTCTGGTATGTCCTGGCCGGCATCATCAGCTGCGGCACCCTGGGCGCGGCCCTGATTCCGGAATTCACCAAGATATTCACCAGCCCCAAATCGGGCCACGTTCTGGAGACGGTCGAAGCCTCCAAGGAGGGCGGCGCCTCCCTGAACATCCTGGCCGGCTTCATTGCGGGCAACTTCAGCGCCTTCTGGATGGGCATGGTCTTTTTCGTCCTGATGTTCATGGCCTATTTTTTAAGCGGCCAGGGCTTAAGCGAAATCATGGACTACCCCTCCATCTTCGCCTTCGGGCTGGTGGCTTTCGGTTTTCTCAGCATGGGCCCGGTGACCATAGCCGTGGACAGCTACGGCCCGGTGACCGACAACGCCCAATCCATCTACGAGCTCTCCCTCATTGAAGAGGTGCCGGGCATCGTCGAGGAGCTGGAACAAGATTTCGGAGTCAAGCCCGATTTTAAAAAGGCCCATTACTACCTGGAGAGCAATGACGGGGCCGGCAACACCTTCAAGGCCACGGCCAAGCCCGTCTTGATCGGCACGGCCGTGGTGGGCTCCACCATCATGATCTTCTCCCTGATCCTGGTCATACAGAAAGAACTCAACATCGACCCGGCGACCATTCTTAACATCCTCAATCCCTATACCATCCTGGGCTTTCTCTGCGGCGGGGCGGTAATCTACTGGTTCACCGGGGCCTCCACCCAGGCGGTATCCACCGGGGCTTATCGGGCGGTGGCCTACATCAAGGAACACATAAACCTCGATCCCAACGCGGCCATGAGCGCGGCCGTGGAAAATTCCAAGGAAGTGGTGAAGATCTGCACGGTTTACGCCCAGAAGGGCATGATCAACATCTTCGTGGCCATCTTCTCCTTCGCCCTGGCCTTCGCCTTCCTGGCCAGCCCCACCAGCGGAAACGAGGCGGTCTCCTTCTTCGTCTCCTACCTTTTGTCCATAGCCTTCTTCGGCCTCTACCAGGCCATTTTCATGGCCAACGCGGGAGGCTGCTGGGACAATGCCAAAAAGGTGGTGGAAGTGGATCTCAGGCAGAAGGGCACGCCCCTCCACGACGCTTCCGTGGTGGGGGACACCGTGGGCGACCCCTTCAAGGACACTTCCTCGGTGGCCCTGAACCCCATTATCAAATTCACCACCCTTTTCGGCATGTTGGCCATGGAAATAGCCATAACCGAGGCCTTCCGGCCCGTTGCCACGGTCTTCGGCCTCTTCTTCCTGGCCGTGGCCCTCTTCTTCGTCTATCGTTCTTTTTATAAGATGCGCATAGGATAGGGCATCAATTGATTTAAAAGCCGGCCTTAGCCGGCTGGAGGTGAAACATGGCCGGCAAAAAGGCCGTAAAACTGTCGAAACTCCCCTTCAATGAATTGAAGGACAAAGTCAAAACCCTGGAAGGGCTGGGCGCCATGAATCGCTTTGAAATCACCGCCGCCGTTCTCCAGGCTGAAAATAAGCCGGCCCCGGCCGCGGAAAACCCCCGGGCGGTGAAGCCGGAAATCAAGGCCGTCTCCGCCCGGCTGGAGGCCGCCGCGGGCAAGAAGGCCCGCCGGGATTTGAGGCGGGCCAAAGCCAGGCTGAAGCGGGCCTCCCGCCGCTACCTTTGAGCCATCACTTGCCCAGGCCATGGCGGCTTTTCTTGGGTCTGGCGATGGCCCTTATAGCCGCGGGCTGCGCCGTCCCGCCTGAATACGGCTTGAAGCCGGCCATCAGGGCCGATGTGGCCGAAATGGCCCCCGTAAGCCTGAAAGTGGAAGTAACAGACTTCCGCTGGAGATATTCAGCCACCGGCGAGGCGCTGGCCGTGACGGGCAGGGTCAGGAACATGACCGGGACTGTTCAGCGCCCGGTCTTTCTCTATGCCATGTTATTTGATGAAACGGGCCGGGCCGTGGGCATGGGCGAGGCCCGGGTTTGGCCGGAACTACTCCCCAACGGCGCCGAAGGCGACTTCCAACTTATGGTAAAAACCAGCCGCCCTCGCTCAGGCCGGACAGGCCCTGTCAAGCATATGCGCCTTCTGACCAACGCGCGAAACGAGTGAAGCCATGAACCATCGGCGGCCCGATCCGTCATACCCGCGCCCGGGCCGGGCCGCGGCTCTGGTTCTGACCGCGGTCCTGGCCCTGGCCTGCATTTCCAACCCCCGACCGGATACCCTGGCCCATACCAGCACTTGGGCCGTGCGCGCCCCGGAGAGCCTGCCCATCGACGTCTTGGAATACACCTGGATATTTTTAAACCACGGGCGGCACCTGCGCTTGAAGGGGCAAGTCAGGAACAATTCGGACAAGGTCCATCAATCCGTGACCCTCGGGCTGACTCTGATGGATGAAAAAGGGGAGGTGGTGGCCAAGGGCCAGGCCTATGTTTACCCCGCTTATCTTCGGCCCGGCAGCGAAGGCTCCTTTGAAATGGTGACTATGGTCAGCACGGCGGGCCGGAATCTTAAGGCCGGCCGCCTGGTGGTCACGGCCCAGACTTTCGGCCGATAACCGCTTCATCTATTTTTTATCGTCAGCCCTGGCCCTTGCCAGCCCAATTGAGATGTGATAATAAATTAATGAGAGCATCAGGGTTTTAAAGTTGTTTATCAGGTTTGAGGAGTACTTTTGAGCCAGGCCAACCGCCTCAATATCTGCGTCATACCCGGAGGCCGGGGCCAGGTCCGCAATTTTCACTTTCGCCCGGTAACGCTGACGGTTTTTACGGTCATGGCCCTGGCGGCCTTGATTTTTTTGAGCTTCTACTCTTTCCATTCCTACTGGACCAGGGGCCGTTTCGTGGACCGTTCGAGGGAGGTGGCGACCTTAAAGGCCGCCAATACCGACCTGGAGGCCCAGGCCGGGACCTTTGCCTCCGCCCTGGGCGCCCTGGAGGAAAGAATTTTACGGTTGAGCGAGCTGGGCGCTGAACGCTCTGCCCTGACCGCCGAAATAAGAATCCAGTTGGGGCTGCCCCAGGAGGCGACGGACGATGAAGTTCTGCCCCGCCTGGCCGCCGCGGCGGTCTGGGCCGAAAGCAGCGGGCTCGGCGGCCCGAAAAATCGGGGTAGCGGGTCCCGCGACATGATCCGCGGCCTTAACCAGGAACTTGAGCGGCTGATGGCCTTGGCCGACCGGGCCGAGCTGGATATGACCACCATCAACGAGAGCTTAAGCGGGGGCGCCTCCATCCTGGCCGCCACGCCCACTATTTTGCCTATCAGCTCCTCTATTTCCTCCCGTTTCGGCCGCCGTCTTTCACCCTTTGCCGAGCCTTCATCGGATTTTCACCGCGGCCTGGACATCCCGGCGCCCCCGGGCACTCCCGTTCGCGCCCCGGCCGATGGCACGGTGCTGGCCAGCGGTCATTTCGGCGGCTACGGCCTCTTGATGACCATTGACCACGGATATGGCCTGATCACCCGCTACGGACATCTCGACAGCGTTCTGATCGAAGTCGGCCAGACCGTCCACCGCGGCCAGACCGTGGCCTTGAGCGGCAACAGCGGGCGTACCACCGGACCCCATCTGCACTATGAAGTCCTCCTGGGGGGGGTACCCGCCGACCCCTTGGAAATCTTGGCCGCGGTCAGGCCGGCCCTGTTCCGGGAGGTCAAGCTCGAAGGGACCGGCGGTCGCGACGCTTACCCCGTGGGGGGCATGGGCGGGCCCTGAAAAATCTTCACTCTTCGGCTCCCTGAACCATCCCTGATCCATAATAACTCCCGGAGAGGGCGACTATGAAATCCGTCTTGCGAAAAATTTTCGGCACTGCCAATGACCGGGAGATAAAACGCTACAGCCAGGTGGTGGACCGCATCAACCAGCGGGAAGCCGAGTTTAGGACTCTATCGGACTCGGCCCTGGCCGGGCGGACGGAGGCTTTCAAAGAGCGCCTGGCCAGGGGCGAAACTTTGAACGACCTTTTGCCGGAAACCTTCGCCGCCGTGCGTGAGGCCGGCTGCCGGACCCTGGGCCAGCGTCATTTCGATGTCCAGCTCATGGGCGGGCTGGCCCTCCACGAAGGCCGGATCGCGGAGATGAAAACCGGAGAGGGCAAGACCCTGGCCGCGACCCTGCCGGTCTACCTCAACGCCCTGGCCGGCCGGGGCGTTCATGTGGTCACGGTCAACGACTACCTGGCCCGGCGCGATGCCGAGTGGATGGGCCGCCTCTATCACTTCCTGGGCCTGTCGGTGGGCGTCATCGTCCACGGACTGACGGACAGGGAACGCCATGACGCCTATCGGGCCGATGTCACTTACGGCACCAATAACGAGTTCGGTTTTGACTATCTGCGCGACAACATGAAATCCCGCCTTGAGGACTATGTCCAGCGGGATTTTTATTTCGCCATCGTTGACGAGGTCGATTCCATTCTCATAGACGAGGCCCGCACCCCCCTCATCATCTCCGGCCCGGCCGAAAAATCAACCGATCTCTATCTCCGGGCCGACCGGGTCATTCCCCAGTTGAATCGGCATGAGCATTACACAATTGATGAAAAAGGCCGCAGCGCCAGCTTCACCGAAGAGGGCGTGGCCCGGGCCGAGGAAATCCTGGGTCTCCCCAACCTCTATGACCCCTCCAACATGGAAATCCTTCACCACCTGACTCAGGCCCTCAAGGCCCACACCGTTTTCGCCAGGGACAAGGACTATATCGTCACGCCCGACAAGCAGGTGGTCATTGTCGATGAATTCACCGGCCGCCTCATGGCCGGGCGCCGCTATTCCGATGGCCTGCACCAGGCTCTGGAAGCCAAGGAAAAAGTAAAAATCGAAAGCGAAAACCAGACCTTGGCCTCCATCACCTTCCAGAATTATTTCCGAATGTACGAAAAACTGGCCGGCATGACCGGCACGGCCGACACCGAAGCGGCCGAGTTCTCCAAGATATACAAACTGGGAGTCACCGTTGTCCCCACTCACCGCCGCATGATCCGCCTTGATCACCAGGACGTCATTTATCGCACCGCCCGCGAAAAATACAACGCGGTGGCGGAGGAAATAGAAGCCCTCCACCAGAAAGGGCAGCCGGTTCTGGTGGGCACCATCTCCATCAGCCATTCGGAGCATATTTCCGAAATGCTTAAAAGGCGGGGCGTGCCCCACAACGTCCTTAACGCCAAGCAGCACGAAAGGGAAGCCCTGATCGTGGCCCAGGCCGGGCGGAAAGGCCAGGTGACCATTTCCACCAACATGGCCGGACGGGGCACCGACATAGTCTTGGGCCCCGGCGTCCCGGATTTGGGCGGGCTGTTCATTCTGGGTACGGAAAGGCACGAATCACGGCGTATCGACAATCAGCTCCGGGGCCGCAGCGGCCGCCAGGGCGATCCGGGCGAATCGCGGTTCTACCTGTCCCTGGAAGACGACCTGATGCGCATTTTCGGCGGCGACCGTTTCAAGGGCCTGATGGAACGCCTGGGCATGACCGAGGGGGTCCCCCTGGAAGCAAAGCTCATTAGCCGGGGCATTGAAAACGCCCAGAAACAGGTGGAAACCCACAACTTTGAAATCCGTAAACACCTCCTGGAATATGATGATGTCATGAATAGGCAGCGGGAGGTCGTTTACAGCCAGCGCCGCCGCATCCTGGCCGGGGAAGGGCTGATAGAACAGGTGCTTGGCATGTTCGAGGCCCAGGTCTTGCAACTGGCGGACCAGTTCGCCGACAGCCGGACTGAGCCTGAAAATTGGGATTGGGAAGCCTTCGGCGGCGAGGTTTACCGCTATTTCGGCTTTACGGTAACCAGCGGCGATTTCGAAGTCTTAACGGCTGACGACATGGCCCAGGCCATATACGACAGGGCCAAGACCGCCTGCCTGACCCGGCGGGAGGAATTGGGGCCTAACCTTTCGGATGAACTGATTCGCTGGCTCCTTCTCCACGCCCTGGACAGCCAGTGGCGGGACCACCTTTTTTCCATGGACCGCCTGAAGGACGGCATCGGCCTGCGCGGCTACGCCCAGAGGGACCCTTTGCGGGAATACCAGCGGGAGGGTTTCGATATGTTCAGCGAAATGCTCGAACGGGTCCGGGCCGAATCCACTTCGCTCATTACCCATGTCCGGGTCCATCGGGAAGAAGAGGTGGCCGACCTGGCCCCAAAGGAGATCCCCCAGCGCCTGACCCTCTCCCATGGCCAAGAGAGCCAGGAAAAACCTCAAACCCGCGCTGCCCCGAAAATAGGCCGCAACGACCCATGTCCCTGCGATTCGGGCAAAAAATTCAAGCACTGCTGCGGAAAATAAAAAAAGAAGCCGACTTGACGCCGGCCGCTGAATATGTTTCAAAATGCGCGAATCAGCGGGGACCAATTGACCTAAAGCTTATACGATGCTAGAATCTAAGGCTGCGAACATTGGGCTATGTTTTTTCTCCACCCGTTTCCCGGTTCAATTCAATCTGGGGGTAATTTTCAAATGAAAGCCAAGCAGGAATTCAGAGTAGTTCCAAGTTTCCCCGAAAAATTAGCGCCCTTGAAAAAGATGGCCTACAATGCTCTGTTCAGTTGGCGCAATGACATTCGTGATCTGTTCCAAAGGATGGACCCCAGGCTTTGGGAAGATCTGGGCCATAACCCGGTGGCCTTCATGGGTCATATCAGCCAGGAACGCCTGGAAGCCCTGGCCAGCGACCGGGGTTTCATGAGCCAGTTGGAGGAAGAGGCCCACAACTTCGACAAATACATGGGAGCGCCAAAAATAGGCGACCCCGGCACTTGCGTAGCCTATTTTTCCGCCGAATTCGGCCTAACCACCTGCCTCCCCATCTATTCCGGCGGCCTGGGCATTTTGGCCGGCGACCACCTCAAATCGGCCTCCGACCTCTCCATACCCTTGGTGGGTATGGGGCTTTTATATCAGGAAGGCTATTTCAGCCAGTATCTCAACAACGACGGCTGGCAGATGGAACGCTATACCACCAACGACTTTGACAATATGCCCATAACCAGGGTCACCGATGCCAACGGCCGGCAGATAAAAGTCACAGTCAAGTTCAAGGGTCGTGAAGTGGTTGTGGCCGTCTGGTGCGTACAAGTGGGACGGGTGCCCCTGTATCTTTTGGACACCGACTTAAACGAAAACGAGCCCGAATTCCGCGGCACCACCGCCCAGCTTTACGGCGGCAACAAGGAAACCAGGATTCGGCAGGAAATAGTTCTGGGCGTGGGCGGGATTCGGGCCTTGAAAGCCATCGGCATCAAGCCGACCGTCATCCACATGAACGAAGGTCACAGCGCCTTTTCGGCCTTGGAGCGCATCAACCTCTTTCGCAAGGAATTCAACCTGTCGTTTGACGCGGCCCGGGAAGTGGTCCAGGCCTCCACCATATTCACCACCCACACCCCCGTGCCGGCCGGCAACGATACTTTTGATCCCGAAATGGCCCGGCAATACTTTGAGGACTACGCCAAGGAATTGGGCATCAATTGGCGTGTACTCCTGGGCTACGGCCGCATAAATCCCCGCGACGAGGGCGAACCCTTCGGCGTGACCCCCCTGGCCCTGCGCCTTTCGGCCCACGCCAACGGCGTAAGCCGGCTCCACGGCCAAGTCAGCCGCGGAATGTGGCAAAACATCTGGCCCAAAAACCCCGTGGAAGATACCCCCATTGATTACGTCACCAACGGGGTCCATGTCGCCAGCTGGGCTTCCAGGGAAATAGCCCGTCTCTACAACAGCTACCTCGGCGCCGAATGGAACGAGGACAACGACCCGGTCCACGTCTGGCAGCAGGTCAAGCAGATTCCCCTTTCGGAACTTTGGCGGGCCCATGAAAATTGCCGGGCCCGTCTGGTGGGGTTTGCCCGCCGGGCCCTCTTCCGCCAACTGAAGGAACAGGGCGCCACCCCTGACGCCCTGCGGCAGAGCATGGAGGTGTTGAATCCGGACACCCTGACCATAGGCTTCGCCCGGCGCTTCGCCACCTATAAACGGGCCACCCTCTTGTTCCGCAACCCTGACCGCTTAGACAAGATCATCAACAATCCGGCCCGCCCGATCCAGTTGATCATCGCCGGCAAGGCCCACCCGCAGGACAACGAGGGCAAGGCCTTCATCAAGCACATCATCCACCTGACCCGGGAGCCCCGTTTCCGGCACAACATTGTCTTTTTGGAAAACTACAATATGGCCATCGCCAACCTGCTCATCTCCGGCTGCGATGTCTGGCTCAACAACCCCCGTCGTCCCGAGGAGGCTTGCGGCACCAGCGGCATGAAGGCCCTGGCCAACGGCGTTCTCAACCTGTCTGTGCTGGACGGTTGGTGGGATGAGGGCTATGCCCCGGAATACGGCTGGGCCATCGGCCAGGGTGAAGAAGACCCCAACCACGAACTGCAGGACGAAACCGAAAGCCTGGCCCTTTACAACCTCTTGGAAAAACAGGTGGCCCCGCTGTTCTATCAGCGGACCACCGATGGCCTGCCCCAGGTCTGGTGCGAAATGATGCGCGCCAGCATCCGCGACCTCATGCCACTTTTCAGTTCCCACCGCATGGTGCTGGACTATTACAACAAGTATTATGCCCCTTCCTCCCGGCGCTTTGAGAACCTGACCGGCAACAATTTCGCCGCCGCCCGGGAACAGGCCGAATGGCGCCAGAAGCTGATGACTACCTGGAACGAGGTGGGCATAAAGGCAATAGCCTCCACCGCTGACGGCGGTCATAAGAAGGTGGGGGAGGATATGGAATTTGAAGCCCGGGTACACCTGGGCGCCTTGGAGCCCGAAGACGTGACCGTGGAAGCCTATTACGGCCCCCTAAACCATATGGGCGAATTTACCGACCGGACCACCCTGCCCCTGGAACCGGCCCGGAATATCGGCGAGGGCCTCTGGCTGTTCAAAAAGACCGTCGCCTGCAAGAACACCGGGAAATTCGGCTACACCATCCGGGTGACGCCCAGCCAAAAACGTCTGGCCAACCCCTTCGTGCTGGGCCTTATCTCCTGGGCCTGAGGGAAAGGCGAAAACCGATGTTCGATTCCAAAGACAACAAACACCCCCCGGAGCAGCCGGCAGCAATCCGGCCCGCGGAGCCGCTCATGGACGAACAATTGATAAAGTTTTCCTTCGGCAACAACCAAGGCCTGTTCAAAAAAAGCATGGAGATATACCTGCGCGATGCCCCGAAACTTTTGACCAGCCTCGGCGCCGCCATAGAGGCCGACGACTTCAAGGAACTCTCCGCCCTAGCCCACGCTTTAAAGGGCATTAGCAGCTATTACACCCAAGGAGGCCCCTATGAAGCGGCCCGCCTTTTGGACTTGGCGGCCCGAAAAGAGCCCAACCCGGAAGTGAGGGCGGAAATAAGCAATCTCATTGCGACGCTCAGCCAAGCCGTGGAGAATCTGGCGGCGGTAATGCGCGAGCGCCTTAAGGATTCAGAAACGGAATTAAGCTGACGAAACGGCCATGCGAATATTAGTCGCCGAAGACCAAGCCTTGGCCCGCCTGGTACTAACCAGCTATCTGCGGAACTGGGGCCACGAAGTGATAGAGACGACCGATGGCCAGGAAGCCCTGGACTATATCGCCAGCGCCCCGGAAAAAACGGACATGCTCATCACCGACTGGAGTATGCCCCGGCTGGACGGCCTGGAACTATCCAAGATGGTGCGGGGCCTGTCCAGCGATTTCCATTACATCTACATAATCCTCCTGACCAGCAACAGCGAATTCAGCGACCGTATGAAGGGCTTCGCCCAGGGCGGAGTGGACGATTACATAGTCAAGCCCTTCGAAGAATCCGAACTCCGGCACCGCATCAACGTGGCCAACCGCATCATAATGGCCGAGCGCCAGTTGCTGAACCACAACCGCAACCTGGAAGCGGTGGTCCGACGCCAGACCGAAACCATACGCCAAAGCCAGGAAGAAATCATCACCCGCCTGTTTTCGGCCCTGGAGTCCAGGGACCAGGAAACCGGTCGCCATGTGCGTAGAATTGGGCTCATCAGCGCCATTTTAGGCTTTTATCTGGGCTGGAGCCAGGACGAAGTGGACGCCATCCGGGCCGCGGCCCCGCTCCATGACATAGGCAAAATCGGCGTGCAGGACAATGTGCTTCTCAAAAGAGACCGCCTGACTGTTGAAGAATTCGCAATTATCCAAAGTCACAGCGCCATAGGCGCCAACATCTTGGCCAACTCCGAAAATCATATCATACGCCTGGCCGAAGTGATCGCTCTAAGGCACCACGAGAATTGGGACGGGACCGGCTACCCCGGCGGACTCAAGGGCGAGGATATTCCCGTGGCCGCCAGGGTGGTGGCCGTGGCCGATGTATATGACGCCTTGATGGCCGACCGCATCTATCGCAAAGGACTGCCGGAGCAAGAGGTGCTTAAAATTATTCAGGCTGAATGCGGTCGAAAATTCGACCCCCGCATAGTGATGGTCTTCCTGGAAAAAATTGATGAGATCAGGGCCAGCTACCAAGCCATGGAAAAACAGGATTTTTCAGGAAAAACAGGATTCGGACATGGAACGGGAAAAACCGAGGTTCTAGAGCGTTTTACAATTTAGAATTGATGCTCTAATGGGCCGCGGCCCAATTGGGGCCGGCTCCGACCTCCACCTTGAGCGGCACGGAGAGAGGCCGGGCTCCGGAGAGGGGCGGGGCGGCGGCCACGCCGGCCATTTCCGAGGCCAATAGCGCGCCAACGGCCCCTATTTCGGCCTCGGGAGCTTCCACCACCAATTCATCATGGACCTGTAGAAGCAGCCTGCCCCTGGGGTGTTCAGCCTCAAGGCGCCGAGCCACGGCCAGCATGGCCATCTTTATGAGATCGGCCGCCGTGCCTTGAATGGGCGTGTTGATGGCCATGCGTTCGGCCTCTTGACGGGCCTGATAGCCGCCGGTGAGGCCCGAGAGGCGGCGAAGACGCCCGAACCAGGTGGTGACCTGGCCGGCGGTCTGGGCCGCGGCCCGGGCTTCCTCCATATAGCGCCTGACGCCTGGGAAACGTTGGAAATAGCGGTCGATGAAGTCCCGGGCTTGGGCCTGGGGAATCCCCAATTGTTTGCCCAGGGCAAAGGCCCCTTGCCCGTAAACCACACCGAAATTTATGGTTTTGGCTTCCCGTCTCTGCTGGGCCGTCACTTCCGCGGCCGGGAGGCCGAAGATTTCGGCGGCGGTCTGGGCATGGATGTCCTCATCCCGCCGGAAGGCCCCTAAAAGGCCCTCATCTCCTGAAAAGTGGGCCAGGATCCGCAATTCAATCTGCGAATAATCGGCGGAAATCAGTTGGAAGCCGGGAGGAGCGATGAAGGCCTCGCGCAGGCGGCGTCCTTCCTCGCCCCGCACGGGTATGTTCTGGAGATTGGGTTCCGAAGACGACAGGCGGCCGGTGGCGGTCTGGGTCTGGTTGTAGGAGGTGTGGACCCGCCCGGTCTCCGGATTGACGGTTCGGGGCAGCTTGTCGGTATAAGTGCTCTTTAGTTTGTCCAGGGAGCGCCACTCGCGGAGAGCTTTGGGCAGGGGATGGATTAGGGCCAATTCCGCCAGCACTTCGTCATCGGTGGAAAAGCCGGTCTTCTTGGCCGTCTTCTTGATGGGGTTTAGGCCCTGTTCCCGAAACAGCACTTCGGCCAATTGTTTTGGCGAAGCGATATTAAATGGGCGTCCGGCCAGGCGGAATATTTCTTCCTCCATGATTTTCAACTGTTCGCCCAGTTCCCGCGACAGCCGTTCCAAGGCCGGCACATCAAGGAGTATCCCCGCCCCCTCCATTTTGGCCAGAAGGGTTGCGAGGGGCAGTTCCACCTCTTCATATAAGGCGGCCAGGGGCGGGCTCTCCTTAAGACGCTCTCTTAAGAGCCCGGCCAGGCGAAAGGTCAGGTCAGCGTCCTCGGCCGCGTAAACAAAGGCCTCTTCCGGAGTGAGGCCGCTGAAATTTTTTTTTGGGTCGGGCAAGAGATCCTTGTAGGCAATGGGAGTGTGACCCAGGTGACGCCGACTGAGGTAGTCCAGGCCATGCCGGGCTTCCGGGTCCAGAAGATAGGAGGCCAGCATGGGGTCATCAATGGGTGGGGAGAGGTTCAGGCCATGCCGGGCCAGAATATGCCAGTCGAATTTGGCGTTCTGACCGATTTTGGGCCGGGCGGGGTCAATCAGCCAGGGGGTGATTTTCCCCAGGGGCTGGTTGGCTGCCCCCAAGGTATTGTGCCCTATGGGGATGTAGAAGGCCCGGCCCGGCTCGGCGCAGAGGGAAAGACCCACCAGGGCGGCCCGGCTGGGGCTTAGGCTGTCTGTTTCCAGGTCCACGGCCAGGGCTTCTTTGGTGGCGAGGGAGGCCTCCAAAGCCTGCCAGCCGGCTGGCCCGTCCACCAGCACATAGCCTTCATAAGTGATTGGCGGGGCCGCCAGCCCTGTCTCAGGGGCCGCCCCCGGCCTGGTCTCAGTCGGCAATTCCCGCATCAAGCGCGTGAATTCCAGTTCCGTGAACAGGGCGGTGAGGCGGGATTGGTCCAGGCCCCGGGGCCGAAGGTCCCGCGCTTCAAAATCCACCTCCGCCCCCTGGCCCAGTGAAGCCAGTTCCCTGGAGATATAGGCCGCCTCGCGGTGGGCGGCCAGGTTATCCCGCAGTTTTTCCGGGGTCACTTCCTTGAGGCGGGCGTAAAGGTTTTCGAGGCCGCCGAAACGGCTGATGAGTTTTAAGGCCGTCTTTTCCCCTACCTGAGGCACGCCGGGGATGTTGTCGCTGGAATCTCCCATGAGGGCCTGCATCTCCAGGAAGGCCGCCGGCTCCAAGCCGAAACGCTCCCTGAAGGCCGAAAGGGTAAGGGCCGAATCTTTTTTGGGGGTCGGGTCATACATTGAGACCCGATCGCTTAACAGCTGGTAAAAATCCTTATCGCTGGAGACTATGACCACCTCAAGTCCCTGGGCCGTGAAGGTTCTGGCGGCCGCGGCTATTAAGTCGTCGGCTTCAAAGCCTGGCCGCTCCAGAGTGAACAGCCCCAGGGCCTCGACCAAGCGTCGGATATCCGGGAGCTGACTCTTCAAATCTTCGTCCAACGGACCGCGGTTGGCCTTGTAGGCCGGATAGACCTCATAGCGGCGGCCGCGTTCGGGGCTGTCAAAGACCACGGCCAGGGCCGGGGGGGCCTGGTCCTTGAGCAGCTTAAGAAGGGTCCCGGCAAAACCGTAAACAGCCCCGGTGGGGCGTCCGTTTTTGGTGGTGAGATTGCGTACGGCATGGAAGGCTCGGTGGATGAAAGCGCTGGCATCCATCAAATAGACGGGGCTGTCGGTCATAGGGGGCTGCCTTGGTCGGTCCTGGTCCTGGCGCTCAACCAATAGGCCAGGGGCAGTGAAGCCTGGGCCTGGGCTGTCCAGACCAGGCTCAGGGTGGTGGGGAGGCGGGTATCGGCCCCGGCTTTTTCCAAGGCCGTCCGAATCTCGGCCAGGGGGCGGCTCAGAGGCGGGCCGGCGGTCGAGCCCAGTACAAAGAGGAGATCAGTCAGAGCTTGGACATGTGCGGCGTAGGTAAAGGCCAGCCTGGCCCGTAAATGAATGTCCTTCCGGCGGCTCAAAGCCCTGGTTTCCTTAGTGACCGTGGAGAGGATTAGTTCGGCCGGCAGATCCGGCCCGGAGCCGAAAGAGCGGATAATGACCCTGGCCAGACCCATCAGGCCGCGCGAGAGGGCTTCTTTTTCCAGGTAGGCATCGGCGGGGGCGCGGGCCAGGAGGGACAGGTCACGGTCGGTGCGCTCCAATACCGCCTTCAGTTCGTTGTTCAGGCTTCCGTCCTGGCGGACGCCGGCCAGCTTACGGGCCACCTCGCTCAAGGCTTCATAGTAAACTTTCAGCGCCCTCCTATGCCGGGCCTCCCAATCCCGGCTGGCCGACCAGGATTTTTCGAATTCAGCCGCCTTGTTCCGCCATTGGGCTTGCGTGGCGGGGTCTCCGGCCAAGCGGGCCGCGGCCAAGGTCCAGGCCTGGGCGGTGGTCTCCACGGCCAGGCAGGCCAGGATGACGGGGTCGGAATGACGCAGGGCCAGGGTTTCAAAACGCTCTTTCAGGCGCAGATAATTTTGAGGGTCGTCGGATTCTCCTGGCGGCATCGCCAGAGCCTGGCTAAAGCTTAAGATGGCCAGGAAGCCGATCAACAGACATAGTCGTAGATTGCGCCTGGCAATGTCGGGAGTATTTTTCACGGTAATGGAATTATAGCAAAAAAATCGGCTCGATGCAAAACCGGCTCTAATGGTTATGAGGCGTTAGGGCATCAATTCGTAGAAAGTGTTTTTGACCGGGAGGGACAGGGTGCCGAGAGCTTTTTCCAGAAGCACTTCGTGGTGTTCCAGTTCACTCCGGCGGTAGCCGAAGGTGGCCCTTATAGCTGTGGCCACGAATTGGGCGCTGCGGTCCATGGCCACCGGCAGGCTGTCGCCGGAAAGGAGGCTTCCGGTGAGGACGCTGGCGAAGATGTCGCCTGTGCCGTGATACTTGGCGGGCACGTGGGGACGTTCGGTCAGCCAGTAGCGGTCATCCAGCCGGTCGTAGGCCACAACCGTGGCCGTGCCGGGTCGTCCTTCTAAAGGCGCGCTGGTGATGACGGCCATCTCCGGGCCCAGATCGGTCAAACTTTTGAGCCACTGGCGGGCTTCTCGCACGCTTATGCTCTCCGGGGTGGGTAGGCCCAGAAGGAAGGCGGCCTCTGTCAGGTTGGGAGTGATGACCTTGGAGAGGCGGACCAGTTTCTTCATCTCGTCCACCATTTCCGGAGGCATGGTCGGGTATAAGAGCCCATCGTCGGCCATTACCGGGTCCACCACCACCAGGGTGTTTTTCTCAGCGAAATCTAGGATAAGGCCGGCCACGATGTCCACCTGCCGGGGCGAGCCCAAAAAGCCGCTGTAGATGGCCTCGAATTTAAGGTTCAGCTTCTTCCAGTGGTCAATAACCCGGGGCAGTTCCGCGGTCATGTCAATAATCACGAAATCGGGAAAAAGAGTGTGGGCGGACAGGACCGCCGTCGGCAGCGGGGCTACTTCAAAACCCATGGTTGAAAGGATGGGAATGGCCACGGTAAGGGAGCAGCGGCCATAGGCGCAAATATCATGAACGGCCGCCACGCGGGGCAGGGGAGGGTTAAACATTGAACTTCCTCTTTCAGTCAGTCAAAAAAGGCCCGGCGCCCAAGTTTAAGGAGCGCCGGGCCGGATTTTTACGGCCTTATGGTAAACAGCCGGGCCTGTTAAACCTCAGTCACCTTGAGGGCGCCGGGTTCACAGGCTTCCACGCAGGACTCGCAACCCAGGCATTCGTCCAAGTTCACGACCACAGCCTTGCCGTCTTTTATCTCAAAAACGTCAACCGGGCAGGCGTCTTTACAGGCGGCATCGCCGTTACATTTGTCGAGATCAATCTTAATCTCATAAGCGCTCATGGTTGTTAACCTCCCTGAAATTGTAAATGACCTTCAGAAAACTGGGACTCTCTGGTCAGTCCGCCTGGGCGGACGGTAAGCAAAATTTGGACTTCAACAAGGCATGCACTAAACCCTCGAAGCCCGATGCAGACGTATTCAATCGCTGATCGGATAACACTTTATAGCCAATTTTCAAAAATATTGCAAGCTAAAAACCACAAACTTCAGCCACGGTGATGGCAGGCGCAGGCGAAATCATCCGTTCGCCAGGTCAGGGGCGGCGCCGCCGTCTGGCAGACTTCCGAACTTTCCCGGCAACGGGGAGCGAAGGGACAGCCAGGAGGCGGATTGGCCGGGTCGGGCGGCTCGCCCTCCAAGGGGCCGCTGGCGCCGGCCGAGGCCCAGAGGGTTTCGACATAGGGATGATGCCGGACCAGCCCCCAGGTCTTTGTGGCCGCTATTTCCATCAATAGTCCGCCATACATTACCGCCAGGCGGTCGGTCACGACCCGGACCAGGGGCAAATCGTGGCTGATGAGGACCAGGGTCAGGCCCCGCCGGGCTCGTAGGTCTAAGAAAAGGTTTATTATTTGGGCCTGGATGGAAACGTCCAGGGCTGAAACAGGCTCGTCGGCTATGAGAACTTCAGGGTCCAGGGCCAAAGCCCGGGCCAGGCTCAGGCGCTGGCGCTGGCCACCGGAAAATTCATGGCTGAAATGCCGGGCCGACTCCGCCGACAGGCCTACCTCCCGCAACAGATCCGCCACCCGGGCCCGGCGTTCGGCCGATGAACCCAGGCCGTGGATGATCAATCCCTCCTCCACCGTGGCCCCAGCCGTAAAGCGGGGATTGAGGGAGGATACCGGGTCCTGAAACATTATTTGCACCCGGCGCCTGAAGAGGCGGCGGGACGTCCGATTCAGCTCGGCCAGGTCCCTTCCTTCCCACAGTATCCGGCCGGTATCCGGCCGGTAGAGACCGGCCAGGAGCCGGCCCAAGGTGGATTTGCCGGAACCGCTTTCTCCAACCAGTCCCAGCACTTCACCCGGCTTTAGCGCGAGGCTCACCCCACGGAGGGCTTGGATGCCGCCCCGAGCGGCAGGGCGGCCTGCCAAACGCCTGAAATTTGCGGCCAGATCCTGAAACAGGCCCCTGCCGGGCTGAAAGGTAAGCCTGACTTCTTCCATACTTAAAGGGGCTTTCAGCATGCTGTTTGTCCGGCCGGGAAAAAACAACGGGCTCGGCGCCCGCTCTCCAAGTCGCGCAGATGGGGCAGGGTTTTTCGGCAGAGAGGGGCGGCTAATGGACAGCGCGGCTCGAAAGGGCAGCCAGGAGGCCAGGCCCCTGGAGACGGCGGAGTGCCGGGGATGGCCTTTAAGCGATAAGGTACCGGCTCGTCCAGGGCCGGGGGGAGGGCCTCCAGAAGGCCGATGGTATAGGGGTGGGCCGGCCGGGTGAAAAGGTCGGCGGCCTCTTCCAGCACCAGCCCGGCATACATGACTATGATGCGATGGGCCCGGTGTTTCAGGAGTCTCAAATTGTGGGTTATGAGCAAGACGGCGGAACCGTCCTCGGCCGCCAGGCGCGTCAGGAGGTTCAGAATTTGGGCGGCTATGGTAGGATCAAGGGCCGTGGTCGGTTCGTCGGCCAAGAGAACTTCAGGCGCCAAGGCCAGGGCCAGGGCGATGACCACCCTCTGCCTCATGCCCCCGGAGAAATGGTGAGGGTAGCGCTCGGCTGCTTCAAGGGGGTTCGGCAGACCCACCCGGGCCAGGAGGTTTAAGGCCGAAGTTCGGGCGGCCCGCCGATCTTGGCCGGCCCGCAGCCGAAAAATTTCCTCCACCTGTTCGCCGATGGTCAAAACCGGGTTCAGGGCGGTCATGGGTTCCTGAAAAATCAGGCCCATTTTCGACCCGCAGAGCCGGCGGCGCTGCCTTGGGTTGAGGCGGCTCAAATCTTCGCCTTTGAAGAAAAGGCGGCCGGAGCGGACCTTGGCCGAAGGCGGCAAGAGCCCCATAAGGTAGAGGGCGGAAACGCTTTTGCCCGAGCCGCTTTCCCCCACCAAGCCCACAATCTCGCCAGGCGCCAGTTTCAAAGAAAAATCGCGCACGGCCGGCTTGGCCCCCCCTTCAAAGTCGAGGGCCAGATTTTCCAGTTCCAAGAGGGGAGGGGAGGGGCAGGTCAATGATTTTCCCGCCTTAAGGCCTCCTCGGCGGCGGCCAGGTCGGCCGGGACATCCACTTCCGGCGACAGGCCCGAGACTATGAAAATTTTAATATGGGTCCGATTTTCCAAGGCCCGCAGTTGTTCCAGGCGTTCCAGGCGTTCCAGGCGGCCTTCGGGCAGGGTCACGAAGCGACGCAGGAAGGCGGCCCGGTAGGCGTAGATGCCGATATGTCTGTAGTACTCCCCTTCACCGTCCCGGGGCCAGGGTATGGGGGCCCTGGAAAAATAAAGGGCGTAGTGGTCCGCGCTGAAAGCCACCTTAACGTGGTCGGGGTTGTGGATATCCCGGGCGTTGGTCAGGTGTATGGCCAAGGTGGCCATTTCCAGGCCGGGATCCTCCTTAAGGGCACGGGCCAGAAGGGCAGGGTGTTCCGGGTCAAAGGCCGGCTGGTCGCCTTGAATATTCAGCACTATATCCTCATCGGCCAGCCTTAGCCTGTCCACGGCTTCGGCCAGCCGGTCCGAACCCGAGGTGTGTTCGGGCCGGGTCAGGACCACCCGCCCCCCGAAGGCCAAGGCCGTTTTCTGGATTTCCAAGCTGTCGGTGGCGATGTGGACTTCGTCAACTTCGGGTATGCCCAAGGAGCGGCTATAGACATGCTCAATCATGGGCCGGCCCCTGATGAGGGCCAAGGGTTTGCCCGGGAACCGGCTGGAAGCCCAGCGGGCCGGTATCAAGGCCACCAGCTTCATCTGGGGGCTCGCCAGACGGGTGACCAGCCGGCGGAAACTTTCTGGCCCGGGGCGACCATTATTTCGGAACCGGGAGGCAGGTAGAGTTCCACCCGGGAGCCGAAGCGGATCAGGCCGAAGCGCTGCCCGCGTTCCAGGGCCTCGCCTTCTCTCACCCAGGAGACGATACGCCTGGCGATGAGGCCGGCTATCTGGACCACGGCCACCCGACCTTCCGTCGTGTCCAGCACCAGGGCGTTGCGTTCGTTTAGGTCACTGGCCTTGTCCAAGGTGGCGTTCAAAAAGGCCCCGGGGAAATAGGTTTGCTTGATCAGGTGGCCGGCCAGCGGGATCCGGTTAACGTGAACATTGAAGGGACTCATGAAAATGCTGACTTTTGTGGCTGGCCCGGGGATATAGGGGTTGGTCTCCAGGGCTTCCACCTTCAGTATGCGGCCATCGGCCGGGGCCAGGCCAAAGCCGGGCGGGGGAGTTGATCGTTCCGGGTCGCGGAAGAACCAAGCGCTGAAAGCGGCCGCCAGGAAAAAAATAGTGGTCGGGACGCACCATCCCAAGGCCAGGGATAGAAGACCCAGAGCGGCCGGGACGATTATGAAGCTCAGGCCCGGCCGGGCCACGGGCAGGTGGTTGTTGATGTTCATGGCCGGAACTCTGGCCTGGAAATAGTCTTTCATATAGCCTCCAATGCGCCGCAGACGCTTTTGTTTGCCAGCATTCCACCGGCTCGGTCAGTTAGGCTGTGATCCTGGTTATTCTGGCAGCCGGCGAATGTCGGCCCCCAGAGCGGCCAGTTTTTCGTCCAGCCGGTCGTAGCCCCGGTCCAGATGATAGACTCGAGAAATTTCGCTTCGGCCTCTGGCGGTCAGGGCGGCCAGAATCAGGCTGGCCGAGGCCCGGAGGTCGGTGGCCATCATGGGGGCGCCGGAGAGGCGGTGAACCCCTCTGACCATGGCCGTGGGGCCTTCCAGGGTTATGTCGGCGCCCAGGCGGACCAATTCGCTGACATGCATGAAACGATTTTCAAAAATGGTTTCATGAATCAGGGACACGCCATTGCCGATGGTCATGAGGGCCATGAACTGGGCCTGCATGTCCGTGGGAAAGCCGGGATAGGGCCGGGTGGTTACGTCAATGGATTTGACGGCCGGTCCGGCTTCAACTATTAATTCATCATCGTTCTCGGTCAGGCTCACCCCGGCTTCCCGGAACTTGTCATAAACCGCAGCCAGAGCGGCGTGGGGCGGGCCTTTCAACACAATGCGCCCGCCGGTCAGGGCGCCGGCCACAATCAGGGTGCCGGCTTCAATGCGGTCGGGCATGACTTGGTGGAGGGCGGGTTCCAGCTCGGTCACGCCGTCGATGGTCAGCTGGTCGGTGTCCAGTCCGGAGATGCGGGCGCCCATGGCCAAAAGAGCCCGGGCTGTATCGGTCACTTCCGGTTCCCGTGCGGCGCCGGTGATGGTGGTGCGGCCTTTGGCCAGCACGGCGGCCAGCATAAGGTTTTCCGTGCCGGTGACGGTGATGTCGTCAAAGTGGATATTGGCTCCGCGGAGCCCGCCGCTTGGAGCCCGGGCTTCAACGTAGCCGCCACTGAGATTGATGACGGCGCCCATAGCCTCCAGAGCCTTGAGGTGGCGGTCTATGGGCCGGCGGCCGATGGCGCAGCCACCCGGCAGCGATACCTTGGCCCGGCCGTGCCGGGCCAGAAGCGGTCCCAGAACCAGGGCTGAAGCCCTCATGGTCTTGACCATCTCGTAAGGGGCCTCGGGCCGGGAAAGGCGGCTTAAGTCCAGCTCCATTCGCCCCCCGTCCCGCTCCACCCGGCCGCCCATATGAGTCAACAGCCGGCCCATTGTGGCCAGGTCCCGGAGGTTGGGGACGTTTTCCAAGGTCAAAGGCGCCAGAATGGCGGCGGCCATGAGGGGCAGGGCGGCGTTTTTGGCCCCGCTTATGGAAGCCAGCCCGGAGAGGGGCCGGCGGCCTTCAATGATTATTTTGTCCATTACCGCCTCGACTCGGCGTCGAGTTCGAGGAAGGCATAGGCCGAATGGTTATGGATGGATTCAAAGTTTTCCGCGGCTATGGAAAAGCGGGTGAATGTCTCGTCGGCCAGGAGTTTGATAGCCACCTCTCGCACCACATCCTCCACAAACATTGGGTTCTGGTAGGCGGTTTCGGTCACGAATTTTTCGTCCGCCCGCTTTAAAAGAGAAAAAACCTCGGCCGAGCAGGAGGTCTCCACCATACGAATCAGGTCTTCCATCCAGAAAAATTTTTTAAACTCCACCGTCACCGTGACCTGCCCTCGCTGGTTATGGGCGCCGCAGGCGCTGATTTCCTTGGAGCAGGGGCAGAGGGTGGTGATGGGGACTGTGACGCTTACGCTGATGTCGGGACGGCCGTTTTTTTGAGTACCTCTGATGGCGCAGTTATACTCCATCAGGCTGACCTCTCCGGAAACCGGAGCCTTTTTTTCGATAAAATAAGGGAATGACAGTTCCAGGTGGGCTGAATCGGCATTCAGGCGCTGTTTCATATCCGAAAGAATCGTTGAGACGCTTCGAATGGAAATGGAATGGCGGTGCCGGGCCAGAATTTCTATGAAGCGCGACATGTGGGTGCCCTTGTACTGATGCGGCAGGCTCACGTACATGTTCACCGAGGCCACTGTGCGCTGGTCGTTGCGGTTTTTTGCCCGCACGGTGACGGGATAGCGGATGTCCTTGACTCCGACTTTGTCTATATTTATCCGTCGGGTGTCCGGCCGGTTCTGGACATCGGCCATGCCGGAATCAGGAAGACGCTCGCTAGTCATTGCTTGTCCAGTCCGGTTGATTCCGCCCACCTGGGCAAGGCCCGGAACCTAACCTTTGGATTTTTCCGAAAGATGATTTTCAAAAAAATTTGCCGGTCTTTGAATTTGGTTATTTTACCCCTAAATAGCGCCGCTTGTCAAACCGGCCCGATGATTTGGAATCGGAATTAGGGGTAGCGGGGCGGAGTAGGGGAAGGGGGCAGTTTGAAATAGGGCCCATAAAAATTAGCTACCGGTCCGCCGCAGCCTCCAGGGTAGACGCAGGCTTCCCGGAGGCTCAACTGAGGGGTGACGCCCTGGCAGAAGCCCATGACGGTTATGGTGGAGCCGGTGCGAAACATGTTCATCTTAACCGCCTCCCAATCCCAAAAATAGATGATCAGAGGTCGGTTGCGGCCCGTATCCATGGTGATGAAGGCGTAGATCTTATCTTTGTGGTGGTTCCAGGTGCGCTGGGGGGGGGTGATGGTGCGGATGCGCCCAGTAACCACCAAAAGCTTGCCGGTATATTGGGCATCGGCCCAATGGAAGTTGCTCCGGTAATCATCGGCCAGCTTCTGCGGCGTGACAGTGAGAGGTTCCATAAAGTCCCGCTGGGCCATGGCCGGCCCGCCGCCTCCCCGAAAGGCCGCAAAAAGGAAGACCACAAAAAAACCGGCCAAAAGACGGGCGGGGAAAACCATGATCAGCTTTCGAGGTGCTGGCTGTAGTAGCTCATGACACGTTTTACATAGCTGCGAGTTTCCGGGAAGGGTGGAATCTCGTTGTTGAATCTTTTCATGGCTTCCGTGCCACAGTTGTAGGCGGCCAAGGCCAGAATTTCGTCGTCGTCGAAGGCTTCCAGAAGTTTTTTGAGGTGTCTGACCCCGGCCTCAAGGTTCATCTTTGGATCCAGAAGGTTATCAATGCCATGATCCCGGGCGGTAAAGGGCATGACCTGCATCAGCCCCACCGCGCCCTTGTGGGAGACGGCAGAGGGGTCGAATTTGGATTCGGCCTGGATGACAGCCTTGATCAAAAGCGGGGAGACTTGGTGTTCGCGGGCGGTTGTCTTGATTAGGTCTTCATATTTGTCCGCATAGGAACTGAAGGTCAACTGGGGTCGTACCCGTTGGCGGAGGTCGTCTAAAAGGCCGGGTTTTGGGGTCAGTGCGACTGCTTCGGCCACGGCGGATAGTGGGAATTCGCTTTTCAGGGTTGGCGGTTGGGGGCTGGTATGTTCGGCCTGGAGTAGCCGGGCGGTCAAGGCCCCGGATCTAAAAGGCAACCAAAGACTGCCCAAGGATAGTCCGTTTTCGACCAATGCCAGTGGCAGGGCCAAGGCCCCAGCCAAGACCAGACCAACCAGCCAGACCAGTGGTTCTGGAAGGAAGGTTTTTTTTGACATCAAACCTGATTCTCCGGTGTTTGGAGGGACAGGATGCTTATTTTAGGTATTTTAGCCTAATCGGCCTGAATGTCAAGATTTTAGAGGCCCCGGCCCGATAGCCGTTCACAGTCGAGCTGTTGATAATCAGACTTTGTGGCTATGTCGCTTTTATCATTTGCCTTATTGTCGATTGTGTTTGGTTTACATAATATTACCTATGTAAACCATTTTCTTAAAACCTCTTTAAAATCAACTGAACATAGAGAAAATATGGCTTTTATAACGTGCGGTAAAAGAAGTTATCGAGCGGCCAATATAATTGTGTAAACGAGCAAAGAACCAAAGAGGAATTAGTCATGGGAGAGAGTATGGGCCTAAGAAAAATGACGCTGGGGGAGTTAAAGGGCTTTCACATTAAGCACTCCAGGATAGGGCGTTTAGAGTCGGAGCAAAGGCGAATTTTGCGTGTTTTAAGTTCAAGCGGCTTAAATGAGCAAATGAGGCGAGTAGCAACCGCATTGTTAGATGCGACAAATTCGGAGTTAAGCAGACTTCGGGAAGAAACAGAGAGGTATTAAGATGGCAGTTTTACAAGCAACAGGCGTAGTCGTGGGCAAGTTTTGGGACAAGCGGGAGTATATGTCGCAAGATGGCCGAACGGAAACAATGGATTTAATCCGCATCAACGTAGCCGACCAGAACGGCGCAAGTGCTCCGGTGGAGCTTCAGTTGACCAAAGAACAATATGCGGCGGTGGTCATGTGGAAAACTTACAGTCTGCCGGTTGAAGCACGTGCCTATACGACCAGGGCCGGGGCAGTGAATTTGGCCTATCAAGTCCAGCGTGAATTCGACATAACAAAGGGCGTTTTGGTGAACGCTCCGCCGCCTCCCATCAACAAGTAGTGTATTGAGGCAGTGAGAAGATGATTGAAATGTATGCTTACTACATAGAATTAAGCGCTCCTATATGGATAGCGCTTATAGGCTTCTTGGCGTTAGCCAAGGTAATCAAATCCGTATAGGCCCCAAAGTCTAAGCGGTGCAAGAGAGGAGAAAGCAAAATGGAAAAATTCGTTAGCAAAGTGCGTAACAGTGCCGTTGGCTTCTGCGCCGGCCTGTCCGCTCTCCTGATGTTCCCGGTCGCGGCTTTTGCCGAGCTTCCGTCCGGCGTGGATACTAAGATTACGGCCATCGTCACTGACATCGGCTCCATAGCCGCCTTGGTCATTGGCATCACCCTGGCCATAGTGTCCGCTCGCGTTCTCATTCGCATGATTAAGGCTGGCTAAACCCGGCCCTGCCCTTCCGCGCTCGGTATATCCATCGCCATCGCCATCACCCCACAGTCTGGCGCTGGAATTATCCGGGCGCGGAAGGCTCTTCTTGCCTTTCGGGTTAGGGATGCAAACCCGAAGGGCGGAGACCCTTTATGGGCTCCGGG
>Ga0099364_10001451_pt1 | contig 39068 bp, 37 predicted proteins | sample TergutTh196P3_FD_73070 | JGI IMG/M metagenome (GOLD analysis project Ga0099364, IMG submission 73070) | Microcerotermes parvus P3 segment gut microbial communities from Pointe-Noire, Republic of the Congo - Th196 P3 | ecosystem: Host-associated > Arthropoda: Insects > Digestive system > Gut ... | reverse complement strand
CCTCGATCCCATTTAACCTCCAACTCGACAAGGAGGCGTATTATCACTCGATCTTCTACACCCTTATGAGTACGCTCGGTTTTGACATGGATATAGAAGTCGCGGTGTCAATGGGCAGGTTAGACGCGGTTTTGGAGCTTTCTGACAAAGTCTATGTCATGGAGTTCAAGTACAAACAATGCCCGCAAAAAGCAAGCGCGGAAAAGAAACGGAAGTTGTTCGATGAGGCCTTAGACGAGGCTATGTGTCAGATAAACGACAGGGGATATGCCGACAAGTACAGTGGAAGCGGCAAGACGATAATTAAGGCCGCTTTCGCCTTCCTTGGCAGAGGGGAAATTGAGCTTCGGGTTGAAAGAACAGAATCGGCGTATTGATCTGTTACGACAAAGCATTCCCGGAATCGGCAAGAGAGGCTGCACCGGGCGGAACCGGGATACCGGTAACGCCTCTGGCATGGCCTCTTTCATCATCCGAACACATTTCAGACCCTGAGAAGGATCCAAACTTGGACGAGCATCGTTTATATGATCGCGTCAAACCTTATGAGGGAACGCAAGCCGGCAATCTATAACCGTTTGAGGGACGAGTAACAGTTCACCTGTACAGTTCACCGGTTTAGAAGTTTTAACCGGATATTCCTTTCATTTATATCAGCCAATAATGAAGCCGCTAATGAGTTGATACTTTCATTATCTTCATCTGAAATAGCGTCCTCAAGTTTGCATATGGCTTGAAGTATGCCGCTTTCCATTTGCGCTAAATTGGGATGGGACTTGACCGGACTTGAATGAATCGCATCGTATACTCTTTCGATTTTTTTCTTTATTTTCCTGTCGGTTACTCTGTCTGCAAGCCCTTTGGTTTTAGCAGAGGCTTCTTTGACATATTCAATATGGAACTGCCGTTTTTCTTCGGCATCAGCCGTTGCTTCATTGGCAATCATGTTGGAAATCAACACGATAGCATACACGCCGGCAATGACGAGTTGCACCAACAATGCTGCGGTATAAACGACAGGGGCAATCAGTATAACAATGATACCCGTAAGGAGTTCCACAATAAAATAAACCGATGAAATCGAATATAGTGAAAACCCGAATATAGCAACACTTTTTCCCTTGCGAATCAATATCGGAGTGAGAATCATCATAAAGTATGCAAAATGAATGAAGCCATACGATAACCATACCGATACATTATGTTCAACGCCTCCCAATAAAAAGAAAAAAGCATTGAAGATAATCAAGAAAATCAAATCAAGAACAATCCAGAGTACATTTTTCTTTTTCATATCGCACCCCCTACATCCGACTCAAAATTTCTGTTTTTTTTGCGTCATATTCAGTTTGTTCAATCAATCCGAGGTCAAGCATGTCTTTTAATTTTTTAAGAGTGGAGACCGGATCGTCAATGCTTCCACCCGTTGCGGGATTCGCTTCCACGGTTTTTTGATTGAATCTGCCTGAAGGCTTCGGAGCGGTAGATGGCGTAGACTGTTGCATAGGGGAAAACATTTGACTTGCCATATTACCGAAAACGCCGCCTGCAGCGGCACCCAGTCCAAGCCCGGCACCTGCGGCAGCTATTCCGCCGGAGCCGGGATTTGAGGCGAGTGTACCGAGAATATTGGCGGCTTGCAGCTTTCCCCAATCGTCGCCGAGAACATCCATAGCGCCTCTGTCGGCCTGAGCGGCACGCAGCTTTGCTACGGCATCAATGCCGATTTCGTCGTAACGCCGGCGAAGTTCGTCGTCGTCGATGTCCAGCGCGGCTATCGAGAACTTGGTCATTTTTAAGCCGTACTCTAAAAGCACTTCGCTGAAAAACGGCTCTACTGTTTCCGCGAACTCGTCAAGATGCGCTTCAATACCGAGAAGCTCTGTATTTGCTTCATTGAGAGCGCGGGTAATGCTTGATTTTATCTTACTTTGAAATTCGTTTACAAAATAATCGTCCAGAAGCGATTGCGGGTCAATCGCGATGATGTTATTGCCGACCAGCTTTGTAAGAAATATCTGCGGGCTGTCAACTTGAATCTTGTATGAGCCCCGCGCGCGGACCTTAGTGGCTATACCGAGAAGCTTGTCGCGCACATGAATGGGCGATGTCGTGCCCCATAGTATTTCCATGCTGTGCGCTTTTCGAACGAAGTAAACAACACAGTTGAAAGTACTGATACCACCGGAAAAAGCATTGCGTAAACGACTGATAAACGGATAGTTCTCAGTTGATAGCTTGTATGTCCCATTGTCAAAAACCTGCTCTATTACGCCACCCTTTATGAAAATCGCTTCTTCGCCGGGCATGACGATTAGAGTTGAGTTTGTGTTAAAATCTTCTTCCGGTTGCCGCCATATAAGCCAATCTCCATGACCGGTGTTTTTTATTACATCCGTCCAGTGCTTTTTCCCCCCGGCATAAGCGGTCTCGTTAGGGTTTTTACCCAAAAGCGCCATATTGTCCCCTCCTCTTTCATCACGCGAGCTTTACAAAAATGCTAAACCTACTCTGTATCATCATTATTTTCTAGTTGGTTTGTAAGATTATGCTGCTGATCAATATAGTCGTCTGTGAAGTCGTTCGGTTCAGTTGTGCTATCGCTTTGAAAAGGGTTCTCGGCGATGCCTTCAGTGGGATCAGGCTCATAGTCGTAATCATAGCCATAGTTATCGTCTGTACTCACGGCATCATTTGCTCCGTTGTTCGCAAAATCTCCGCCTCCAAGGTCGCCGACAAAGTCAGAATCTAAGTCTGCATCAATGTCACTACCGAGATTAAAGCCGGCATCTTCGCCGCCCAAGGCACCGTCAAAATCCAGGTTAAGGTCCGCGCCGACATCTCCGCCGACATTTAAGTCCTCTCCGCCTATGTCGCCGAAATCGTTGAAATCCATTGTATCGCACATATTTATGATTCATTCCTTTCGTTTACTTTCTCACAAAGCCTTCCGCAATTATACGCTTGGCGTTTTCCGGGCGCTCTCTGAGAGAAATCATGAAGTTGTATACTCCGACACCATCCATAAATGGAGCGAGCTTTGAAATATCTTCCGCACTGTAACCTTCAACAATCAGGGGGGACTCTTTAGGGTATTCGCGTCGCGTAATCCATACCTCAAGCTCGGCTCTCACGTCGTCATGATTATTAAAGGGCAGAGATATTCTCACAGCAGCTTCTGACTTTTGGTTACGTTCATCTATCAAGTAGTCTATTATCCTTTTAGTCTTTTCCATTTAAGCCGCTCCTTTCAAATTGCTCAATCGATCCTTAAAGCCTTGGGCGTAGTCTCTTGCTTCAGCCTCTACCATTTGGTTCTCATAGGCCTCGAAATCATACTCCGGGCTGATGTAATTGTCAAATCCTTCCAGATATTCAGGGCCCTTTTCACTTGTAGGATCTTGTGCTTCTTGATGTTGAAACGCATGCCACATTTCATGAGCGATGGTATCGGCGGCTTCCGCAGAATCATCCAACATGTTCTCGTTAATTTCTATCGTGTTTGTATCCGCGCTATATCCGCCATAAGAACCATCCGGCATGTCATCACGAAAAACGATGTTTGGAGGGTTATCGGTTCCGGTATCTTCCGCAACAAAGTCTGCGAGTTCTGTTATGGATAGCTTTTTTCCTTCCAAGGACAAGTCGCTCCACCGGCTATCTCGGAAGTTGTCCAGCACAGAGTCTAACTGCTCAATATTGGCCAGATCTCCTATGAAATCATCAGAGATGTATGCCCCGTAATCACCAGCGGATTCACCAGTTAAGTCAGACCGCTCGCTGCCGTAAGTGTCTGTATACTGCTCAGCGTTTAAAACATGATTAATATCGCGTGTGGTGTCAGACAGTACACCTGCGGTAACATCGGTGGCAAACTCGATACCTTCTATACCCATTTCACCGTCCCTCAGATATTCGCCAAAGTTGACATAATATTATTGTCTGTTATTCTGTACTTCGTCCCATACTTGACACGGCGCAATAAATGAAGTGTAACACAGGCGCGTAAATGTTCGTCATACGGTTCGTCGTTTAGTTCCTGTTTAATCAAAAGAGACATTCTCGGTGCGGAAAACACTCTTTGAACATGAGATTTATCAAGGCCGTGCGTTTTTAACTCATTTACGAAAATACGGCGCGCGATTTCGCGACCAAGTATCCGTGTATTGTAATTGCAACCGTCAGAGCAGTAGTTCGAATACTCGCAACCCGGATACGGACGAAGCTTATCTTTGCGGTCATCCCAGTATGTGGACAGGCCTCTGATGTCCTCATCTGTTAGTGTGATGCTGATATTCTGCTCCAGATGGTAGTCCTCTGTCCGGATTTCTTCCGGTTCGTCGAGCCTTCCGAAGAACAGGAACGCTTCGCCGGGCTTTAGCTTTGCCAGCCGCCCAGACTGCGTTTCGCTCATGTTGGAACTGTCGGCTAGTATTTGTTTGTCATTTGCTTCGACCAGTCGGAACGCGAGTTTGATATCGGTCAGTGCGACAACATCCGTAGTAACCTTACGTGGGGACTGGTCTGCAATAACGATGCCAACACCATAAGAACGAATCTCCGCGAGCATACGTTTTACCAAACCCTGCGCGATGGCGCTTGGATTTGCTTGTCCTTCTGCCGTGTTAGTATCAGCGTCAAGCAGAACATGAGCTTCTTCCAAGAGGATGACATTGCGTAAGTTTCCTTCGCCAAGGTAATTGCTGTTTACATACGCTAGAATTGACAACAGCAGAAGCGAAATAATCAATGCCTTTTGGTCACTGTTCTCGATTGCCGCCAGCTCTATTATCGTCGGTTTGCTCAGCATATCTTCTATAGGAATGGAACTATAGTTGTCAAACAAGTTAACGAGGCTCTGCAGCCGCACAAGACCGGCGCGGCCTATATTCAATGCGTCGCCCGTATATCCGATTTCTCCAAAGGTCTTTTCAAAGCATTGAATAAAGTCTGAGATATTGAATACCCGCCCCTTGTTATCGCTCGTGTATGTATCAAGCCACCGGAAGTCAGAATAGCAATTATTTACTGTCTCCTCGAAAATCTTATCAAGTGGGGTTGACATGGATACTGCTGCTGCAAAAGCAGTTTTCAATGTTGACTTATACGTTTCGAGTTTCACGTTTTTGGGTGGTACAAAAGGATTGTAAACGAAGGGCGATATAAAGTTTTTGCCCGGCGTAAACACTTGCAGGTCAGGTATACTCTGTACCAAAGCGCGGTACTCATTCTTTGCAGGTTCGATGACCAAAAACGGAATGTTATGTTCCTTCCACAAGCGGTCAAGCAAGCTGACGGAAAACGTTGTCTTACCGGAGCCCGGGGTTCCTACGATCAGCATGTGCTTTGTTAGATCTTTCAGCGATATGCCTATGGTGTCGCTGTGGGCGGAGGCTTTTAACGTGCCCACTGTTATATCGCCTCCGCTGACAACATTATCAGCGTAAGTACGGCTTGATTTAGCCGACTCATTTACAGACAATCCCGCAAAAACGGTATCACTGCCAATTGGAAGCCGAAAAAACTCGGAAGCTTCCTCCGCCGTGATTATATAAGGTATTGAATAAAACGCATTGAGGTTGTGGCCGGCATCCCACACGGAAAGTTCTCTTTCTGTGCTGAGAATTACCTCATGTACCGCCCAAGGGAGCGGGTAGAAGTTTTCATCTTTGCGTACATCTACAGCAGAGAGGGAGATGGTATGAAGCTCACCGCTTGCATCCAATTGCGCGAGTGTTCTTGTCGAGATAGCGCTCGATTCGCCGGAATCTCCGAAAATGAGGATGTTAAACGCGAATTTAGCGGTGTTTTTATTGAGTGAGTAGTATTTATACGTTTCTGCGTGCTTTTCCGCAAGCGCAAAGCTGATGCTTCCCACACCTTGATCATGAATACCTTTTGATAGTGTGTCAAGCATTTGCGCGCTGCCATCGACAGCAGCTTCTTCTTCTGCGGAGTAGTTGACAGGAATCAGTTGAAAGGAAATCGCGCAGTTTGGATAATCTATAAGCGCGTTGACAATCCGACTAAGGTCGTTATCTGTTTCGGGGATTTTGTCAAAGGCATAGCAAAACGGCATGAGCTGGTTTTGCAAGTTCTCAAGCCGTTCGCTCTTTACGACCGCCACTATCGACCGATCATTAATCATCAGTACTCGATTAAGTAGGTCGCCCGCCTCAACATGCCTGTAGTCATATCTTCCAAACTCGAGTGTCGCTTCACATATCCGCATAAGAGAGGTTATCCTGCTTTCCACAACGGGTGTGCTACTGCCAATAGCGCGAACAATCAAATGCAGAGAGACTGAGGCCTTATAGGGTTGGTTCATAACCTCCTGCGTTGACCAGAGAATCTCTAATGAAATGTCTTGGCAATCGGAGGAAGCGTTTTTGAAAACTTGAAAAATCTCGGAAAGCATACGAGCCATGTCTTGCTTGTACTCTGTGTCTATATTTGCAGCGTTAGTGTAACGCTGTTGCAGTATAGAAACATGAGGAACAGCAGTTACTTCGATGATTCCGATTCCGATTATCTCATCACTTTGGAGGGCTGCATAAGAAACGGACATTATAGTCTTTCCTTTCAAAAACACAACCAACCGCTCTGTACTTCAATCTTGTTTTTAAATTAGCGGGGTCTGGTTAACTCATTATCAATAGCGCTCACTCTGTTAGTAAGCGGTGCAATGCTCTTGTTTATTGCTTCAACTTCAGAGGTTACGCGGGCGTACTTACTGCGAAGAACTTGAGATTTCTGCTCATACTCTAAGTTGACATTCGCTTTGTGTGCCTTATATGATTTTGACTTTTTGAGGAATGTAATCAAGCAAATAAACGTAAGAGCCACGGATAAAATAAAGAAAGCTATGTTGAAGAAAGTTGGTCCGGTGTTACCCCAAATAGTCGCCCAACAAATAATTGCAACAATTAACCCGGCAATCGTCCCGGATAAGAGTAAGCCGCTTTTTGGTTTAGCAACCGATGTCATTACAGTATTTCTTTCTTGCTCGATCTGATTTTGGTTGTTGACCATATCTGTGTATCCGGGTACGGCTTTTATGTCATCATTTAGTTTGGCAATTTTGCCGTTCAGAGTTTGCTTTTCGGATTCCAGAGCCTTTTTTTCATCCTGATGAGCAGCCCAATACTCATCAAAGCGCCGTTTGTTGACAATTGATTCTAACTTTTGTTTCCGTGCTTCAAACTTGTCAACTATATCATGACAACTTTGATAGAGCTCTTTTGCTATGTTTTTGTTGTTAGTCTGCAAACTCACGGATTTAAGTGTTCCGCCTTCAACCTGCTGTGACCAGTTCCCGATTTCATTTGCCATTCGCCGGTTTTCGTTTTCAATTGCACTTACCATGCCGTCATGGAAAACCTCAACGAAAGCATCTACTGCCGAAACAGCCTCTTTTTGCTCGTCATAATCCTTAATTTTCTCGATCAAGTCAAACACTCTGTCTAATGAGTTTTTAAATGTCCTAATTGCAGGAGCAATTCCATCGCGATAGTTCACTGATATACTAACAGAGCCTCCGCTGTGCCGAACAGAAGAACCCGGATTATCATTCTTCAAAATGTTCAGTGCAGAAAAATATGCAGCGTAAAACGTAGGTTCCCAGCAGTTCGGATCTTCGAGCAGAATTTGCTCGTAATACTTTAAAGCTTGTTGTGAATTTCCCTCATCTGTAGCTCTGCGAGCAAGGCTATACAGATTATCTAACTTGTCCGTGTTGTCGACCTTTACCGTGCTGCCGGATACATCGACAGGGCCTTCGATCATCATACGTTTGGCTTCTTCTATCGAGTACTTAGTTCTGCAGTTTTGACAAACAAATATGCCTTCGTCTTTGAGTAAATTATTCCCTCCGCACATCTCACAAACTAATGTTTTCACCCGCGTATCCTCCTCTTAAAGTAATGTATTTTTCACATGACTGCGGCTAGGTTACCGTCCGTCATGTTTGACCGGAAGGCCATAATAAAAAGCGCGCAGGAGCTTATCGGCTTGCCTACGCGCTAAACATATAGATATATCAGCGTCATGCACACGAAGAACGCATCCGCACACATACGACAAAATCAGCTTGAAAATATCCGTAAAAAAGGATATACTGACTGCGTCGTAGCGGCGGGAATTCCCGTGTTTTGTAGGCGTGCGCTTAACTCGATTCTACAATTCGCCGTGATGGTGCGGGAACACCTCACGGTCGCTGCGGCCCTTATTATGGCCTTCCGCTTGGGTTATAGTATCATAGGATTTTAGTATTTACAAGGGTTTTTTGCTGGAAAAATAACACAAGTACGGTTCTGTTGCGTTAATGAAAGAACTAAAGGCAATTTCGCGAAAAATTGTGCATTACAATTGCAGGAAAATCATGTTATACTATACGCATGTCAGAGAGAAATGAAGCTGGCCCAAAGATGGGTTATAGCAAATGGGACGGCCATAGAGAGGAGGCGTTTTTGGTGCGTAGAGTTGAAGATGCCATGACAATGGGATTTGTTAGAATAGTAGAGACATACCCGGACGAGTATATTCTGGTTAAAATCGTTGAGATTGATGATAGTAAGGGTACAGAAACAGGGCTTCCCTTATATATTAGCGGAAACTCAGATGAACTCGCCAAGAAAGCAAAGACTGACGGCCTCAACATGGAAACCATTATCCTGCAGGGGGTCAACTTGATGCCCGTGCTGGGTGGATTGCTATGAACTCTGTTCCTCTGCAAAAATCCGGTGCAGCGTTTATTCGTGTTGGCATGTCTGCTATTCACGGCGCAGAAATGCCCGTGTCATGGTTTCTCGTTGATACCGGTGCAACACGAACTACAATTCCAAAATCTACGTTAGTCGAGCGATTAGGATATGATGATAATTGGATCCTAAATAACAGGATTATTCTGCCCGAAGAAAAGAAACCCAAAATGGCTAACAATAAAAGAGCCGATGTTTACGAGATTCCGGCAATGATAATGTCCATTGGCGGTACTGAGCTACTGTCAGACCGGAATTTACTAACATCGGACTCAATTGAGCTTAACTTCTTACTTGGGATGGATATACTGAGCTATTTCAAGTTTTTGTTTGATTTTGACAAAGTAGATGAAGACGCTCCATACGGCAGAATGTTTTATGAGTTCAGAGAATCTCGAAGGAAGCATTTTACTGAATTGGGCAAGCCTTTTGCATATCAATTGGAGGGAAAATAAGTGAATAAGTGCAGAATTACTGTTCTAAAGAGGCTCCTTGATGAAGAATTGGTTAAGGAGTATGGCTTTGAAGGCTTTGGCAAATGCCCGGTTCATGAGGAAGGGCAGTTTTTTTATGCTGATTTCAAAAAACCTGAAGGGTTTTGCGATGAGGCCTGGAAGGCTATTTATCAATATGCCTTTGCTTTGTCAAGCGGCGGCGATAGTTTCTATTATGACGACTGGATAAGCAAGCCCGGCGTCGCAATAAGCTGGCCGAATGACGGCGAAGCAGTTGAAAAATTCTATTTTATATTTGCAGGCCAACTGCCGGAAGAATGCTCTGAATCCATAAAAGAGGTTCTTGACTGCAGCTTGTGGGTAAAAAGGCGCTATGTGTCCGGATGGTTTATCAGCGAATGAAAGTGCGGCATCTTAGTGTATGCCGCACCTTCATTCTCAGATTTTAAAATGTTTATCTGTTCGCGTTGGCTGCGTTGTACTCTTCGATCGTCATTACGCTCCACGGTGCCGAGAGCGCAAAAGCGTACGCCGGATCGTAGTATGTATTGATGTTATCGACATTCACGCAATAGGTCGGTGTGTAGGAGCTTGCGGGCAGATTGTTTGCGTCAAATCCGTTTAGGATATCATAAATGATATCAACGACACCGGAGCCCGTGTAGTACGGGGCATTCGTTCCGGTTGCCAACACTTTACCCGCCTGAATGTTCCTGAGGTTGTAGTCCGCTCCGTCGGCGCCTGTGCAAACCAGGATATCCTGTCCGGGTACAAGGCCTCTCTGCTCTATCTCCTGCAGGACGCCGGGGCTCAGCGAGTCGGTATCGGCAAACAGAAGGTCCATATTCTGGAAACGGGTGAGGAGACGGCCGGCTGCGTCCTGTCCGGAGTTTGCGTCGGTCGCTCCGGCGGCTTCGTAACCGAGAAGATTCATAATGCCCGGGATATTCGCGGAACCGCTTTGCACACACTGGACCCAGATGTTATATCCTTCCAGCGCCGCGTCCCACCTGGAGGCGTACGGGTTGCCTTTCAGCTCGGCCTGCTTGTTGAGGTAACCGCCTACGAATCCGCAGGGACGGCTGTTTGAGTCCGCGTCGTCAGCACGGCTGAATACAAAGCCTACTTCCAGTTCTTTGCCGTTAAACTCACTGAAGAGTTTTTCAGCGACATATTCGCCGACGACCCATCCGGATTCATAGCTACCTGAAAGCACTGTGGTAACAAGAGGATACTCGGGCTTTGCTGCAGTCGGGCCAACTACGAATACGGGGACTCCCATGTCCACAGCTTGCTGATAATACAGAACTGTGGCGTCAATATCGACTGCGTTGACGACGAGGAAGTCGATATCCATTGTCAGGAAGTTTTCGATTTGTGTCATTTGCAGGTTTAGATCGAAGTTTGCCACCTGTACCAGCAACTCGTAACCGTACTCATCGCATTTTTCCTGCGCGGACCTGACCATTTCGGTAAAGAATGACGAACCTTGCGAGGCGCTTGCCCATGCTATTGTTATATCGTCCGAATTTGTCTTGTTTATGGGCAGAGCTTTGTTGATGTGTGCGCGGCTTTCTTGAAAAGCCGGTTGCAAACCTGCGAGGGGGCGCTTGTTTTCCATTGCCAGCAGTTGCTCCAACGAAGACTGTTGCGAAGCCGGCGGGCTCTCCGCCGGGGGCGGGGACGGACTCGATGCCGGTGTGCCGCCGTTTCCACAGGCTGCCGCAAGGGCTGCGACCATGATAACGGCGATTAGCGCAGACAAAATTTTGGATCTCCTCATTAAACTTTTCCTCCTTGTTGGTTGGTTGGTTGGTTGGTTGGTTGGTTTCTTAACCAAAATCTATAAGCAAAATGGGCAGTCTCTTGTCCATGTCACTTCCTATTCTTATCTATGCGTGTTTTTTGTTGCTAATGCTTCTCAGCAATACGGCAAGTATAATGACCATAGCCTTGACGACCATCTGCGGGAACGAAGGGATACCCATCAGGCTCATGATATTGCTTATTATTGCAATGACAAATATGCCAACGCCCGTCATCACAACGGTTCCCTCGCCTCCTGCGAGACTCGCCCCGCCAATAACGACGCCCGCTATTGTGGCCATATTGTAGTCTACCCGCGCTGTAAGCGCAGAGGCGTTACCGGAGCGGGACGTGATGATGACGCCGGCGATGCCGCAGAGGATGCCGGAGAGCAGGTACACAAAAAACAGGTATTTCTTTGAATTTATGCCCGCCAGCTTCACCGCCATCTCGTTCGAGCCGATAGCATACACCATACGGCCAAATGTCGTTAATCTCATAACAAAAAAGAATATGATAACGATTATGAAAGCGAAAATCACCGAGTAAGGTAAGCCGGAAACAGTCGCCATTGCAAAGCCTACAAGGTCTGAGTAACCTGCGCTCTGGGCATCCAGCATCACAGTGTTACCCCCTGTAATGATATACGCGATCCCCTCTCCGGCATACATCATCGCTAAAGTTACAATAAAAGCCGGCATCCTGAGCCCCGCGATCAACAATCCGTTGACGACGCCGAATGCAGCTCCGACGCCAACACCGAGAGCGATGGCGACCCAAGTGTCCGTTCCGCCGCCGCTAAAACCCCAGTTTCTCATGGAATAAGCCACCAAAATGCTGCTTACCGCCGCCACCGAACAGACTGAAAGGTCTATGCCACCTGTAATTATGACCATCATCATACCCATCCCGATGATCAAATAGGGCACCTGCTGGCGCAGAAGCGTAAAAATATTCATACTTGTAAGGAACTTATCCACGAAAATCGAGGCAAACAAAAACAGCAATACCAATATTATGATCGCATTATAGCGCGTCAAAAACGTGCGAAGCGACATTTTCTGCGTCTCTGCGGCGCTCTGCGTATCGAGTCTGGGCGTGTTGCTATTAACATCCGACATTTTCAATGACCCCCATAGCATGATGAATTATGTTTAACTCTGTTAACTGATCCTTGTCGAGTTCCGCTACGCTGCGCCCCTCGCGAATTATCACCGCGCGGTCGCACATGCCTATGATCTCCGCCATTTCCGATGATATCATCACAACAGCGTATTTTCTCGAAACGAGTTCGTTGATTATTTTGAAAATCTCTATCTTGGCGCCAACGTCCACACCACGCGTCGGTTCGTCTAAAAACAGGACCCTGGTATCTGCTGCCAGCATTTTTGCTATAGCCACCTTCTGCTGATTACCGCCTGAAAGGCTTTCAACATTGTTGCGTGGAGAAGCTGTTTTTATCGCAAGTTCTTTTATGTATTTATCCACTATCGGCTGTTCTTTACTGTTTCTTATAAATCCCAGTTTTGCAAACACTTTCATACAGGATATAGTAATATTCTGGTAGATCGGACGCCTGAGAAGCACCCCTTGATTCTTGCGGTCTTCGGGCAGAAAACCGATCCCCTTGGAGTAGGCGTCTCTGGTGGACTTCAGGCGTATAGGCCCGCCGCCCAGCTTAACACGGCCTCCATCAAGCTTGTCTATACCCAAAACAGCCCTAACACATTCGGTCCGTCCTGCGCCGACCAGACCGCTCAGACCAAGTATCTCACCCTCGCGCACATTGAAGCTGATGTCCTCAACAGCCATACCTGAACGAATGTTTTCAACGCTGAGTACGATCTCCCCTATATCCGGCTCGCGTGACGGGAAAAAAGTGCTGAGATCCCTGCCTATCATGTAAGAAACCAGCTTGTTTTTGTCAATATCCGACGCTTTGACCGTCGTAACATACTGCCCGTCTTTCAGAACGGTAATACGGTCACATAGACTGAATATCTCATCAAGCCGGTGTGATATATATATAATGGAAACGCCCTTGGCACGCAAATCTTTCAGCAGCTTGAAAAGCTGCTCAACTTCCTTGTTCGTCATCACGGCAGTCGGTTCATCGAGTACCAGGACAGAGGCGTTGCGCATAAGCGCCTTGCAAATCTCCACGACCTGTTGATATGCAACCGGCAGATCGCTGACCTTTGCAGATACGGGGATATTGCCGAAGCCGATCTCCTCGAGAAACTGCTTGGCCTTAAGCCGCATTTCCTTCCAGTTAACAAACCTTTTCACGCGGAACTCGTCAAGGAGTATGTTCTCCGCTACCGTAAGATGTGCAACCAGCGCAAACTCTTGATATATAACAGAAATCCCTGCCAGTATGCCGGCTTTGGGATCTGCAAAATGGACTGTTTTACCATCGATCTTAACCTCGCCCTTGTCTGCGGAATGTACGCCCGACAGGACACGTATCAGCGTTGACTTACCCGCGCCGTTTTCTCCCACCAGAGCGTGTATCTCGCCCGGCAGCACACATAAGCTGGCGTCCTGTAATGCCTGTACACCCTCAAAGTGCTTATGTATACCTCGCATTTCCACTCTGTAGCCTTTATCTCCCGCCGGTGCAGATGCCATGCGCTCCACTCCCTTAAGCCATATCAATACAAGCCGGATTATACTATATTTACATGGCGTTTACAAGTTTTTTATTTGATTAGCTAGTGTCACCTAAAAGCTCATCATAAAAACTCCTTCGTCTGCGATATGACTCAAAAAGGCGGTCGGACTGCGTGATAAAACCGATGGACAAGAGCAGGAGCGCCGCATACGTCTTAGGGTCTGTCTATTTACCCATTTTCATAATGTCCCTGTTTCTTACGAAGTAATCGACTCCGGATATGACTGTCGTTATTGTTATTGCCGCCACACATGTGTAAACCATCCAACTCCGCAGCGGGAGAAACATTACTGTCAGGCATGTCATGGTCACGGCAGTTTTGATCTTGCCCGATATTGCAGCGGGTATCACTATTTTGCTGCCGACAGCAACGAGCCTTAGTCCTGTGACCATAAACTCACGCATGACTACTATAAGAACCGCCCAGGCAGGCATGAGTCCCTGTTCGACAAACCAGAGCATGGCCGCAAACACAAGTATCTTATCAGCCAGAGGATCTAAAAACTTCCCAAAATCAGTGATTTGACCTCGGGTCCTTGCTATATATCCGTCCGCGATATCGGTCAGGCTTGCGAATATAAAAACCGCCATCGCCGCATAATTGCTGCCCTCAAAACCGATATAAAGTAACACTAAAAATACGGGAATAAGTATTACTCTTGCTATCGTAAGTTTATTCGCAGTGTTCATCGTCGTCACAGACTTCGCTAAGCCTCGCTTCGTCGCCTGCTCCAAAGCTTACTTGCTCCGTCGTTCCTCCTCTCCAACGTAAATCCCGTTTCTTTGGGCTTTATTTACGTTGGGTTTTTGATTCTAACACCCGTATCAGGGCCGGTAATTAGAACATCGCAGAACTCATTTATCTCTAAGTCGTCGGCATCGATGTATATATAGCCGTCAACATCCGGCGACTCGCCATAGCTTCGCCCGTAATAGCCTGCGCTGTCAAAGCCTTCTATAAGAATCGTAGTCACGCTGCCGATCCGGCTTTGGCCGAACTCCTCAAAGATGCTTTGCTGTATGTCAATCAGTATCTCCGCGCGAAGTGCGGCCGTGTCCTTGTCAGGCCTGTCCATCAACTCCGCGTCGGTCCCCTCTTCGGGCGAATATGTGAACACGCCTGTGCGTTCGATCTTTGCTTCACGCAGAAACGCACACAACTCCTCAAACTCTTCTTCCCCTTCGCCGGGCAGTCCCGCAATAACACTTGTTCTTAATACTACGCCGGGTATCCGCTCACGCAAACGTCTTATCAGTGCGCGTATCTCTCCGCCTGTACCACGTCGACGCATTTTTCTCAGAATTTCATCATTTATATGCTGTATCGGTATATCAAGATATTTAAGGATCTTATCATTGCCGGCGATCATATCGATCAGCCCGTCGTCTATTTCGTCCGGATACAGATAGTGCAAACGTATCCATCTCAGTTCTTCTATTTCAGATAATCCTGCGAGCAGATCTTTCAGCCTGCGTTTGCCATATAGGTCGAGGCCGTATCTTGTCACGTCCTGCGCAACGATCACTAACTCTTTTATTCCCCCGTCGGCAAGCTCTTTTGCTTCTTTAACTATGTTTTCCATAGGTCTGCTTCGGTAACGTCCTCTTATATCGGGTATCACGCAGAATGCGCAGCGGTTATCACACCCCTCCGCTATTTTTAGGTATGCCCATCCCGGAGAAGTTGTCATTATTCTCCCTGTTTCACTCACAGACGCGCCGGTTTCTTCGAAAAACTTCGGTCTCTCTCCTCTCTCAAGCGCCGACCTCACTGCGGCAACTATACTGTCAAAACTCCCGACGCCGACCGCAGCGTCTATTTCCGGCATTTCAGACATTATTTCATTCTTATACCGTTCCGGCAAACACCCAGCGACAACTATCTTACCAATTGAGCCCTCATCTTTTAAGCGCCCCAACTCTAATATTGTGTCTATTGCTTCCGTTTTCGCACTTTCGATGAATGCGCATGTATTAATCACGACGGCGGCGGCCCCGGTTATGCTGTCAGTTACCTCAAATCCCGCATCGTTGAGCAAAAACAACATTTGCTCGCTGTTAACCTGGTTTTTAGCGCATCCAAGCGAAATTATCCCAACTCTAATCGCCATACTGTCTTTTGTCCTTGTAATCATGTCTGCTGACCACTGGTCACTGACCATCGACCACTAATCAGGGTCATCTTGTATTTCCAGGTATTTGTTTATGGCTTCCCGCGCTTCCTCATAGTTGAAACCTCTCCTGACCAGCGCGTCCTCCGCCCGTCGCAAATCATTCCTCTCCCTACTGCCCCGGAGCTTTTTTTCCAGGAAGTGAAGCGCGGTGTCCTCTGTCGCAGCATCGTCGAGAACAAGCAACGCATCGTCCCAAACGTCGCGCGCTATCTCACGGCGAAACAACTCTGCCTTTATTCGGGCAAGACCGTATCCCTTAACATGATAGTGTCTTACAATCGAACAAGCATGCTCCGCGTCATTAATCAACCCTATCTCCTTGAGCCAATCAACTGTCTTGCTAGCTGTTTCTTCACTCGTCCCCTTGCTCACAAGACGCTTTTCAAGCGCTTTGGCCGATAAGTCACGACCTCCCAGAATACGAAGCGCGAGCGTCTTGCCGGCATCCAAATCATCCATCAAAGTCGTCCGCTTCAATATCAACCGCCCTGCCCGCTGCTTTTGCGGCCGCCTTTTCCTGAGGCGACATCAGTTTTAACGCATCCCGGCGTATCTTAGCTTCCAACTCTTCCGCGACGTCATCATTCTCTTTAAGATAATCCTTCACGCTGTCGCGCCCTTGAAGACGTGTTTCGCCTATAGTATACCACGCTCCGCCCTTTTCTATAAGCTCAAGTTTGACTCCCAGATCAATGAGTTCTCCGTATTTAGATATTCCCTCTCCGAACATAATGTCGAACTCAGCCTCCCTGAACGGCGGCGCAACCTTGTTTTTAACTATTTTCGCTCTTGTGCGGCTTCCTATCTGCTCCGAGCCTGACTTTATCGCTTCGACCCGCCGGACATCTATGCGGACGCTGGAAAAATACTTGAGCGCGCGACCGCCCGGCGTGGTCTCCGGATTGCCGTACATAACACCGATCTTTTCACGCAGTTGATTTATGAAAATTACAATACAATTTGTTCTTGATATCGATCCGGCCAGCTTACGCAGCGCTTGTGACATAAGCCTTGCCACTACTCCAACACTTGCATCGCCTATTTCTCCCTCAACCTCGCTGCGAGGAACCAGTGCGGCCACAGAGTCAACGACCACCACATCGACGGCACCTGACCTCACAAGGAGTTCAGTGATCGCTAACGCGTCGTCACCCATATCAGGTTGAGAAATGAGCAGGTTTTCAATATCGACACCGAGCGCCCTTGCGTACGCAGGATCCAGGGCATGTTCGGCGTCGATGAATGCAGCTTCTCCTCCCGCTTTCTGTGCCTCCGCTATGATGTGCAGCGCCAGAGTCGTCTTTCCGGATGATTCAGGACCGAATATCTCTATTATTCTGCCCTTCGGCACGCCGCCGATACCCAGTGCAAAGTCGATTGAGATCGAACCCGTAGATATTGATTCCACATTGACTGTTTGCTTGTCTCCCAGCCGCATGATCGATCCTTTTCCGTGGTTCTTCTCAATTTGCGAAAGCGCGGTTTCCAGCGCTCTTTTTTTGTCCTCCGCCGGAGCGGCAGGCACGTATTTTCTTTTCTCTGCCATTTATTTAGTTCCTCCTTTTAGTTCCAACAATTACACGCTCGATCCCAAGAGTGTCAATATGCGTCTTTATATTCCGAAAGCCGCTTTCTTGCATAATATCGCGTACATCTCCGGCTTGCCCGATTCCGCACTCCAGCGCCATCTGTCCGTCCTGTTTGAGCAGCTTTATCCATTTCCCTGTTATTGATCGGAAAAAAGCAAGTCCGTCTTCCCCGCCGTCAAGTGCGCTCATCGGCTCATGATCACGAACCGAGCGGTCAATATCCTTTAGTTCCGCGGTCGGGATATACGGCGGGTTGCTGACTAAAACGTCAAATGTGCCGAGAAGCGCCTGCGGTTCCTCCAAGGCGTCCGCCTCTATGGCGGTAACGTTACGGGTCACCCGATTCTTTTTCATGTTCATACGACTAATTGCAAGGGCCCGCAAAGAGTTATCTGCAAGTACAACGCGGCAGTCAGGCACGTTAGCCGCCACTGCGATACCCACACATCCGCTGCCCGCGCACAGGTCGAGCAGACGGGCCCGGTTACCGGGAGCTTGGGACGAAAGTTCCAAAGGTCTGCCTTTTGGCGGATTTTCCGCTAACAAACCAATAGCCACTCCGGCAAGAAGCTCCGTATCGACACGGGGTATCAGGACGTCTCTGCTTACGCTCATTGGGAGACCGTAAAACTCCCACTCACCTGTAATGTATGCGACCGGCTCTCCGCTCAGCCTGCGCTTAATCATTTCTGCCGAAGCTTCAATGACAGAACTGCTTACTACAATAAACCTATCGGAACCTAAAAGCAACTCACGCGGCTTACCCGAGGCAAACGAGACGATCAGCCGCGCTTCCAGATCGTGCGCATCGATCCCTGCCGCCCTCAGTTTGCGCCGTGCTTCCAGATAGATGTCGTTGTAAGTTTTCAAGTCTTCCTCGCTAATGTATATTTTAGTTTTGTTAATATTAGTTATCGTTGCGCTCTAACCGTTGCAATTGCTACCATTTCGCATCCGCGGCATTTTCCGGTATTACCAATTTTATGGCCTCTATGGCTGTTTCGATCATATCGTCATCCGGTTCACGCGTCGTCAATCTTTGCAAAGCCTTACCGGGAGCGGATACTATTTTTGTTATTAGATTATCATATCTTCCCGCAAGTTTGATTATTTCGTAACTGATCGCTACGACTACAGGCAGCAATAACAGCCTCATTGCGATACGCAGCCAGACATTACTCCAGGTGAGGAATGAGAACACCAGTATACTGACCAGCATAACGATAAACAAGAAACTTGTTCCGCAGCGCGGATGCAATCTTGATTGCTCTCTCGCGTTATCCACGGTCAGCGGCAGACCGCGTTCATAACAGTATATCGCCTTATGCTCCGCGCCGTGATACGCCCATACCCGCTTTATATCATTAAGACGGGTAGCCAGCCACATGTAAACAAGAAAAATAATTATACGCATACCGCCCTCGATCAGGCTTCTCAGTATACCGTGTTCTACATAATCCGATATCAGACCCGCCAGAAGCGTCGGTAATAGTATAAACAAACCGACAGAGAGCGCAATGCCCAGTATGAGCGAGATCGTGATCAGCGCCTTCTCCGCTTTTTCGCTCCCAAAACGATCATTTATCCATCGGTCAAACTTTGAGAGTTCCTCCTCTGTGTCTTCCTCTTCCGCTATACATTCCGCCGAAAACATCAACGCGTTCATCCCAACAGACAACATGCTGATGAAGTTTACCACACCGCGAATAAACACAAAGCCTACGATCGGGTACTTATCCTTCAGTAATTTCAAATCTTCTGTTTTTGTAGTGAATCCTTCCTTAGTCCTGACAACTATGGCCTGCTTTTTGGGTCCGCGCATCATGACGCCTTCTATGAGCGCCTGTCCGCCGATAGACGTGCGAAAGTCTTTTTTGCTTTTCTTATCTGACATTATTGTCCCTCATGTCTTTATCAAGTGGTTAGTGGTCGGTGATCATCCTGTCTGTCGGCAGGCTTAGCGTTGCGAGAAAGCCCCCATCTTCGGCGTTTGAAAGCTCCATGCTTCCGCCGTGGTATTTGATTATCTCATCACATACGGCAAGTCCTATGCCGCTTCCCCGCTCTTTTGAGTTACTTCCTTTATAGAACTTCATCCGTATAATGTCAAGCTCGTCCTCTGGCGCTCCGGGACCATAATCGCGTATATTGATCCTTACTATATCGTGGACCATGCCAATAGAGACCGAGATACGCTTACCTTCGCGCCCGTATTTCGCAGCATTGTCAAACAAGTTGAGGAATACCTGCTTTAACCTGTTCGGGTCGCCGTAAATAAGAGGAGCGTCCTCCATGTCTGAGTCGTAATCGAACTCTATCTCGTCCTGATGCAGCAGTTCCCTGAATGTAAAAATGGCGTCTTCAAGCTCCGCCGCGATGTCTATCATCTCAATATTAAGGGTGAACCGCCCGTCCTCGATCCTTGTAAACTCAAGCAGCTCCTCGACCATTTTTGTAAGTCTTCGAGCCTCCTTCAGCATGATCGCTATCCCGCGCTTTGATTCGCTGTCTAAATTCTCGTTGTAGATCAGCGTCTCGCCCCAACCGGTAATCGCTGTCAGCGGCGTTCGCAGTTCATGTGAAATAGAGGAAATGAACTCGGTCTGTATTTTCTCTGTTTGCGCAATTTTGAGTGACATTTCGTTTATCGAGCCGACCATTTCGCCGATTTCATCCTGATAGGTGTTGCTTATTTGAACTCCGTAACTTCCGTCTGCGATGCGCTTTGACATCTTCGTTATCTCACTGACCGGGGTGATGACCGAACGGATAAAGATAAGGTTCAGCGAAAAAACGAGCAGCATCACAACTAATCCGGCGCCACTCACCGCAAGTATGTTAAAGAGTACCTGCCTGTCGACCAGATGGAGGCTGGTGACATAGCGCATGACCCCTATGATCCTGCCGTCGTCAAAAATCATAGGAGAGGACGTAGCCATTATCCGCTCGCCTGTCGCCAGGCGCCGGCCTATCCATGAGGATATCTCCAATGTCTCAAGCGCTCTGGCTATGTCCGGTGTATTGGGCGACGTTCCGGATGTTATCGTAAACGATGAAAGCATTATGCTCCCGTCAGCATTCAAAAACTGCAGCTCCAGACGGTCGCTCTCTGTAAAGGATTCTATGTATCTGTGGGCGTTACTGTAATAATCGACGTATGATCTGGCGACGTAACTTGTAAAAAAGTCTGTGGCGGTCTTCGCCTTTGCCTCCAGTCCTGTCTGAACAGTCGAATGAAAGTGGTTGTATATCACTATTGAAAACAGGCACACCGCCACAATGACAGCCGCGAGCACTATCAGCACAGTACCCCGAAGCCACCGCTGCCGCAGCCCTCCCGTAATGTTCTTAAACACCTTTTAAAGTCCCCACTTATACCCATATCCCCATACAGTTGTAATATATGTCGGATTTGTCGGATCGTCTTCTATTTTTATACGCAGACGCCGTATGTTAACATCCGCAATTTTCAGTTCACCGAAGTAGTCGCGGCCCCAGACGGTGTTGAGAATATCCTCGCGCGAAAGCGCCTTGCCCGGGTTATCCATAAACATTTTCATTATCGAATATTCCACTTGGGTTAGCTTTATGCGTTCGCCGCTTTTTTCAAGCGTTCTGTTTCTTGTGTTCAGGCGGAACGGCCCCTGTACTATCTCGCCGGTTTCAGCCTGACCGGTGGCGCCGGTCCTCCGGAAAAGCGCATCGATGCGGGCAGTCAGCTCCGCAGGGGAAAAAGGTTTTGTGACGTAGTCGTCGGCGCCGGTCATAAGCCCGGTCACTTTGTCCATCTCCTGCGTTCTTGCCGTCAGCATGATTATACCGATATGCGGGTCGGCCGCGCGTATTTTTCTGCAGACTTCGAACCCGTCTGTGTCCGGAAGCATGATATCCAGTATCGCGACTTTGATATCAGGGTGTATGCGCAGTTGTTCAAACGCCTCCGCGCCGGTTCCGGCTTCGATCGCCTCATAACCCGCCCGGTTAAGGTTAATGACCACGAAACTGCGAATACTTGTTTCATCCTCAAGCACAAGAATTTTTTTCATATTCCGTTCTCCATTTTATGCATTAAAATTAAACTGTTCCCGCCAGCCAGTCTGAGAATATCAGCCTGAAGTTATCCCTTATCAGCGCTTCGTCGAATGTCAGACCGAAACTGTTGGGTTGGGCAAGAATCTCAAAAACATAAACCGCAGATCCTTCCGACATAAGCATAGCTCTTCCGGGCAGAACCGCTCTGGCCATCCTCATGTCTCCGGATAGTTTATACACTTTCAAAAAATCTTCAAAAGGACCGTCCTGACCCACTATGTATGAAAAAATGACTGTCCTCTCACCTGCGACCACATCCTCCCTCCGCACAGATACCATGCCGCGCCAGTCAAAGGGCAGGATAAGGTACCAGTCATCGGAACTGTGATATGTTGACAGCATCAAACTGCTGTTTCCGGCGCTGTCAAAGGAATACCAGTCTATCGCGTGATACGACGTCTCCGACTGCGCCTTGAGCAATCTCGGTATCGGCACTTTTATGACGCCCTTATTATCTATGTCCGAACTGAGGATTTGCATCCTAACCGTATCTTCACTTATGCCGCTGGGCGCCTTCACCGTTATATTCATAAGTATCTTTTCCCTCAAGATGCATATATCGGTCACCAATACGCCGGTGTCAAATCTTCCTTCGCTTTCAATAAATAATGCCGGCACACCGTCATTGAGCCTACCGGGCAAAATACGCGATATGGTTTCAACGCCGTTTGACAGCCGCGCCTCCGACCCAACGATCTCACCGTCCGGCATGAGTGTAAGCACTTCGGCGACTGCGCCGGTCTCTTGAGACGGCAGACGAAGCACTATTACATTTTCGCATCCGTCCCCGTTCATATCATAAACCGTCATCGCCGTGAACTCCTTTTCCACCAGCAACACGCTTTGAAACCCGCGGATCGAATAAATGGACATATGTTTAAGCGCCGCGCCCAACTGCCAGCCCACAACGAGTTCCATGACCCCGTCGCCGTCCATATCTACGTAACTGACGCTTTCGATCGCCGTACCCACGCCCTCAATGATTTCCGCTACAACGTAGTCCCCGTCGACCATTTCAAAAATATAGATAAGGAGCGTGCTGTCGTAAGGTATAGCAAAGAATGCTATGACTTCCTCCACACCGTTGCCGGTGAGGTCAATGATTTGCACCGACTGTCTGTTCGGCCCGCCCATCGGCGGCGAAAACACTGCCCCGTCTCTCAGCACGGTGTTTATATGCTCTTGGATCCTGATGTATTCCTCCGTAGCTTGCGGAAGACTGTATAAATCATCCGCCGCCACGCGAAAGCACCCCGACAGGCTCGCTATGGCAAAAACCACAAAAATAGTTATTTTAATTTTGTTTCCGGTCGATTCCAATACACGCACCCCGCCGCAATATCTGCGCCATTCGTCGCATTCTACCACAAATTTTTATATATCGCCAGTATTTTCTTGTCATTTTTGTAATATCTTGTAATATCAAACACAGCAGCGCGTTATCGCTTCGGTTATTGTTTTGACATGGATAAGCCCGAGTCCTTGCGGGATCTGTAATCCGCCGCTTACCATATGCGGCAGGACACATGTACTAAACCCCATACGCGCGATCTCGGCGAGACGTTGATTGACCTGCGATACCTGCCGCAGTTCGCCGCTCAGCCCGACTTCTCCTATAGCCGCCAAATCATCGCGGACGGGTTTGTCCTTGTACGCGGAAGCGAGCGCAAGTACGGTAGCAAGATCAGCTCCCGGGTCGTCTATGCTGAGACCGCCTATAACGTTTATATAGGCGTCGCACCCGCCCACGCGAAGCCCTCCGCGCTGCTGGAGCACGGCCAACAGCATCATCGCCCGGCTGTACTCGACGCCGTTTGAGTTACGCCTCGGCATGCTCAAACTGCTCGGAGATACAAGCGCCTGTATCTCCGCCAGGATCGGTCTCGTCCCCTCTATAACGCATGTGACACAAGTACCAGGCGCGCCTATCGGCCTGCCTGTGAGCAGCATCTCGGACGGATTCATCACCTGGCCGAGCCCCGTCCCGAGCATCTCAAACACGCCTATCTCATTCGTTGAGCCGAAACGGTTCTTAGCCGAACGCAATATCCTGTAGCTGCTCATTCTCTCGCCTTCAAAACTCAGCACACAGTCGACCATATGCTCTAAAACTTTCGGTCCGGCTATCGCGCCCTCCTTGTTGACATGGCCAACCAGAAAAACAGTGGTGCCAACGCCCTTCGACAATCGCATCAGCGAAGCCGTGCAGTCCTTGACCTGCGCGACACTGCCGGGCGAGGAACTCATGTCAGGGTTATACAGAGTTTGAATAGAGTCAATAATCAGAATATCCGGCTTTAACTCCTCAGTAGCTGAAAGCACCTCAGCCATGTCCGTTTCCGCCAGCACAAACACGTCTCCCCGGGTGACCCCCAGACGCTCTGCGCGCATTTTTATCTGACGCTCAGACTCCTCTCCGGACACATAGAGGATTTTCAAAGAGCCTTCGATCAAACCGCAAATCTGGAGCAGAAGCGTCGACTTCCCGATGCCCGGACTGCCGCCCACCAGAACAAGCGAACCCGCCACCGCCCCGCCTCCAAGCACCCTGTCCAGTTCAACAAACCCCGTTGTAAAGCGCATTTCATCCGATATGTCAAGCTGCTGAAGCTCTCTCGGAGTTTTACCCGGTGTACCGCCCGGCCTTGACCCTCCGGTTTTTGGCCTGACCTTTACCTCGGGCTGCTCGACTATAGTGTTCCAACTGCCGCAGACCGCGCACTGCCCTGTCCATTTAGGCGTTTCATTACCGCAATCCGTACAAAAAAACGTAGTTTTACTCTTCATTTTATCCTCCGGTCATGAAGTTTTCCGGATGTTTCCGCTATTGTTTTACCACTATATCAATAGTTTATCAAGAGTTAGTTTAGAATGATATCACTTTATTTTACTTGAGCAAAAGGCGACTTTGTGATATATTTCGTTTGTGAACCGGTAATTTTAAGCTGCCGGGAAACCTTGTAACCTTTGTGAATTCTGACTTGTCAACTGTGAATTAGTTTTATTGAAAGGCGGATCATAGCAATGAAGAACACCCAGTGGTACAAAGAGATGGCTTTTTATCAAATATGGCCCCGCAGCTTTTCAGACGGCAACGGCGACGGTATCGGGGACTTGTACGGCGTATATGAAAAGCTGGACTATATTAAAAGCCTGAATGTGGACGGCATCTGGTTTTCACCGCTTTATGTCTCGCCTAACGCGGATTACGGTTACGACGTGGCTGATTACATGGATATATCGCCTGATTACGGCGATCTGGATATCTTCAAAAAAGTTTTAGACGGAGCTCATGAGCGCGGGCTGCGCGTTATAATGGACCTGGTGGTCAATCACACATCAGACGAACATGCCTGGTTCAAAGCCGGCATCGCCGACAAGGCCGGCCCATATCATGATTACTATTTCTGGCGCAAGGCGAAACCGAACGGCAAGCTTCCCAACAACTGGGGCAGCCTGTTTGAGGGAAAAGCCTGGGAATACAACCCGGAGCTTGACGAATATTATCTCCACATCTTTGCAAAAAAGCAGGCGGACTTGAACATGGATAACCCCGCGGTGCGCGAGGAGGTAAAGCGTATAATGCGCTTTTGGCTGGATCTTGGCGTGGACGGGTTCAGGGAGGACGTCATCACCTTCATCTCAAAAAAGCCCGGTTTGCCAAACGACAGGCTGACCCCCTTTTTAAAGGGGATAAGGCACTACAGCAACGGCCCGCGCATACATGAGTATCTCGGCGAGTTTAAGCGGGATGTGCTGAGCAAGTACGATTGCATAACTATCGGCGAGGCGCCCTTGATGACGCCCCGCACAGCGCTTGAATATATAGACGAGAGCGGAGCTAAGGACCTGGACTTGATGTTCCATTTCCAGCATATGGGGGCGGACTGCCTGTTTACAGATTATATTCCGCGCCGGTTTTCGCTGCGCAGGCTGAAACGGTCTTTTACGCGCTGGCAGAAAAAACTCAGCGGCAGGGCATGGAACACTTTGTATCTGGAAAACCACGACCATCCCCGTATTATCAGCCGCTACGGCAGCGAAAGCCACAGAACGGAAAGCGGAAAGATGCTGGCGGCATGTTACCTGTTCCAGCAGGGTACGCCGTTTATCTACCAGGGGCAGGAAATCGGGATGACCAATATCTCACTGCAGACAATTGGCGAGTATAAATGCGTGATGGCGAAAAACGAGTATAAAAAGAAGACGCGATGGCCCGAAGAAAAGAAAATGGCCCTTATACACAGAGCCTCCCGGGACTCCGCGCGTACCCCAATGCAGTGGACCTGCGGAGAAAAGGCAGGGTTTACCACCGGCGAGCCCTGGTTTGCCATTAACCCCAACTACGTCACCATAAATGTGGAACGCGATAACGCCGATGAGGATTCGATTTTGAACTTCTACCGTAAAGCGCTTAAATTCAGGAAGGATAACCCCGTTGTCCTTTGGGGCAGCTACCGTGAACACAAGCCAATGAGCAAATGGTTCTACACCTACGAACGCGAGTATCAGGGCGTGAGGCTGCTGGTCATTTGCTCTTTCAGCGATAAAGAGCGGCGGTATACGGCGCCGTCCGGATTCAGTCTGCCGGAGGGCGAACCGGTGTTATTTAATTACGCCCACCCCCCCTTAAACGGGAACACCTTCATGGCCAAGCCCTATGAGACGCGCGTTTATCTTTTCGCGTAGGGCTGCTTATGTGGAAGAACAGGCGGGTATCGGCGTCAATGACCATCGTCATTGCGGCCCCCGAGCCGCAATCTCATGAAAACTAAGGTTTTAGACTTAAAACGACCTAATGGAACATTTCGTGTTCCGCAACGAAAAAGGAACCGAGCTCTGCGACGCCGTAATGGCGATATTCATAGATTTGACGAAAGCGAAGGAGATCGCGAAGAAGCCCATAAGCGAAATGTCGGACATAGAGGGCTGGGCTGTGTTCTTCGCACTTGGGAACAATCCGAAATCTCAAATTTTTTGTAAAAAAATGTAAAAAAAGAATTGACTGGTACAACTTGTTGCTGTATAATGCAATTCCCTCTTTAATTCTGATTATTTACTCTGAAGGAAAAATAGCCATGAGAATCAGACTTCTTATTGCCGCTGAGGACGCCGGTTATGCCGAGGAACTGTCTAATGCCCTTTCGAATCTGCATGCAGACATGTTTGAAGTCAGCGTATGCGGGACGACTCAACGTTTGCGGGATCTGCTGGCGTCTCACAGGTTTGACGCGGCTCTTCTCGATGAATCACTGATCGACGGCGTCGATCTGCACCCCATACGCATGCCTATGCTTCTGTGGTCGGAAGACGAGTGCATTGCCGAGCCTGAGAGCGATCTTAAGAAAATACGAAAGTACCAGCGTATTTCATCAATAGCCGGTGACGTTTTGGAGAGTTATGCAAAAGTATCCTCAGACGGCCGCGGCCCTTTTTCGGAAAAGGCGCGCATCTCAGCCTTCTGGTCACCCGCCGGCGGTGTGGGCACTACTACCGCGGCTCTTGCCTGCGCGGCATGCAGAGCCTCTGAGGGAAAGCAGGTCCTATATCTTAACCTTGAGTCCTTTTCAAGCACCCCTTTATATTTTCCCGAAAAGGGCAAGAGCATCAGCACTGCTTTTGAGATGCTCGATAACCGCGAGGGCAACCTTAAAATGTTCATCAGAGGCATACGCCGTCATGACAGCGACTCCGGTATCGCATACTTCTCTCATCCCGAAAACTTTGATGATATGAACATATTGTCGGTTGACGACGCCGCCGCACTGATAACAGCCTGCTGCGGGATCACCGACGAGTTGGTCATAGACCTTAGCTGTATTTGCAACAAGCGCACCTGGCAGGTTTTTGAACTCGCGGACAGTATCCATCTTGTCACAGATCATACAAAAACAGCTCAAATCAAACTCTCCCAATTCACAGCCCAGCACAATGTATTTGAACGCATCAAATCAAAAGCCGCGCTCGTCGCAAACAAAGGCGCTCTGATAGATCAGCCGCTAATGACGGTCGCTGTTTCACTCCCTTTCATCCCGTTGGGTGACGAATTCGATTTGTTTAAAACACTGTCCGTCGCTTTTAAAGAGGAGCATTACTCCTATGACTGAACAATCCAGAAATAAGCTTATAGGTGAGTTAAAAGCAGAAATGCAAAACCATGCCGACCTGACTAACTTCAGCAATAAGCAGCTTCGGACTCTCGTCACGGAAACCCTTGACGAAAAAATCAGTCAGGCAAAAATCACCAGACCGGATGCCTATTTTGAACTCATATCCCTCAATTACAAGGAAAAGAAGCTCATAGCAGAGTCTGTATATGAGTCAATACGCGGTCTGGGCGTTCTGGGTAAGATCATTTCCGATCCCGATGTGACAGAAATCATGATTAACGGCTACAAGGATATCTTCATTGAAAAATCCGGCAGACTTTTCAGATTGGACAGCCAGTTCGAAAGCCACGGGGAACTCGAGGTCATCATAACAAAGTTCGTATCCAGAGCGGGCCGCGCCGTCAATGAAAGCGAACCTATCGTGGACACCCGTCTCGAGGACGGTTCGCGGGTAAATGTTGTAATGCCTCCCGTTTCCCTGAGCGGGCCTATCGTTACGATACGCCGCTTCCCGAAAGACCCCATGACAATAGACACGCTGATATCTTTAGGCTCGCTGACCCGTGATGCCGCGGAAGTTTTGCGGCTTCTCGTGACCGCTAAGTACAATATTTTCGTCAGCGGCGGTACCGGCAGCGGAAAGACAACATTTCTCAACGCATTGTCGAACTACATCCCAAAAGATGAGCGCATAATCACTATCGAGGACTCCGCAGAACTGCAAATCATTAATATAGATAATCTTGTGCGGCTCGAGACTCGCAATCCCGGCGCTGACGGCAAAGGCGCTATCACTATACGAGACCTTATCAGATCCGCTTTGCGAATGCGGCCTGAGCGCATCGTCGTCGGCGAGGTTCGCGGAGCGGAAGCGCTGGACATGCTTCAGGCTATGAATACCGGACATGACGGCTCACTGTCCACAGGCCATGCAAACTCCACTCACGACATGCTCAGCCGCCTTGAAACAATGGTGCTGCAGGGGTCTGAAGGTCTGTCACTTGAGGCGATTCGTCTGCAGATCGCCTCTGCTGTCGATATAATCATCCACCTTTCCCGTATGCGTGACAAAAGCCGGAAAACGACACAAATCGTCGAGGTCATTGGCTATGACAATGAAAAAAGGCGGATCATACTGAACACGCTCTATGAGTTCCGCGAATCTGACGACAGCACAAAGAATGTAGTCGCAGGGAAACTCACGCGAACTTCCAATCCGATGATAAACACGCAAAAACTCATTGTCGCCGGAATTGACAAAATCGTATGAAAAGAGGAGAGTTAAGCTTTGCGTAAGAGCGGTTTGCCGGAATATTCGCGTAGTGCGTCGGGGGCGCCGGAACACGCTGTTTCTTTCATTGTCGGATTTGCCGTAGGTTTTCTCATTTTGTTTATTTTTTACCGGATTTTTGTGCTGTCGATCGCCGGGGGCGTCGCGGCGGGGGTCGCTTATATTTTCATCTCTGCGCAGAAAGCTATAGCAAAACGCAGAGCCAGACTGCGCACTCAGTTTTTTGACTTACTTGAGTCTATGTCTGTGGCAATACGCGCTGGAAATCCACTTGTCAAAGCGCTTCTGAGCGCACGCGAGGATTTGACCCTCATATACCCGCTTGACGCGGATATCATTACAGAACTTGACGTGATCATCGGTAAGTTTAACAATGCCGTGCCGCTCAGCAAAGCTTTTTCCGACCTTGCCGAGCGAAGCGGGCTTGAGGATATCGCAAGTTTTGCCTCAATTTACGCCACGATCGAGGGTAAATCCGGCAGATCGGACGAGATCGTGCGCGATACACAGCAGATCATTGCCGATAAAATGGAGATCGAAATGGAGATCGACACGCTTATGACAGCCGCGAAATCTGAAGTCAACATTATGATGCTGATGCCGCCGGTGATTCTCGGAGTTATCGGATATGCCGGCGCCGGTTTTATGGATGCCATATACACAACTCCGGCCGGACGCATAGTTTCCACCGGCGGCCTGATCGTTTTCATTCTCAGTTTCTTTCTGGCGCGGAAGTTTAGCGATGTTAAGCTGTGAGGGATGCGTAAATCACAATTAGAGGAACACAGGTATGCTTTTTGTTGTTTTACTTTTTGCTACGGGGCTCACTGTTTTCTGGCTTATCCTTCTCGGGAGGGTAACCCGGGAGGATTGGATAACGGCTGCGTACAATAAGGTTTTTGAGAACAGGACTCTCGTGAAAAAGCTGCGCCTGAAAGACGGCTTAAAGCGGGAAAAACTATCTCGCTGCAGGGGCGCCTCGTCCGTTGTCATACGTTTGCTTCTCAGCGGCGATTCGGAAAAGAAAATCAGAAAAATAGAGATTCGCAGTCAGTATCTGCAAAACGGCAATCTCAGACATCTGAATCTGTTGCCCATGCCCGGTTATGTTTTGGCGCGAAAGTATGACGTTATAGGCAAAGGCGGCATCCATAAGGCCATCGTGACAAAATGTCATGAACTCTACGGAAAAAAGCATGCCTCGCAAATAGCGCAGCATACACTCGCAAAACTGCTTTCGTATCCGATCATTGGCGTGGCCATGTCCTTTGCCGTCGGTGCGTTTCTTATCAGCCTGGAACACGCGGCCGCCGGCTTCGCGATTCTGGGGGTCGGCACCGTCCTGATACTGGTTTTAGTATATGCGATGTACGACGAACTGAATGACCGTGTAAAAAAACGCCGCGCCGCAATCAGCAGACAATTTCCAAACATAGTTTCAAAACTTGCGTTGCTGGTCACCTCCGGGATGATTATGGACAGGGCCTGGAAAGAAACCGCATATAGCAATGAGTCCGAACTGTATCAGGAAATGCGGAAAACCTCCGAAGAACTGGATAATCTTGTCAGTCCCGAGGCGGCTTACGGTAGTTTCATCACCCGGTGCAGCACTAAAGAAACCGCAAAACTTGCCTCGTCTATTTTGCAGAACATATCGAAAGGCAACGCGGAGATCGGCAGACTCCTGAAAGATATGGCTCGCGAGGCGTGGCTGGAGCGCCGCCATATCGCAAAGCGCGACGCTGAAAAAGCAAATTCAAAACTGATGATCCCAACAATGCTCCTTCTTCTCGCTATCCTTGTCATGCTCATGGTGCCTATAGCGATCAACTTTTCGAGTATGTGAACTCAAGTTTCGCAGAAGCGAAACTTGAGTATATGAATCCAACTGAAAGGAGGTTTTTCGATATGGATCAAAAGCTGCTGTCATTCCCCCTCTCGGCATATCTCGCTTTTACCGGATTCATCCGGGGGCTGAAAAAGGATCAGCGCGGATTGTCAGGCGTTGTTGTTGCTATACTGCTGATACTTGTAGCTGTTTTGGCTATAGTTCTGATCTGGGGTTTTCTAAGCGGATGGCTTCAAGAACTGTGGGAACAGATCACAGGAGAAGCGAGCAAGATTGAGTAACAATTCAAGTTTCGCAGTAGCGAAACTTGAGAGGGATTAGGTGTTAGGGAATAGGGATTAGTCTGCAATTTGAAAGTAAAGTTAAGGATTATAGTGAGTTTTACCGCAAAATAGGGTTTTTACTCTTTCTACTAATCCCTAATCCTAGTCCCTAGTCCCTTAAATGCAATAACTGCGAAACTTGAGCTCACAATTGAGGGGTTGCAATGCAGAATGCAGAATGCAGAATGCGGAATTATACTATGAAGGAATTTTCACGTTACCGATTGGAAGGCAAAGCCTTCCAATCGGGGAGGACGTTAAGCGGAACGGATTTTACTCAGATAGCGTCTAATCCCGACACGAAGCCCAACGTAGTGGGTTCGTGTCGGAGAGGAGGAGCGACGAAGAGCGCGAGCCTTGCCGCTAGCGGCGAGGCGAGACTTAGCGGAGTCCGCGACGACGACGACGGTGATGCTGTTGTTGAGGCGGCTATTCTCTTTCCTGTTATGATCATGATCTTTGCCGCTCTTGTTCTGCTTGCGATATATCTGCCTGCGCGATCTGCGTTGCAGCGCGCCACCCAATACGCTGCGACCGCAATGGCGACGCAGTGGGGCGACACTTGGCTCTTTTTCGACGAGAGCTCCATGTCTTATTATTGGGAAAACGATAAAAGCCGTCTGCAAAACGTCTATGCTGCCCTGTTTTCCGGCAGCGGCGGCGCAGTGACGGCAGCGGAAGACATTGTCATCGAAATTGAGGGCCGCAGCCTCAGTTCAAAATCGGGAGATTTAAGCGTGAGTTGTTATGTCGTCAACCGAATCCTTTACAGGGAAATCATCGTAACGGCGGTACGTGAGTTTACAGTCCCTGTCAATCTGACGATGATCAGCTTTCCGGAAACGATTCCTATCACCGTCACCTCGACCGCCGTTGTGCATGACGGCGATGAATTTATTCGAAATGTTGGAATAGCTGTTGATTTTGCAGAGTTTATAAATGAAAAATTTGGACTTACCGACCTCTTCGACAGTATCAGCTCGTTCGGCGGCCGGGTCGCACCGCTTCTCGGATGGTGATAAGGAATGAGGGGATTTCTTAAAGATGCAAAGGGCGCAGTGACTGTTTTTGTCACCCTCCTGCTGATTCCGGCCATGCTGGTAAGCGGCTCGGCGGTCGATTTGGCGCGAATCCACACGGCACGAAGTATTGTTCAAGACGCAAACCAGCTCGCCGCAAACTCACTGCTCACTCAGTATGACGCCCTGCTATTTGATCTGTACGGTCTGTTTGGCGTTATGGCGGATGACCCCGAACTGGCGGAAATGCTCAACAATTACATCGAACTGACCATATTTGGCGACGGCGGGCGCCGGGGGCTGGGTACTTTCCAACTCTTTTACGGTTCAAATCTTCAGCCCGCCGAACTGCTGCCCGCACTGGATAAGAATCTTCGCAATGAGGAGATACTACGTCGTCAAATCGAGGATTACATGAAGTTCCGGGGACCTGTCGTGATCGTTAAAGAGTTTCTCGACGCTCTGGATGGAAATACCCTCAGGGAAGACTCCGGCGTCATCAATGATAAGCTGGAAATCGACGCTGCCATTGTCGATATGTACGAGCTATACAAACGCCTGTTTGACGCTATAACAGCCGCCGACAGATGTAATCAGGCTATCGGCGGCGTCGCGGGCGGCTATTTCGGCTCAGTCTCAACTTCATTGGTCGCAATACGCCGTCAATTCGTAGACCTGAAAGCGGCATATGACTCCTGGGCAAGGCAGACGGATCCATCCCGGAAGGCCTCGTCCGCGCAATGGTATCAAGCGATACTTGTGAATATCAGGTCTCTGACCACCGGCGGTCCGCGCGGCAGCAGTTGGGGACCCGATGGCTGGCAACTTATCGGTAACGTAGCCGGTTTGAACTCAAATATTCTAAACGCTAAGCAGCAAGCCGAAAATTTCAAGCCCAGATTTGACCTCGTTGTATCCATCGGGCGCGAAGTGGACGCGGCTCGAAACGAGCTTGAACGAAAAGTCAATGCTCTGGAAACCAGGCTCAGAAGCGGCGCCGTAGGTGAAGATTTGTCAAGAGCCATGACGGAACCCGGCCCGGACGGCAAATCACAAATGGACAGATACCGCGAACTTCTGAGATGGGAAAACGTCGAAGCAATGGCGACCGCCTTTAAAAACGGCGGCTATGACTACCTTGATAATAAGGTCAAACCGCTGCTTGACAGTGTCGTATACAGAAATGTGAATAACGAGTCCGCCGGTAGTCTCACACGCGTGCAACTGGCGGGCCTCCCGACAACCGCCTCTTTTGCTCTCTCGGGTACGACCGCAGGCAGTATGTCGGCTCTGTTTGCCGGTTTCCCGGAGGACAATGTAACATATAAAATACCTCCCGGTTTTTTGAAATTTGCCGAATACCCGGGTGATAATCGCGCTTTCTTTGAAGCGCTTTCTCTGATGATGAGCTCGCCCGGAGTCAGCCCCGTCAAGCTCTATGAAGGCCAGGCGGATGCCGGCGGCTCTAATCCCGAGGGGATGCAGCGCGGTTTGATAAACTCCCTGCTGAACTTTGCTCAAACGGCATATAAGGGTCTGACAAACAACCCTCTGGGCGCCCGATACATAAACAATCCGGGCTCCCCTCCCTCCGATAATTTGAATATACTTAACATCCTCGCTATGATACCCGAAGCTGTTAGCGCTCCGATCGTCAACATCATCAGCGACCCGCTCGGAAGCGCGGCGGCGGCAAGTGATCATCTGCTCCTGTTGACATATTCCACATCCATGTTTTCAAACTATACCACAACCAAACCGGATAGTATCGGCGCAACAAGGAATAATCTCAGTGCGGTGAATTTCACTAAATCGATCAGCGGCGTACCGATCAGTCCTGAGGTGAACTATTTTTTCCAGTCAGAATGGGAGTATCTGTATAACGGCAGTGAAAATGCGGGCCAGAACCTCAGCGCTGTGACGAGGCTTTTGTTCCTGATTCGTCTTATAAGCAACTACATTGCCGTGTTTAATGTTGCAGAGGTTAATTCTATTGTAATGAGCATAAAAACAGCCTTTTCCTGGAATCCGCCTCTTGCGATCATTTTGGGGGAACTCGCACGCGCGGCGTTCGCCGCGGCCGAGACCGTTGTCGATGTCGCGGCGCTTCGCTCCGGATATAAAGTACCGCTTTTTAAAAACATAACCGCCGGAGAGTGGGTATGCACACCGAGTGGACTTATGCGGGCGCTCAGTGATATAGCGCTGAACGAATCGGTTGACGGAGGCAGGTTCAATAACGAAAAAGGGTTGTCGTATTCGAATTATATGCTTTTCTTCTTCATCACAAAAGCTATTTTCTATATCGGTTCCGAAGGAGACGCGGCTACAGAACTTGCCAAGCGCACAGGAAATCTCATCGAATGGAATGTGGTTAACTACAGAAGCGGCGCAAACGCCAACGAAAGCCAAATGGCCGCCGCACTGGGCGGCGCGGACAGATTCTATCTGCGCGATATGATAACCGATTTCAGCATCGGACACTCTGTGGATCTGCGTATGCTGTTCCTGTCTATGCCTCTGGCTCAAAGGGGCGTCGGCGGTGTCGTCCCGCCCAGGACCATGCCGATAGAAGCGTTAGACTACAGGGGGTATTAGCATAATGCATAATGCATAATTAATTCGGAATGCGGAATTATGATGCAAATAGACTAACCCCTAATTACAAACGAGGACTAATAAAATGCGAGATAATGAAAGCGGGTATATTACTGTGGAGACTGCGGGTGCGTTTATTTTGTTTGTTCTGCTTGTCTCTTCTATACTGAGTCTGGTAAATATCGTCACTTTGCAGACGCGGGTTCATTACGCTTTGACACAGGCGGCTAACACCGTATCCGTATACGCATACGCTTTGGAGGTCACCGGTGCGGCGGGCAGACTGCGGGCGATCGATGAGGGCGCTAGCGTTGTAAGACGCGAAGCCGCCGGGTTTAGAAGCGATATCGGTGCGGTCTATGACAGCATAAAATCCCTCTCACTCAGAGGCGCTGCCGCACACGGTGAAGCCGCTGTAACCCGCGTGCTGGGCTGGGGGGAAGACATCGCGGACGACCCTGTTTCAATGGCGCGTACTTTGCTTGATTATGGTTTAAGCACGGGCGGCAGCCATATCTTTGGACATTTGGTACGCCCTTTAGTCGGAAGGTATTTGTCCAACGGAACTATGACAGGCGATGAGTATCTGCGGAGCGTGAATGTAATTGACGGACTGGACGGTTTAGAATTTGGCGGAATCTCGATGTCTGAACCGGGCAGCGTTTTGATAGATAGTAACGGCGACGTGAGGCTGATTGTACATTACGAAATCGAATACAGATTTGGTGCGCTCCCCCTCCCCTTCAGACCCGTACTGAGCGTCACTCAAACAGCCTCTACAAAAGCGTGGCTCGGCGGACGCGGAGAGGGGTACTGGTAAAAAATGACAAAAGACATTTTCAAGTCGGCTCTACCCTATACCGGGCTTCCTGTCGTCGTGACAGCTTTGCTGATTACACATATCGGCCGGACCGACGCTTTCATCCTGCTTTTCCTGGGAGCAATAGTGATTTTCGGCTATGTCGCCGCAATTTATGACGCAAAGACAAAACGGATACCAAATCGCCTCGTGTTAGCCATGCTTGCAGCTTGGGTCATCATTATAACGCCTATGCTGTTTTTAGACACGATCACGGCCATGGCTTCGCTTGTCAACTCCGCCCTTGGCTTTGCCGTTAGCGGCGGGCTGTTCTTGCTTGTATACTTTATCAGCCGCAAAGGGCTGGGCGGAGGCGATGTCAAGTTCATGGCGGTCTCCGGACTGTATCTCGGGTTCGATAGAGCTCTTGCCGCCATGTTATGCGGAACCGTTTTGGCTGCGCTGAGCGGACTCACACTCATTTTGCTGAAAAAAATCGCAAGAAAAGACACAATACCACTCGCGCCGTTTTTGTACATAGGAATGCTGATAGCACTATATCCGGGAATTAGGGGTTAGGGAATCAAATGAAAGTTTATGGCCGTATTTTGTTTGGCGTTGGGTGTTTTTTGCTGCTTGTCGCCTCTTGGGCCGCAGCGATGAGCGCGCGATCCACTGCCGAAAAGCAACTCGAACTTATGGCGCAGGCAGCCGCACTAACAAATGACGGAATATACATCCTCGCTATTCCGCTGCTTGAAGAGGCCGCCGGATATAATGCCGAACATACGCCTGCGGCGGAGGAAGCGTTAAAGAGGGTCTATCTTGCTCTGATCAATCAGCGCGGATATCACCGCAGATATATCAATCTTTTGGAAACCCAGATGAGCCGGAGAGATGCCCATCCCGACATTTTCGCCGAGGCGGCAAACTACTTTATCAAAATTTCAAGATTACCGGATGCGCTGGCAGCGCTCAGAAAGGGCATCGAAAAAACAGGCAGCGAAGCTTTGATATCGCTGTATGAAAGCAACCGATACGCATATGAAATAAACCGATCCGTCTACGACTATGCTGCAGCCATACACGGCGGCAGATCTCAGGTACTCATTGACGGACTTTGGGGTCTTGCCGGGGCGGACGGCTCACTCCAAATTCCCTGCCAATACGACAAGATCAGCACTTTCAGCGCTGACAGGGCGATTGTAATGAATAAAGGAGAAATCTTTGCCGTCAACAGAGATAATAACCGAGTCGCAAAACTGCATGAAAAAGCCTCCGACTTTGGAAACTTCGCCGAGGATCGTTTTTCACTCTTTATTGACGGCGCCTGGCGCAGGGCGACAGGCGAGTTTCTTATCGGCAGTGCGGTCTTTGAGCAAATCGGGATGTACTCGGGAGGCCATGCCGCCGCAAAGTCAGGTGGGTTATGGGGCGTTGTTGATCTGGCTACAAACTGGCTCATTCCACCTGATTATGACGAGATAATCTCAGATGAGCTCGGGCGCTGTTATGCCCGGGGTGCGGCTTTCGCGCGGAAGGGCGATTCGGTTTATTTATACGTCGACGGTCGGCGTATTGGGGACGTCTATGAGGACGCGCGGCCATTTTCAAGCGAGGGTTTCGCCGCTGTCAGGAAAAACGGCAAGTGGGGTTTTGTTGATATAACCGGGAATTTGGCTATCGAATTCGCATACGACGACGCACTTTCTTTCGGGCAGCACTTAGCCGCTTTCAAATGGGGGGATTTATGGGGATACATCAACAGATCCGGACAGATAGTGATCCAGCCTTTGTTTATTGAGGCAAAGAGTTTCGCAAACGGAAGCGCTCCCGTGCTTACAGAGCGCGGCTGGCAGTTTATCACGCTTATCGAGTATATGAGAGGAGCAGATATTGGTTTATGATTTACGAAATTGAGCAAAAAAACGACTTTTCGACGGGAGCGTCATTGACCGTCAAAATACCGGAACATGAACTGGATCGCAAAGCATTGTACACAATAGTAGCGGACAGACCGGACTTCATTCTCCCGTTTCGCTACAGAAGCGTTGACGGGCTGATCGAGTTCGTGTATCACGTCGGATCTCTCAGCCCGTTTGAACATCTCCCCGACAGCCACACTCCGAAGGATTGCTCCGAACTGTGGTTTGGAATACTTGACCCCTTGCTTGAATGCGGCGACTGGTTTATGAAGCCCTATTCATTTATTCTCAGTACGCAGCATCTCTACTATGACACTAGAAAAAAGACCGTATGTTATATATACATACCTTCCACACGGGAGTGCTCAGATTATATAGATCTTAAAGATATGGCGGCGGCGATCGCAAGCAATATTTCTGTTGACGACGCCGGCATGGAAAATAAGATTCTGCGTATGATCATGAAGGACTTTAGCCCAAAAGAGTTTCTGCACATGCTCAAGCCATATTTGACCAAAAACCCTCCGCCTGCCGCGACGATACCCTCTCCCAGACCGCAAAATGCCCCAGAACTGCCCGAGAGTGTCTGCAGTCAAGCAAATCTCCCCTATCCGGAACCTACCATAACAGAAACACAAGAAAGCGAGGTCCATACTCCGGGAGATATAGTAATAAATATACCGATAGACGGAGAATCCGCAAAACACCGTATGGTAAGCCAAAAAGACAAGGATGTTTTATCAGGCAAAAAAGAAAAATCACCAAATGAGTCCAAGCGCAAGGAAAGCTTCTTCAGCAGACTAAAATCCGCCGCGCAGGAGGAGGTGGTGATTGGGTAGCGAGACGAAATGCGGAATGCAGAATGCGGAATTACTCCGCTAACGGACTAATCCCTAAATTCCTAATTCTTAAATCCCTAATCCCTAAATATAAACACTTAAATCTCAATTACAGAAAGGAAAGATAATAATGTCTGAAATCAAGCTGGACACAAAAGTTTACCCGATTGAGGAGCCGAAGGGGAACGTCAGGGCCTTCGCCAGCGTCGCTATCGATGATTTGGTCGCCATACGCGGTATCCGCATTGTTGATGGCAAAAACGGTCTTTTCGTCACGATGCCGCAATCAAAAGACAGTAACGGTGAATACCATGACATCGCGTTTCCCTTGACGTCTGACTTACGCAAGGAGATCAGCAAGTCCGTTTTGGATGAGTACAGCTACGCCGAAAAGTCCTTAGGAACTGTCGAAACGTCCTTAGCATAGCTCTGTTGAACATGCGGACGGTTCCTGCGCTTAAAATGAACGCAGGAACCGTCCGCATGTTTACTTCCAACCTATAGCCTATGTTCCGTGCGGGCTATTATCTCATCCTGAAGCATTCTGCTCAGGTTGCGGAAGTGGTCGCTGTATCCGGCTACCCTTACTATCAGGTCGCGGTACTCTTCCGGATGTTCCTGAGCGTCAACAAGCGTTTTTCTGTCAATCACATTAAACTGTATATGATGCCCGTCCATGGTAAAGTAAGAGCGTATCAAAGAGGCAAGCACCCTTGTGCCCTCCTCGCCCTCAACCACAGAAGGCGAAAATTTCTGATTGAGCAGC
>Ga0099364_10001450_pt1 | contig 39092 bp, 37 predicted proteins | sample TergutTh196P3_FD_73070 | JGI IMG/M metagenome (GOLD analysis project Ga0099364, IMG submission 73070) | Microcerotermes parvus P3 segment gut microbial communities from Pointe-Noire, Republic of the Congo - Th196 P3 | ecosystem: Host-associated > Arthropoda: Insects > Digestive system > Gut ... | reverse complement strand
CAAAAGCAATATGTGTGAAATTATGAGTGAAATGTGTGTGAAACCCACCAAACACCCTAAAAAACGCCCATTTTGCTTGACTTTACGCAGTTGTCAAATGTAGAATTACTGACAAGACTGGCCTACAAGGGGCATATTTATAAGCAGTCGCAAATAGCCGTGCCGTATTATCAACAGTAATGTTTTTCATAGAGTAAACAAATAAATCATATCAAAATACAGATTTTTTGCGAAAAACGCAAGCAAATACAGCCCGTGTCCGCTTTTTTGGACACGGGTTTGTGGTACTATATAAGGGTAATAAAAAATAGGAGAGATTGAAAAATGGAAAAGACAAAGAGATTGATTGCACTGGAGCAGAAGGTAGAGGAGCTGTATCAAAAAGCGGATGACAAGGCAATTATAAAAGCGATTTTGAAACTCGGTGAGGAATACGGACGGCTACGACATAGGTTTTCAAGGAAAGGGTCGACACCCGAGTGGCTAATTGACGGACTGGAAAAGGTGGTAAACTGGTATGACCACTACGCAATCGACAAAGACGGCAAGTATGCAGTTTATCAGCTAGCGCAAGCCTATGTAGATAATAAGTGCGAAAACAAGGGCAAGCGAGTATGCGAACTATACATTAACTTTTTGGGGCTAGAATACAATTTGGAAAAGTGGTCGGCACTCAATAACCTAGCGTGCAGGTTTGAGGACGGCGACGGGGTTGAAAAAGACATTCACTTGGCGCTCGGAATATTCAAATTGTTAGCACATATCGGCACTTCGTACGGGCGGTTGAATCTAGCGGAATACCTTGAGGAAGGGAAAGGCATTGAAAAAAATTTAGACAAAGCGATTGAGCTGTACAAGGAACTCGTGAAAAACTACTGGCATGACGGCACAAAGGAGATAGCAAGAGAAAGACTGACGAAGCACGGGTACACAGAATATGCTTTAGACGAGTTGGAAAACGATTGGAGGATAGAGCATATAACGAGTTATATGAACGGCAACCTCGTCTGGATAGAATTGGATGGTAACCATATTAGAAAAAGGTCAGTGGATATTCAAGACGCGACATTGGTAGAGAGCTTACAGGACGAGGGAATAATTACAGATAAAACGAGAGAATTATTTAAAATACTGAAGCGTGGCGAGCACAGACAAAGCGGTATAGGAAACAGAGATGACTATTATCTGCCACATATACAAATGCAAGAAATAGATGTAGTAAGAAGATTTAGGCCACAGTTTGGCGCATGGGCAGACGCTTGGGAAAAAATAATCAAGATTTTAGAGCAAGAGCGAGGTTCAGGGACGGACGAAAGAAACGATTACTATTTTATCGTCAAAAGACCAAATCATGTTGATGTTTCGGGGCTTAGAGTGATTGGAACGATACAAAAAGCGGTTGAAGATGTAAGAAAGAGCAAGCCTGCTTTTGATATTGAATCAATCAATTATTCTGACAAAGAGGTGTTCAACTTTTTGAGTGGAGGAGATGAGCTGCTTGGCGTATTTCAATTAGAAAGCGAGGGGATGCAAAAGTTTCTCCGTGATTTACTGCCCGATAGCCTTGACGATATTGTTGCGGCGATTGCACTTTACCGACCCGGAGCGATGGATTGGATTCCGCAGTTTATTAAGGGCAAGCATTGTCCCGATGAGAGCGAGTATATTGCAGAGTGCGTAAAGCCGATACTCTGCGAAACGCATGGGGTTATTCTTTATCAAGAACAAGTGATAAGGATTTTGACGGACATCGGCGGGTTTAAGGAAGAGAAAGCGGATTACGCAAGACGAGAAATTTCAAAGACGAAGCACAAAACCATAGAAAAAGTCAAAGACGCGTTTATATTGGGCGCAAGCGGAAAAGACATTCCCGATGAAACGTCGATTAAGATATTTGACGAGCTTGTAAAATCGGCCCCGTATTTGGATTTAAAGGCACACGCAACAGCCCGCGCATACTTAGCGTATCAAACGGCATATTTAAGCCACTATTATCCGATAGAATATTATTCGGCTTGTATTGAAAATGCAATCGAGTACGAGGTAGAAAAGTATAAAGAACGATTAAATAAGGCAAAGAGCGGGGGTTAAAAATGAACGGACTTACTTATCAGATTTTGAGGGGCAAAGACAAAATCGGGGCAAACCTATTGGAGTTTGTTTGCGGTGGAACAAAGCTGCTTGTTGAGTTTGGCAGCGAGTTAGACAACGAACAGGAGGTGCTGACGGCACAAGAAGAAGAAATCATTAACAGCAATTATGATGCGTGTATAATCAGTCACTACCATGGCGACCACGCAGGAAAAATTGCGCTGCTTAAATGTCCGGTATTTATGGGTGAAAAGTGCAAGGCGGTAATGGATGTGCTTGACGAATACACGAACGGGAAGCTAGGAAAAATGCCGCAAGGAGTAAAGATTTTCAAAAATGGTGTTCCGTTTGAAATCGGTTCAATTAGCATAACCCCCTATCTATGCGACCATTCGGCGGCGGATGCTTATATGCTGCTTTTTGAGGGCGGCGGCAGCAAGATTTTATACACGGGTGATTTTAGAAGCGGCGGACGAAAGGATTTTGACAAACTGCTCGGAGCCTTGCCAAGCGGCATGGATGTGCTGATAACCGAGGGAACAAACCTAGTTAGACCGCAAGCGGTTGACAGCGAAGCCGAACTTGAAATGAAGGCGGTAGAGATAATGAAATCCACCGATAAGCCGGTTTTTGTTTTGCAGTCAAGTGCAAATTTTGACCGCCTTGTGAGTTTTTACAGAGCGGCAAAAAGGGCGGGACGACGGTTTTATACGGACGATTATCAGGCGGCAATGTGCGGCGCGTTAGGAGGTAAAATACCGCATCCGGACGAGTTTAACGACGTGTTTGCATTTGCCCCCAAGATACTAAAAGGACAGCGGTACGAGCGGTTCAATAGCCTAAAAAACAAGGCAAGCAGAGCGGCAATCGGCAGACAAAATAACTATTGTATGATGATACGTACATCGCATCTAAAAATGCTGCAATCACTCGCACGCAAAGGCGGCCTGTCGGGCAGCGTGGCGGTGTATTCGCTGTGGGAGGGCTACAAGGCGAAGGAGGATATGCGGGATTTTTTGGGCGGACTAGAGGCTTTGGGAATAACGACAATTTCGCTTCACGCAAGCGGTCATGCTGACAAGGCTACCATAGACAGGCTAATTGAGAGGGTAAAGCCCGCAAAAATCGAATACATTCATACGGAGGCTTTTAGATGAAAACGGAGATTTTTAGTAGAGAAAAGATAGAGGCATTGATTGCAAAAAATGGCGGTCAGGATTTTCCAAAAAACACAGCGGTAATCAGTTTTCGGGATAGACCGATGATGCCGAATGACCCATATTGTAAACCGATAAAATATCCTAACGGCGTACCAGTTTTTCACTGCGTTGCAGACGATATTTCACATGGAGATTTTGAAGCCTCGCACCCAAGAACTCGAAATGTTTCTATTGACAAATTTTTTATAGACGCTATCCAAATGGCGGATTATATTTTAGAACAGGCGGCAAAAGGGACTGAAACAATTATATGCCAATGCGAACATGGGCAAAGCCGAAGCGCAGGAGCGGCGGCGGCAATAGAGGAGTTTTATAATGCAGAGGGCATTTCAATTTTTGCGGACTACCGATACAGTCCGAATAAAATAATTTTTAACAAGCTGATAACGGCGCTTGTAATGAAGGACATTCTAAGGCGGAATTTTTGAAGGGTATCAAAAACGATTGACAAAACAAAAGTTTTCTCATATAATGACAGTATCATTAAACACGGAGGGCAGAATCATGCGTGTACAAAACTTAAAGGAACTGAATATTTAACGGATAAAACCCGACTCAATTAGTATATCTTGAGCCACGGTTTTCGCCGTGGCTTTTTTAATGCCCTTAAATAAAGGTAATCCTTTTTTGCGGCTTGTCTATAAAATTGCTCACGGCTAGGCAATTTTAGACAGGTCGTTTTTTACTTCAAAACAAAATTTAAAAGGAATTTTATGAATACAGATAACAAAAAGGTTGTCATCATAACAGGTGACAAATTATGGATGGAGGGCAACGCTATCAATCAGGCACACGAGGTCGCAAAATTGGACGGCGTGCAAAGGGTTGTCGCAATGCCTGACCTTCATGTAGGCAAAACCCCTGTGGGGGTTGTTACAGTTACGGCGGGTAGGATTTATCCTCACCTAATCGGCACGGACATCGGTTGCGGAATGAGCATATTCTCAACTGGGATAGAAACAAAAAAAGTAAAGATAGACAGGTGGGTAAGCCGCCTAAACACAATCAAAACACTTTCGGTTGTTCCAAACAGCGAACATCATTTCGACGACCGATTGAGCCGAGAGTCGCGCGAGCTTGCTTGCATGACCGAGGCGATTGAGGGAGCAAGCCGTCAGGCTTATTGTCCAATACCCGATTTTGGGAGCATAGGCAGCGGCAATCATTTTGCAGAGTTTCAAGCAATACATGAGGTGTTTGATGAGGAAGCAGTGGCAAGGCTCAAAATGGACAAAAGCAAATTGCTTATAACCGTCCACAGTGGCAGCCGCAGCTACGGCAGTAAGATTTTGCAGCAGTTCAACGAATACAAAGGCTTTGCGGCGGATAGCAAGGAAGCAAAAGAGTATATGAGATTGCACCATGACGCTCTGCGTTGGGCATCACTAAACCGTCACGAAGTGGCAAAAAAGTTGCTTGATTATTTAGGCTTTACGCAAGTAGTAGAAAGCAAGCTCGAATGCGACCATAACTTCTTGGAAGAAAGCGGTGGCTTGTTCTATCACCGCAAGGGCGTTGTGTCTGCAAAAGCGGACGCAGTGCTGATTGCAGGCAGTCGTGGAACTTTAAGCTATATCGTTAGACCGACAGCAACGTGTGCAGAGTACGGTTATAGTTTGGCGCACGGTTCGGGACGCAAATGGGCAAGGAGTATGTGCAAAGGGCGCATCAGAGAGAAGTACACATTGGAAACAATCCGTAGGAACAAATTCGGCGGACAGCTTGTTTGCCACGATTACGATTTGCTTTTTGAGGAGGCTCCCGATGTGTACAAGAATGTGGACAGCATAATTGCTATATTAGAAGTATACGGAATGATTGAAAAAATCGCAACATTAAAACCCGTGCTGACTTTCAAGGGATAGGAGGGCGAAAAGACTTATGTTATTACACCTTACATCAGGCAGAGGCCCGACAGAATGCGAATTGGCAGTTGGCAGGTTTTTAGATGTCTTAAAGAAAGAGTTTGAGAGCGTAGAGGTTTTGGCAGAAACAGCAGGGCGGTTTGTGGGATGTCTAAAATCGGCTCTTGTGAGGGTGAGCGGAAATGCTCATTCCTTGCAAGGCACGGTTTTGTGGATTTGCAAAAGCCCGTACAGACCTAACCATGGACGCAAGAATTGGTTTATCGGCGTCAATCAAGTAGACGAGCCAAGCGTCTGTGATTATGAAGTAGGCAACGGCGGCGGAGTGTTGTTTCAAACATTCCGTGCAAGCGGCAAGGGCGGGCAGCACGTCAACAAAACCGAATCGGCAGTCCGTGCCATTCATATTGCAACGGGCTTGACCGTTACGGCAAGCGATGAGCGCAGTCAGCATCAAAACAAGAAAACCGCATTGGAACGATTAAACGAATTATTGCGGGCAAGAAAAGACGAGTCGGAGCTTTCCGGCAAAGACGCACTCTTTTTCAACCACAACAATCTGCACCGAGGCGACCCGATAAGGGTTTACGAGGGCATAGGCTTTAAGCGGACGGACAAGGCAGGTGACGACAGATGAAAATAATATCAAATTTTAAGGATTATTACGACTATGTCCCCTTTGCGAGCGGCATTTTTACGGACGATTACCGTGACAATGTTTATAAAAGAGTACAGAGCGGATTTTCGGTAGAAGGCAGCGATGACATCGAGGTCTGCGGATACAGAAGGTGGTATGGTGCAAGAAAGTCACCGAGTTTTTATCACCGCAATTTTAGCGTGTCCTTATCGACTGGTGACATCATCAAGTCAAAATGGTGGACAGCAAAGAAAAGCGAGCTAAGTCTTGATGAAGCACCCGAAAGAATTGAGAGCAGCAGCATATTTGTGTGCGGCAAGGTTTTTCCGTTCATCTACATCGAGGGAAGAAGCAATTTGCCACTAAGCACTCACTTGCTAAGAGAAACGATTTTATCAAAATACTATAAAACCACGACAAAAAAATGGTCGGCGGTAGACCGCAAGTATATTGACGATGAGGAAATTAGATACAGAAAGACCTATTGGAGCAGCGAGGAGTTCTTGGAAGATGTCAGCATACACAGAGCAAGCAGTTGGCGGGTAAAGGACGACAAGATAGAGTATGAGAAAGGCGCAAAAGGCTTTTTTGAGGGAGTGGAGCAAAAGGATTATACGCAGCTTCACATTGATGCAGATGCACCGCTTTTACTTGGCAGTCCATACCGACACAGTCGTGGGGGCGGCAGCTTTGGGAGAAATCCATGTCTATACGCATACGGCTTTGAGCGCATGATGAGTGCCGAAAAATTGGTGCAAGAACTGGATATGTTCATCAGCAACTTTCTTGTCAAGGATATTATGCCGCCGTCATATCAATCCGATCTTGACAAAGTAACCTCACACGGCTTCGACCCAAAGACATCATTCAGAAAACCCAAGGGTTAAATAATCATTATAGCAAAGCAGATGTCCTAAAAAGCGGACAGTAAAAACAGAAAAACGCTTGACAAAAGCAAGTAAACGTGGTAAAATAATAGCAATCCATAAAGAGTGCGTGAGGGACTTTGCCCGCTGACCGCACAGCAACCTGACGATACGTTAAGGTGCTAATGCAAGAACGATGGGAGAATTATTTGCATAAGCAAGACTCCTATCGTAACGATGGGAGTTTTTTTTCTTTCGTCCTCTTTGTGGCTAGATTACATGGAGGATTTTTAATGTTCAAGCAGATTTCAAAAAACATATGGAGTATTGAACCGCCGCCATTTCCAAATGAATTGGAAGCAAGCAGTAAAACGGTTATTGAGTTAGCAAAAACAGGATTTGTGTATCAGGGTTTTGACGGCAATTTTCATTATTTTATTCGCAGACAATTTGAACGCTTTGGCAAGCCGTGCACAAATCGTACTCGATACGAGGAGTTGCTTGTTTACGGAGCGAAAAAGTCAATACTTGTGGGCTATTCGGACTCCTTTTTTCGTAGCGGCGAATGCGAGTTTCACCGCTATTCTTACGGAGCAGTGAAAAAAGGTGCAGGTTTTTTGCTTTTTGAGGAACAACTGCGTGAGAAAGAAAAATTACCAAAGCCTACGGGAATGTGCCACGCTATGGCAATTGACGCAAAACGAAAGCATATTGAGAAGAAGTTTGCTTGTATCAAATCATTTTTTGAAATTGCAGACGAGAGTGATTTTCAAAAGTGATATCCGCTTTTTGGGACATAGGCCTGTGGTATTATAAGGTCCGACAAAACGCAAGTAAAGGAGTAAGTGATAAAAAAATGAAAAACGATGGATTCGTAAAAGAGTTGTTGGATAAAACCGATTTGGTTAAGCTGATCGGCGAATACACGGAACTAGAAAAAAAGGACGGCGGCATGATAAAACCGGGCGGCGGAGAGGCTGTAAAAAAGCAGGATAACGGTTATTGGGGCCGCTGCCCGTTTTGCAAAAGAGAAGGCGAAATCCTGCAAGTAAAGGAAAAAGAGAAATTGTTCCACTGTTATGTTTGCAGACAGAGTGGCAATGCGATAAGCATAGACGAGGCATACAGCCTCTGCGACGGCAAGGCGGGATGTTACGGCGACGAAGCAATCAACACGATAGTTCAAGAGATGGAAAACAACCGTGATTCCACCATCGTAATTTTTGCAGGCTACAAGAGAGAAATGGAGGGATTCATTGACCGAAACAGCGGACTAAAGAGCCGTGTAACGCACTATGTCGACTTCCCGGATTATGACGAAAACGAGCTAACGGCGATACTGGAACTTATGGTATCCGAGCAGGGCTTGAGCCTTAGCGGCGAGCGGACGGCAATCGTAGAAATTATGAGAACCGCCACCAAATCCGAAAACTTCGGCAACGGTCGCTTCGCAAGAAATTTGCTTGATAAGGCACGCTTGAAACAAGCTGGTAGAGTGTCAAAAATGGATAATCCGCAAGTCGAGGCCTTGACCTCACTCTACGCCGCTGACTTCGTTCTGCCCGAGGAATACACAAAAAACAAAAGCCGAATTATGGGCTTTTCATAGGAGCATGTATGAGTAGAAGTAAGCGAAAGTCGTCAGTTTACAAGGACAAAAATGACAAAGCACATCAAAAGGTTGCAAGAAGAAAAGTTCGCAAAATTGCAGTAATAGGAAACGGCTCGACATATAAAAAAGTTTATAAAACACATATATAATGAATTTACATTTATGCGGTTTTCTGCTAGACTATGTATAATAAAACGGATAGGAGGCTAGTAATGCAACAATCCAATAAAAAGCTTACAATCCTTTACATTTTAGAGATATTGAAACAGCACAGTGATGAAAACCACCCTTTAACCCAAAGGGATATTGTCAAGAAGTTAAAAGCGATTTATGCTGTAGAAACAGAGCGTAAAAGCATCGGCAAGACGATAGACAGTCTAATTGATTTTGGATACGATATCGTCAAGCTAGAAAAAGGCGGCTGCTACCTAGCACGGCGAGAGTTTGAGCCAAGTGAGATTGCGTTTTTGATTGACGCGGTATTTGCGTCAAAAAACATATCCGCACGGCACGCAAAGGATTTGGCAGGCAAGCTAGCCGCCTTTCACAGCGTCCACGGACAAAAGCATTTCCGCTATATTCACAAAGCCGATGAGATAAACAGAACAATCAACAGAGAGTTTTTTTATAACATTGACATTATCAATGAGGCAATCGACAAGGGCATAAAAATAGAATTCAAATACAACATCTACGGAATGGATAAAAAGCTAAAAGTGCGAAAAGACAAGTTCTATTCCGCTACCCCGTATTTCATGCTTAACTCAAACGGGAAATATTATCTTGTATGCAATTATGACGGACGCGAGGGCTTTAACCACATTAAGGTCGATTACATTACGGACATAAGGCTACTAAACGAGTCTGCAAGGGCAGAAACAACCATAAAAGGCTTTGAAAAGGGCGTTGACATTGCCCGCTATGCTAACGACCATATCAATATGTGGACAGGCGAAATCATCTCCGTCACGCTAAGATTAAACAGCGAATGGTCAGTCAGCAATGTAATAGATTGGTTCGGAAACAATGCGAGAATTTATGAAAAGCAAGAGGGCGAGGACAAGATTTTTTATGCCGACATAAAAGCGTCCGAAAATGGAATTCTATACTGGGCAATCCAATTCGGCGACGATGTAGAAGTAGTTGCCCCCGCCACCACAAGAGCAAAAATAACCAAAATGGCAACCAGCATTGCAAACAAATACAAGGAGAATGAGTGATGATAGAAGAAATGAAGCTGTTACTAAAAACAGCAGGTGAGTTGTGCTACGGCGAACAAGGCAAGCGTTTGAATTTTTATATCCCATCGTATCAACGCGGCTATCGCTGGTCTAGCAAAAATGTAAAAAAGCTTTTAGATGACATAAAAGAATTTGAAGCAAGCGGTGACAATTTTTATTGCCTTCAGCCAATTGCAATAAAAAAGCTGAAAGCAAAGGAAACTGACACAGATATTTTTTATGAGGTTGTGGATGGGCAGCAACGATTGACCACGATTTTCATATTACTAAAAGTGCTAAAATATCAAGACGGAGAGCTGCCGTTCAAACTGCTTTTTGAGAGAGATGGCGGGCAAGATATACGATGGAATTTTTTAGAGAACATCGAAACGTGTCATGCTTTTGATGACTCGATTGTGGATTTAGTGTTTATGAAAAACGCTTTTAACTCAGCTTTAAAATGGCTTTCTTTGCAAGGCGGCAGCGGAAGGGTTAAGAGCGATATGCGAGAAAAGCTTGCACATCATACCAAGGTAATTTGGTACGAGTTGTCCGAAAAGCATGGTGGCATTTCGTATGATGTTTTTGACAATCTAAACGGCGGTAAGATTGGCTTGACGAGTTCCGAGCTAGTTAAGGCGATGATTGTTCGTCACATTGGTGAGAAGGGTGATGTAGCTGCAAGGTTATGGGATGAGATTGAAAAACAACTTGGAGAGAAGGATTTTTGGGCATTTATTACGCAAGACAAAATTCGAAAACACAATTATTATGAAACAAGAACAGACTACATTTTGGAGTTACTATACAGGTTAAGCAAGGGGAACAAGGAGAAAGAGCCGATAAAGCCCGAAATAGTATTAGAATATTTTGAAGCACAATTCGATGTGCCGCTAGATGGAAGAAAAAAAGTAGCCGAGAATATGCTAAAAAGAATTAGGGATTTTTTCAGATATTTTCAAGATTGGTACATTGACGTAGAAATGTATAATTATATCGGCTATGTGATAACACAAAACATTTGTACCGTGCAAGAGGTTTTAGACCTTTATAAAGATAACAACAAATCAGTGTTCAAGGATAAGTTAAAGAAAATCATCGCCGAGAGCATCGGAATTGATGATAAGAAAAGTATAGAGGACATTCAAAGGTATTTGAGCGGCGATAGTATTGCGGTAACAGTTGCACAAGATATCGAAGCTGATGAGGCTGACGGAAGCAGTGAACAAGGCGACGAAGAAGAAAGCACAACGGATGAGTCTGAAAAGACAATAGGATACGGAACAGCGGCAGAGAAAGCAAAAGTGGTCAAGATTTTACTTGCTTTTAATGCGATTACAAGCATAAGAAGAGATAAAAAGTTCAGTTTTTCTACTGATGGAGGTTGGAGTATTGAGCATATCTTTGCACAGAATTCTCAAAATGTAGTTAAGACAGAGAGAGAAAGCTTTGTGAGAGGTTATATAGATGCTACAAAATCAAGAATAGAACACCTGCAGACAGGCGACTCTATTGGCGAATTAAAAGACTTGTTGGACAGGCTGGCGGCATACATTCAAGTAAATGAGTTTGTTAATAAGGAAAATTTCACAAGGATTTTTACGGTTATAGCTGAGGTTTTTGAGAAGGATGCGCCTCCCAAAACTCACGCACTAGCAAATCTTGCCCTTTTGGGAAAGATGGACAACTCAAAATTAAACGACTCGGCTTTCCCGATAAAAAGAAGGGATTTGCTACGAATGGCAGCAGAAAACCACAATATTCCTATTTGCACAGAGCATATTTTTGCTAAGGCATATTCTGGTGAGGTTACAAACTTTTATTATTGGAGTAAGTCCGACGGCGAAAAGTACATTAGAAAAATGGCAGAGATGCTGTTTTTGTTGAGATAGGAGTGCGAAATTATGAATAACAAAACAGATAAAATACCTATGTCCGGTTACCCGACAACTGCCTATAAGTTGTGGGACAGTTTCAATGTCACCATACCTCAAATTCAGCGTGACTACGCACAAGGGCGCGTTGATGTCAGCTCAGACGTCAAGTTTAAGACAATTCGTTCTAAGCTTTTGGACAATCTTTTCAATGCCATTTATTCGACAAGTAGTGAGCCTCTGATACTTGATTACATTTATGGTGCTGTAAACAATGAGTGCTACGAGCCTATTGATGGGCAACAAAGATTGACCACGTTATTTTTGCTCCACTGGTATTTCGCAGTGGTTGAAAAGAAGCTGAAGAAAAACCATAAGGTTTTGGAAAAGTTTTCATATAAGGTGCGAGATACTGCTCGTGAGTTTTGCGAAGGGTTAGTTGGCGTGGAAAATGAAAAACTATCATTTGATAATAACAAACCAAGTGAAGTAATCGTAAACACATCGTGGTTTCATGGGGTATATAATTCAGACCCGACTGTTCGTGCCATGCTTGTTATGCTCGATGCTATACATGAAAAATACCAAGGCAGAGGAAAGCCAAGCGGCGGTTTTGATGCGTTGCTGAATGGTGCTGTACAACTATACAATATGGATTTTACAGGCTTTACGCTCGCAGACGACTTGTTTATAAAGATGAATGCTAGAGGCAAGGCATTGACGAACTTTGAGAAATTCAAAGCAGATGCGGAAAAGACACTGAATGGAACCTTTCCAAATAATGAGCAAGAGTTTATAGATTGGAAAGAACACATAGACAATAAATGGCTTCAAGCGTTTTGGAAAAGATTTACTGATATTAGCGACCCAGTAAGCAGACTTGAGAGCGCCGAGGGCTTAATGTTCAGGACGATTTTGTTTCTATTGAACTGCGAAAGCTCAAAGCATGACGGGCTAAAATTTGCAGAGCATATAGGCAATGATAATATTCAGTTTGTTAATTATGCTGCCCTTGTGCCACAACTCAAAAAGAAAGAGGTATTTAGGTTTTTATTTTTCACATTAGATAGGTTTGAAGAGCTTTACAATGCCTCAAAAGATTTGTTTTTGCGATTGGAAAAAAACAAGTTGCAATCAGATGAAAAGGCAGAGTTGTATGCACGAATCCGTTTTTCGTATAAGTCAAACTTGACAAGTGAAAGTGATTGCAGTGAGGTATACCGCATAATAAGAAACCTAGTCAATGGTCAACGTTCAGTTTATCATTCTCAATATTTGTTTCAAAGTACGATGAGCGTAACGCTGGGCGACTTTTTGAACTCAATAGAAAGCATACTCGAGGATGCCAAGCATTCGATCAAAAATGCTATAATATCTGCAGGTGACGATGGACTGAAATATATCGAGCATGAGAAAACAAAGATGCGGCTCGCAGATGCCGACTTTACGGCTATCAAGGTATTAGAGGAAAATGCGGCTATTTCAGGACTTGCTCATAATTTCATTTTTGAAGGGAAGCTACTGCTAAATGCAGATGAATTCAGCGAATTGCAAGCAGCGGATGCTTCGCTAATTCTTAGAGGAATACAAGCTTTTTCCAAACAGGAGTTGTTACTGGTTGCACAAAAGCGCGGTTGGATGATTGCACTAAAAAGCAAGAGTGGCGGAGAGGAACTTGGATATAGCAAAAAGCAGTTGGGTTTTGCCTCAAATGACAATAGGTTTGGTTGCTATATTTGGACGGCGGACAGTTCGCGGGAAGCCCTGCAGACGGCTGTCAAGGATTTTATCAAAGCCTATGCTGCGGATAAATCACTTTCGGCAGAGGAGCGGATTAAGTTAATTATTGCAAAAGAATTGTCAAAAGACGGGTGGGATGGCAAAGTTTATTGGCTGGTAGAAAAGCCAGTTTTCTTCTCGGCGGCAAGGCAGCATAAAATGGTTGTGTTTTTTGAGAGCGGTAGTAGCGGAGATATGAGGGTGTGCAATGGTCTAAGCAAAGACGATGGACACTACGCATTGGCGGACATAGACAAGCATAGTGCCTTTAGAGATGAGGATAGAAGGACAAGGTATATCGACCATAAGTAATGGTCAAGGGAGAACATCACGTGCAATACACATTAAACGAACGCTACGAGCGAATTTGTACTTTGCTGAAGGCGAATGCAGTCAAGAGGCTTTCAGAGCTGATTGCCGAGAGTGATTGGTTTAAGGATAACGATGCGGAACGGAAACAGCATGAGGCGGATGTTGCGGGGCTTGTAAAGAACCTGCCTAAGCCGGAAAAGGTGAACGAAGCAGAGATATATGCTGTGATGAAAGAATTTCACGGCAACCTTGAGTATTTTATTCCGACTCTAAACAATACGGAGGGGTTTGAGGATGTGAGATTTGCCTACGATAAAGATGTCAGAGAGATTTCGGAGGATGAAGTTTATTATACTTGCGAGCAAATCAAGTCCAAGATACTCCCGTTTCTAAAAAGGTATCGTCATTGGAAAGACGGTTTTTCTCGGATGACAGCCGGGGAAGTTGTTGCGTCAAGGCGGTCGTTTAGTGATAAAAACTCGCAAGGCTACAAAATCAAGTACAAAGTCATAGGTTCGGTTTCGGACGGAGTAGGCGGACGGAGTGAGTTGCTAGGGGCAGTTGTTTGTGCAGCGGAGCCTTATCCACATTTGATAGTTGTGGGTAAATCGGGCAGTGGAGATGTCTCGGAAGTTGATTGGGCAGTCAAGGACATAGTGTTTCTAAAAAGACCTAAGGTTACATTTTACAGTGAATACTTTATCGGATACAAAGGCGTTGAAAGGACTGTGGTCATTCATCACAATAAGCCCGAAAACAACTTGTATAGCAAAGCATTCGAGTCCGCCGTCCCCAAATACCCATACGAAGAGCCGGAGATTAAGAGCAAACTCATCGGCAAAGTCATTTCGGGCGATTACGCAGACTACGACTTTTACGCAGAATATATTACAGCGATTGTCGATATGCCCGAATCGTGCCGCCTAGAAAAGGACGGCGATGTGCTTAGGTTCGACAGAAGCAAAATCAAAAGCTACAAGCGGTCAGAACAAGACATTCGCACGGCTGTCAAGCCTCGCCAATGCTATATGACGATTGAGTTCACAGACGGCAAAAATTCATTTGTTTTGTTTGATAACGACCATTTATTTGAAGAAATGATGACAGAAAACTGGCGAAATGGGTCTTTGGACTAGCAATGAAGCAGGAGGCAAGCATTGATGAAAAATAAATCAAACATTGACAGTTTGCAGAAGCTTCAGGCGTTAGAAGCAGATGCTGATTTTATTGCACTTCAAAGTGAAGTTGGCGGATTGAATTTTTTTGAGATAAGCGGAATGACCACACTTGAAACAAAGCACAGTAAAACGTTGGCGTGGCTTTTTGATGTAAGCAACAACTACGGAATTAGAGAGATTTTTGCAAAAAGGTTTTTGAGCCAAGTCTTGGGGCTTGATTTGTCGAGCAGTTTTGATTACAGTAGTCTTAAAGTTGAAACGGAGTGGGTTTTTCATAACGGCAAGTACATAGATTTGTTGTTATACTCGGAAAAAGAACAGACGGTCATATTGATAGAAAACAAAGTATTAGACAAAGAGCGGATTGTTATTACAGAAAAAGAGCAAAGAAGTCAGCTTGACAATTATGTAGACGGCTTGGCGGTAGATAAGAAATTCAAAGCATATCTACACAAAAAATACATTTTTTTGTCACCAGACGGAGAGCCGTCGTCAAACAGCAAGTGGCTTGCGGCGGATTATTCTATGGTAATAAAAGCAGTTAATGAAGCGGAAAAATCAAGTGTGATTGAGGCTGAATTAAAGATTATACTAAAACACTACATCAAAACCATTAGGAGATTTGCAATGGATGAGGAAGTTAAAAAGAAATGCTTAGAGATATACAAAGCGCACAAGGAAGCAATTGACATGATTGGAAGCCTGAAACTCAATACCGTGGAGCAAATTTCCGCTTGCGTTTTTAGGCTTTTGAAAGACAAGGCAAATGCAGGGGCAGGGATTTATGACGTGAGATTAAACGGCAAGATTTGCCGCTTTAAGACGGAAAGAATGAAGCTGTTGTTGAGCGATAAAAATCCAATCACATACGAAATTGCACCGTCGGGCGAAAAGTATTCAAGGTACGCTTGGCTTGAAAATCCCGATGCAAGTGATGTGTTGCTTAAAAGCGTAGTTGCAGTATTTGACAGCTTATCTCGCACTAAGAAAGAAACACCGATTAAGAATCAACGGTTTGTATTGGGCGGAGAAACATTTGTAGACAAGACTTTTGTTTCACAAGCCAGTGAGTTAGGTGTTGACGAAAAGATTTTAAGCAACCATATTGAAAGTTTCTTGACAAGAATTACGGAAATTGAAGAAACAATCGAAAAAACGATATAGAACTATTAGTTCAAGGATTGCCACAACATTTATACGGTGTCCGCTTTTTCGGACACCGTTTTTGATATAATCAAGGCAAGCAGTGAAAGGAGGCTGCCGAGCCTATGGCAAAAAAGTTGGATAAGATATACGACAGGCTAGAAGTTTTGCACGAGTATGTGCAAAATGAGATTGCCGACGGTCTAGCATCCGCATCGTTTTTGCAAAGGCGACTGAGGCTTGGGTATGCTCAAGCGGCACGGCTAATAGACAGGATGGAAGAGCTAGGATTTGTGTCCGCATTGGTTGGCGGAAAGCCGAGAAAAATTTTTCCTGCGGCAAAAGAGTTTTCAGGAAGAACTTGCACAATACTTTGATTTGGAGAGTGAGTAGAATGGGGCAAATCGGAAACTGGGAGCAAGAGCTTATGCACGACATCATGTATTATGCACGGGGCAAAGGCTGCCGCATTAAAGAGCAGGAGCTTTTTACAATGGCACGACCGATAATTATTGCCGCAGATGAAAAGACGGGCAGGCTTCCACGGAGCATAAATGCACTTCAATGCCATTACATTTTTGAGAGCCTTAAAAGAATTGTTGAGCTTAACAAAATCACAGTTGACTGCGATAGTCTGGCAAGCCATATAGATTGGGAACTAGACAGCTTTGATTTTTCTCCGCCATCGATTGGCGAAATGCGCATTGCAGGCAAAATAAAGTCAGGCGAGATAGCGATTGAGAACAGAGAGATTTTATTTGCCAAAAATAAGTGCTGGGGAGTGGCTAGAATAAGCCTACTCAACTTGAGCTTTTTGCGTAACTTATATGGGCTTGACGACGGCATAGTCAAGGAGTTGGGTGATTGGCAAGAGAATAGGTCAAAGGGGAATATAGAGCGGTTAATGCTACTGGCAATCTTACGCTCACAAACGGAAAGCGTGCCGCTTGTTTATTTGACGGAAGAAACAAAGCACCTCGTTGGAAAAAGAATGTCAAAGGACGATGCTGCCGTCAGCGGAGTACCGCTGATATATTTGGCATAAGTCGAGGAGGGTTGTGCAAGAATGCGGGCGATACAATCATTCTTTGGACTTGTCGTGAGGGCGAAGTTTTAAGGATTTGAAAAAATTATATGAAAATAGAAATTGAAAGCATAAAAAGTTTAGAGAAGCGGGCGATATTTATAATTAGGAGGTAAATATGGATTATATAAATGAAGAAATGAGAGAACAGGCAGCTGGATATATGGCAGAAATAGGTATGTCTGAATATTTTCTCAATAGCATAAAAAAAGGTAATCATGATTTATTTGTATCCTGCTATAAAACTGAGGAAATGCAGAAAACAATAAAGGACTGGGCAAAAGAGCCAGGATTTGGAGATATAGATAAAGACATAACTTTTTTTGTGTTTATAGATTGTTAAATGAGATTAAATTCTGACTGCTCGCTGAGTGTCCGCTTTTTGGGACATGGTAGGTGATATAATGAGTATACAAAGTAAAAGGAGTTATACCAATGGCGAATAAAAACAAGTTAAGAATAGCGGTAAAAAACAGCACAGATGAAAGTTTGGATGTGCAAATCATAAAGCCCGATAAGGAAAAGGTAATTGCTGTGTGGTTGGGCTCATTAAAGCTTGATAAATTTATCGTTACGCTTCGTCCGACCGTAAGAACAAAAATTGAAAAAGGTTTGTACGGATGGTTCAAAGATAGCGAAATAGTAGAGCAAAAAGAGTTTTCCGATTTTAGGGAGGCTTATTTTTGGGCGGTGGATGCAATCAGTCCCTTATTAGACAAGCAGTTTGAAAAGTACGGTATGCAAGAAGGTTTTGCGGTAGATGAGCGGGACAAGTTTGTTGAAATCCGAGTAGATGGCGGTCATCGTGACGGTGCTATTGTAATTCACGGTATGCCGGCAAGCGGGGAGGAGATTTGTCCGCCTGCGCCGTTTTATCATCAAAATTTTGCGGGTGTATATTGGCACTTTGACCCTTGGGGCAATGCGTATAGTCGCAAGATAGCGTACGGCAAAAATCGTGGCTGGGTTGACTATTTGCCGAGCGACGAAAAAGAAGGGGCAGGAACATACTTTAGAAAAGGCGATTTGGTTAGAGTTGCCGATAAGAATAATGGGAGCATTTATGTTGTCGCAAAAACGCCGTGTAAAAGCGGAATATGGTTTATAAATGAATACGGCATCGTGACCGTAGACAATAACAGCGAAGAGGGAGCGACTTCTCTTGATACGGATTATCGAAAAGTCCGTGAAGAGAGGCTTGTTGCGTTTTTGGGGGAAATTGCGCCCAAATCGGCATTAGCATATATTCAGCGTATTTTTAGAGGGGAGATAGAAATTTCAAATCAGCAGATGAAGCTTCTGATGCATGATTGGTCGGGGTCGACTATTTATAAACAAGAAAACGTAGACTGGTTTTTGGAGGAATTCAGCTATCATGAGCGGCTCAAGCGAGAAAAACTTGAAAAAAGCGGATTTGTTTTGGATAACAAATATAAGATGGTGCAAGAGGAAAGCCAAGGGCTAGTAGCGGTTTCGGAGTTATATTTGGACTCGCACGAAGATGCCGCATTTGCAACCGTAGACCACTGGGGTGCTTGCGGGCAGTGGGCGTACATTGATAAAAGCGGCAAAGAGGTTATTCCTCCGCTTTACGGCGTAGCTTATCCGCATAACAAACAGGGTCACGCAATCGTTTCAAAAGCAAAGTGGGAGTACCGCGCGGATTGGAAGCAAAGAAACAATAAGGATGAAGATTTTGCAGGCTATTGGAGCGAGGATTATAACAGCTTCGGAATAATCGACACAGAGGGCAATGAAGTCATCCCGTGTATTTATGACGAGGTGCATCAAGTCGAAAATAGCGACAGGTTTTATTATGTGATACGAGATGACGGCGAAAACGACTACGAAGCAATTTTTGACATTAAAGCAGGGCAAGAGATATTAAAACTGGACTCTCATTTTTGCTGCGGCTATATGGGTAATAGCATTTACATTAGCGATGAGGGCTATTTGGTGTTGGAGGATAACTTGTCAGATGATGATAAAACGCAAATTTCAATATACGATTTTGCAAAGCAAGGGTGGATTGTTAAAAAGCAACAAGTGGGCGAAAAAAGGGAAAAACGGTTTGCGTTAACGATGGACGGCATGAAGGTCTACTATTAGGCGGCTTTTCAACTGCTTTAAAAGAGAATGAACCCGAACTTTGTTCGGGTTCATTAATCTTGCGTGCTGTTTTTTGAACCACCGATTAAATACTTATGGTGGGGGTCTGCCTTGCAAAAAACACCCTTGCGGGTGTTATTTTTTGAACCACCGAGAAATACTTATGGTGGGGGTCTGCCTTTCAAAAAAACACCCTTGCGGGTGTTATTTTTTGAACCACCGAGAAATACTTATGGTGGGGGTCTGCCTTTCAAAAAAACACCCTTGCGGGTGTTTTGGTAGGATTGAGTGGACTCGAACCACCGACCCCCACCTTATCAGGGTGGTGCTCTAACCGGCTGAGCTACAATCCTTTACTACGGTTACTATTTAGTTGTGTGTATTCCACCTTATACTTCGCTTGCGCTTCGTGGCGTCTCATAAGGCTTCGCCTTACTCGGCTTCAGGGTGGTGCTCTAACCGGCTGAGCTACAATCCTTTACTACGGTTATTATTTAGCTGTTGTTATAAAAAACCTTGTTAATCATATCATGTCAAACTAGGCATTGTCAACCAAAATAACGCGCTTTTACTAAGCTTTTCACAGCTTTTCAATGACAAGCCTATACAAGGTATACTTATAGTTTAAGCAGAAGTATTTGGTCATGTTCGGGTTATCCAGAAAGACACCAAATATATCCTAATAGCAAAAAGAAAACCACCACCGCGTTAAAAACGATTCCCGCTATACATATGCGTTTACTTGCGCCTTTAACCATACAATAAATAGACAACGCCAACCCGATAGGCGCAAGCGCATTTGCCACTGTTGTTCCAATTAAAAACGTTAATGCGCCGTCTGTTCCTCTCCCCGAAAGCGCGATTACACTAATAAAGCTTGTCGCCGCAATAAAAGCCATACACAGTATTCCAAACATAAGCGCGGTAATCGCTTTTTTTTTGTGGGTGCGATTCGTATCAACGTAGAAAGTTCTTTTTTTTCCGTCCGTTTTAATGCGCCCCATTAAAAGCAGAATTCCCTCCGTAATACTCCATACTACGGTTGCCGTCAGCATCGCAATGCCTAAGTAAAATCCCGTTGTCGGCAGGGCGGGGGAGTTATGGTATCGCAATGCAATAGTGGCATAAATGACTCCCAAAACTATAAAAAGAATTCCCGCACCACAAAGCAAAATTTGAATAAACGCTTTTTTCAAATACCCAAGATAAAAGTTATATATCCCAAGCCCCAAAAAACAGAACGCTAAAATGCTAGCAATACCCTTGCTTTTATACCCGCTGACTTCTTTATTTGTATCTGTTGAATTTGTCATAGCATATCCTTATCCGTTCTTTTTCTTACTAAGTTTTTTCATCATTAACACCTCAGTATTTTAACTTGTAAATTATTCTATCATAAACCCCGCTAAAAGTCAATCCATATTTGATTACCTAAAAAACACTTGACATACGCTTTTTTTTAGCCTACAATACAAGTTAAGGAGATAAAACATGGGATTTTTTGACAAAATAGCAAATGCCGTAAACAAGGCTAACAAAACGGTAAAAAAAATTAAAACACCTAAACCCCCTAAGCAAAAGAAAGAGAAAAAGGTTAAAGGCGGCTACGCTGCGGCACCGCAAACGCCCGCACCTGCCGCTGCTAATTCTTACGCGCCCGCACCCGATTATGCTGTCCGCAGAGAAGAAGAAAAAAAGAAATTGCGCGAAGAGCTGTGCAATGAGGTTCGCGACATTTTAAAAACCGAATATTCTCAATATGAATTGCAAGAAAACGTCAATTTGCAAAGCGTGTACCCAGCGCAAGAATTTGGCGGGCCTATCGATTTCGCGCTTTTATATAACGGCAGCGTCGTCGGCGTAGTTATGATAATCGACAGAGGTAAAAAATACACTAAACAAATTCACGGTGTAGAGCTTGCCTGCAACGCAACAGGGGCAAGATATGCAAACTTTTATGTCGGCTTTAACCACCCCGAATATTTTCCTTATTCCAGAGAATTAGCCGTAGCGTATCTTAAAAAAAGGTTCGGCTAAACAATCCCTTTTCTTTAAGTATTGACACGGCGGTTGCTGTGTGGACTATTCCCTATATGTAAAGCAAAATGCAAAAATCTATGCGGTTTTTGCGTCTGCGGCGGGCGAAGCGCGTATCCTTAAAAAAGGTCTTGCAGATGGCCGATATGCGTTCAGTCCAGTGGCAATAACAATTGCCCTTACGGGTTTTTTGCTTTATAGGGAATCCCTAACCTCAGGAACACTGAATTTATTTTAGTGTTCCTTTTTTGGAGGCAGAGTTCTTATGCAAAAAATACCTACTTTATTAGACAACCTAGCGCACGAAAGCGAATGGCTAAACTTTTACAACCGCAAAAAAGAAAGCGGTTATTTAACCAAACAAGACGACAAGCTGTTTTTTGATTTTATAGAAAATAAACGCTTTATAGAGTTTTCAGAAAAAATTATTCAACAAGGTTTTTACTTTGATGCACCGCAAATAAAACTTGTCAACAAAAGCGGCACCAATAAAAAGAGGGTAGTGTATTGCTTTAAACCGGACGAAACCATCGTGTTAAAATTTATCGCGTCCTTACTAAACCGTTACGATAACTATTTTTGCCCGCTATTGTTTTCTTTCAGAAAAGAGCTAAGCGTTCGGCGCGCGATAAAAGAGCTGCTTAAAAAAATAGATTCACGCCCGCTTTACTGCTACAAACTAGACATTTCTAACTATTTTAATTCGATTGACGTAAAACTGCTTTTGCCCATGCTGCAAGAAATTTTCAGCGGCGACGAAAAAGCTTTTCAGTTTTTTGAGGGGCTTTTATATGCTAGCGGTTCTGATAACAGCGGGGTAATGGCAGGCACGCCCACATCGCCGTTTTTAGCCAACGTTTATTTATCGGATTTAGACAAACATTTTTATCATTTAGACGTCCCGTATGCCCGCTACTCCGACGATATTATTGTGTTTGCCCAAACCGAGCAAGAGCTTACCCAACACGTAAGCTTTATCCACGAATTTTTAGCCAAGCGTCATTTAACCGTTAATACTAAAAAACAAGAGTTCATTCCGCCGCTTAAAGCATGGAGCTTTTTAGGGATAGAATATTCTAACGGCCAAACAGACCTCTCCGCCGTTACCAAAGATAAAATTAAAGCAAAAATCAGAAGAAAAGCGCGCAGTATCTACCGATGGAAAACAAGAAAAAACGCCCCGCACGACAAAGCCGTACAGGTTATGACCAAAAGCTTTAATAAAAAGTTTTTTATCAACGCAGGCAAAGGCGAGCTAACGTGGAGTAGGTGGTACTTTCCGCTTTTAACCACCGATAAAGGGCTGAAAGAAATCGACAACTACCTGCAAATGTGGCTAAGATACCTAAAAACAGGCAAGCACAACAAAAAAAACTTCTCCGCCGCCCCCTACGAATACCTAAAACAAAACGGCTACATAAGCCTAGTTAATAAATATTACGACAACTAACCGCCTATGTAAAGCCCGCTAAGTAAAGTATAGATGAATAGATAGAGTATCGCGGCAAGAGCAACGGGCGTTATAGTAACAGAAAATCCGAAAGCAGTCTTAACCAGTCGGCCTCTTCTTAATAGGGTAAAAGAAAAAGCACCTGTAACAAAACCGATTGTGGCGGCATATCCCAAAATTACCATTAAACATAATAGAGTTATAAAACCGCGTTCAAAATCGATAGAGGGAATAAGCGCGAGCATTCCCCATAACAGCGCGAAAAGGGCGGGAACAGCGCAAAGCACAATACTTGCGATAGCTAAGCGGTTGTTATCTTTTTTAACGGCTTGCCGCAGCAATTTTCCTTTTCCGTCCGTTTTGATATCTCCCGCCAACAGCATCATGCCTTCCGTAATAGACCAAATCACCGCCGCAGGCAAAAAAATCGTTATTAAAAAAAATACGGGAAGCCCCCAATCCGTTTTACCGACATTCGGAAGCCCAACGCCCAGCACTATAAAAGCCGCCGCGTAAAGCAACAGATGGATTGCACCTTTCACATACTTTCCTAGATAAAAATTATGAATGCCAAAGCCCGCCAGCAACGCCAAAGTACCCGCCGTCTTTCGATTTTTATTACTTATCGGCTTTTCATTTTCCACATTTAGTTCTCCCATAAAATACTTGCTAAATAGGTAAAAGTTTTATTATGTTTTTTTTCATGACTTATACTCACATTTAGTATCTTTTTTCCCTCAGATGTCAGCTTTTGTATTTCAGTATTTATTTCAACCTCCAAAGCGTCTGCCTCTTTTTTAAAGCCGTCCCACTTGTTCAAACCTTGTTTTACAATTTTTACACCTTGCATAAATTTACTCCTTTTTCCCTTTATTATTCGCCGTCAAGATAATTTACGGCACTGTCTATTTTATAAGTTTTTTGGATATTCTCGGCCATAACCAAAATCTTACATTACAACTACATCACCCTCCGAAACATTTTGTTCACCCTCCGGCGTTTTAAGTGTTCCATGTCCGCTTATAATATAAAAAACTTCCTCAGCACCCGTATGGTAATGATAAGGATAATTCGCTTTCCCCGGTTGCAGTGTATAAAAACACACGCACAATTTTCCCTCACCCGTATGTAAAGGACTGCTAACAGCACTGTTTTGAAATTCAAAAGAATGCTTTTGCCGTGTATTCGGTTCAAACATTTTATTAAGATTTACATTTTTGTATGCTGCATTTTTCACATTTGAAATAATTATTTTTTGCATAATTTGCAACTCCCAAAAATTTCTACTATAATTTTATCATAAGCTTCCGCAAAAGTCAACGCTTGATTACCTCAAAAAACCTCTTGTATTTTTGCCAAAGACATAGTATACTAAAATTGTTTTAAGGCACGCAACAAAACAACCAAGCGTCTAAAAACAAAAATTATATATAACGGGTGCATGGAAAATAAACAATACAAAATTATAGGCAAAAGAAAATCGTTATGGTTTAATCTGAGCGGTTCGCTTATCAGCTTGGCGGCACTTATTTTTTTGTTCGTCAACGCTATATATTTTCCCCACGCTTGGACGCTCGTATATACGGTCGGAACCGTCCTCTTTATAATCCTAATATATAATTTGGCAAGGCTTATTCTGATTTTTATGATTCCAAGGAATTTAATCGCAATAGACGGCGAATCAGTAATTTTCTTACAACAAAACATCACAATAAAATTTACCGATATTGCGCGGTGCGGGTGGCACAGGCATGTTATCGTCAGCACGGGTTTTGGTGACGGACCAGTCGTTTATACTTGGGGGACGGTATTCATAGACACAAAAGACGGCGAAGCGTTCACACAAAAAAATGTCGGCATGGTTAAAAGTACCGCTCACAAATTATACGAAATAATTAAACAAGTAAATAAAGAGTGCCGCTTTTATTAGGCTTTAATCTTATAAGTCAATACCAAACTATTAGTTAAAACGGCATGACGGAAATGTCATGCCGTTTGTCTATGGTGGAGATAAGACCCGCCGAAGTGTACACACGTCCAAAACTACTTTTGATATTGTTTTTATAACAATGGACCGTAATTTTTTCTTTCTATATTTATTGGAAGATATAGTTCATTAAAAGAAATCTGCTTGAAAGGAATTAATTTCCCATCTAGTATTTTCTCTAATTCTTCTTTATAAAGCGGCAAAACTTGATAAAACATTACGCCTTCGTAATAATTAAATGCGCAGTCGCCACTTTTTTGCCCATAAGGAAATGGCAAACCGATAAATGCGGAAGAAAAATTAGTATTTCCAAAATTACTTTCAAATTTTACTGTATGGTTACATTCAAACCATGTATCGTGTTCCATTGGATATGCCGACAAATCTGCCATAAGCGTAAGTGGCCATCGCCACTCCGGTTTATCACTCGTAATATCCCAAGTCGGCGGTAACATCATCATTAGTTCAATTCTATTTAACATTTTCGCCGTTTCCGATTGCACATTCATTTTATAGGCACCCATGCCTAAAGTTACGAGAGTATAATAATTTCTTTTTTTATTAGGCTTAATTACGCATATATCTAAATGCAAAACATCATCGCGCACACCATGGAAAATTTGGTCATACTTACCGATTTTCTTTCGTATATGTTTTTCGACAATAGAAAACTCTTTTTCGGAATATTGTTTTTTTGTCATTTTAAACTCCTAATTCGTTATGTGTTTTAAGTGTACGTGTGCAACTTTGGTGGAGATAAGACCCGCCGAAGTGTACACACGTTCGTAATCATTAAATCAAGAGAAACATCTAAAAGTATCAAACACTGCGTCTGTTTCAGCCGAATTGCCTGGGTAGTGAAAAGTAGCTTTAGTCGCTCTTTTATCGTTTATAATTTCTTCATATGTGACAGGTATATAGAGTGTTGGTTGAAAGCCAGAGTTACGGAGTTCGCTGTGCTCTAGAAATCTGCCGTACTTTCGTTCAATAAATTTTGAAAAAGTTGTTTTTCTAATTTTTCGCAACATGCTCATGGTTTTTGCAACAAGATACCTTCCATGTGAAGTGCTCTTAATTTCACCATAGTCAATTCTAGAAATTTTAGAAATTTTATAGGCATATTCACAATTTAAGCAAATGATAAACATGAACGTGTAATACAGTTGATAATAGCTTGCGGGAATAGTGCCAAACTCCTCACGACATACTGGGCTTCCACCGATGTATATGCCTGTAGGTACTCTCCTAATGCCAGAATGCGCGGGCTCAACTATAATATTCTCAGATAAACGCGCAATAAGTCTTACCTCAAATTTATTTTTGCAAAACGGGCATGTGCACTTTTTGCCAGCCTTATTAAGAAAATATCCCATACTCATTACTTAAACATCCTCTTACTTACTATACTTGGTGGAGATAAGCGGGCTCGAACCGCTGACCCTCTGCTTGCAAATACTTGAATTGCATTTTCAAGCTTTTTAAGCCATTCTATTTGGGCGGTTTTTCAAATATAGAATTGATTAAAAAATGTGAAAATGTTTCAGGTTCAATATTTTTAAATTTTTCTATGTTGTCCCAAAAAACTGTATATTCTATGCTTTCAATTATACTCATTAAATTAAAAAAAATCTCGTCTTTTTCTTTTCCGCTTGTAGTTTGGTACTTTTCTTTTAGTATCTCAAATTCCATTAAACTACTATCATGTATATGGTAAGGGTCGCCTATATATTGGGGACTGCTTTCAATTCTTTTTATAGTTTCATTGTCTATTGAATTTCTTATAGCTTTTAGTGTAGCGGTGTCATTACCTGTTAAATAATTAACGGAAATTTGAAAATAAGCAGCTATTATTTTTAGTTTTTTTATTGAAGGTTCTGCTATGCCTTTTTCCCATGCGCTTATGGTTCTTTGATTTACGTTTAAAATTTTAGCTAATTCATTTTGGCTAAGCTGTTTCACTTCACGCATTTTTTTAAATCTAAAACTAAATATTGTCATAATAAAATTATATCATTATTTTTCCTAAAAGTCTAGCAAAAAAACATTTTTATTTTTACCAAAAAGTTTGGTAAAAAGCTTGACATACCAAAAACTTTGGTATACAATAAAGACATACCAAAGTTTTTGGTATGTCTTGTATTCGGTGCGCGCCCGATATACAGACAGCAAATAAAAAACAAAAAAAGAGGTGATTTAATGAACAAAGAAATTTTAAGGAAAGTAGACAGTTTAACCCCTAGTGCCGAAAAAACTGTTATAGATGTGATATTGTCCGAATTTTGCGACATGATAAGCAATCTATCAAAAGACAATCAAGCAACCTGTAAAACAGTTATCGGCGCATTTTTAAGGCGGTGTATGACAAGCCAAAAACTTCAAGTTATAGACTATAACGGAATTTATTTATTAGCATTATTTGATACACTCACAAACTAAAACTTTAAACGCTAGAAACGTTTAAAAGCTAAAAAAAAGCCAACATGGCTAAAAGTTCAACCCAACACCCAAACGGCGGAAAAACCGCCAAAAGAATAACTCAAAAAGGAAGTGAAACAATGAGAGATTACAAACTATACCCACTTACGGAAACGGAAAAGGAAAAAAGGCGAATTTCAAGGCAAAATCGCCCTGCACAACTGCAAGAAGTGTTAGCGCAAATTATCACGGACGATTGGAAAACGTACAGCGACATACACCGCCAACTAAACATCGCCATGCGTAAGCTTACCAACAACAAATATTACGATATTGAGTTTATCAGCTTAGGCGAAGTATTACAAAAAGTAAGCGGTTTAGAATGGCACATTGAAAAAACAGGTACATACCCGAACCAAAGAGAAGTGTATTTAAGGTTACCTAATTGACATCGCAAAAAGCTTGGGGTCAGCTTAAAAAGCCCCACCAAAGCCCTCACGGCTTGCCCACAAACCCCCACTTATCAACAAGCAAAAGGTCCTTTGCGCTCACGCGCCCCAACTCCGCGCATATTAATCCCACGCCCCTCATGTGCTGTCGGCTACGATGTCCCGCCAAAGCTTAGGGCAAACAGGGGACTGACAACGCGCCCTAACTGGTGGCGGCTCTACCGCTCGGACACGCTCACGCACTGCCGCCATGCGCGGACGCTCTCGCACTGACTGTCAAAAAACCAAAAGACACGCGCGGAGAAAAGGCGCAAGCCGTCCGCGCGTGTCTTGGGGGGGGCTATATACTACGTCTAATAGCCCCCCCGCACAACACACAAAAAAAAATAAAAAATAAAAAAATTCTCGTAAAAATCTAATTTAAAAATAAGGAATAAGCATTGACAGACAAAGAACGCGACAACCGAATACTTAACCTCGAAAGTATGCTTTCGGAAGTTCTAACGCTTTTAAAAAGCGGTTGTTTTTCCGCGCCCTCTGCGCCTGTCATACCTTGCGCCTATACGCTGTACTCATGGCTCAACGAATGGTACACCACCTACAAAGCCCCGAAGTTAAAAAAGGGAAGTTTGCAAGAAATTCAAATTTGCATAGAACGGCACATAAAGCCTAATTTTGAGGATAAGCCGCTCAACCTAGTATCGGGCTTAGACATTCAAAAGGCAATCAACCAAATTAACAGCACTTTAAGCCGCACTAAAAAGTACACGCACAACGTATATAACGGCGCGTTTAAGCAAGCGGCTAAACTGGGTATAATTTCGGCTAACCCTATGGAAAGCGTGGAAACAGTAAAGCACGAATATAACAGCGGTAAAGCCTTAACGCGCGAACAACAAGCGCACTTTTACAAGGTTATCACAAGCAATAAATTTTGCGCACTGTATGAATTTTACTTGCTAAGCGGTTGCCGCCGTGAGGAGGCTATAACCCTAAAATGGGCAGATATTGACTTCACCGAAAAACGCATACATATTCGCGGCACAAAAACCAAAACATCAAACCGTATTATTCCGCTGTTTCCTGCTATTGAAAAACTGCTTGACAAGCTGCCGCGCATTTCCGAAACAGTATTCAATACAACGGTCGCCGCTATACACAATAATTTCAAGCGTGTAAAAGCCCGATATAATTTGCAATTTCGCGTACACGACTTGCGGCATACTTTCGCTACACGTTGCCTAGAAAACGGCATCAGCATAAAAACTATCCAAAAATGGCTAGGGCATTCACGGTTAGAAACTACAAGCAGTATTTATACCCACGTTCAAACCGCTTTTGAACAAGAGGAAATCGCCAAATTTAACCCCTATGCCTAAAACCCCTAAAAATGACCCCTTTTATAAAGTGTTTTCCGTCTATACAAGGGGTCAAACTCACAAATTGAATAAGTTTTTCAATAACGACAAACAAAAAGCGCAGTTTAAACGGTCTAAACTACGCTTTTTTGTATAATTTTGGTGGAGATAAGCGGGCTCGAACCGCTGACCCTCTGCTTGCAAAGCAGATGCTCTACCAACTGAGCTATATCCCCATAGAACTTGTTTATTGTAGCAAAGCATTAAGCTATTGTCAAATGTTTTAATTATTTTACTTAAAGTTTTTTTAGTTTACCTGTTGATTTTTTGCATTTGTTATGATATACTACATATACACAAGTAAAAAAACAATTTTTTTAGGAAGATTTTGAGGAGTTAAAACTATGAAAAAATTTACAGCATTGATACTAGGCATACTACTAACGCTTTGCGTAGCCGCATTTGCTGCGTGCAAACCTCTTCCCGAAGACAAACCGCCCAACGGCGACAAGCCTCCCGACGGTTGGACTGCCCCCAGTGTTATCATCAACCAAATGTACGGGCGCGGATTCGACCGCGAAAACCTAAACAACCGCGCCAGCGCGGGCAGCCATTCGTTTGTCGAACTGTACAACACAGGCACAACGGACGTAGATTTAAAGGGCTATTCGCTGCATGCGGGCAACAACTCCGACTGGAACGGCTTGTTAGAGCTTAACGGCACTATCCCTGCCAAGCATTCGTTTTTGGTGCGCGTAAACCACCAACCCGCAAACAGCGCACTAAGCCCTAACTTAATCATAACCGATTTCGACCAAGCATGGCCAGTCAACGCATTTAGTTCTACCCGCATCGGCTTTGATAACAAAAACCTTAAAGTATTATTAAAGTACGGCACTGCTTCGCTAGGAGAGGTTACCAACCCGTTTAACACCGACGGCACAGGCAGAAAGGTAGAGGGCTACGTAGATATGCTAGCGGTTTCGGGCAACGATTCCTACCCGCAAGGCGTAAACGCTTTTGAAACTTCCAGTACCAAAAGACCCGCGCCGACAGAGTTTTCAGGTCTATACGATACGGTGTTCGGTCAATCGCGCCAAAAAGCGGCGCGCCGCAAGTTCTTCACCGACACCAACGACAGCTACGACGACGTTAAAATTATCGACTACCGCGCCAATCGCCTAAGCGCGGCAGGGCTTGCCGCATACCGTCCCAGAAGCTTAAAGGACGCAGTTTGGACGAATATAGACGACCGAGTAGGGCATATCGGACACTTAATTATCAACCAAATTTACGGACGCGGCACACAAGACGAAGCGGCGGCAACGCATTCTTTTATCGAATTATACAACCCCACCAACAGCCGCATCACCTTAACGGGTTGGTCGTTGCAATCGGGCGAGCCTGGCAGTGCTGCATGGGACGTGTTAGAATTAAACCTTAAAACCAACAATTGGATAGAGCCGCGCCATTCCGCGCTTATCCTAATAAAAAACGCTAGCGCGCTAGACTCCACTTCGCGCTTGCGCTTTGCCGACAGCGATGCCGACCAAATTTGGGAGGTTTGCGCCGTTAAAAACACGCCCGTAATTTTGCGCACCAACGGCATCAAAGTCGCGCTTATGAAAAATACTGCCCAAATAACGGTTGCCAACCCCTTTGCAAGTTCCGCACTTGCACAGCATTATGTAGACATGATAGGCATAACGGGCAACAATAACAACACGCCGCTTATCGACGGCCGCGAAAACGACGCGCTAGGGCAAAGTCAAGGCAATTCACGCCAACGCGCCGCCCGCCGCAACGGCTTTGCCGATACCGACAACAACCTAGACGACATCGAAAACATCGATTATAGATTATTTTGGATAGACGAAGAAGGTGAAGAACGCGGCACGCATCCGTTCGAATTCGAATTGTTCCGCCCCCGCAACCGTGCATTCGGGCAGTGGGGCAACACCATCGTGTAAATCGGCCTTTGAAAAGCAATCATAAAAAAATCAACATCAAATCTTTTAATGCCGTGCGGTACGCGCTGTGCGCCGTGTTGTTTTTGTGCGCGTTATGCACCGCATCGTGCCAAAGCTGTTCAGAAACTAATAACCCCGAAACGCTTACTTACGGCGTAGTAACGCCCTCACTGCCGTCGGGCATGTATGCAGACGCACAAACCCTAACGCTTAAAACCCTAAACAACCGCCCCATTTACTACACCCTGGACGGCACCGCCCCCGAAGCGGTAGAGGGCGGTTCAACCCGATTATACACACAGCCTATTCAAATTATAAACCGCGCTACACAGCGGCCGCGCCTTTCCGACCAAATGAGCCAAAACCCCTCTCAACGTTTTTGGCGCGACGAATTTACGGGCAGCTTTAACGGCAATCCGCCGTCGTATAATCGCGGAACGGTAATACGCGCGGCAGTCGTAAAAAGCGGCGGCACATTAGGCGAGATTTTTACGGGTTCGTATTTTGTTTGGCCAAACCATGCAGAAACCTTTAATTTGCCCCTAATCAGCATAACCATTCCTAGCCCGCAGTTATTTGCAAGCCGTTCGGTCTTTCCGCCGCAGGGCGGCATATACCGCTACTATTCCGACAGCATCAGCGGCTACATCGCCACGTTTGAGTATTTCGACCGCGATAAAAACCCTATTTTTTTCCGCGACGGCGAATTGCGCATTGCCAACGGCAGAAATTCGGGCGGCCCGCCGCAAAAAACCTTTAACGTAAATTTAAACCGCGGCTTATATAACGACGAGGTGGAATATCCGCTTTGGGGAAATATGCGGCGCGGCGACAACACCCAACCCGTAACAAGCTTTTCGCGCTTTCGCCTTAGAAACGCAAGCGACAACTACTTGTCAAGCGGCTTTAATAACGCGTTGGCAATGAGTCTTGCGTCCGATTTAAACGCGGTAGTTTCGGCAAACAGCTACACCGCTGTCTACCTAAACGGCGATTTTTGGGGCATCTACGCACTGGAAGAGCAGTATAGCGACCGCTTTTTAGCCCAACACTTCGCAGACGTGCGCGGCAACATGATACAAATTTCTTTCGATTCCAACTGCGAAAACGTGCCCGAAGTTAGCTTCGGCAACGAAAGCACGGCGCGCGCCTCCTATAACGCCATGTACAATTTCGCGCTGAATAACCCGATTTTCACCGACAGCATATACCAACAGTTCGCGCGCGATTTTTTAAACCTAGACACCTACACAGACGCATTGCTAGCGCACATATTTTTTAATGCGTCCGATTTTCCAGGCAACAACAGCCGCATGTGGCGCGCACGTTACCCCAATGCAGACAACGCCCATTTAGACGGACGCTGGCACCAAATGCTGTACGATTTCGACCGCGCATTTTCGCCCGATTTTCTGCCCGAATACAATATGTTAGCTCACTTAACGGGCGTAAACCCCGCACCGCAGCAATTAGGCGGCGCTAACCGCAACCCCGAATGGTCTACCTTGTTTTTCCGCCGCCTGCTAACCAACGCGGGCTTTCGCGCAAGGCTTTTAGCGCGCGCACAATTCTTCCGCGACGAAATTTTAAGCGAGGAAAATGTAGATAAACATATTAACGCACTGTACAATCAAATTGCCCCCATGCAAGAATTTCAAAACAGCCGTTGGATGCTAGACGCCGACCAAGACGCTAACCGCCAAATTTTTAAGGATTTTATATCCCTGCGCAAAGATTTAGTTATGCAACACTTCACCCAACTATACGCAACCTTTCAGTAATGGAGAATGGAATTAAATAATGGAGAATGGAAAATGGAAAATGGAGAATTGCGGCTAATAATTTAATTAAATAGCCGTTAAAAAATTCCCCTCTTGTAGGCGCGACGCGGCGGCGATAGCCGCAAAAACACAACGTGTTTTTAGCCAAAGCGGGGAGTGAGGAACGAACGACCCATTGACGCGAAGCGGACGGGGTGGAAAGAGAAACGAACGACCCATTGACGCCAAAGGCAGACGGGGGTGGAAAGAAAAAACTAAAAAATCCCCCTCTAAATTTACTCTTGACATTTGTCGAAAAATGCGTATACTAATAGTAAGGAGAACACGCACTATGAAAAAAAGCGCAAAAATTTTAATAATCTTATGTATCACACTATTTTCCGCGTTTACGCTTTTTGCGTGCGGCGATCAACCCAACCCGACGCAACGCACACAAGGGCTTATAGGCACATGGCAGCCCAAAGAGGTGCAAGGGGATATCCGTATTGTAGTATTTAACACCCTAACTATGGATATTCCGTTTTCGGCAGATTTAGAAACCAACGAAATACATATCGCAAATACGCCTGTTCCGCTAGACGCCGAAACCAGCCAAACATTTGCAGACGCTTTTACCATGCTTACCGATATGGAGGTAGTATTTACCGCCCAAACCGTTACGGTAGAAGGCCAATCTGCCGAATACAAACTGCAAGGCGAAACAATATCCATAACAGGCGGCACACCGCTAGATATGCTGCCCGCCGACATTGCCGACATAGCGTTTTTGTACCGAAACAGCCGTTTTCAAATCCGCGTCGAACTAGACGCGCAAATCATGATTAGCCTTTTCGAGGAAGTGTTCGGCGATTTAGACGATTTTTGGGGTTACATCGTAGAAGAATTAGACGAAGAAGATTTATACGGCGGCGGAATATTCGACGCCTTACCAGGAGGCTTTCTAAACCCCATGGATTTACTAAGAAACATTCAAACCGTCACCTTCACCATACTGTTCAACAAAGTTTAATAAATGAAAAATGAACAATGTCGGCTAAGAATTTTAAAAAAAATATCCGCAAAAAAATTCCCCTCTTGAGGGGTGGCAGGCGTAAGCCTGACGGGGTGGAAAGAAAAGCAAAGGCCCTTGACAAGCATGGTATAATAGTAATATAGGCAAAAATCCCCCTCATTGATTGTCTTACGGAAACACACCATTAAAAAATTCCCCTCTTTGAGGGGTGGACGCGTCAGCGGACGGGGTGGAAAGAACAACAGAAACGAACAACCCATTGCCCCCTCAGCAGACGGGGTGGGGCCTTGACAAGCATGGTATAATAGATATATAGAGTTTTATTTAATGGAGAAAAGAGGAAAATACTTATGAAATCAAAACCTTTAAGAATATTATGTGTTTCCCTTATAGCAGTTGTAGCACTAAGCTTTGTTGCGGGCATAAACCCATTTGATAATTTTAATACTTTGGAAGACTTGCAAACGGCTTTACCTAAGAATTTTTATTATTTTAATGTGGAGTTAGAACCACCCGAAGATGACCGCATTACTATGTATTTAGGTATAACAAATCGTATTACAAATTGCGGAAAATTCAAATATATCGGATATGAAATAAATCATGTCGGTTTTAATGTTATTGCTACTTCTAATAAAAGAGACCTAAAAACTTTTAATGAAAAAAACACAAAACTAGAAAAAAAAGTGCTAGACGGAATCATTTGCTATTTTGGCACCATTGGCGTAGTGCCACCGATAAGTTTGAGTGATAAAGCAATATTGTATTTTGAACTTGATAGCATTTTATATAGCTTTTCAACTTCTAACAGTAATACCGATTCTTTTTTATCTATCTGTGAATCAGCAATAAAAAGCAAATATACACCTACTTAACGACCTTAAAATAAAAACCATTAAAAAATTCCCCTCTTGCAGGCGCGACGCGGCGGCGATAGCCGCAAAAACACACCGTGTTTTTAGCCAAAGCGGGGAGTGAGGAACGAACGACCCATTGCAGGCGTCAGCAGACGGGGTGGAAAGAAAAGCAAAGGGCCTTGACAAGCATGGTATAATTGACAAGCATAGTATAATAAAAATAATTCACCCCCCCCAAAAAAAAAGGATGCAAAACAGATACAAAACAGATACACTTTTACGCATTCCGCCGTACAAACCTAAGCTAACCCTTACCAAATCAAACTTTCAATTTTCTATATCCTTTAACCGTGCGCCAAATCAACGCCCCCTCAACCATACCCAAAAAGCACATAATGGGAAGCAGGACAAACATTATGTAAAATCCATACAGCAAAAATATAGTTGCAAAAATACTTATTAAGATTACCCCTACTAAAACCGCCCCTAAGAGTATACAAATATGCCACATGATTTTTAAATCTCGCGGCAACGGCACAGAGGCTGTTTTTTTGCGTTTTAGATACGTCAGCACATAAAACAATATAAGCCCCAACCCTACCGCCGTCCCAACGCCTATAAGAATCCAAAATATAGGCCCGCCCATAATTCCCGTTAAGCTGCTTACGGTTATCCGTAAATCGGTAGAGGGCAGGGTATCGGAGGTAAATTGATACGTGCGCCTTGCAAGCTTTGTAAAGGGCAGCGTAGCGCGCGTTAAATACGGACGGCTTTCGTGCAGCGTAAGGTTAATTTCTAAAAAACCAAAATCCTGCCAATACTTTGCGGGCGTCAACAGATAATTTAATCGGCTTACGTAAGTGTAATAAGGTTCAACTATAATGTTGTATGTATAGCGCACCGCTACCTCAACCGTTTCAAGCGGTTCAAAATCAAAGCTGTAAATAACCGCTTCTATAACAGTTTTATTGCTATGGTCTGCATTATGTTCGTCTGAGTTTTTTTCGCCTTGCGCCAACACCTCCTCCCAGTTTCCCCAATTACGCTGAGTACTTCCGCCATACGCATCGCTAAAGCTTTGTCGGGTAAAGCTAAGCGGTGCGCCGTTTGCGGTAATGTGATAGCTTTCCGAGCTTTGCCCGTATGCGGGCGATAAAAACATTGCAAGCACGTGTACGCTTTGCGCCGTAATATTTTTCAAGGTATATACAGCCTCTATATCGGCACGGTCTTTTGCAGTAAAACGGATATTCAGCACCTCATTTTCCACCTTAACCGATTCGTGTTTATCAAACACAACGCCGCTGCCTTCTTGATTATGGGGTTCTGCCATATTCGCGCTTGCCTCTGTTCTATCAGCAAACAGCACCGCCATAACACACAGCATCAATGCGCCCATAACACAAAAGCACAATTTATGTAATTTTGCCCGCGTAAACATATACACAGTATAACACACCCCCTAAAACTTGTCAATACCAAATTTTCAACTTACAACTGACAATTTACAACTGACGAATTATTGCTATTTATTTATAACTAACCGAAACCGCCAACTTCGGCTAAGGATTTAATAAAATCCGTTAAAAAATTCCCCTCTTGAGGGGTGGCTGCGTAGCAGACGGGGTGGAAAGGCGCACAATATACAACCCATTGTAGTCTTAGCCCGACGGAAGGAAACCTTTTCTTAATCAAATTTTAATAAAAAAATTTAAAAAACTTTTGAAAAACCTCTTGACAAACGCTTTTGACTATGGTAATATGATAAAGCTGTCGCAAGACGGCGGGCATAAATTAGCCCTTTAAACAGGGCAGTCCATGTATTGTAAATACTCAATACCGCTGGCGTAAAGTGAATTTAAAAGAATTACTTTATGCTTTTTTTATGCTTAAAAAGTCGGCTGTTGCCGATACCCATTCGCACATTGACAACTTCATATTTTGAAAGATAAATATTATACGAGTAAAGGAAAATAAGGTTTACGTAATTTGTAACTTATTCAATTTACTACAATTTTATAAGGAAAACTAAATTGGTGTTATATATTTGTCTTGCGATTTAATTGTAATATTAATGGACGAGAAAAGAAAAAGAAAAAAAGGTCAAGAATCTTCTGTAATTTAGAAAATCGGAAAAATAGCAAAGTAATTACTATTTAACCGAAATTTTAAAAGATTAAGCTAATAAGAGCATATGGCGGATGCCTTGGCACCAAGCGCCGATGAAGGACGTGGTAAGCTGCGAAAAGCCGCGAGTAGCCGCAAACAGGCTGTGATACGCGGATGTCCGAATGCGGAAACGCACCCATTAGAGATATTGGGTATCCTTGCGTGAATACATAGCGCAAGCGAAGGGAACCCGGGGAACTGAAACATCTTAGTACCCGGAGGAAAAGAAAGTAAACAAACGATTACCTCAGTAGTGGCGAGCGAACAGGTAAGAGCCTAAACCGTTTAACCTTTGGTTGAGCGGGGTTCGGACTCACATAAAGCAATTGTTAAGGGTAGTTGAAGCCGTTGGGAAACGTGCGCCAAAGAGGGTAATAGCCCCGTAAGCGAAACCTTTAACATAGCGAGTGATGTTCCAGAGTACCGTGGAGCACGAGAAATTCTGCGGGAATGTGGGAGGCCCATCTCCTAAGGCTAAATACGACTTGGTGACCGATAGTGAACTAGTACCGTGAGGGAAAGGTGAAAAGAACCCCGGGAGGGGAGTGAAATAGAACCTGAAACCGTATGCTTACAAGCAGAGAGAGCGCAACGCCTGAGCAATTAGGCAAGCGTGATCTCGTACTTTTTGTAGAACGGGCCGGCGAGTTACGATGTGTTGCGAGGTTAAGGATTTAAGATCCGGAGCCGAAGCGAAAGCGAGTCTGAAGAGGGCGATTTTTAGTAGCATGTCGTAGACCCGAAACCTAGTGATCTAACCATGAGCAGGATGAAGCGGGAGTAAAATCCCGTGGAGGTCCGAACGCACTCCTGTTGAAATAGTAGGCGATGACTTGTGGTTAGCGGAGAAATTCCAATCGAACTAGGATATAGCTGGTTCTCCTCGAAATAGCTTTAGGGCTAGCCTCGCATAGGAGTATCGGGGGTAGAGCACTGAATGGGCTAGGGGCCTTCACGGGTTACCGAACCTTATCAAACTGCGAATACCGAATACTTTATTATGCGGGAGTCAGACTGTGTGAGATAAGTTTCATAGTCAAAAGGGAAACAGCCCAGACCCACAGCTAAGGTCCCCAAATACAGGTTAAGTGGTAAAGGATGTGTCGGTGCATAGACAACCAGGATGTTGGCTTAGAAGCAGCCATTCATTTAAAGAGTGCGTAATAGCTCACTGGTCGAGTGCCGGCGCGCCGAAAATATCCGGGGCTAAAACCTGTTACCGAAGCTTGGGAATTGCAGTAATGCAGTTGGTAGAGGAGCAATATATGCGGGACGAAGCCGTATCGAAAGGGGCGGTGGACTGCATCTAAGAGAGAATGCCGGCATGAGTAGCGAGAGAGAAGTGAGAAACTTTTCCGTCGAAAGCCTAAGGTTTCCTGGGGAAGGTTCGTCCGCCCAGGGTAAGCCGGGGCCTAAGCCGAGGCCGAAAGGCGTAGGTGATGGACATATGGTAGATAATCCATAGCCGTCGTATGGTTCAATGCAGGGACACAGGAGGATAGCCAAACCGCGCAGATGGTAAAGCGCGGCCGCGAAGCGAGGAGGCGGCGTAGTGAAGTACGCGTCGCATATACTCTGGGCGCAGCGGGGACTAAGATAAATGGAAGTTGGTGAATTCACACTGGCGAGAAAAGCTGCGGTAGGTTAACCATAAGACGCCCGTACCGTAATCCGACACAGGTGGGCGACAAGAGAATTGTAAGACGAACGGGATAACCCTTGTTAAGGAACTCGGCAAAATGACCCCGTAACTTAGGGAGAAGGGGAGCCTGTCGAAAGGCAGGCCGCAGTGAATAGGCCCAAGCGACTGTTTATCTAAAACACAGGTCTCTGCGAAAGCGTAAGCTGAAGTATAGGGGCTGACGCCTGCCCAGTGCCGGAAGGTCAAGGGGAAGTGTTAGGGGAAAGCCCGAAGCACAGAACTTAAGCCCCGGTGAACGGCGGCCGTAACTATAACGGTCCTAAGGTAGCGAAATTCCTTGTCAGGTAAGTTCTGACCCGCATGAATGGCGTAACGACTTGGGCGCTGTCTCAACAAGGGGCCCGGCGAAATTGTAGTATATGTGAAGATGCATATTACCCGCGACCGGACGGAAAGACCCCGTAGAGCTTTACTGTAGTTTGATATTGGATTTCGATTAAGACTGTACAGGATAGGCGGGAGGCTTTGAGACGCGGGCGTCAGCTTGCGTGGAGCCACCCTTGGGATACCGCCCTGTTTTGATTGAAGTTCTAACGCAATGCCGTTGATCCGGATTGCGGACAGTGTCAGGCGGGCAGTTTGACTGGGGCGGTCGCCTCCTAAAATGTAACGGAGGCGCTCAAAGGTTCCCTCAGAATGGTTGGAAACCATTCGCAGAGTGTAAAAGCATAAGGGAGCTTAACTGTAAGACCTACAAGTCGAGCAGGTACGAAAGTAGGATTTAGTGACCCGGCGGTAGAGAATGGAATTGCCGTCGATTAACGGATAAAAGTTACCTCGGGGATAACAGGCTTATCTCCCCCAAGAGTTCACATCGACGGGGAGGTTTGGCACCTCGATGTCGGCTCGTCACATCCTGGGGCTGAAGCAGGTCCCAAGGGTTCGGCTGTTCGCCGATTAAAGTGGCACGCGAGC
>Ga0099364_10001449_pt1 | contig 39097 bp, 23 predicted proteins | sample TergutTh196P3_FD_73070 | JGI IMG/M metagenome (GOLD analysis project Ga0099364, IMG submission 73070) | Microcerotermes parvus P3 segment gut microbial communities from Pointe-Noire, Republic of the Congo - Th196 P3 | ecosystem: Host-associated > Arthropoda: Insects > Digestive system > Gut ... | reverse complement strand
TGGTTACAATTTGAGTACAACCGATCCATCTCTTCCGGCTATTCTGCCTGACAATTCTACTTTGAAAGTTTACCTTGTTGTAGACGATTCATTCGGTAACCTTGCCATCAATTTGGAATATTACATTGACAATGTATATGCACCCCACTTAGATGATGTATGGAATGTTGCACCAGGCACAATGCTTACAAATGCAACTGTTCCGCTTCCTGATGGTTACAATTTGAGTACAACCGATCCATCTCTTCCGGCTATTCTGCCTGACAATTCTACTTTGAAAGTTTACCTTGTTGTAGACGATTCATTCGGTAACCTTGCCATCAATTTGGAATATTACATTAACAATGTACATGCACCCCACTTAGATGATGTATGGAATGTTGCACCAGGCACAATGCTTACAAATGCAACTGTTCCGCTTCCGACCGGTTACAGTTTGGACACAACAGATCCGCCCCTTCCGGCAATCCTGCCTGACGGTTTTACCTTGAAAGTTTACCTGATTTCTTTGACTCCTCCCGGCAAAGGTTCAGGTTTCGGCAACGCAACCATTGTTCCAATCACGCCTGACGAACAATCATCCGATGATGATGGCGAACTTGTAGATGATGGTCCTCAAGATGATCCCGAAAGAACCGCTCCTGAAATCATTGAGGATGATGAGTCAAAATCAAATTGGAAGTGGTATGCTTTGTTGATTTTGTTACTCCTCATTGGTATCTTCTTGTATGTATACCAAAAAAGGAACAAACGATGAAAAAAGCACCGAGCGATAAAAAAAATATTGTGAAAAAGAAGATTTTCTTCTTTTATGTTTTATGAGACTGAAATTTATTTCGTCTCATATTTTCACTTTTTTTCTTCTTTCGTTTTTTTTCGTTTTCTCTCGTTTTCTCTCGTTTTTTCTCTTGTTTTTATTGAAATCATAATTTACAAGGAAAACTATTAATACAACTACTGCGATAGTACAATTTAACTATTGCAATAGTTGGAGGAGATATTATAGAAATCAAAGTTTTCGATTCAGAATTAAAGGTTATGGAGGCTTTGTGGAAAGAAGGTGATTTAACGGCAGGGCAGCTTGTCAAAATCCTAAAAGCGCAAACCGGCTGGAATCCCAACACAACATACACCGTCATCGGGAAATTGATTGACAAAGGCGCAATTGAACGCTACGGGTCAAATTTTTCATGCAAGGCACTCATCACAAAGGATCAGGTACAACAGTACGAAGCGACAGAACTCATCGATAAACTTTTTGACGGTTCTGCGGAGGTTTTTTTGTCCTCATTTTTAAGCGGCAAAGAGCTTTCCAATGATGAAATTGAACGGCTGAAACAGCTTGTTGAAAAGCTAAAGTGAGGTGGCGATTGTGGGTTTTAAAAAAATTTTGAAAATAATCATAGCTGCCGGATTTTGTTTGATTGTGATCATCGTCATTCGCGAATGTTTGAAACAGTTCGCTGAAAGGATAAAATGAGGTGATGATGATGAGTCTTCTTCAAATGAGCCTATCAGCGGGATTGCTTGTGATTGCCATTGTGTTCATCCGCACGGTTGCCTTGAACAAACTGCCGAAAATGATGTTTCTCATACTGTGGGGCGTTGCATTATTTCGTTTGACCATTCCGTTTTTCATTCCGATGCAATTTAGCATTTATGACATTATTGGCGGAATTTCTAAAAAAATATTTCCGGACAATACTGTTTTGTCCTCGATTGGAAATCTAATATCTGCCGGTGGTTCTGTCACGGGAATAACAGACACAGCAGGAATAGCAGGACCGATGAATGAAGTTGCACGGGAGCAAATTTTTAGTATCGCTCCAATGACAACGATTTGGCTTATCGGCATGTTCTCTGCGTTTGCCTTCTTTACAGCCATTTATATCAGAAATCAGAGGGAATTGCGCTTTGCGACTCTTATCCGAGACAATGATTTTTTGAATGAATGGCTTTCAGAGCACAAGCTTTTGCGCCCCCTTGCCATCATGCAGTCGGATCGGATAAAAACGCCGATCGCCGTTGGAATCATAAAACCCCGGATTATCCTTCCAAAATCTATGAACATGGACGATAAACAACTTTTAAGTTATGTGCTGACTCACGAATATTATCATATCAAGCGTTGTGACGCACTTTGGAAATTGCTTTTAGTCTTTGCGTTTTGTGTCCATTGGTTTAATCCTATGGTATGGGTCATGTTCATATTAGTCAACCGTGATTTGGAGCTCACCTGCGATGAAATGGTGATACGTCATTTTGGAACGGAAGTAAGGACCGCCTACGCTTACAGTCTTATAGGTATGGCTGAACAACAAAGTAAATTTACGCCGCTATACAACGGTTTTAGCAAAAATGCGGCAAAAGAAAGGATTGTATCAATTATGAAAATAAAAAAGACTTCTCGAGTTGGTGTTATATTGGCTTGTGTGCTGATATCTGTACTGACTGTCGGTGTTTTGGCGGTTTCTGCCACGGACTCGCCATCTGAAAACACATCACTTCCTCCCGATTTTGTCGGCGGATTCATTTTCACAAAAGCAGCACCTTATGAAACGGTGACGTGGGCGTGGGATGAAGACAAAGGGGAATGGGTAAAATTAGACGACAATGTTACTGTTATAGCGAATGAGGAAATGATGACGGACACTGCCGGTCATTTTATCTCCATGGCAAAAATTAATGACAAGGGCAGTGGAACGATTACAATTGCTGCATCTCCCGAAATGGAATGTACAAAATTTAAATTTGAAATGTTGCCTGAAACAAAAAACGGTGGTGGATTGAGAATATTCTCTCCCCATCCAAACATGGCAGAAATAAGTCTGTTCTATCCTGAAGAGGGGGTAGAAGCGGGAAGTTTTACTCTATACTTCTCTGAAACGGATGGGGTGGAATCAGGTATGTTTTCCATCTCTATAACAGAAAAACCGGATATGAAACACCAACATCGATTCCCTTCCTTCATCCATTCATTTTTTAATGATCGGATGATTGAAAAGCAGATTGAAAACGAAATTGAAAATCAAATTGAAAATATGATTGAAAATAACGATTCCACTCAATAAGGGAACAAATATGAAAGCAATTGCCTGGCGGAAATAAAAAATCCGTCATGGCAAATGTTTTTGTTTTTGTAATCTTGACGAAGAAAATCTATCCTCCTCTGATATAAGTGACGGATGAGCAGTTTTTCTATTCGACTTGTCTTCTCTGCTCAATTATAATCATCAAGGTTTTTTTTTCAAAACAGAATAACTGCAATTTGGCTCGAAGTTATCGTAAAAGACATATACATACATTCTTTATATTTTGTGTTCAATTCTCTCTAACGAATCTGATTTTTTTTATAAATCCCATCGGTGTCTTAATGACTGAGAAAAATACAATGCCGCCTTCCGAAAAGGATTACATTCGTGTCTTTTCCGACGTTTTTCATCTATCCCAAAAGCCGCTTCTTTCGGGTTCTGAATTTGACGATTGCGCTGTGGTTCGTTTGGATTCTTTTTGCCGCAATCTTTCTTCAGAATCGCTCACATTCAGCACAGATACTGTCCGCGAATCGACTGACTTTCCATCCGTGATGACGATGTGGCAAAAAGGATGGATGGCTGCTGCTGTCAATTTAAGCGATTTGGCGGCGATGGGATCAAAACCCGTTGCTTTTCTCTTTTCTGTCGGTCTCCCGCCAGCATTTTCACTAGAGGATGCCGCTTCTTTAGCTCAAGGCATTCAAGATTGTCTTTCCTTTTTCGGCGCCGAAGTCATCGGCGGTGATACGGAAGTCAATGAAGAGTTGATAATCACGGGAACCGTTATTGGTCTTTCTGAAAACAAAAAAATTTTTTATCGCAAAAATGCAAAACCCGGCGACCTTCTTTGTGTGACCGGAAACGTCGGTTCCGCCGCCGCAGCTCTTTTGGTTTTGCTCAATCAAATCGACGCCCGTCCGTCTGAGGCGTTTTTGAAAAACTTAACTGAGCCTTTCCCGCGTGTTTTTGAAGCCATGATGCTTTCAAAAACCGAAGCGGTGACTTCTATGATTGATACAAGTGACGGACTTGCCGCTTCCATCTACGAATTATCTTCTCTTTCAGGCATCGGATTTGAGATTGACATTGACGCTTTGCCGCTTGAAGCTGAGGCTTTAGATGTTTTTTCCAAAGAAGCAGGAAAAGAAGAATTGATCAAGCAAGCCCTTTACACAGGCGGCGACTACGAACTCCTGTTTACAATTTCGCCTGACAAATTAAACGCCGTCAAAGCCGCCTTTCAACAATTTAATACAGTTCCCCCTAATCATTTGAGTGAACTTTCATCCACCGGAAAATCCGGTCGATTTCCCTGTTTATTCACAGTTATCGGAAAGGCAATGGTCGATAATGAGAACGTCATTTTAAGACAGTCAAATATCGGATCAATTCGCCAGCCGCTTTTGAAAAAGGGGTATGATTCATTCAAAAAATATATATGACATGATACGAGTTATATTTTAACTCATTCGTATTTATTTAAAGCAAAGATTTTTTCTTTCAATTCGAGTTCGGTTAACAAAAAATAAACAGAGGACATAAAATTATGAAAAATATTTTAAAACTCAGCGTTGCGTTTTTAATCATTTTTGCGATGGTTGGAATGGCGAGTGCATATGACGAGCCAATTAGTTTAGATAGCATTGAGGTCAATGGTACCAATTATGATATTGTTTTTGACTGGACAGGTACGCCAGGCGAAATTTTAGATGTTGATTTGGATGGCACTTCAGTATCATGGGATGAATCTGTTTCCGGAAAAATTATTGTAGAGGACGTTTCATTAACGGACGGGCAGGTTTACGAGGTTAATGTCACATACGACGATTCAATTCCATCTGTACAAAGCGCAACATTTACGTTTTTAGATGCCGCCTTTAATCTCATTTCTCTCGATTCTTCTGATGTCAGTGATGCATCTTCCGGCTCATATGACATTGATTGGGACGATTCTTTAGGATATGATATTCAAATTTATGAAGGGTCATGGACGACTTATTCAACTTCCCCTGCGTCTGTTTCTGTGGCCGCCTCTATCAACTCTTTGATTTATCGAGCGAGTTCCGGCACTGACATTGGGGCTAATACAACTATTACTTTCGATACGATTCCGGCTGCATCTATTTCAAACACATCCGGAACTGATTTTGTCGAATGGACAGTTTCCGGAGTTGATTTTACTGATTCGGATGTATTTTATGTTTTGAATAATTCATCCGGTACCAATATTGCAGCAACAGATATTTCCGGAGCCGCCGGATCTGTTAATGTTACGGGGTTAACCGCCGGAATGACTTATACTCTTTTTGTTCGAGCGAATGACACAACTACCGGTTACGGTCCTTATGTCAGCGATCCGGTTACCATTGCAACACCTCTTGCAAATGCACTAATTGATTGGAGTAATACAGATGAAGTTGATGCAGCAAATACAACCGGAAACGATCTTTCCTTTGAAGTCAGCCAACAATTAAATTTAACGGCAGAAACTTTGGAAAACTGTTCTTTTGATTGGAGTTTAGAATGTACAGATAATAGTAGTGTTATGGAAACGCAAACAACCGTTACTGATGACACAATTGATGAATTCAACTATACATTCACAGCGATGGGAAATTATACATTAACATTGATCGTAACTGAAGTTGCAGACTCTACAAATCAAGAAACGGTAACCTGGGACATCACCGTCACCGAAAGATCCACTGGAAAACGTATTTGGACAGACGGAATGCCGACAACTTACACATGGGATTCCCGCAGTTTCTCCGGCTTTTATTATAATTTGGACAATGGTGAAGGCAATGAAAGTATGACGATTACAAATATCGGTCGTACGCTTGCCAGAGGATCTATTAACTATACCACAACGCCGTCATACACAAATTACAGTTATTCAAGCTGGGGCAGCTATAGTATTGTCGGATTCATGGGTGACAAATACTATGCCGGCGATTTAATGAGCGGTGGCAACCTTTCTAAAGTTTTGATCGATGAAAACAATCGGACAATGTTGAGGGTGGGTCAATATTACGCACTCGAAGAAGGCTATTCTTTAAAAGCCAATCAAATCGATCTCAATGGAAACATTGTTCAATTTATTCTTGAAAAAGACGGCAGGGAAATCGACTCAGGATTCGCACGCTCAGGCGAGAATTACGTTTATGAGAAAAAAATCAACAACAGAGATATTGAATTTGTTAAAGTGCATGTTGATTCGGTCTTCCAAGGTACTGAAAGCAGTATTGTTCAGATTAGCGGGGTTTTCCAAATCTCTGATCAATTAACACCACTTAAAAGCGGAGAAAAAATCGGCAAAATGGAAATTAGAAGTGTTTCCGGTACATTAATTGAAATGACAAATAGTGAAAGCGTTACCTTGAGTCAAAATTCAACGGTCTCATTAATGGGCAAGATGAATTTCATTGTTTCTGACAATTCCACTCTAAAATTCGCTCCGGTGATCGAATATACCGAACCCGGAATTTATGAAATCAGAGGAACTGTTTCTGATTTTGGTACTCCAAATTACGATATCAGTGTATGGACGCCTGACAATTTTGAAGGATTCTACTTTGACATCAACGATGATACCGGATCCATGGAAAGAATTACGATTAATGAAACTTTAACCAACTCAAGCCGAACAATCGCAAGAGGCAATTTGACTTATTCTTCCAATGTTACAAATGTGACATACGGATACAGAAACTGGGGCGAATACCAAGTGATCGGGTTCATGGGAGAAAAGTATTTTGCAGGCTCAAATGGCACAAGTCTTTTGAGCGGCGGAAATCTCTCCAAAGTTTTAATGGACGACAATGACAAAAGAAGCATGTACATGGGTCAATATTTGACTCTTGAAGGCGGTTATGCTTTAAAAGTCAATCAAATCGACATCAATGGAAATATTGTTCAATTCATTCTTGAAAAAGACGGCAGAGAAGTTGATTCCGGATTCGCGCGCTCAAACGAAACTTACGTTTATGAAATGTCTGTGAACCGAAATGACAAAGTCGACGCCATTCTCATCCACGTTGATTCCGTTTTCCAAGGAACAGAAAGCAGCATCGTTTTGATTAACGGTGTTTTCCAAATTTCCGATCAATTAACAAGAGTGGAAGGTGACGCAAAATACGGAAAGATGAAAGTCAGTTCTTTCACATCATCCGGAATTGAACTTATAAACGATGATTCTGTTTCCCTTTCTTCAGGAAACACCGTTGACTTTATGACGGTGGGCAACTCTTCCATGTCCTTTAAGGTCGGTGACAACTCCTCCGTTTTGAGATTTGCACCGATTGTTTCTCTTGAAATCGGTTCCAACACATCTTTGGAAGTTGAGGTGACGCCGTCAACAGTGACGGTCGGCGATCCTGTTGTTATCACTGTCAAAGACCGCGGTGTAACCATTGAAGGTGTGATTGTCACGGCAAACGGCACCAGCGTCGGAACCACCAACTCTTCCGGTATGATTTCATACACGCCAAACAGTGTCGGAGCAATTCGAATCACGGCTGATAAAGCGGGATACGTCAACGGCAGTGCAACTTTGACTGTCACTGAAAGATTGCGCAACATGACAATTTCTGTTTCTCCTGAACAGATTTATCGAGGAACGGAAGGAACCATTCGGGTGACGGATGCTTTAGACGGATCTGCTGTTTCAGGCGCCTCAATTACATATGGCACACTTATTGGTCAAACTGATGCCAGCGGTATTTTGAGATACAACTTCACACAGTCGGGCACACTTCAAGCCAGCAGAGAGGGTTATGTCAATACGACAAGATCCGTGAGTGTTCTTCAAAATTTCACCTACTCGAATTTCAGTTTTAACAAAGAAAATTTGACAGCCAAGTCCACCATTAAATTGTCTTTTGATGTCACAAATGTCGGTCTTGCAAACGATTCACACGATTTGACGGTGAGTGTCAGAAACACCAGCACCGGCGAAGTTGTCAACACAACGACCAAAACCGTTTCAGTTGATGCCGGTAAATCAAAGTCAACATCGTTTTCCTTTAAAGTTCCGACAGAAGGCTCTTACTCAGTCATTTTTGAAGAAGACGGTGTGATTCAGCCTATTCAGGAAAACATTGCAGCAATCACAGTCGGTCCATCAAACCTCCTCGGCTCTATCAGCGGCTCTTACATCCTTTACATTGTTGTCGGAGCCATCGGTCTTGTCGTGTTGGCGGCTCTCGGACTTGTTGCATATCTCTTCGGCGTCAAAGGCGCAAACACATCCAACTACTCTGAGGTTGGAAAAGAAGTGTGGGGCGATATCAAATCTAAATTACATCTCAGTAAAAAGATGAAATAAAACGCAAAAAAGTATGAAAAAGAGTGAATCAATCCGATTCATTTCTTTTTTTTGTTTTGTTTTTCATTTTTTTTGTTTTGTTTTTCTATTTTGTTTTGTTTTTCATTTTTTTTTGTTTTGTTTTTCTGTTTTGTTTTTTGTTTTTGTTTTTTGTCTTTGTTTTTTCATTTTTTTATTTGTTTTCTTTTTCCGGCAATCCCATTTTTCTCATTGCGATTTCAATGGCTTCGATGGTGCTTTCTTTGGGCATGATTGTGGTGACCGGAATTGAAACGATTTTTTCAACGGTGTGGCTGACAATCGGGGAGCAGACAAGGGCTTTTGCACCATCTCTTTCAGCCCGTACCGAGACAATAATGGCTTCTTCTATGGAATTTGCAGGGTATTCTTTGACGGTGATAAAATGGCCGCCGATTTTTCTTTTTGTCTCAACGATGGCGTCTAAAAAAACTCTTGCGGCAACGACGGCAATGAATTCATTGTCGGCTTCTTCATATTTTCTAACGGCATTGACGATCTGGCGCAATGTTTTGATGTTTGGACCTCGATGCCCTGAAAGAATTTTGTATAATGTACTGTGAGGGATGCCGGTGTCTTTTGAAAAACTGAAAATATCCATGTTCAAATCTTCTCTAATCGTACGGTGAAGAGCTGTTTGAAAATCTTGATCCGATTTGAAAGCAGCTGTTATCAAGTGTTCTGAGGGTTTCATTTTTTATCACCAAAGGTTGTTATGCTACGATTGTTCTTTTAAATTCCAAATCTATAAATTTGTTGTCCTTTTAGGAAAACGCCTTTACAAAAATATCCTTTAAAGGATAAAATCTTGTTGATTTTGGATAGTTTTTTATTCTCTTTTTGGGTATTTGTTTAGAACATCATTGTTCACAAAAAATTATGTTGAATCATTTTTTTGATTCATTTATGATTCATTTGCGATTTATTTATGATTTATTTATGATCCATATTCTGAATGCTTCGGCATTTAAATCGGAGGTTTATTGATATGAAAAAAATGTTATTTGTCGGTTTAGCTGTTATTTTAATTGCAGCCATTGCCTTTTCGGGATGTCTGGGAAAATCGACGGATATTGTGATTGGTTACCAGCCGAGTACGCACCAAATGGCTTTCACAACAGCAAAGGCATTAGGCTGGTGGGAATCTAATTTAACACTTCTTCCGGATGTGACCGGCGTTTCTGACAGGTCTTTTCCAAATGGTCCGCCTGAAGCAACAGCCTTGTCTTCAGACGCCATTCAAGTGGCTTACATCGGGGCAGCTCCCTTAATTCCGGCGGTTGCTCAAGAAAATGCAGATTTAAAAATTATTGCAGCTGTCCAAATTAACGGTTCCAGTTTGGTTATTCCGGTAGATGCCGTTTATAACGGTCCGGCTGATTTGGTCGGCAAAACAGTTGCAACCTTCCCGCCTGGGTCTATTCAAGACACGCTTTTAAAGCAATGGCTTGCTGATAATGGCATTGATTATGAAAAAGATCTCAATCTCACCAGTATGGACGCGCCGGCAGCTCAAACCGCTTTACTGGCCGGTCAAATTGACGCCGTTTTCCTTCCGCATCCCTCTCCTTCCATTATTGTTCAAAGCGGATATGGAAAAATTGTCATGGATTCCGGAGAAATGGATCCGGATCACGCCTGCTGTGTTTTGGCTGTCAGCCAAGCTTTCATTGATGCTCATCCGGATGTTGTCAGAGAGATCGTAAAAATCCACGTTGAAGCAACAAAATACACTCAGGAACACCCTGAAGAAGCGGCTAAATACTATTCAGAAGCAACAGACATTTCTGAAGATCTTGTTCTTGTATCCATAGGAGAATGGGATGGTCATTGGATTTCTGACCCGCATCTGATTGAAGATTTCGTTGTTTCATATGCCAAATCTCAATATGACCAAGGATTGGTTCCAAAATTATTGACAAAAGAAGACCTTTTTGACACATCGTTCTATGACGATTATGTCAATGGAAATTAATGCAAAATTGAAAATGAGATTTTATAATTTCATTTTCCTTTTCTTTTTTTAATTTGTTTTGATTCGTTTGATTACGTTTTTGATTTTTGTTTCGATTCATTTGATCATTGTTTGGTTTTGTTTGATTTTGTTTGATTTTTGTTTTAAACCCGAAACATCATTTCTCCCGATGTTGTTAAAAGACGGGGTACGTTTTCCCTTAAAAGTGTTTGATGATTTGGAGAAAATGGTACCCCCGATTTTATTGATGTGATGTAAGAATGATGTTTCAATTTTCTTTTTTCAATTATAAAACCCAAATCAACCACCCGTTCGATCAGTCGCCCTAAGGCGGCTGAATCGAACGGCTTCACCCCAATAAAAATAAATGAAAAAAAATTCAAATCCGTTTTTTTTGTTTTGCGTTAGAGATGGCAGCAATCACAGAAATCGAAACAAAATTCAATAACAGAAATCATAAAAAAATATTTTTTTTTTTTGAAAACGCTCAAATTTTGCTTTCATCCGCTACGCTACTGAAAACAAAATTTGAGGGGGTTTGGATGTTTTTGGTAGAAAGGGTTATTGAAATTTGGTTTTGTTTTTGGTAGAAAGAGTTATTGAAATTTGATTTTGTTTTTGGAAAAAAGGTTTTTAGGATTTTGTTTTTGCTTTGTTTATCCGAAACATTGTTTCTCTCGAATCTGTTAAAAGATGGGGTACGTTTTTCCTAAAAAGTGTTTGTTGATTTTGGGAAAACGGTACCCCCGTTTTTATTGATGCGATTTAAATTGATGTTTCGATTTTTTTCTAATCAGTTCTTCTTTTCCGAAATACCGATAACCACTTTGATGCCTTCGATATCCCACTCTTTAACCAATTCGCCTGAAATGGTTTCTGCTCCTTTGTTTAAATTGAGTTGATCTGCGCGTACTTCTGATGCAATTGTTTTTGTCGTGTCTTTGAGTAACTCAGACACGCGGTTGTCTTCGATTTGGATGTCGGCATGAATGTGGGCATCTACGGCAAGATCGGCTTCTTTTCTCATGTCCTGAATACGGCGGATCACTTCACGGGTGTATCCTTCGGTTTCTAATTCTTTTGTGAGGCGGGCGTCAACGTAGACGGTACCGCTGTTTGAATCGCTTCCTGCAATTCCTTGGGGGATGGATTCTTCAAAGGTGACCATATTGGGGGTAACGATGACGGTTGTGCCGTCTTCGAGGGAGAGTTCCATCTCTTCAACGCAGTCAAAAGCGTCTTTGAGAGATTTGGCGCTGGCTTCGGTGAGGGCTTCTGCAACCTTTTTGGCGTTTTGCTTGAAAGCAGGACCAAGAACGCTTTGGTTGGGCGTCATTTGAACATCAAGTTCATTCCAAGACTCACCGACAGCCAAAACTTGAACATCTTTGGAATTGGTTTGTTCAAGCAAGACATCACGAAGGCGTTTTAAAGCCACAGAAACGGCTTCATTTTCAGGGAGAACAATGATTCTTGAAATTGGCCATCTTAACTTGCGTCCGGCTTTTTGGCGGGCGTTTGAAGAGGCTTCTACAACATTTCTGACGATGTCCATATGCTCTTCCAATTCTTTGTCGAGGAATTCTTCCTTAACTGTTGGCCAGTCTGTCATATGAACAGATAATTTGGCGTTTGGATTGACCTGAACTTCCAGGTTTTGGTACATTTCTTCTGCCAAAAACGGCATGAATGGCGCCATTAAACTTGTCAGTGTCACATAAACTTCATAAAGCACGCCGTAAACTGCCAATTTGTCGGGGTCGTCTGCTTCTGTCCATGTTCTTGGGCGAATGAGCTGGATGTACCAGCGGGACAAGTCTTCCAAAATGAAATCAAACATACCGCGAACGGCTTTATGAATCATTTTATCATCCATGGCAGATGTCATTTCAGCGACAGTGGTTTGGAGTTTGGATAAAATCCATTTGTCTTCGGCACGCATGTGTTTTGTGAGCGACTGCACCGGGTGGAGGGTCGGGTCAAAGTTGTCTAAAATCATGTATGGGAGCGGGAATTTATAGACGTTCCATAAAATATTGATGTTGCGGCTGACGTTTCCGACATCTTCCCAGATGAATTTTAAATCATCCCATGGGGCGCCGGAAGAGAGTGTATAGACGCGCAAAACATCGGCGCCGAATTTTTGAGTCACCTCCTCAGGTGTCACAACATTTCCAAGGCTCTTTGACATCTTTTTGTTTTCTTTGTCGAGTGTAAAGCCATGCATTAAAACGCTTTTGTAAGGCGTTTTTCCGACGGATGCCACGGATGCGCCGAGTTGGGAATAGAACCAGCCGCGGGTTTGGTCGTGTCCTTCGGCGATAAAGTCGGCGGGCCATAACTCATTGAATCGGTCGGTTTTTTGCGGAAAGCCAAGGGTTGCAAAGGAGGCAACGGCAGAATCAAACCAAACGTCAAAGACGTCTTTTGTTCGAGTCATCTTGCCGCCGCAGGCGCAATCCAGCTTTACGTCATCCACATACGGGCGGTGGAGTTCGATGTCTCCGGTCAGTTTGGCTTTGGTGATTAATTCTTGTTTTGTACCGACTACGGTGCGGCTGTGACAGTCAGCGCATGTCCAAATCGGGATGGGAATTCCCCAGTATCTTTGGCGGGAAATGCACCAGTCGCGGGCGTCAGAGACCCAGTCTTTGAATCGGGAAGATCCTGCCCATTCGGGGTACCATTTAATCTCATCGTCGATGGCGTCGATCATGTCGTTTTTGATTTTGACGACATCCAAAAACCACTGTTCGGTGGCTAAAAAGATAATCGGAGTTTTACAGCGCCAGCAATGGCCGTATCTGTGATCGACTTTACCTTGCGAAAGAAGGGCGCCGGTGGCTTTCAAATCATCAATGATAACGGCATTTGCGTCACGAATATTCATGCCGGCATACTTTCCGGCATCTTTGGTGAAGGCGCCGTTTGAGCCGACAGGGCAAAAAATCGGCAGTTTGAATTTAACGCCGACATAAAAGTCATCTAAACCATGTCCGGGGGCAATATGAACACAGCCGGTGTTGTCAAGGGTGACATAATCTGCCGGATAGACAGCATGCGCCATTTCGGATTGCTTTGGGACTTCTTCAGCTAAGGGACTTGTGTATTCGAGTCCGACAAGATCGGCGCCGGATTTTGTTTCTACAATCACATGCGATGAATATTTCCCGCGTTTCATGACGATCGGCACGGTTTCTTTGGCAATGATCAGTTTTTCCTGTTTTCCTTCCGGATTGACAGCTTCAACGACAGCATATTCATAATCGGGATGAACGGCAACGGCAACGTTGGATGGCAGTGTCCAAGGTGTAGTGGTCCAAATCACAATGAATGTGTCTTTTTCACTTTTATTTTCATTTTTAATCGGGAATTTGACATAAATGGACGGGTCTTCACGATCCATGTATTCGACTTCCGAGTCGGCGATGGCTGTTTCACAGCGCGGGCACCAATTGACGACACGCTTTCCCTCTTCCAATAACTCTTTCTCATAAGCTTTTTGAATGACCCACCATGCAGCCTCGATGTATTCATCTTTTAATGTCATGTAAGGATTGTCCCAATCCATCCAAACACCAAGCGTCTGAAATTGTTTGGTCATGTCCCCTTTCTTTTCGATTGCAAAAGACTTGCATTCCTGAATAAAATTATCGACGCCAAATGTTTCAATATCTTTTTTGCTTTTAAAACCGAGTTTTTCTTCCACTTTAACTTCAATCGGCAGACCGTGCATGTCCCATCCGGGCGTGTCAGAGACACAGTCGTTATTCATCGAGCGGTATCGCAAGACCGAGTCTTTTAAAACCTTATTCCAAGCCGTTCCCAAATGAATGTGTCCGGTCGTGTACGGCGGACCGTCTACGAAGAAAAACTTTTTCCCAAGTTTGCGGCTTTCGCGCGTTTTTCGATAAGCATCCGTTTCCTGCCAAAATTGGCTGATTTTCTTTTCAACCTCTTTGGTGTCGTATTTCTCCGGAATTTCTTGCAGCATTTTCTATCCTCATTTTGATATCCGATTCTTTTTAAAAAGCAGATACATGTGTTTGATTTAAAATTTATGATTTCAAATTTACATCGAACAAACAGTTCCTTCTCTTAAATATATTTCGTGTTATCCAAATTTAAAAAAAGCGTTTTAATTTTTGTCCCTTCAAAAAATAGAAGGATCAAGCCATCTTTAAGTTTACCATTCATACAAAAAATAATCGGAAAACACAAAAATAATCGGAAAACACAAAAATAAAAAAGAAACAAACAAATGAAATAGAAAAAAAATAAGCAAATGAATAGAAAAAAAACAAGCAAATAAAATAGAAAAAAACAAGCAAATGAATAGAAAAAAACAAGCAAATGAAATAGAAAAAAAATAAACAAATGAAATAGAAAAGAAGAGCAAATGAAATAAAAAAGAAGCAGTAAATGAAATAAAAAAGAAGCAGTAAATGAAATAAAAAAGAGACAAGTAAGTGAAATAAAAAAAATGAAAGAATTGGCAAATTATGCCAATCTTGGTTTTTATTTTTCTGCGTGTTTAATTTTAGTTGAGTTGTTTTGCTTCCATTAAACGAAGGGATTTTGAGAAAACAAATTCGAAAAGGATGATGCCGATGTAAATAAACGGTAAAACGGCATTTAATAATGTCTCAAAATTAATGGCTCCAAAGCCACCCGGCACATGCTGACCGGCAACAATCCAGTAACCGAATGCGAGAACGATGATGAATATCAGTTCATAAGCGACAAGGTATTTTAAAGCATCCTGATTGGGTTTTAAGAAATAGACTATGGCAGCCAAAGCGCCAATATTTCCGAGAATTGCCAAAATAATATATCTGGTGATCCAAGGCATTGCTTCACTGTATGTATAAAAGACTGCTCCTTTGTATAAGAAAACGTATACAAAAATAATCATGACGGTTAAAAAAAGCCATGTTGAATAAATGGATGTAATTTTTCGCTGGATTGTCGATACCATTTTTCCCCCACTCCTGTGTTATAAATTTATATTAATTATGGTAAAATGTACTAATACTAATAATATTTTTTGTTTTATGGTAAGTCGTATTAATAATAATTTCTGTTTTATGATACGAAATATTAATAATAATTGTTACAAAATGATTATTTAAATACTTAAAGATTATCCAAAACCTAACTATTACTATTACAAATAAAAATATTTTATGAATGACTCAAAGTTATTTGATATTAATCTGATATTAAACATCTTGTAGATTAAACATCTTGTAGATATACTCTCTAATAAATTAATACCTTCTAAATAACCCACAGTTATCTAAATACCTACGATTTAATACAAATAATAAATGTAAAATTAAAACCATTCATATTTGTTTGTAAATAATACACCTTTTTTTGTATTTATAAATTGTGATTTTTATTTTATATGATTATTAGTTTCACCATACGATAATTAAGCTTTTATCCTTCCTCATCGGAATGCATACAAAAATCATCATAAAAATAAATTCAATTCCTATTGAATTTGATTAAAAAATATCAGGAAACTCTTATGAAAGAACTTATTATTAAAGGCGCCCGAGAACACAATTTAAAAAACATTTCTGTGACGATTCCGAAAAACCAATTAACGGTGATCACAGGTGTTTCAGGGTCCGGCAAGTCAACACTTGCATTTGACACGATTTACGCAGAAGGTCAGCGCCGTTATGTTGAATCTCTTTCTTCTTATGCCCGTCAATTTTTAGGGTTAATGGATAAGCCGGATGTGGACAGTATTGAAGGCTTGTCTCCGGCAATTTCGATTGAACAAAAAACAACATCCAAAAATCCAAGAAGTACTGTCGGAACGGTCACCGAAATATATGATTATTTCCGTTTGCTTTTTGCCCGTATCGGCACGCCCTATTGTCCGCAGCACAATGTCAAAATCGAATCCCAATCCCCCGAAAAAATTGCCGATTTGGTTTTTGTGGAATTTGAAGGAACAGTGACAATTTTAGCGCCGATCGTTCGCAAAAAAAAGGGAACATATCAGCAATTAATTAAAGATTTGGGTGCCGAGGGTTTTACACGTGTCCGTGTGAACGGTGACATTTACCGAACGGATGATGACATTGATTTGGAACGCTACAAAATGCATAATATCGACATTGTGATTGACAGAATCGATGTCGATGATGAAAATGAGCGTTCCCGTTTGGTGGAAGCCTGTGAGCGCGCCACCGAAAGAGCCGGCGGCTTGGTTTACGTTACAGGAAAACCAAATTCGTTCAGAAAAGAAATCGGAACAAGAGGTCTTTCCCAAAAAGTGATTAAAAAAGGCAGCGGCAAAGAAGACATGTTTGGAATGAATGTCGGCGGCAGTAGCAGCAGCGGCAGTAGTAACAGCAGTAGTAGCGGCAACAGCGGCAACAGCGGCAGCAGTGGCAGTAGCGGTGGTCGTGGCAGCAGCGATGATCACGGTTCTGAAAAAATTATCGAAGTGACTTATTCTGCTAAAATGGCTTGCCCTGAGTGCGGCTTGTCTTTTGAAGAATTGCAGCCGCGTATGTTTTCATTTAACAGTCCGTTTGGCGCTTGTCCGGAATGCAACGGTCTTGGCATTAATATGGAATTTGATGAGGATTTAATCATCCCCGACAAAACGTTATGCCTTGCTGAAGGCGCCGTTGCTGTTTATCGAAATTATTTAGACGGTTTTCGCCAGCAATATTTATCATCGGTTGCGAAACACTATCATTTTTCACCGATGACACCGATTAAAGATTTGACGGAAAAGCAGTACAACATTTTAATGTACGGCTCGGATGAAAAGATTAAGTTTAATATGCAAATGAGCGGCGGTGATACCAATTATACTTCCACCGGCTACTGGGAAGGCATTATGCCGCAGTGCATCCGGCTGTATTCTCAAACCGAATCCGAATACCGCCGCCAAGAACTTGAAAAATTCATGAAAGTGTCCAAATGCCAAAAATGTGATGGGCAGCGGTTAAGTGAAAAAGTCCTTTCCGTGAAAATTAACAATTTCAATATCATTGACATCACAAAATTGTCAGTGACGGAAGCCATCGATTTTTTTGACAAGTTGTCTTTAACAGATAAACAAAAAGAAATTGCTTCTCTCATTTTAAAAGAAATCCGATCACGTTTGCTGTTTTTGGAACAAGTGGGCATCGGCTATTTAACACTATTTCGAAATGCGGGGACACTCTCCGGCGGTGAAGCGCAGCGTATTCGATTGGCAACACAAATCGGTTCCAACTTAACCGGCGTTTTATACGTTTTAGATGAGCCATCCATCGGTTTGCATCAGCGCGACAATCAAAAGCTGATCGGCACATTAAAACACTTGCGAGATTTAGGAAACACGCTTGTTGTTGTCGAACATGATGAAGACACAATTTTGTGTTCGGATTATGTCGTTGACATGGGTCCGGGTGCAGGCGTCACCGGCGGTTATGTGGTGACAGCCGGAACGCCAAAAGACATTATTCAAAACAAAGAATCATTGACAGGTCGTTATTTGTCCGGCAAAGAATACATTTCAATCCCTGCACAAAGACGCACATCCGATCAGTTTATTCATTTAAAAGGATGTACGGAAAACAATTTGAAAAATGTATCACTTGATATCCCGATTGGCATTTTAACCGCCGTGACAGGTGTTTCAGGTTCAGGAAAGTCAACATTGATTTATAACACTCTTTATCCGGCGCTCATGCAAGCCGTTCATAATTCACAAATAGAAAGCGGCGCCTATACCTCTATCCAATTTGACACGCCGATTGACAAAGTGATTGTGATTGATCAAGATCCCATCGGAAAAACACCCCGCTCCAATCCGGCAACATACACCAAAGTTTTTGACCGCATTCGTGAAATTTTTGCGGGAACCAAAGAATCCAAAATACGCGGCTATTCCCCAGGACGTTTTTCATTTAACGTCAAAGGCGGCAGATGTGAAGCATGCCAAGGCGACGGTCTCATCAAGATTGAAATGAACTTTTTGCCGGACGTTTATGTGGAATGTGAGGAATGCAAAGGAACGCGCTACAACAAAGAAACATTGGATGTTAAATATAATGGCAAGTCGATTGCTGAAGTCTTGGATATGACGGTTGCTGAGGCCCAGGAACACTTCAAAAAAATCCCGTTTATCCACGACAAATTGGAAACTTTGTCATTGGTTGGTTTGGATTATATTAAACTTGGGCAGAGTTCAACCACCCTCTCAGGCGGCGAGGCGCAGCGCATCAAACTGACGCGCGAATTATCCAAGAAAGCCACCGGCAAAACTGTTTACCTTTTGGATGAGCCGACTACCGGCCTTCATTTCCATGACGTCAAAAAATTAATTTCCGTTTTAAACGACTTGGTCGATATGGGCAATACCGTGATCGTCATTGAGCACAATTTGGATGTCATCAAATGTTCAGATTACATTATTGATTTGGGACCGGAAGGCGGCGACAAAGGCGGACAAATCATTGCCTCCGGAGCCCCCGAAAAGCTGATCCAAAGCAAAAAAAGTTATACGGCTCAGTATTTAAAACCGGTTTTAGAAAAAGCCAAAGTTGAAAAAGACGAAAAGAAAACAACCATCCCAAAAGAAAACAAAAAAAGAGCCAACCAAAAACAATGAAGACGAATTCATCGTTAATTCATTGTTTTTGACAATTTTCTTTTAAAATTTTTGTTTACATAGATGCTGTTTTTAAAGTGAGAAAACATTACAATTCATTGATTTCAAGTTCCTGTTCCTTGCGGTTGTTATACTTTTCAAAAGCCTGTATAATTAATGGATGCGGCGCTGCATATATGGTGGGATAATCCATTTCTTCATATTCATGCCGGACAGGAAATGCGATTTTTTCATCTTCTCCTATAAATTGGGCATCAACGTTTAACTTATTCCCTCTGGCGTCTATTCGTAGCCATTTCTTTTTATTTGAAAGATAGACGGCATTTAAACCATGCACAATGTAGCCTGTATCCGGCGTATCTTCCCTTGTCAGACGCTGATAGCAGAGACCCGCCGGAATTTTGGCACATCTCAAAAGTGCCGCCAAAAGAAGGGATTTTGCAAAGCAAATGCCTTCTTTGTATTCCAATACTTCGGATGCACGTTTTGTGACGCGCTCGCTGTCGATATCGGCAGAATGATCTATCTCGTCTCGAACAAATTCAAAAGCAACTTTTATTTTTTCTTCTTCATCCGACAATTCTGCAAACAACTCATTGGCTTTCTTTTGGATCAGCGGATTGTCAAAATCAATATATTGATCCGCTGCCAAATAGTCATTGATGTCGCTGCGGTCTAAAATGTATTTCATGGATGGGTTTCCCATTCCTTTTCTCTTTTTATGTTTCTTGATTATTCATCCAAGTAAATTTTGCCGTTTGGAAGCGTGACAAGTTTTCCATCTTCGACAGCATTTTGAATGACATGGTCAATGACCTCTTTGACCGGCGCGCGTAAAATCTTAAATCCGAATATTTGAGAAATACGTTTGATGAGCTGATCTTGCGGGGTTGAATACTGCGTCTTTAAAACATAGACAGCGGCTTGAAGAATTTCTTCATCGCAAATCCATTGGATATTTAGCAAATCCTCATTTCTTGTTCGGACAATCGGTTTTTTAATTTTGGTCGGCCATAAGTAATTGCCGCGCACACGGATGTAATTGGATTTTTCAGCAGATGAAATTTCCCGAATAATCATATCACGCATGGATTTTGTCAAGCGTTTCACATCACAGTGATCTTTGATTTTCAAAATCAGTTGCTCTTTATGGATCGGACCTTCCTGACTGACAATTTCAACAATTTCATGCTCCATTTTATGGCGCGAGATTTCAAGCAAGTTTTCTGTTGACGGCAGGTCGATTTTATCATACGGCTTATAATTCGGGACACCGTTTTGAATCAATTCCGCCACATCAAACAATTGCTCAATTGTGATGTCTTCCGGCATTTTTTTGATATCTGAGAAGATGTCTTCTTCATCATCATCCATATACATATCATTTTCAACATCAGTATGTCTGCCATGCTTGCTGTCTGCCGCAAAATTCTTTGAATTCGTCTTTTCGTCATCGGAATCCTTTGAATGCCCCTCTCCCTTTTTATCAATTATTGGCGCCGAAGTCTCTTTATTCACTTTCGAGGTTCTCGGCTTTCGAGGCTCTTTTTTGACAGATTTTTTATCATCTTTTTCATCCTCAGCGTCTTTTTCGTCTTCAGCATCTCTTTCATCTTCAATGTCTTTTTCGTCTTCAATGTCTTTTTCGTCTTCAATGTCTTTTTCGTCTTCAATGTCTTTTTCGTCTTCAGCATCTCTTTCGTCTTCAATGTCTTTTTCGTCTTCAATATCCTTTTCTTTTTCAACATCTTTTTCTTTTTCCAAAACAGCTTTTGCCGGTGCTTTTTTGGATTTTTTCGGCTTTTCTTCTTGAATCGGCGGCTTTTCTTCCGGAGTCAGCAGTTTTTCAGATTTCTTCTTTTCCAGTTCCGTTTCCCGTTCCTTAATGAACTTTAACATTTTTTCAATGTCTTTTTCGTTCCTTTCGGCGTCTGAAATCTCTTTCTCATCTTCTTGTTTTTCGGCAGGAATTTTCATTTCAGCGGCTTTTTTCTTTGCATCGGATACGGCATCTAATAACGCCTTTTTACATTTTTGCGGATTTAAATACCAATCCGTTGCCCAAACACGGTACAAGTTCCAGCCAAGTCCGGCCAGAACATTATGTTTTAAACGGTCACGGTCGCGGGCAACGCGGGAGCTGAAATATTGCGGTCCATCGCATTCAATACCGATGATGTAATGTCCGGGTACTTTTTCATTAACAACTGCGATATCCATTTTGTAGCCGGCACATCCGATTTTTTGGTGAACGGTATAGCCGTTTTCTTTTAAGAATTTGGCAACCGATTCATCAAATGCCACTTCGTCCGGATCATACTCTTTCATTTTGGAGACAAATTCCTTTGACTCGGCATATTCCAAAAATGCTTTTAAGATATGAAGGCCGGCAGGATCATCATCCGCCAAGGTCAAATCGGCAGCTCTAAAGTTTGAAAAAATAACACATTTTTCACGAGCGCGGGTAAATAGCACATTCAAACGGCGTTCTCCGCCTTCACGATTGAGAGGACCAAAATTTTTGGATAAACGGTCGTTTTGATCAAATCCGAAACCGACACTGATGAAAATAACATCTCTTTCATCGCCTTGGATGGTTTCAATATTTTTGACAACAAAGTTTTCGCCCTTTTCATTTGTGAAATACTTCTCAAAACCCGAATTACTTTTAACCAGAATTTCAATTTCTTTTTGAATGGATTCTTGCTGTTTGACGTTAAATGTTCCGACCATAAGTGTTTTGTCAGGGAAATTAATGAAGTGCTTCATCACTTCTTGAGCCACAATGCGTGATTCTTCTTTGTTGACACCGGTCTTTCCGCGGTCATAATCGGTCCCTTTCAAATGCCTGAATTGAAGGCCCATATTTTTGTCTTCATGATACGGAGACGGATAAACATACAAATGGTTGCCGTAAAATTCGTTGTTTGAAACAGCAATCAAGGATTCGTGGCGGCTTCTATAGTGCCAGCGAAGTGTCTTGTAGGGGAAACTGCGTTTGCAAATGTTTAAAACGCTTTCAACATCGGTATAATATGAAGCCTCTTCATTGTATTCCTCATCATCAGCTAACAGCGTTTCAAAGAAAGTTGTCGGTGGCAATTGTTTTGAGTCGCCCATCACAACAACCTGATGTCCTCTTAAAAGAGCGCCAAGCGCATCTTCCGGTCGGACTTGACTGGCTTCATCAAATATGACAACATCAAAAGATGTCTTTTTGGGTTCCAAATATTGAGCAATCGAAAGTGAACTCATCATAAAGCACGGCTTAATTTTTTGAATCAATCCGCCGGCATTGGACATGAGACGCCGAATCGGCATATGCGCTTTCTTTTTGTTGAATTCGTTTAACAAAATACCGGCTTCGGATTCTCTTGAGGCGCCCACATAAATCTGAGGCATACGCTTATAAATTTCAATATTGACACGTTCTCTGTTTTTAAGAATAACTTTGTCGTCCAAGTCTGAAAACTTTTGGATCTTATTTTCATGGACTTCTTTAATAAATGTCGAAAGGACACGTTTCTTGTTAAACTCGGTACGCAAAACATCATCGGCATAGTTTCCTTTAAACGTTTGGATTAAGTCTTCCGGCAAAATTTCATTTTCATTAATATAAGGAATCATTGGCGCTGCGACAGTTTCTAAACACTGGTCTCGATAAATTAAAAGTTGGCTCCATAAAACAAGGTTTGGAAGTTCTTTTGTCCAAATTTGGAAACGCTGTTTGAGCTCTTTTGCAGAAAGTGTGTTTCTGTAAACATTTTCATGGCTGATAAATTCATAATCTTTCTTTTCAACGGGAGCGATCGGCTCTTCAAGATCCTCCGGTTCAACAACCTCAACATCCGGCGGCGCCTCCACAGAACGGATAAGTTCATCATTCTTTTCAGCAACCAAATTTTCTGTCTTTTCGATGTTCTTTTCAGTCCCTATTTTCTTTTCAGCGTTCTTTTCAGCTTCCGTTTTTTCTGCCTTTACTGTTTTCTTTTCAGCAGCCGGCTTTTCGGTCTTAATTTCCCGAATACATTTTTCATTAAAGAAAATCTTCGGGTCGGTGCCGATACGAACGACTGCCTTTAAAATGGCATTTTCCAGTCCCTCTTTTTCGGATTTAATTTCAATGGCAGCCGCAGATAACTTGTTGCTGTCAATTCCTTTTTCAATACAGTCATATGTTTTGTCGGTCACTTTTCCGTCATCTAAAAGTATTCCAAAGGCAATGACTTGATTAAAGAAATCTTCTAAAACAGCGGCATCTTTTAATCCGGATTCCCAAGAGGAGCCAAAAAGAGAAACAATTTTTTGTTTTGAATTTTCAAATTCGCGCATTAAATCTTTCATTTCCCGAACTTTCAGCAAGTCTTTTTTGATTTGAGAGTTGCTCTTGTCGGTTCTTTTAATATACAATTCTAAAATACGCTCTTTGGCGGTTTTAAAACTCTGGTTCATGAATTTAAAGAAGTTGCCGGCCATTTTCAAATAAGCGTCAACGTCTTCATCAAAAATTTGCGGTGTAAAGGTTTCTTCGACTTGCTCTCTGAGTTCGACAAATCTTTTGACTTTGGCGATAAACTCTTTTTGAAGATTTCTTTCTTTAATGCTTTGATTTTTCAAAACGAAGCGATCAATTTTTGGAATGCCTGCTAAAACCAAAGCATCTTTAACGAAAGTATCCAGCTCATTCATAGACGCAGGTTCTTTTAGTTCGGTTTCGGCAAGAATGATATCGACACTATCACTGATTTTTTGAGCATGGGAAAAGACATCGCTTAATAAGTTCTCAATATCTTGCAGGTCCGGCGGCAAAATAATTCCGAGATTGGTGTCCTTCCATGGATTTTCTTTAACACCGCCGACTCCCGGAAGTGCATCCGCCATTTTTTCAAGAATTGAAACGGCTTCTGTCCATTGTTTTCGGCTCCATTTCTCCGAATTCTTAAAGTCAACATGCGTCATTTTTCTTTTGTGCATCATGAAATAATGATTCACATCTTCTCGAATACCATAGATATCGTAAACAGAATGTCCGATCGGGCCGATTTTTTGGCTCAGAATTTTAGCATATTCATTTAATTCATATTTGAGATTTTCAAGTTCTGCCAAATCTTGAGCATAATTTTTCTCAAGCGGCGGCTGACGTTTTAATGTCCTTTCAAGTTCATCTAAAACAGCTTTTTTCTGGGCTTTATGGCTGTGAATTTCTAAACAAAGGTCACCAAGACCGATATGATCCAATCTTTTTTTCACAACTTGAAGCGCAGCCATTTTTTCACTGACAAACAAGACACTTTTTCCCATCATCAAAAGTTCGGCGATGAGATTGGTAATGGTTTGGGATTTACCGGTTCCCGGGGGACCTTCAACAACAAGGCTTTGACCGGCTTTGACGTCTTCAATAACAGCAATTTGAGATGAATCGGCATTGACAATGTGGTAAATTTCTTCGGTGTTTAATTTGAGATCCACATCGTTTTCCAAAAAGCCGCCGTCATAGTTTTCTTGATGCGGATTAAAGACTTGGTTAATCAGAGGATGCGTTTCAGGACCGGCGCCTTCCGGCCAGATTTTCGGGTCCAAATCCTTATACATGACGAATTTTTTAAAGTTATAAAAGTCAACATTTGCTTCGCGAACGATTTTCCAATCTTTTTTATCGGAAATCAATTCTTCAACAGCCGTGAAATAGAATTCCACAGCATTCTTATCCTCTGCACCGACAAATTCGGGAAGTTCCAAATTAAATTCCAACAATTTGGCTTTGAGTGTAATGGAAGCAAAAATATCGTCGCCCGTCCACTGAACTGTAAATTTTCTTTTCGGACCGACACGCTTGAATTCAACCGGAATTAAAAGAAGCGGTGCTTTAAAATATTTCTTGGAGCCGTCCGTCCATTTCAAAAAACCGACAGCCAAATAAAGAATCGGATATCCCTGTTCTTCAAAAATTGAAATGGCATGGTTGTTGGCATAAAAAAGACGTCCTTCCAATTCATTTGCAGAATACGGTGTTTCAAGAGCCACAACAGCGCAGTCTTTTCCTTCTTTCTTCTTCAAAAGACTTTTTAAAAAACCGGCATCATCTTCATCATCATTGGCATCTGTAGCGTTTTTTGTTTTTGTGCTGACAGCATTCGGATCAGCTTTAAACTGCATTGCTTTTTCTTGAATCACCAAAATATTGTAAATTTCAGAGATATTTTCATTTTTAATTTCTACTGTTCTTTTTTTGGCGGGTGAATAATTTAAAAGATTGTTATTCAATGACAGGTCCAATAATTTCTGTCTCAATAATTCAAGTTCCTGTTTAACGTCAACCATGAATAGTACCTTCGAAGAATGTGTGTCTAATAATTGCGTTTTTCAGTGGCATACGCATTTTTAAGCATTTTTGAAAGTTTTGTCCGCCTTAGTGAAGAAGCGATCATACCTTTTTATTTTTAGAATAAAGAAATAGAGAAATGATTCTATATAAGGTTTATTTAAATAAATTTTTCTCGTTTTTTGTTTTTACGGTTCGTTTCAGACTAAAAATTCATAGAATCAAACATGAATTATGGAGACTGATTATGAAAAAAAGATGAAAAGGGATTGAAATGATTAAAAAGGAATTGAAGTGCCGTTTTTCAAAAAAGGGGAGTGAAGGAAGTTATTGTTTTATTCTTCATCATCGACGTCATCGAAGTTTTTGTAGCTGTCGGTTCCAACCATGGCAGCTGCGATGGAATCAATACTGTCCAACCATTCGGCAGCGAGGCTTTCTTCCGGAAGAATCGTCATGTATTTTTCATCAAAGGGCTCGCCTGAAATCACCAAAGCACCAGCGGTTGCAATTAGCGCAAAGGCGGCTTCCAATTCTTCATCTTCTTCGGCAGCACCGGCTTCTTCAATCAAGTCTTTAATTTTGATGTTTTTGTCATAATCGTCATAGAAATAGTTTTCAAAGGCGGCCAATGCACAAGCTAAAGAGTCCTGGATGGAAAAAATCATCATGTCGATATCTTCCGAGATCGGTGCAACATCTTCCATAACAATGTCTTGAATTGTTCCCAACACTTCAAGCGCTTCTTGTTCATCCATTACTTTTTTATCAAAACGTGCTGCAATTTTTAAACAAGCTAAGATCACATCATCCATCATGTTTACAAAAATGGCCGTGCACTTTTCAGCAGATTTTTCATCTTCAAGAGAAAAACCGGAAGTTTTAATTTGCGATATCCAATTATCCCATCTTGATTTTGAATAAAACTCATAATAGGGCAATGCTTTTTTTTCCGTCATTCACTCACCTTATACAAAATTTTTGTTAATCTAAAACTAAATTTACTCTTTTATAGGTTTTTCCGTCCCTTTCAATTCCTTCAAAGACTTCTTTGACGATACATTTATCGCCTTTCGTTAATCCTTTTGGTGCAAAGAGTTCTTGGTCTTGTGTTTCTTCTTTTTGTTTGATCGGCTCATAAACGATTTTAACACCGGAAACGGCTTTCTTTGCATCAATATAGGCTTCAATCGGGGCATTTTCAACAACAACGGCCAAGACGCCGCCGTCATGAAGCGCACATGTCAGTAAATTGCTGCTTCGGATGGAAACAATTCGATATTTTCTGCCGGAATCTAAATTCAGGCAAGTTCCTCGAATATTACATTTTTTACACTCTTCTGTTTCATCCAAAAAGAAGAATGTTTCGCCGGGCTTTGCCAAGCGGGTGCCAATAACTGTTATTTTTGTAGCGACTGTTGTCATATTTTATTCAATCCTATCTTCATTTCATCCTATCTCTTATTATTTAAATTTCTTCTCTTATTTATTGTACCACTTTTGTTACAACAGCCATTTTTTCTGCAGCAGATGGTGTCAGACCGCTGCCGAGAATTGTATATCTTTCCGGGCGAATGGTGTGGGCGCGCAAAAGGGCTTCAATGATTTCATCATTGGAAATGCCCATTTCTTGAGCAGACGTCGGCGCACCAATTCGAATCAATGCGTTTCTGATTTTTTCCCAGTCGCCGCCATGTAAATACATCATCATAATCGAGCCGACAGCGCATTGCTCGCCATGTAACGCCGGCTTTTTGGCAATTCTGTCTAAAGCATGGCTAAACATATGTTCGGCGCCGGAGGCGGGTCGCGAGGATCCGGCAACGCTCATGGCAGCGCCGCTTAACACGAGTGCTTTGATAACGATTCTTGCAGAGCTTTCCAGTCCCGGTCGAATCAAATCGGCGGACGTCATAATCATATCCGCGCTCATGTGCGCCATTATGGAGGCAGATTGGCTAAACGGTTCATTTTGGTGGCGAGAAGCCAATTCCCAATCCAAAACCGATGTATAATTTGAAATCACATCACCACATCCGGCGGCTAATAATCGGAACGGGGCTTTTGCAATCATTTCCGTGTCCGCAACGACCGCAATCGGTGCTTGTGCTTCAAAAGATTCGGATTTTCCATCAGAGTGAATAGAGGCGCGTGCCGAAACAATACCGTCATGAGATGCAGCTGTCGGAATACTGATGAACGGAACATCACAATTTTTTGAAGACAATTTTGCCAAGTCAATTGATCGCCCGCTTCCGACGCCCAGAAAACAATTCGGATTAAACGCTTTTCCAGCCTCCGCAATCTTTTCAATTTCCTTAGGAGACGCTTTTTCGGAAAGATACATCTCACAAACGCCGCCGGCATTTTCAATGGAATCCAATATTCTTTTTCCGGCAACACCGGCTGTATTTTTTCCGGTGACAATAAACACGCGTTCATTCATTTTCAGTTTTTTCAGTACAGCAGGAATTTGATTTAAAACATCTTTGCCGATCAGCACTTCTCTTGGAAATTCCATCCATTTCATGCTGCGAGTTTCATCTTCCCGCCACTCAGCATTTTTGTTTTCTTCATTGAATTTCATGCTCATTATTTCCTTTTTCATGATTATAATGTTTAATTTTATCAAATATGAATGTGTTTAATTTTATCAAATATGACTGTTCCTAAATATAAAATATATAGGTTCAGGCGCTTTAAATCAATTATTGAAACAAATTGAAAGATAAAAGATGAAAGATAAAAGATAAAAGATGAAAGATGAAAGATAAAAGATTGAAACATCAATAGAGTTTTTTATAGGAGTTTTGTTAATTCTCTTTATTCAAATTTTCGGATTTATTATTATGCCATTCCTTGATTCTGTGACTCAGTTCATTACAACTTATTACATTGACCCGATTATCAACGATTCAGGGTATAATGTTTACAATACACTCACTTGGGCGATTATTTTAGGAATTGCCGTTTATGTACTGATTTATTCTCTTCAAAAGATGAAAATCCAAGTGGATTTTAAATTTATGGGTGTGACACTGCCCTACATCATTGCGGGTGCATCTCTTCGCGTTGTTGCGGACGCCGGCGCGGTTTCAAAACCATTCAGCTACCTCTTGATTTCGCCCAATATTTATTTTTCCGTTTTTTTCATAACACTTGCTTGTCTTGTTTTGTCTTTGATTCTTCAAAAATACAAAGCAGTTCAATCCTTTCATCTGCCGTTTCTTTCTTTAGGCGTCCTTTTCATTTTGATTGTTTATGTGATATTATTTTTAAATTGTTCCATTGCACACTTTTGGGTTCCGTTTGCGGTGGCATTCGTTGGTATCGGTGGCGCCGTCTTGTTCGGCATGGCTGCAAAGGCAGCAGGCAGTCAATTTTTTTCGGATAAATTAAATTTGACCATTTTTTCGGACAAATTGAATTTAACCATTTTGGCGGCGCATTTAATGGACGCCACATCCACCGTAATTGGCATTGAAGTTTTCGGATATGTTGAAAAACACGTTTTGCCGGCATATTTAATTGACGTGACCGGAACCGCTTTAATCATGTATCCTTTAAAATTCATCGTTTTTTTTGCCGCAGTATGGATTTTGGATGTCGGTCTCAAAGTTGAAGAAAAAGACAAAGAAAACATGAATTTTATTAAAAATGCAATTAAATTCGTGATCATTATTCTTGGACTCGGACCGGCGATTCGAAACTCAATCCGTTTGTTTTTCGGGATTTAAGTGGTTTAAATGGATGAATTTATGCAAAATATGCAAAACACATCGGAAGTTTCAGATGTAGAGACAACTTATTCCGATTCGGAAAAAAAGCCCCTCCGGACTCAATCTTACTTTAAGAAGCTGAAATCCATTCTTTTAGAACACAAGCTGTATTTTATCGGAATGTGTTTTGTTTTTTTCATATCCCTCATTTTTGGGTATTTCCTTTCATATTCCGATCCTGAATATATAATACCGATACTTGAAAATTTTGAAAATTTAGCAGATTTTGAGAATGCAACATCATTTGAACTTTTCATAACGATTTTTTGGAATAATGCATCTATAGCTAGCCTTTTGGTTTTGCTTGGATTTTTCGCCGGAATTATTTCATTGATTCTCATTTTCATTAATGGGGCAGCCATCGGTGCCGCTTTTGAATATGTTCTGCGGGATGAGCATATCATTTTTTTCCTTATCGGAGTCGTCCCTCATGGAATCCTTGAAATCCCGTCTATTCTTCTTGCAGGAGCAGTCGGTTTTCGTCTCGGAATCCGTACACTTCTTCTTTTTTTCAGGAAAGTTTCATTTTCCGATCTTAAAAAAGACTTTTTAAATTCTCTGTGGATTCTTTTCCTTTTCATCATTCCGATGTTGCTTGTGGCAGCCTTTATTGAAGTTTACATCACAAAAAGCTTGCTAGAATTGTTTTTTGAAGTTGTTTTTTGATTTTTGAATCCCAAACAATTCCTTTTTATAATCCGGTTTATAATTTGACTTATAATCTCATTTCGTCTGATTTAGTCTGATTTAGTCTGATTTAATACATACGATATTTTAAACTTCATTATTTATTCAGTGATTCATTATGATTTCTCGAAACGAAATTAAGAAAACCGTTGATCAATATTACAACGCGCCTGAAAAAATCAAAATCGGAACGATTGCTTCTCATTCCGGTTTGGATGTCTGCGACGGCGCAGCCGAGGAAAATTTCAAAACCGTGGCTTATTGTAAAAAAGGCCGTGAGCAAACTTACTCTAAATATTTCAAAGCTCAGCGCGACAGTCAAGGTCGCCTCATCCGTGGTATCGTCGATGATGCCATCATTTTTGACAAATTCGATGACATTTTAAAACCCGAAAACCAACAAAAGATGCTTAATGACAGCGTTTTAATGGTCCCCAACCGTTCTTTAACATCTTACTGCAGCATTGATGCCATTGAATCGGATTTCAAAATCCCGATGATCGGCAGCCGCAACATGCTTCGAAGCGAAGAGCGCTCCGAATCGCAAAGCTATTACTGGATTTTAGAAAAAGCCGGACTTCCCTTCCCGGAAAAAATTAACAAACCGGAAGACATCGAAGAATTGGTCATTGTCAAGTTGCCGCATGCCGTTAAAACATTAGAGCGCGGATTCTTTACAGCCGCCAGCTACGAAGAATACGTTGAAAAATCCCAAGCTTTTCTCAAACAAGGCATTATCACAGAAGAAGCTTTAAAAAACGCACGTATCGAGCGTTATGTCATCGGTCCTGTTTTTAATTTTGATATGTTTTATTCCCCGATCGAAGAAGAAATGAGTCCGATTGAGCTTCTTGGCATTGACTGGCGTTTTGAAACAAGCCTTGACGGTCATACAAGGCTTCCGGCGCCGCAGCAAATGAAATTAAAAGGTGCTCAAATGACACCCGAGTACACTGTTTGCGGTCACAACTCTGCAACCCTTCGAGAGTCTTTGCTTGAAAACGTTTTTGAGATGGCTGAAAAATTCGTTGAAGCCAGCAAGAAACACTATGATCCGGGAATTATCGGTCCGTTTTGTCTCCAAACTTGTGTGGACAAAGACCTCAACTTCTATATTTATGATGTTGCGCCGCGTGTCGGCGGCGGCACCAATGTTCATATGTCGGTCGGACATCCCTATGGCAATACCACATGGAAAAAACCCATGAGCACGGGCCGCAGAATTGCGTTTGAAGTGAGGCGGGCTCTTGAGAAAGAGAGGTTGGAAGACATAGTAACGTAACATAACTTAAAGCAAAAAAACGGATTCGTATTCCAAAGCAAAAAAAAAAAAACAGATTCGTATTCTAAAGCAAAAAAAACGGATTCGCTATCCTAAAGCAAAAAAACGGGTTCTTATTTTTTCATTTATTTTTTATGAGTGTAAAGCCGTTCGATTCAGCCGCCTTGGGGCGACTGATCGAACGGTGGTTGATTCGGGTTTCTTGATTAAAGAAAAACGAATGAGTCCTTTATATCGAGTCAACCAAATCCGAAACATCATTTTAATCATATCAATAAAAACGGGGGTACCGTTTTCCCAAAATCGTCAAACAGCTTTAAAGAAAAACGTACCCCGTTTTTTAATCACTTTGAAGAGAATGATGTTTCGGGTAAAATAACACCAAATCAAATCCCTAAATCTCTTTTCCTCTAAAACATCCAAACCCCCTCAAATTTTGTTTTCAGTAGCGTAGCGGATGAAAGCAAAATTTGAGCGGTTAAAAAAAAAATATTGTTTCTATAATTGTTGTTACTGCCGTAATTGTTTTTATAATTGTTGTTACCGTCGCGATTGTTTCTATAATTGTTGTTCCCGCCGTGATTGTTTCCATAATTGTTGTTACCGCCATAATTGTTTCTATAATTGCTGCCCCCGCCTACAATTTAATGCAAAAAACGGATTCATATTTTTCATTTAATTTTTATGGGTGTGAATCCGTTCGATTCAGCCGCCTTGGGGCGACTGATCGAACGGGTGGTTGATTTGGGTTTCTTGATTAAAGAAAAACGAATGAGTCCTTTATATCGAGTCAACCAAACCCGAAACATCATTTTAATCATATCAATAAAAACGGGGGTACCGTTTTCCTAAAATCGTCAAACAGCTTTGGGGAAAAACGTACCCCGTTTTTTAATCGCTTCAAGAGAAATGATGTTTCAGGTTTAAAACAATCAAAATCCAAAAAACCTGTTTCCATATCTTTTCCAAAAATTGAAAAAAAAGACAACAATAAGACAACAAAAGAAAACAATAAGGCAACAACAAGACAACAATAAGACAACAAAAAGAAAACAATAAGATAACAATAAGACAACAAAAAGAAAACAATAGGACAACAAAAAGAAAACAATAAGACAATAAAAGAAAACAATAAGACAATAAAAGAAAACAATAGGACAATAAAAGAAAACAATAAGACAATAAAAGAAAACAATAAGACAATAAAAAAAAACAATAAGACAACAAAAAGAAAACAATAGGACAACAAAAAGAAAACAATAAGACAATAAAAGAAAACAATAAGGCAACAAAAAAATAAAAAAAGAAAGTGTTGAAAATTGAGTTTTTAAAAATCAGACTATTTTTTTACCCGCATCCGGTCCGGATTTGCAGTTAAAGACATCTGTAATTTTTATGCGAATGATTTCTTTCATTGGGAGACCGGGTTTGGCTGCACCGACGCGGCCGGTCATGCCGGAATAAATGTCTCCTTTGTTTGTCACTTCAACGGCGTCGCCTTTGATTTGGATACAGCCGGATGTTTCAGGACTCCAAATGTAGAGGGCTACTTTCGGGTTTTCTTTAATATTTGCAATTGTCTTGAGGAAGAAATTGTTCATAATGTGAATATAATCGTCTTTGGCATCCGTGTCGTCAATTTCAGCAATACCGATCGGGATCACGTTTGGAACACCGGCTTTGGAAGCTGTTGCTAACGGAAGAATGCGAACTTTTTTAATATCTTCTTTCATCTCATTTGTTAATTTGACCATAAGGTCTCACTCCCCATTTTAAATTTATTAAAATCGGTACAATTGGATTTGTTTTTTACCTATTTAGATTTACCGTCAAATCGCGAAATAAAATGTGTTATATAGCAAATCAGTATTTTGATGAACTATGAGACTTGACAGCTATCTTGTAGATTCCGGACTTTTCAAATCTCGCGGGCGCGCAAAAAGAGCAATAGAAGAGGGAAATGTCAAACTAAACGGCATACCCTGTTTGAAACCGTCAAAAAACATCACTGTCGATGACGTGATTGATGTAGAGGCGGGGCTGGATATGCCAAAAGGCTATTTTAAGCTGAAATCAATTCAAGAAAGATTCCCGATATTAAAAGAAGGGGATTATGTTTTAGATTTAGGATCCAGTGCCGGCGGATTTATTATGTTTGCTTCAGAAATTGTCGGAGAAAGCGGACATGTTCACGGAATTGAATTTTCAAAAGATTTTCGAACAGAACTTGGAAAACTCGCCTTTGAAAATCCTCATGTCAGCATTATGTTTGCCGATGTATTTACTGTCGCACTTGAAAGTATCGTGACTGAAAAAAACAGTAAAGGCGGTCTATTTGATGTTTTGTTAAACGATATGACATTAGAGCCCAAAGATTCCGTCGCCGCATTAACTCGAATCTCTCCATTGATTAAAGAAGGCGGGCAGCTGCTTCAAGTCATAAAAATTCCAAAAAACCATTCCAAAGCATCTCTGTTAAAAAAGATTGAAAAAGCCGGATTTGAAATTGAAGAAGTGATTGAATCGGAAAGGCAAGAAACATACATTATTGCCCGAAAAATAAAACTTTTGAAAGAAGAAAAAACAAAGGAAACGAAAACGGGAGAAGAAAAAGAAACGGAAGTGGAAAGAGAAATGGAAGAGGAAATTGAAGATGATGAACTTGGAACAAACAGCATTGATATCACAGATATGGTATTCGATGATGAAATTGAAGATGCAATATCGGATGACGGGAATACAGATATAGTATTTTTTGGCGAAAATGAAGAAAAGAAAAAATGTAATAAATAAAAAGAAATACGAACAAACGAAATACAAAAAACGAAAACAGTTTCCATTTTAAAAAATAAAAAAAAGTAAAGTAAAAAAAATTAAGGAATAAATAAAGGAATACAGCAAAAAAGAAAATTATATACAGCCCGGAAAGGGTCTATCATTCCAATTCGTTTTTAACTTGTTTCTTCAGTATTTTTCTTAACTAAATCTTTAAGCTGTTTGATTTTTACAATCGAATTTTCATAGTTTTTACGAACTTGAAGCTCGTAATATCTGTAAATTGTGCTCAACGGAACGCATAATGAATATACATTCAGCGGGCGGCCTTTTTTATTCACTTTTATAGAATGGCTCTTGATCCACGAGTGTTCATCCATGAAACAAATTGCAAAACTTATTTCAGGTTGCCGCAGACCGGTACCAATTTCAATTTCACGAGATGAAGCTTCTTTGACATTCAGCAAATACACGAGCGTCAATGCAACATTTCTCTGGACTCCCAGATTTCTTAAATCAGAAACAAAAACAAGATCGTTTTCATCCAATATTTTGACTTCAAAATCAATCAATAAAACACCTTCAATCAATTTATTCCGTTCAAAATTTGACCACAATTCAAACTATTCAGAACGTTTTTAAGGATATATATATCGAATCCATTTCCTTTTACCATGAATTCTAATGAATGAATCAATGAAAATATTACTTGCATTTTATCATAATTCCAATAAATGACACAATTTGGGTATTATTTACATTTAATCATGAATTCTAACAAATGACATAATATAAATATTATTTGCTTAAAATCATGAATCCTAACAAATGATATAATATAAATATTATTCTCATTTCAATCATGTATTTTACCAAATAATACAACGTAAATAATATTCAATGGGTTATAATTACGATTTAGGTTAACAATCATAGTGACGATTATTTTTTATATCCTTTTAGATAATACTCAAATAACATGAATGACTGTTAATAGGTATTATTTATAAAATGGAGATATTGCATAAAAACTTTTTTATTTATTTTATCTTAAAGATTTCTAGATAAAACAATTTAATAAAAATATCCTTAAGATGGTAACCTTTTTTATGTAAGAAAAGTTAGCATTAAATTGAAAATTTGGAGAAGATGAGATGTTCACAGAAATAATTACTGCCATTATTGTCGGGTTATGGGTGATGCTGCCTGCATATTTGCCAAACTCTTTTGCAGCCGTCTTTGGCGGCGGGAAAAAAATAGATGGTGGAAGAACACTTTCTGACGGCAGACGAATTTTAGGAGACGGAAAAACGTGGCGCGGCTTTTTTGCCGGAACACTTCTTGGATTTATGATCGGCTTACTTGAAATCTTCTTACTCAGCCAAGGCTTCAATTTCTTTGGAATCGAGCTGCCCGGATTTAGCAAAACCGGACTTGCCGGCGCTTTTGACATATCTGCATGTATTGCCATATTATCCCTCTCGATGGGTGCGCTTTTTGGAGACATGGCTTTTAGTTTTATCAAACGCCGAATCGGTTTAGAACGCGGAAAATCATTGCCTTTGGCAGACCAATATGACTTCTTGCTCGGTGCTTTTGTTTTAACAGCCTTGACATCTTACGGCTGGCTGTCATCGACTTTAACCGGACTGACATTTGTTGTGATCATAATTATGACACCCATACTTCATTTAAGCACCAATATTATCGGATATTATTTGGGTGTTAAAAACGAACCATGGTAAAGAACAAATATAAGACGATTCATCTTTAATAGAAATCGCAAAGCGTTAAAAACAAATGCAAAACAGATGTTAAACAAATGCAAAACATAAGCAAAGGTAATGATGGATAACATGGATAACATGGACAACACTGAAATTATTCAGGCTCTCAAAGACTGCAATGCCGTCTCTTTTGGTGATTTTACATTATCTTCCGGTCAAAAAAGCAGTTTTTACATTGACATCAAAAAAGCAAGCACAGACCCCAAAACATTAAAAATCGTTGCAGGCTACATCAGCCGTCTCATCGACTCAATGACAATCGATAAAAACGCACTCATCATCGGCGGCGTTGAACTCGGCGGCGTTCCGATTGCAACCGCCGTCTCTTTAGAAACCTTATGCCCCCTACTGATTATCCGAAAAGAAACAAAAGAATACGGAACAAAAAGCCGCTACATCGGGCAGCCGGACACATCCAAAGAAATTATATTAATGGAAGATGTGACAACAAGCGGCGGTTCGGTTAAAAAAGCCATCCTCGCCCTCCAAGCCGACGGTGCCAAAATCACCAAAGTCATAACCATTGTCGACCGCGAATCCGGTGCCGCCGCCTCCTTAAAAGAAATCGGCGTCGATTTGATTGCATTGGTTCGATCAAGTGAATTGGTAAAATAAAAAACCGATTCTTTATTTTTCTATTAACAAACAATTTTTTATTCACAGCAATTGATCTTTTTATCATAACAACTGATTTTTTTTAATCATAACAATTGATTTTTTTAATCATAACAATTGATTTTTTTAATCATAACAACCGATTTTTTTTAATCATAACAACCGATTTTTTTTAATCATAACAACCGATTTTTTTTAATCATAACAACCGATTTTTTTAATCATAACAACCGATTTTTTTTAATCATAACAACCGATTTTTTTAATCACAAAACCCAAATCAACCACCAGTTCGATCAGTCGCCCCAAGGTGACTGAATCGAACGGATTCACACCCATAAAAATAAAATGAAAAAGTACAAAACTGTCTTTTTTTGTTTTGAGTTAGAGATGACGGCAGAAATCACAGAAACAGCAACACAAAGAACGGCAGCAACAATCCCCGCAACCGAAACACAAAATCAATAACAGAAATCATAAAAGCAATATTCTTTTTTTTTAAGAAAAGCTCAAATTTTGCTTTCATTCGCTGCGCTGCTGAAAACAAAATTTGAGGGGGTTTGGATGTTTTTGGTAGAAAGGGTTATTGAAATTTGACTTTGTTTTTTATTTAAAATCCGAAACATCATTTTTCTCAAAATGATTCAAATACGGGGTACGTTTTTCTTCAAAAGCGTTTGATGATTTGGAGAAAACGGTACCCCCCGTTTTTATTGATTATATAAAATGATGTTTCGTGTTTGGTTGACTTGATACAAAATGCTGCCTTTTTATTCAACAAACATTCTTTCTTTTTTATTCATAACAAACGTATTTTGAAATCAACTTCCCATGAACGGACTTTTTCAGCATCTCTTCTTCATTTTGATATGGCCGCTTTAAAACAATTTCTTCCGCCATGGATTTATTAAGCCCCGGCAGTTCTTTTAAAAGAGAAACAGGTGCTGCGTTTATATTGACAGGATATGAAACCCCCGTCACCGATCTAAATCCGTGTCCGGTCACAAGAATATCATAAAAACGGTTTAATTCCATTTGAGTCGGAACCGCAATCAAAAGAGGATATGTTCCAAACTGCCTCCCAAATGAAAGCGTTTTAGGTGATTTTTCTTCAGCTTCCATAAAAACGTCTTTAAGCACCGTTCCAATCGGAACAACCCGACGAAGCATCGGCAAATCAATCGTTTGACGCACATTTTCCTTATGAGCGCGAAACAGTTTTTCATTTTTGAAATCCGCAACCTTTTCGTCAGAAAGCAAAGTGTTTGGAAAAACCATCACTTGACGCAAATTGATTCTACGGACCATTAACCCCTCATCATAAATTTTTTTCAAAAACTCATAATTCAAAGCATACGTTTTTTTTGATTCTTTCAAAAGCCCGTAAACAAAATTAATCCCCGGCAAAATTTCAGGCATCCCGTTGCTGCCCAAAACCGCTCCCTCTGAATTGACAAGGCGAACCGCTTTTAAAACCTGCTCCGGCGTCGCTTTCAAATCGTTTGCCTCAATAACATCGGGGTCTGCACTTTCAATGCCCATTGCAATAACATCCCCCGACGTATGATATTGAATAATCGTCTTTAAAATCTGAAGCGATTCCTCAGGAAATTCTGCAATCGTAATTGGATTGCCGTTATCCATGTGAAGCGTTTTTAAATTCGGCGCCACACTGCGAATGCCGGAATACAGCTTTTCAATTGCCTCAGGATTTGGTTTTAAAATCGGTCCGCCGACATCAATGCCCTTATAAGCAAAAAGATCCGGCTGGCGTCCAATCCTAAAATGGCGGACATCCAATTGATAAAGCAATTTTGTTTCCTCAATAATATCCTCTTCTTCTCTAAAATCGGGGCGCCCGTAAAACGATTCCGTACAAAAAGAACAATGCTTCCTGCGTCCGCAGCCGCGGTACGTTTCAAGCTCACAGATAATGTTTGGAAAATCAGGATGCTGCCGAACAATAAAAGTCCCGCTTTTAGACCAGCGCGCAATTTCATCCGTCGTCCGATAACGATGAGACAGAACTTTTTTAGAAAAATAATCAAAAATAAAGCTTTCCACATCCTTTTGAGCAACAAAAACATCTTCCGGCAAAAAGGAAAGACCGGTTGCCGCAATGCCGCCTTCCTTGGAATATCCGAGGCGAATCGGACCGCCGAGGATTTTAATCCCTCCTGCAATTTTAAAGAGGGCTTGAATTTCTTCCGCTGTAATCGGCGTCCCGCGGAGATATTTTCCGGGAACGGTCATCCCCGAAATGATAATAAGAACATCCACTGTCTTAAACAAATCCGAAAACGATTTGCCAAAAGAGCGAACCTGATCAATTGTAAAGTAACGGATATCGTTTTCCAAAAAGCCGCTATCAATCAAAGCGCCCGCTGCATAACGCGGATACGGAGAAACATATGGCGGAACACCAAAGCAGGCCGGTTCATCAACGTAACCGTCTAAAATAATGGCTTTCATATTTCATCAGCTCAAAAACTCATTGCAAATGTTTTCAAATGAATAGCTTTATTTATTTATCTTTCTTTTTTTGAGATATGCCGACAATTGGAATTGTGGATACGACGTTTGCCCGATATAATATGGGCGCCGCCGCAATTGATGAATTAAAAAACAACATTTCCGCAAAAATGATTCGTGTGACCGTGCCGGGTATTAAAGATTTGCCCGTTGCCGCAAAAAAACTCATCGAGGAGCAAAAATGCGATATTGTCTTGGTTCTTGGAATGCCCGGAAAACAGCCGCAGGACAAAATTTGTGCCCATGAAGCCTCTCAAGGCATAATGATGGCACAGCTGATGACAAACACACACATCATCGAAGTCTTCGTTCACGAAGACGAAGCCAAAAAT
>Ga0099364_10001448_pt1 | contig 39168 bp, 26 predicted proteins | sample TergutTh196P3_FD_73070 | JGI IMG/M metagenome (GOLD analysis project Ga0099364, IMG submission 73070) | Microcerotermes parvus P3 segment gut microbial communities from Pointe-Noire, Republic of the Congo - Th196 P3 | ecosystem: Host-associated > Arthropoda: Insects > Digestive system > Gut ... | reverse complement strand
TTTAAAAGTATATTTTAAAAATGTAAATATTGTAATTTATGGAAAAAACATGGCTAAATTACAATATTTTTCATTTGCAAATACTAATTATAGTGGGAAAGTGCATCACGCATTTGAATGTGTCGGAGGAGAAAAAACGGAATCTGTACTTGATGAAATTATTGATTGTATTTATCCGCAAGGAATTATTAATTTATTAGGTGTTAGTGAAAATAAAATACCATTAAACACCAGAATGGTGTTAGAAAAAGGTTTATCGTTATTTGGACATAGCCGAAGTTCAAAAGAAGATTTTGAAGATGCCGCAAAATTAATTGATAATAATGAATATATAAAAAGACATTTTGAATCTATTATTTCGCAGGAAATTGAAATAAACAATATCAGTGACATCCATCGTGCTTTTGAACATGATATTTACAATGATTTTAAAACAATTTTAAAATGGAATATATGAGGTGATTATTAATCATGAAAGTTTCTTTTTTTCAAACGTGTGATATACAAAATATGGGAAGTGTGTTAGTTGCATTTGCTACACAAAAAATATTAGAACGATATGCCGACGATGTAGATTTATTTTCTTTTATATATTCGAATAAATATGCAAATGAACCTGTTTTAAAATATTTTTATAATTTACCTAAAACAATTAGTAAATTTTTTACTATAATAAAAATGAAACGATATCGTAAATATTTATCTAAATATATAAATTGGAATCAAGCAAAATTTATTGCAAATGAAGATATCGAAAATTTTAACTTTGATGCAGACATATATTGCGTTGGAAGCGATGTATCTTGGAATCCAGCATATAAAACGCATAATCATTGGGATTATGAAAAAAGATATTTGAATTTTATACCAAATGATAAAAGAAAATTTTCATTTGCCACAAGTTTCGGTATCGAAAAAATCGATGATAAGTTAGTAAATATGACACGGAAACATCTTGAACAATTTGAAAAAGTTTCTGTCAGAGAAGATGCTGGGGTAAAAATCCTTAATGAACAATACGGTTATGATAATGCTGTAAAATTGATAGATCCAACTTTGGTTTTTGATTATAAATTTTGGAAAAAATATATTCCAAAATCAAAAATTGAAGAAGATTATATTTTAGTATACGATTTAAATATAGAACATAAAAGAGAATTTGATAAATATGTAAAAAAAATATCTAATAAAACGAAAACGAAAATTATTCGTATCAGTTTAGGCTATAAACAAATTTTTCGTTGCGGAAAAACTATTGTTTTACCTTCAATGTTTGAATTTCTTAGTTTAATTGCTAATGCAAAATTTGTTTTGGCAGATTCTTTTCACGGTACAATATTTGCATTAAATTTTAATGTCGAACCGATATGTGTTTTACCAAGATTTACTCCTGCACGAATGAATAGTATACTTAGTTTATTAAATTGTGAGCATAAAATATTAAAAGATTTTAACGATTTTGATATTCTAAACCGTACTACCGATTTTAAACACGTCAACAAAGTTCTTGAAAAAGAACGTAAAAAAGTTGACGAATTCTTGAGTAGCATATTCCATAAGGAGAAATAATTTTATGATGCAAATTACTAATTCCAAAAATTGTACAGGATGTCAAGCTTGCCGTCTAATTTGCCCAAAACAATGTATTTCAATGGTTGAGGATGATGAAGGTTTTCAAATACCCGAAATTGACCAAAAAAACTGTACAAACTGTGGTTTATGTGCAAAACGTTGTCCCGAAAACACTCACACAAATTCAATAAAAACAACTGCATTAAAAATTTTGGGAGCAAGATTAAAAGATGATAAGTTATTAAGTAAAAGTACGTCGGGCGGCGTATTTGTGGGAATTGCAAAAAAAATATTAGAAACACCCGGGAATGCGGTGTTCGGTTGTGCATTTGATGAAAACATGGTTGCCCGCCATGTTTGTGTAACTGATTTTAAAAATATTGAACCGCTTCAGAGTTCTAAATATGTGCAAAGTGATGTCGGCGACACATATTTACAAACAAAAAAATTTTAGAAAAAGGAAAATTTGTTTTTTATACAGGAACACCTTGCTCAATTGCTGGATTATACGCATTTTTAGGTAAAGATTACGATAATTTGCTTACCGCGGATTTAATATGTCATGGCGTACCTTCGCCATTATTATTTAAACGATATATAAGTAAATTAAATAATAAATACGGTGAAAACATTATTGATTACAATGTACGATATAAAGGGAAAAACGGATGGGGTTATGAAGATAAAATTAAAACTAAAACCAATAGAAAAACTAGCAATATTTCATTTAATCCATACATGAAAGCTTTTTTAGGTAATTATGTGCTAAGAGAAAGTTGTTATATGTGCAAATATGCAGAACCTAATCGAATTGCCGATATAACTTTGGGAGATTTTTGGGGTGTTGACAATATGCATCCTGATTTTTTTGATAAAAGAGGTGTTTCAATTGTTCTTGTTAACCAACAAAAAGGGATTAAATTTTTAGAAAATATATCTGACAAATTCGAATTAATAGAAAGTTCATACAATCAAGCTACGAGTTATGAAACAAGAAATGTAAATTTAATACGGCCTTCTGTTCGCCCTAAAATTCGTGATGTTGCATACAATAATATAAAAAATGAAAATATCAATATTTTTCGTGGAACTGCTTATAAATTAAATAAATATGAATGTATAAAAGCTTGTATTAAACAAATTTGTCCTCAATTTGTAATTAACTTTTACAAAACATTAAAAGGGAGAATTAAATCTTGAGTCGTGAAAAAAAATTGGTCAAAAACACTTTCATATTAACACTCGGCCAATTTTTACCTAAATTCACTGTTTTATTAACGCTACCAATTTATACCGCAATGTTGACCAAAGAAGAATTTGGAACATATGAATTAATTAACACACTCGTTTTAATGCTTATCCCAATTATTACATTTCAACTTCCAATGGCAACATTTCGCTTTTTGATTAATTGCCGCGATGAAAACAGTGAAGATAAAAAAAGAAAAATTATAAGCAGTTCATGTATTTTTATCGGTATAACGTCTTTTATTTCGTTAATTATAGTATATTTTTTTCTTCCAAATATTGATTTTCACATAAAAATACTTATTTGTTTATTCCTTTTATTGGATATTATAGTCGAATTAACAAAGCAAATAGCCCGCGGATTGGGAGATATTAAAACTTTTTCGTTCAGCACTGCTATTCATGCGATAACTAATGTTATATTTGTTGTAATATTACTTTCGTTTATGAATATGGGTTTGAGCGGACTTTTAATATCTTTAAATATTGCAATGGCTTGTACTATTTTATTTATATTAATTCGCACTAAAATCGTAAAATATATAAACATTCGTTCTTTTGATAAAGCATTATTAAAAGAATTTTTTAAATATTCGATTCCTTTAATACCAAATGCTGTTTCTCTTCATGTTATTAATGCCGCAGGTAGAATAATAACAGCTGCATATATGGGATTAGAAGCGACCGCTATTTATGCAGTTGCCAATCGTATTCCTCAGCTTTTAGGACAAGTATATGGGGTTTTCGGTCTTTCATGGCACGAAAACGCATCAGAAACTTGTGATGCTAAGGATTCAGAAAAATATTATAGCAATGTTTTTAACAATTTATTCAATCTTCTTTCGGGATTTACTGCTGTTTTGATTGCGGCAACTCCCATTATTTTTATAATTCTTGTAAGAGGAGACTACGACGAAGCATATTTTCAAATTCCTATTTTATATTTAGGGGTATTTTTTCATTGTTTAATGGGGTTTTTTGGTGGAATATATGTTGCGGTAAAAAAAACATTAGCTGTTGGAATATCATCGGTTATAAGTGCGGCTTTCAGTATTGCTGTTAATTTTATATTTATCGAGCAAATCGGTTTATATGCGGCGTCAATATCCATGCTTGTTGGTTTTGCGGGAATTTTTGTTTTCCGTCTTATTCACACAAGAAAATGGAAAAAAATTGAATACAAGTGGACAAAAAACATTTTATGTTTTATCGCAATACTAATTGTAATTGCAATATATTATCAAAAAAGTTTAGTATTTGACGTAATAAACATAACATTAAGCATTATATTCGCTTGTTTTATAAATAAAAATATTATCATTGCCATTTTCAAAAAAGGCACAAGCATAATAAAAAAACACTTAAAAAAATCACCATAAATATTCATTATTTGTTATTTATTATTTGTAATTTGCTAAAGAGGGTAATGTGGAATATATTAAATCTATATTAATAACCGGCGGAGCAGGATTCATGGGTGGAAATTTCATCCACTATATGCTTAATAAATATCCTAAATATAAAATAGTATGTCTTGATGCTCTCACCTATGCGGGAGATGTCGAAACTTTAGCTTCTGCCATGAATAACAAGCAATTTTGTTTTGTAAAAGGGAATATTGCGGACAAAAAATTAGTGGATGAATTATTTGCGAAAGAACGCTTTGATGTTGTGATAAATTTTGCCGCAGAAACTCATGTAGACAGAAGTATCGAAAATCCCGGGATATTTTTTGAAACAAATATAATAGGCACACAAGTTTTGCTGGATGCTTGCCGAAAATATGATGTAAAACTTTTCCATCAAGTTTCCACCGACGAAGTTTACGGTGATTTGCCTTTAAACCGCCCTGATTTACTATTTACCGAAACAACCCCTCTGCACGCTTCCAGTCCATACAGTGCCTCAAAAGCATCGGCTGATTTATTGGTTTTGGCATATCACAGAACATTCAAATTACCTGTCACAATCAGTCGTTGTTCTAATAATTATGGACCTTATCAATTTCCGGAAAAGCTAATTCCCTTAATGATTGTAAATGCACTAAAAGACAAAACTTTGCCTGTATACGGTAAAGGCGAAAATGTCAGAGATTGGTTGCATGTAGATGACCATTGCAAAGCGGTGGATTTGATTATTCAAAAAGGGCAAAACGGTGAAGTTTATAATGTCGGCGGACACAACGAAATGGCAAATATTGATATAGTTAAATTGATATGCAAAGAACTAAATAAACCGGAAACATTAATTAATTACGTCACTGACCGCAAAGGGCATGACTTACGGTATGCAATAAATCCTGAAAAAATCCACAAAGAATTGGGTTGGTTGCCGCAAATCAAATTCCACGACGGAATTAAACAGACTATTAAATGGTATTTAGATAACAAAAATTGGTGGGAAAATATTATTTCCAGTAAATATAAGGATTGTATATGACATTACAACAAATCAACTACGCACTCTGCGTAGCGGAAATTGGTTCTATGAATAAAGCGGCGGAGAAACTGCTCATTTCGCAACCCTCGCTGACCACTGCTATCAAAGAGTTAGAACGTCTTGCAGGGATTGCAATTTTTTTGCGGACAAGCAAAGGCGTAACGCTAACAAGTGAAGGCGAAGAATTTTTGACCTATGCAAGACAGGTGCACCAGCAATATGAACTATTGCTTGAAAAATACGGTAAATCAGGCAACATCAAACGAAAATTCGGTGTGTCCACACAGCATTATTCTTTTGCGGTCAAAGCGTTTGTGGAAATGGTTAAACGGTTTGACACAATAAATTACGAGTTTGCCATTCGGGAGACCAAAACTTATGAGGTCATTAGAGATGTCGGGACACTCCGAAGTGAAATAGGGATTCTTTATCTGGGCAGTTTCAACCGCAAAATTATTGAAAAAGAGCTGCATGAAAATGAACTTACATTCCACCACTTGATAGACTGTGAAGCCCATGTGTATATATGGAAAGGACATCCGCTGGCAAGGGAGAAATCAATCCGCTTTGAACAACTCCACGATTATCCTTGCCTTTCTTTTGAACAGGGAGAAAAAGGCTCATTCTATTTCGCCGAAGAAATATTGAGTGAAAACCGCTACCCTCGCATCATTAAAGCCTGCGACCGAGCGACTATGTTGAATTTGATGATTGGGCTGAACGGTTACACCCTTTGCTCTGGCATTATTTGCAACGAGCTAAACGGCGATGATTACGCCGCTATCCCTTTTGAACCGGACGAAGAAAACCAAAGCGGTATAATGGAAATCGGATACATCCAAAAGAAATACGGTGCATTAAGCGAAATTGGCGAAATATATCTCAGCGAAATTAAACGGTACTTGAAGATATAAAGAAGATGCCCGAAAAGCAGATTTGCAAAAATTACTTAGCCAATTTTTGCAAATTTGCTTTTCGGGCATTCTCATAAAGATAGCCATAGCTAATTCCTATAACAAGCTATAGTTATTTAGAATTAGACAATGACTATAAGCCGTGCTATAATACTGATTATAAACCTATGATATATATGTATTGTAGGAAATCTAAAACCCGAAAGGTGATTTACTATGAAAACAAGTAACTTTACAAAAATTTTTGCACTAGCTCTAAGCCTTATCCTCATTTTTGCCGTATTGGCAGGATGCTCATCCGACAAAGACGAAAAAGCAATAAAAGTCGGTGTGTCCGCAGGACCTTATGAAGATATGTTCCGTGAAGCCATTGAACCGTCCTTGACCGAAAAAGGCTACACTGTTGATTATGTTCAATTCTCCGATTATGTGCAACCGAACAAAGCGTTGGCTGACGGTGAAATCAATGTAAACATCTTCCAACATTCGGTCTACTTAAAAAATTTCTCAGAAGAACATAACCTTGACCTTGTCCATATTACCGAAATCCCTACGGCAGGTATGGGAATCTTTGCAAACGAGATTGAATCCATTGACGACGTTCCAAACGATGCGAAAGTCGCCATACCCAACGATGTAACCAACTTGGCAAGGGCCATTCGGGTACTGGAACAAACCGGGCTTGTGACAATCGACCCTGCGGTTGACCTTGTCGAGGCGACCCAGTATACCCTGTCTGAAAATCCGAAAAATCTTTCCTTTGTGGAAATAGAAGCGCCTCAACTTCCCCGTAGCCTTGAAAGCGTAGATTTGGCGGTCATTAACGGCAATTTTGCCATTAGTGCAGGTTTGGACTTGTCCGATGCTCTATATAACGAAGTGTTAGCGGATGGCTATGTAAATGTCATTGCAGTTCGTACCGAGGACGAGAACTCACAGTTTTCAAAAGATATAGTTTCAATTGTTCATTCGGATGCTTTCAGAAACGTGATTGAGGACACATCGAAACAATATGTATCCTTCTTCCGACCGAAAGATTACGGAAATTAATTTTGTAGGGGAGAACTCCGTTCGCCCGCGGAACGGTCGGGACCGTTCCCTACAATATCGCTTGCGGAACGGTCACAAACCGTTTCTACAACATTAAATCTGTAGGGAAGAACTCCGTTCGCCCGCGGATCGGAGGAAAATATGATTGAATTCCAAAACGTATCGGTAAACTTTAAGCAGAAAAAAAGGGCTCTTACCGCCGTACATAATGTTTCTTTTTGCATTGAAAAGGGAGAAATATTTGGAATCGCAGGGTCAAGCGGGGCAGGAAAAAGCACCTTACTGCGAACTATCAACTTGTTGCAAAACGCAAGCAGCGGTCATGTAATCGTGGACGGCGAAGACATTACAAACTATCGGGGAAAAGCGTTACGCAGTCATCGCAGAAATATCGGCATGATTTTCCAGCACTTTAATTTAGCTGATAATCTAACAGTATACCAAAACATCGCATTTGTTTTGCAAACTGCCGGAAAAAGCCGCAGGGAAACTGACGAAACCGTTTGTAAGTACCTTTCATTGGTAGGGCTTTCGGAGAAAGCGGATGTTTATCCAAGCAAGCTGTCCGGGGGGCAAAAACAACGTGTGGCGATTGCAAGGGCGTTGGTGGGCGGAGCAAAAATTCTTCTTTGTGATGAAGCGACTTCTGCACTTGACGCCGAAACCACCGTTTCTATTTTAAACTTGCTCCGCTCTTTGAATAAAGAGTTGGGAATAACCGTGGTGATGATTACCCACGAACTGGAAGTTATTAAGAGTATATGCAATCGCTGTGCCGTAATGGACGGCGGAAAACTCATCGAAATCGGCGGAGTGTATGACTTATTTACAAAACCAAAAAATGAGTATACCCGTCAACTTATCAGTCATACAAGTAAATACGACTTGCCGCAGGACGTTATAAAAAACACAGAAGGGCTACTTCTCAAGTTGACTTTTCGAGGTTCACGTGCTAATACACCAATTATTTCCGATGCAACTGTGCGTTTCGGTGTTGGGTTTAATATATTAGTCGGACGGATTGAATATATCGAGGAAAAGCCGCTCGGTGTGTTGTATGTAAATCCTGTGGGGGAAGAAAACGCCGTCCGTCAAGCTCTTGATTACTTAAAAGAAGTTGTCAGAGAAGTGGAGGAGATTTCAATTGACAATTGACAATTGAGAATTGACAGTTATAGTGACGGGTGGTGATGACAATTGACCTAAGTCTTGCCACAACGAATTTTATTATTAAAACAATAAATATCATGATGGCAAGACTTTTGACAATGGACATTTTACAGTGGACAATTTACAATTTTATTTATAGGTGGTGATTTTGTATGACAGGATTTGATTTGAAGAGTGCAATAATCGAAGCGTTTCAAGAAACTGCGTTGATGTCGGGTGTATCATTACTTGCCGCTGTTGTTGTCGGCGGTGTTATCGGGCTTTTACTGTATGCCACAAGCAGTCGTCTGTTTGTCAGAAATCGGATTGTGAATCAGACGGCAGGTATAATAATCAATGTCGTGCGTTCGCTTCCTTTCTTGATTTTGTTGGTGCTATTAATCCCCTTGTCAAAAGCAGTGGCAGGTACTACTATCGGCCCGACAGCGGTGGTTATTCCTCTGTCAATTGCTGCTATTGCGTTCTTTGCTCGGCTTGCTGACGCGTCCTTTTCTGATGTCAATCAAGGTGTTATAGAAGCCGCAATTTCTACAGGTGCAGGAAAATTATCGGTCATTCTGCGAATCTTATTCCCCGAAGCCTTGCCTTCTCTGGTGAGAAACATCACCGTGACGGCGGTGTCTATTATCGGATTTTCTGCTATGGCAGGCACAGTTGGCGGCGGCGGAATAGGCGACCTCGCTATACGATACGGCTATCAACGCTATCAAACAGATGTGATGCTAATTTGTGTTGTGCTGTTGATTATATTAGTACAAGGCGTTCAGCTTATTGGCGATGGTATCGCAAACAAATTAGATAAAAAACGATAGGAGAATTATGATATATGAACAACCCTAAATATTGGAATGAACAACTTGAAACACTGCCGAGAGGTGAATTAGAAGCTTTACAATTAGAGGAATTGAAAGAAATCGTTAACTTTTCTTATGAAAATTCTGCCTACTACAAACGCGCTTTTGACGCGGCAGGTGTGAAACCAAGTGATATACAAACGCTTGCCGACCTTGCGAAATTTCCCTTTGTGGATAAAGCCACCGAACGAGAAACACAGGGTGTGGGAAGTCTTTTGGGTGAGATGTGTGCCGTCCCCGAAACAGAAGTGGTATTCGTTTCGGCATCTAGCGGTTCAACAGGCGTTCCCACTCTAAGCCCTTTTACCAAAACAGATTTTGACGAATGGCAAGATGTGGAGAGCAGACTGTTCTATATGGCCGGTATGAGAAACACCGACCGCTATGTCCACGCACTCAATTTCACGCTGTTTGTAGGCGGACCCGATGTAATCGGCGCACAGAATTTGGGTGCGTTGTGCATATGGGCAGGGACAGTTCCATCCGAGCGGTTGTTGTTTATTTTAAAAGAATTTCAACCTACTGTCATTTGGACTACACCGTCTTATGCGTGGTATTTGGGCGAAACGGCAAAGAAAAACGGCATCGACCCGGCAAAAGATTTGGCAATCAACAAAATAATTGTTGCCGGGGAAGCAGGTGGTTCAATTGCCGCAACCCGTGAGGCTATTGAAAAGCTGTGGGGTGCAGATTTATATGACTTTTTCGGTATTTCCGATATATTCGGTGCGTGTGCCGGTATGTGCGAATCCAAAGATGGACTGCACATTGCCGAAGACCATATTTTAGTTGAAACAGTAGATGCACAAACAGGTAAAGTCGTCCCCGACGGCGAACAGGGCGAATTGGTACTAACCACCCTGCGTAAACACGCACGCCCTATGATTCGTTTCCGCACAGGCGACATCGGTTATGTAAACCGTGAGACTTGCTCTTGCGGACGTACCCACGCACGAATTTATATAACCGGAAGAAAGGACGATATGTTCATAGTTTCAGGCGTTAATATTTTCCCCAGTGATGTGGAATTTGTCATTCGGGGATTGAATGGGATTACAGGGGAATATCAAATTAAGCTGAATGAAAAGAATTATACAACGTGTTATACTGTGGAAATCGAAAGAACCGGGAGCAACACCGAAACCGATGAACAGTTAGCGGTGCGAGTATCAAACGCACTAAAAACTCGCATAGGCGTAAAACCCGTACAAGTGACGGTATTGAAAGATGGGGAATTGCCGCGAGCGACACATAAAGCGAAGCGGTTAATAGATGAACGGAATTGACAATATCTAAATGATATGATATTATTGTATTATGATGAATCATGGTATTTACATTCATATTCCGTTTTGCAGCACTAAATGCGGTTATTGCGATTTTTATTCGCTTAGTTTATCTTGTTTAAATAATAAAACAAAGCCCGATAATGACATTATCGGGCTTTATCATGAAACGATTATTACCGAAATACAAAACATATCAAATAATATAATCGCCGACACTTTATATATCGGCGGCGGCACGCCTACATTATTAGGCGGTAAACTTGTAAATATTATTTATGCCGCTAAAAATAGATTTTCTTTAAGCAGCAATGCCGAAATTACGGTTGAAGCCAATCCCGACAGTGTTTCTTTACCGCTTTTGTGTGAATTATCAAAAGCGGGGGTAAATCGCATATCGTTCGGCTTGCAATCTGCAAACGAAAATGAACTTCATGCTTTGGGGAGAACTCACACCGCGAATGATGTTGAAAACGCGGTGAATACGGCAAAAACAGCAGGAATCAACAATATTTCCATAGATATAATGCTCGGAATTCCTTATCAAACACAAAAAAGTCTTAACAACACTCTCGATTTTATAAAAAAGCTCGGTATTCAGCATATTTCCGCATATATTTTAAAAATAGAACCTGGTGTTCCGTTGGCTAAAGAGTCTGTTTTATCACATTGCCCTGATGATGATACAACTTCAGATTTATATTTATATACTGTAAAATATTTGGAAAAACTAAGTTTAAAACAATATGAAATTTCCAATTTTGCCATAGAAAATCATAAAAGCCGTCATAATCTTAAATATTGGACTCTTGCTCCGTATATTGGAATCGGAGTTTCAGCACATTCATTTGACGGAAAATCAAGATTCACTCATTCAAACGATATAAATTCATACATAAAAAATTGGAAGAGTGACATAACTTGTTATGATGAAAACGCGGGAGGTTTTGATGAATATTCCATGTTGTCTTTACGGCTTGCAACAGGGTTGGATTGCGATATAGCCGAAAAAAATTATGGTGTGAATAAAAATGTATTATTAAAAAAAGCCCAGGATATATACAATAAAAACCGTGCAGAACCTCTTGTGGAATTAGACGGTAATACAATAAAACTTACCCCAAAAGGATTTTTAGTTTCCAATAATATAATAAAATTATTATCCGAATTTTGAAACCGCTTTTATACTTCTTTATGCCATAAATGTTTACCGATTTGCGTACGGATTTTTTGTCAAACAAGGCAATTTTTGTGCGAATATCAGTGCATATTTAAGCGAAAATTAACGCAGTATGGCAAAAAATACATACGTGAAGCGGTGAGCATTTATGGCATAAAGGAGTATATTATAGGTTTATACAATATAAACGCAATGGCGGCATTAATTCCCGATTTCAATAAGTTAAAAGGTATAAAATAAGGAATTAAATTTTCAACCACTTGTTCTATGGTCACTTTCATTTGTGCGCCGTTCGGTAAAGATATTGTCATGAACAAAGGGACAAAAATTAAATTACACCCTATCATAATAATCGCAGAAGAAATAACGCCTGTCGCTAATCCTATCGCCGCAAAAGTCATATTTTGCCTGAGTTTGTAAATATATCCTGCAACAAGCACAAAAGTTCCTGTAGAAAGAATGTGCATTATTATTCCAATCCACCCACTTTGCACACTCACCGTAATACCTTGAATCACAGATACCACAATTGTCATTATCAACCCGGGGATAGGCCCGTATATGAAAGTGCAAATTAAAATCGGTATATCCGCAGGGTCATATTGCAAAAAATTCATCGGCGGCGGAAAAACCGAAGGGTGTATAAAAAATACTAATACGATAGATAACGCTGACAGAATACCCATCGTTACCATTCTTTTTATTTGCTTTTTGGTTAAAATCTCTTGCATCATTTTTATAAAAACTCCTTTCCCGGACAAGCCGGAAGTAATAAATAATAAATAAAAAATAATAAATAAAAAATATTTTGGGATTTTTTATTATGGGGGTGCCCGAAAACAAAGAATTGTAACACCCTCTTATAGTAATCTTTTTAAATTATAATAACATATATAATATTATGCTGTCAAGAATTATTATAACCAATAACCTTGACAGTAACGATAGAATATGTTACTGTTATATATATGATTTAGACATCATTTATGGGAGTGTTGAAAAACAAAGATTGTAAAAAATTGACGCAGTATTTTTTGCATGAGACTTTTTCAACACGACTTTTATTGAAAGTTGTGGATGTGAAAATGAAAACAGTAATTCTTGCGGGTGGTCACGGTACGCGTATTTCTGAAGAAAGTCATTTACGGCCTAAACCTATGATTGAAATCGGCGGAAGACCCATGCTTTGGCACATTATGCGGTATTATAGCGAGTTTGGTTTTAATGATTTTATAATTTGCTGCGGTTATCGCGGATATATGATAAAGGAATATTTTGCTAATTATTATTTACATCGAAGTGATGTGACTTTTGATTTTACGGACGGCGGCAAAATGGAAGTTCATTCCAATGTTTCCGAGCCATGGAAAGTTACTCTCGTTGACACAGGGGTTGATTCGCAAACAGGCGGACGTATCAAGAAAATCGCCCCATATATCGGTAATGAAAAATTTATGTTGACATACGGCGACGGCGTGAGTGATGTTGACTTACATTCTGTAATAAAACAACATGAAAAATCCGAAAATATATTAACCTTAACAGCCGTGCAACCGGGCGGACGTTACGGCGTACTCGATTTGGAAGATGACACAGTCACTGCTTTTAAAGAAAAAGCCATTGAAGACGGCGGCTGGATAAACGGCGGATTTATGGTAGCAGAACCTAAATTATTTGATTACATAGAACATGATAAAACCATACTTGAACAAACACCGATGAATACTTTAAGCAAACAACGAAAATTGGGAGCATACAAACATTACGGATTTTGGCATTGCATGGATACCCAAAGAGATATGATGAACTTGGAAGCAAGATGGGCACACGGAGGAGCAAAATGGAAAATATGGTAAAATATGATAAAATCATATTTTACAGGAGTTAGGAAATAGGTTTTAGGTTTTAGGTTTTTAAGGTATCGCTTTGCGATGTTTATTTAATATAGTGTTGAGGGATGATTTTTTATATTGGGGAATTTTGAAATTTCTGTTGTTATGCTTACTTATAATCGTGAGGAGTTTGTTGGACGTGCTGTTGAATCTGTGCTTTCGCAGACGTTTTGTGATTTTGAATTTATAATTGTTGATAATGGCTCTGTGGATAAAAGCGGAGTTATTGCTGATGAATATGCGGCGAAAGACGAGCGTATAAAAGTAATTCACCGCGAACGCGGAAATATAGGAAGTGGACGAAATGCAGGACTTTGCGCGGCAAAAGGCGAATATATAACATTTATCGACGATGATGATTGGTGCGAACCGGATTATCTTGAATTTTTATATAATTTGGCCTCAGAAAACAACGCCGATGTTGCGATTTGCGGAGCTTTTGATAAGATATATGATGAAAAACACGTTATGAACGCTGAAAAAGCCTTAATTGAACTTATGTGGCGTAAAAAATACGGCATGGCATTCCCGACAAAGTTATTTGCAAGAAAACTTGCGGAAAAAATCTGTTTTTCAAATACAGACAAATTCGATGATATTTCACAAATGCACAGACTTTTGGCATATGCAAATAAAGTTGCATATCATGGATTGCCGAAATACACATTTTACCGTCACGACGGTAATAATTCCGCTTGGACGACATCACATGAACTTTTGGATGAAAAAACTCTTTGTGAATATTTAAAAGCATATCGAACCCGCACAGAATGGCTGTCCGAAAAATTTCCGAAAAGCGCGGACAAATGGCGATATTTTGAATGGTCATTTATGCTGAGCATGGTAGAGAAAATCAACAGATTGCAAATATCGCATTGTGAAAAACAAAAGCAATTCATGCTCTGTGAATTGCGAAAAAATTATAATGAATTTTCAAAAAGCGAATTGATTTTAGATTTTGAAAAAGAATGGTTGCAAATAATAAATAATAAATAAAAACTAATAAATAATAAATATTTCGAAAGGATTGATTTTTTAAATGAAAAAATGTATAGCTTATTTACTGATGGTGACGTTAACTTTACCGCTTTTTATCTCTTTTATCGACGGAGGCACAACAATGGACAACGCAAATATTAAATCAATGCAAGAAGATATAACCACAGAACAAGAAAGAACATATCGCAATCCTTTTAACGTAGAAGAACAATGGTCGCAAGGCACAACGGTATATGGAATAGGCGACCCTTTTATTATGCGGCATAACGGTATGTACTATCTTTATGCTTCGACACAAGACCGCAGACCTGGTATTCGTGCTTGGTATTCCGAAAACATGGTAGACTGGAAATACGGCGGTTATTGCGTGCCTGCGGAAACAACACCTAACCCTGTTTCAGCAGGGGCATATGCTCCCGAGGTTTTTTATTGGAACGGATATTTTTACCTTTACTCAGCGACTCCTGGAGGACAACTCCACCGTACCTACAGAGCAACCGACCCTTTAGGCCCTTTTGTAAGAATGAGCGACACACATCCTAACGATGTTCATGCGATTGACGGCAGTATTTATATTGACGATGACGAGAACGCTACAAAATATTTTACCCATTCCGGAAGTCCGAGCATTGTTTATAGATATATGAACGATGATATGTTAACGGCAAAACCGGGGAGATGGTCTCTCCCTAATTTATCATTCGATAACAGATGGACAGAGGGAACATATATTTTCAAACGAAACGGTAAATATTATGTTACATATACAGGCAATCATATTTTATCGCACAATTATAGAATTAAATATGCCGTAGGCGACAGTGTGCTTACTATGAAAGACCCACGCAACGCCTTGATTTTATGCAATAGTGAAGAAGATTTCGACGGAGTAGTCGGACTTGGACATAACAGTATTGTAGGTGCTCCCGATTTAGACAGCAGATATGTTGTTTATCATAGTCTTGTGTCAGGTATGCCCGAAAGACGTTTTAATATCGACAGATTGATTTTTAACGGAGAGAAAATGGAAGTGCAAGGTCCGACATGGTGGGATATGCCCGCCCCAAAAATGCCCGAATTTTATGACAGAATGGACAGCGACGACATCAACGACGACAACTGGGATACAATTTTAGGAACAAACACCGTTGAAGATAATTTCATGAGTTTGGAAAAAGGCTCTTTTGTTCTTTCGAAACAAAACACCCCCGATGATTATACCGCAGAATTCAATATGGCGATAACAGGCTTTACTCCAAATCCAACTGTTATAGCAGATGCAGGCGTAGTTGTTTCATATACCGATGATGATAATAATGCTTATGTATATATTGACCCTAACGGCAACACAATAAATTTAACAACAACCGAAAACGGCATAAAATCTGATGAATCCGCAAAATTACCCAGTGAATATAGCGGAATGCATCAAAACGAAGCCGTGAGAAAAATAACTGTGAAAAAACAAGCTGATACTTTTGATATTTATGTTGACGACCGTTTGTTGCTCACTTCCAAAAGCGAATTAGACGGCGGAAAAATAGGTTTAAAAGCAAATGCAAGCTCTGCAAAATATGCTTTTACCGCATTCAGCAGTACAGTAAACGGAAATGAAGATAAAGACACAGTCAAACCTACAAATTCCGATATGTACGCAGTTCATGCAAACGAAACATCAAGAAATTTCACCACCGCAGTCCACAATGAACCTGCAACAACTGCTTTTGCCGCATTAAACAGCGATTATGTGAAAGATATAACAGTAAACGACAGCCTTACTTTCAATATACAACCAAAAGAAAAATCGTATTATTCTGCAAACATAATGGCGAAAAATACCGCTAATGCGAAAGTGAATTTATATGTTGACGATACTCTTGTAAAAGAAAATGTCGTTATTCCTGCATCCGGTGAATTTTTAATTACCGCCGAAAGATATTTACTTATTGATAAAACTTCCAAACAATTTACAATAAAAGTAACAGAGGGGACGTTGGATATATATTCGGTAAAACTTGCAAAACTTGCGGATATATACGACGGCGAAAAAGAAGTAGTTCAAAACAACATAGATTTTGAATGGATAGAAGGAGCTTGGAATGAATCGAATGATATAATTTCATCAAATGCTTCAAACGCATGGGCAAAAGCAGGATACGGAACAGAATATTGGGGAGATTATGAAGTTTCAACAGATATTACTTTTAGAAATGGCAACGATGCAGGGCTTATGCTGAGAATGAAATACGCGACAGTCGCGTCTGATAATGTGATGGGAATCGGCGACTGTATCAATCCCGATTATCATTATGGATATTATGTTTTCCTCACAAACAGCGGCGTTACACTGGGCAAACAAAAATTCAACTGGCAAAGTATTGCTACAACAAACCGAGCTATTGTCAGCGGCACATCATATAATCTAAAAGCACGTGCGGAAGGCGCGAATATAAAGGTATATCTGAATAATGAATTGATTATTGATTATACCGACAAAGATTTTCCGATAATGGAAGGTAAAGTCGGCTTGCGAACACACAGAGCGACCGCCGAATATAGTAATTTTACGGTAAAACATTTGAATGTTCCCGAAACCCCTGCGAATTCATTAATAACCATAGATGATGAAGCGACCGCGTTTACTAAAAACAATCTTGCGTTATTTACTCATTTCAGAAGTCATCATGCACCGGGGAAAGGTTATTTCCTCAGACGCGGCGGAATTACATTTAACGAATCAAACTCAAGTGTAAAAGGATATTTAAAAGACACAGAATTAATAAACGGTACAGTATCATGTGACATGACTCTTTCAAGTGAGGGCAGATTCGGAGCAGGTATTATTGTAAGAGGAATAGCCTCATCTTTCACCCATGCAAGAGATGAAATGGACGGTCTTGCCGTGCAATTAGAACGTGCGGAAGGCAGAGATATTACAGTAGCCGTCCATTCATGGAAAGACAGAACATTCGCAGGAACAATAGCAAGAGAAACAATAAGAAATTTCTTCCCTGCTCATTTAGCAAAAACCGCAAATTTGAAAGTCGAATTAAAAGACGACAAACTCGATGTTTATCTTGACAATGCACTTGTTTTGGAAAATGTAGACATAAGCGATTTTGGCACAGTAACTTCAAGAAGCCGTATTGGCGTGCGTTCTAATAACAGCACATTGACGACAATAACTAATTTTAAATATGAAGTAAAAGAAGTAACAAATCCGATTTTACCCGAAAAAGTTGCGGCGGTAACATCAAACATCGAATCAAGAGGAATCACAAGCGGAACAGCAATTACATTATCTACAACAACATCCGGAGCGGTAATAAAATACAGTTTGGACAATGAAACCACTTGGTTGAATTATACCGCACCAATTACAATAAACACATTCCCGACAACAATAATTGCATACGCAGAAAAAGAAGATTTTACAGACAGCGACAAAACTTCCTTTACCTACACCGAAAAAGTAACCAATGTCACCGCAAATCCAACTTCTCGAGCAATCATAAGCGGAACGACGGTTGCATTATCCACAACAACACCGGATGCACAAATAAAATACAGTTTGGATAATGAAGTCACTTGGAATGATTATACAAATCCGATTCCCATTACCGTATTCCCCGCAACTTTAAGTGCATATGCAACAAAAGAAAACGCAGAAATCAGCGATAAAACTTCCTTTAATTACACTGAAATAATTCCACCCACCCCCACACGGAAACTCACATTCGACCGCAATTTTTCAGGCGGCGGAGCATCATTCACAAGAGATATAAACTCGCAAAACAACAGGGTGGTAAATTTCCCAAGCGACCCGACAAGATCCGGCTGGAGATTCGCAGGTTGGTACACCGCAAGAACAACAGGCGGAATACGGATAACTTCAACTTCGGCAATTCCAACAAACACAACTACAGTTTACGCACGGTGGGTGAGAATAACACACAGAGTGAGATTCATGGACGGATCCAAAGTATTACACATTAGAACAGTAAACCAAGGCGACAGCGTAAGAAGACCGGCAACTCGGAAAAAATCGGGGTATACATTTATAGGATGGTATACAAACCGTACTGGTGGAAAAACATTTAACTTCAGTACAAAAATCGCAAAAAACACCGATGTATACGCTCGTTACGAAAAAAATCCTGTTGTTCCGAAAAACTTTAGAGTTACAAAGCAAGGTACAAAAAAAGCAAGACTAAGATGGAACCGTCAAGCTGGAATGAGAATTGAAATACAAAAAAGAAACGGCACAAAATGGCAAACAATTATTGCAACAAAAGCAGGAGCAAGCTCATGGACTTCCAAAAACTTAAAAAAAGGCAATCATTCATATAGACTTATCGCAAGAAAAACTATATTAGGAAAAATTGTCAGAAGTAAAAATACTACGGCAAAAACGGTTAATATAAAATAGAATCCACTATTTGTATTATTTCATAATATTTATTAATATAAATATTATAAGACACTATGAAATTAAATTTTAATAAAAAATCACAAAATATTTATTATCTGTTATTTGTTATTTATTATTTATTCCGGCTTGTCTGGAAAACAAAGGAATGGTTTTTAATATGTCAAAATTAAGAATAGGTATCATTTTCGGCGGAATATCTTCAGAATATGAAGTTTCTTTGCAATCTGCGGCTTCTGTTATAGATAATATCCCATGTGAAGATTATGAAGTGGTAATGCTGGGAATAACTAAAAGAGGAAGATGGCTGTATTACCCCGGAGATACTGAATTAATACGAAAAGACGAATGGGCGCAACACCCTGATTGTATTAGTGCGGTAATAAGTCCCGATCGTATGCACAAAGGTATAATAAAACTGCAAGAAGACGGAAGTTCCGCATTATTAAAACTTGATTGCGTTTTCCCTGTTATGCACGGAGCTTATGGCGGTGAGGACGGTTCAATTCAAGGGCTTTTGAATTTAGCGGGGATTCCTTATGTTGGATGTAATTTGTTGAGTTCTGCAATATGTCTTGATAAATCAATAACTCACACTATGCTTGATTATGCAAAAATACCCAACGCATCTTGGATATGTCTTACAAAAAATGACCTTGCGAATCTTGATAATATTTGTGCAAAAGCAGAAAAACGTTTTGGCTACCCTGTTTTTGTGAAACCTGCAAATACAGGGTCGTCTGTGGGGATCAATAAAGCGAAAAACGCAGAAGAACTTACCAACGCGGTAAAAATTGCATTTACCCACGATGAGAAAGTGATAATTGAGCAATATATTCAAGGACTTGAAGTAGAAGCGGCAGTTCTCGGCACAGCAGATAATTGCATTGTGGCCCAACCGGGGCATATCATTCCTGCTAATGAATTTTATGATTATGACGCGAAATATCATGCCGATTCAATAACAAAAATTCCTGCAGGCATATCTGACGAAATAAAAGAAACAATAATAAATACCGCAAAAGATGTATATAAACTATTTAACTGCAAAGGATTGTCAAGAATAGACTTTTTTGTGACAAGTGAAAACAATATAATTGTAAATGAAATAAATACTATCCCGGGATTCACATCAATCAGTATGTACGCAAAAATGTTCGAATATTCCGGAATATCATATTCGGAATTGTTGACAAGATTGATAGAGTTGGCAATAAAAGTTGATTAATGTGTACTTTCCCCCGCCTTCGGCGGGGGAAAGTACACGCGGAATATAGTACCTGTAGGGGCGGCAATCTGCCGCCCGTTGAATAAAAAAACACCTGTAGGGACGACCGCCCCTGGTCGTCTGAAATGCAAACGCATTTACCCTGTCATGGCGGCAACTTTGGCTCGCGGTATAATATATTTATCGGGACGGGCGGCAAATTGCCGCCCCTACAAAAATGCTGTTCTAATTTATTGACATTATCATAAACAAAGTCGTCCAAAATAAACACGTATTTACAATATAAAAAACACACGCGGAATATATTAATGTTCATGAAAGAAGGAAAAAATTTATGGAAAAAGAAAAAACAGTTGTTGGTTCAGAAGAAACCACGGAAAAACAAAAATCAAAATTTAGGTTTACTAAACAACATTTACAGGGTGCAATCGCTATGTTCATTGTTTGTGCACTGATGGTGATAACGATAGAATTACCTACGGGTATGCTGGTTGGTACTTTAATGAGCAGCAATAACAGCAGCGGCGGTAAAGCGAAAGTTGAATATATTCCGAGCACAGGCAAACGTACAGGTATAAAATCAATAGAAATGAACGGTCTTAAATATATTGATATATACGAAGGCAAATTCAACGAAAACGCCACTCAAAGAAAAACCAGTTTTTATAAAGATATTTTAACAAAAAACATCAACGGGCACGCTATTTTAAATGATTGGTCAGAACTTGCTTATACTATACTTTCGCAAAACAGCAAACATTCTGCTGTCAATGTTGAGGATAAATTTGACACATATATGTCGGGCAAAGCCGACACAGAATACGGTTGGACGGATTTAGTCCGCGATTTTCGCAAAACAACTTCCGGTGCCACAGAGAAAAACAAGGGAGATATGACAACATGGACGGGTCTTAAATATTCAAATTCTTTAGCATCTGTCAGAAAAGACATGAGCTCATTAATTGCAAGCAATGTTGGACGTAAGATGAAAGCTAACGGCGCACTCGACCACACAGACGGCGGCAACGCTTTATATTTGTTGGACGACGACACTCCGCGTGATGTTATGTACACCATCGTCACCCCTGTTCGCCGCCAAAACCCAAAATATTTTTATAATTCTTTCGGTCTTGCTTTTTATGATTTTACTTTTGAAGTTCTTGCCGATGAAAACATCGAATTTATTACAGCGGCGGAGGGCTATAATTCCGTTGAAGATGCATCAAAAGCAAACGTGCCGGGGACTACGTACAGGAAAGTCAACGAAAAACAACCAACATTAAGTTATGCGGAAAACACATCGGATATACAAACAACCCAAGGTATTTCTGTGACCAACGGAGATTCGATGTCACTCACCAACAGCATAACTCATTCTGAACAATATACGTTCCAAGAATCGGTACACGGCGGATTTAAATGGGGAACAGCTACCGATTGGTTCGGGGGTTCACTTGATTTTACTTTTACTTTCACTCAAATGTTCGGCTCGTCCGCCATGAAATCAGAAGCCGTAACCCAAAGTCATCAAGTTACCTCATCTCAAACCACAACCATGCCTCCCCACACAGCTATCGGAGTACAAGTTGCATCGGGGACGGTGGAGCAAACCATGACTTATCAAGCACCGGTGGCAATCGGTTATAAGGTTGCAGTTTTCTCATTAACGGGGCATTATTACGATGATAATGTATGGACTCAATCTTATTCCACAGCAGGATATGTGCAAAAACATTTTTGCGCTCTCATCGGAATGAAAGGCAACGCTCAATTAGATTTAGTTGACAGAATGGAAAAAAACAACTATTCCGGTTATGAAGCGTCCTTAGATGCCACTTACGGTTGGAGTAAAACAAGATTAGACGGTAATGCGGCAAGCACTGTAAATACTCTGAATTGGAACACAATCAAAGGTAAAACAGCGGTAAGCAACAGCGTTTCAGGACTTTCCAACGGCGATGTTGTATCAAAACGTATAAGAACAATAGTACCCATGTCGGCGTTCGGAGCAAAATTGAGTTCTATGTTGGATTCGATAACAACAACCGTAAACCAAGTGGAAGCATATTATCCGATAAGGTCAGTGCGGTTTGCCGACCGTTCCACTATAACCAGCCGTTCTCTCAAACCAAACGAGTCTGTCAACATCAGTGTTTTTGATTTAGGGCTTGTAGGTTATAACGACCTTGGTGTGCGGTATCATGGGTTTAATCCATTGTGGGGGAAATGGGTGCTTTCGGATGCAAACGGTAAAGAAACCCCCGACAATAACGTCGTCACCATGAACTATAACAAAGATTCCGGTCTTATTGACATAAAAGCTAACCGTACAGGGACGGTGTATTTGAAATATGTTATTTCCGACAACACCTACCCTTCAGTCAGTGAAAAAGGCAAAAACGCATCACCGGGGCAAGTAAGTCCTTGCTATATAAAACTGGATGTCCAAGAAGAAGTATTTGAGGGATACCTCGAAATATGGGGCGAAATTAACGGTAAAATCGGCGATAGCATCGACTTAAACTCATCCGACAGCCCAATTTCCGCTCACGCATTTAACCCCTCCGGCAAAGAAGTAAAAATTGACAATAAAGAAGTTGTATGGGAAGCTAAATATACAGAGGGCGTGCAAATAAACGGAAGTATATTAAAAATAGAAAAAGCAGGAAAATACCCCATAAGAGCAATTTACAAAGGAGTATACAGCGATTGGACGACGATGAACGTTAGGGATTAGGAGTTAGGTGTTAGGAATTAGGGGTTTGGATTTAGGATGTTTTTTGTTGACATTAAATTTAGATAAATAGATTAAATTCGCATATCAACAAAAATTTAGTAGTTAGGATTTAGGATAATCGCATATATATTCGCTATCAGTGAATAAATATATACAAAAAATTTGTAGGATAATCGCGTATATGCACACCCGCCGTAGGCGGGTGTGCATATACAAAAAAAGGTGATTTTTTGGATAATCGTGCTATTGGTGTTTTTGATTCGGGACTGGGTGGACTTACTGTTTTAAATGAATTAGCAAAACTCTTACCTTGTGAAAATATTGTGTATTTCGGAGATACAGGGCGAATCCCTTACGGTACACGCAGTCGCGAAACTATTATTAAATATGCAGAACAAGATATGGATTTTTTAATAAGGCATAATGTTAAATGTATAATTGCCGCTTGCGGAACTGTAAGTACCGTGCTTTTACCCGAAGTTTATGGGAAATATAATGTTTTATATACAGGTGTCGTCGAACACGCCGTAAGAGCGGCTGTTTCTGTGAATAATAAAGAACATCTACATATCGGAGTTATTGCGACATCTGCCGCTATTAAAAGCGGTACATATGAACGGATTGTCCATGAACATAACAGCGAGGCGAAAGTTTTCGTAAAAGCGTGCCCTTTATTTGTGCCTTTAGTCGAAAACGGTTACACCGCAAGAGATAATGAAATCGCAATTTTAACAGCCCGTGAATATTTACAGCCTTTATGTGAAAAAGAAATTGACGCTTTAATTATGGGATGCACACATTTTCCGATATTAAAGGATATAATACAAGATATAATGGGGGAAAACGTCACTTTAATTGACCCCGGATTTGAAACCGCACGATATATGGCGAACAAATTAAAAGAATTAAATATGCTTTCCGGAAACAAAGAAAAAGGCAAATACAATTTTTTCCTATCAGACAGCACAGAATTATTCATCGAAAACGCAAAAATATTTTTAGGAGAAAAAATCACAGGAAAGTATGAACAGATAACAACTGAAAACTAACAGATATGTAGGGGCGGCAACCTGCCGCCCGTGGGTATACAAACGGCAATCTGCCGCCCGCAAATTCGCACAAACTCGTAAAAACGGCAATCTACCATTTGTTGGTATATGTAGGGGCGAACTCCGTTCGCCCGCGTTTATCCGCATTATACAAACGGAAATCTGTTCACCCGATAAATTTGTGTAAATCTGCGGGCGGCAGATTGCCGCCCCTACAAATCCAATTTATGGGGGAATACACAAAAAAAGGAGATTTTATGGATATAATTAATCAAACGAGTCATGAACTTTATAATATAATATTGGAAGCTTTAGGACAGGCTGTTTCGGCGGGGAAAATTCCCTCCGAGCCTATACCGCCGTTTAGTGTTGAGATTCCTGCGGATTCTTCTAATGGAGATTTCTCCACTAATGTCGCTATGGTTAGCGCGAAAGCGTTGAAAATGCCGCCGCGTAAAATAGCAGAAATAATAAAAGAAGAGATGAATGTTGAAACTGCATTTATTAATGATGTGGAAATCGCAAGGCCGGGGTTTATTAATTTTTTTGCAAATGCAAATTGGTTCAGCAATGTCGTGCGTGATGTGTTGAACAAAGAGGAGAATTACGGTAAATCTGAATATGGCGATGGCAAAAAAGTTCTCGTAGAATTTGTTTCCGCCAATCCTACAGGCCCAATGCACATAGGTAACGCTCGCGGAGGTGCGATGGGTGATGCTTTAGTCGAAGTCTTAAATTGGTCGGGATATTCAGCGAAACGCGAATTTTACGTAAACGATGCAGGGAATCAAATAGACAAATTTGGAATATCTTTAAACGCTCGCTATTTGCAACTGATTTATGGAGAAGATAAAGTCGAATTTCCCGAAAACGGTTATCAAGGCGCGGATATTATCGAACACGTTAAAAATTTTTATGAAATACACGGTGATAAATATAAAGATTGCGAAGAAACCCAACGTATCAATGCATTAACAGATTACGCCTTACCGTTGAATATAACAGCGCTCAAAACCGATTTGCAAAAATACAGAATTGATTATGATATATGGTTTAAAGAAAGCACACTTCACATGAACAGTGAAGTCGCAAGAATAATAAGTCTTTTGAAAGAAAAAGGCGTCACATACGAAAAAGACGGCGCTTTATGGCTTAAAGCCGCCGAATATGGCTGTGACCAGGATTTTGTTTTAATCCGTTCAAACGGCTTGCCTACTTATATCGTGCCTGATATAGCATATCATTACAATAAACTTGAAGTGCGAAAATTTGATAAAGCAATTAATATTTGGGGAGCAGACCATCACGGTTATTTACCGCGTTTAAAAGCATCATTAAAAGCGTTGGGTATTGACCCTACACGCCTTGATATTATACTTATGCAAATGGTGAGATTGATTCGCGACGGAGAACCTGTAAAAGTAAGTAAACGCACAGGAAAATCCATCACTTTAAATACTTTGTTGGACGAAGTGCCTATTGATGCCGCAAGATTCTTTTTCAACGCCCGTGAAGCAAATACACACATGGATTTTGATTTAAATTTGGCGGTGGAACAATCCAACAAAAACCCTGTTTATTATGTGCAGTATGCTCATGCGAGAATATCCAAGATTTTACAAAAAAGCGAGTTGCAAGACGAGCTAAATAATTCGCAAGACGATTCATTTTTAGATTTATTAGAAACAGAATACGAAAGGGAATTAATCCGTAAAATCGCATTGCTCCCCATGGAAATTATAAATGCGGCGAAAGCATATGACCCTTCCCGCTTGACTCGTTATGTAACAGATGTCGCAACAGCATATCATAAATTTTACGATAAATGCAGGGTTTTAGGAGAAGAAAAAAACCTATCATCAGCACGTATAATGCTATGTGCGGCAACAAAAAATGTAATAAAAAATGTACTGACGATTTTAAAAATAGACTCACCAGAGAATATGTGATTATGAAAAAACCTATTTCTGAATTTTTATCTCGATATGAAGATGTTTTTCGTTTTCATATGCCCGGGCATAGCGGAAAACTTGATATTAATGATATTACCGAAATAAACGGAGCAGATGTTCTTTATAAATCAAACGGTATTATTAAAGAATCCGAAAATATCATATCGAAATTGTACGGTAGTGGAGCGGTTTTATACAGTGCGAGCGGCTCTACTTTGTGCATACAAACTATAGTCGGCTTATTGCGTGGGAAAATTGCCGCAGACAGGGGTTGTCATGCCTCTTTTGCTAATGCGGTTTCCTTATGGGGGCGTGATGTTCACTGGCTTATTCCGCAAATTGATGATGACACGGACTTAATATTGCCAATAACTCCCGAACAAGTTGAAAACGCTTTAACAACCGACAGTGCAATAAAAAATGTATTTATAACCAGTCCTACATATTACGGCAAAACCGCCGATGTAAAAAAAATATCCGAAATCTGCATAAAACACAATGCGAAATTATGTGTTGACAACGCGCATGGTGCACATCTGGCAATATCAGGCAAGCACCCGATACAACAAGGAGCAGATTTTTGCTGTGACAGTGTTCACAAAACTTTATGCTCTCTTACAGGAGCGGCGATTTTGCATTTAAAAGACAGTTTTTTATATCATGAAGCAAAAAGCATAATGGCGATGTTCGGCACTTCCAGTCCGTCATATCCCATACTTGCATCTATCGAAACAGGGGTGGAATATTTATTTGAAAGTTATTCACATAATTGTGATTATGCTCACATAGTTGAACATTCGAAATTTGCATTTTATTCCTTTGACCCTCACAAATTGTTAATTGACGCATACAGCAATGGGTATACAGGCTTTGAATTAGCAAAAATTTTACGCAATAATAAGCGACTTCCGGAAACTCCTGCCGCACCATCACGGCACAAATTCCCGGAGGTCTCCATAGAACCGGAATTTGTGACAAAACGGTATGTGTTATTAATTTGCACAGAATTTGTGGGGGAACAAGCTTATACCGCTTTAAAAAAAGCATTGAATGTTCCGACGAGAGAACCGATATTCGAAAAAGTAATTCCAATTGCAATACCGAAAAAAGGATTAGAATGTTACGACGCAATAAGAGTTAACAGCGAATATATTGATGTAGACAATGCAGATGGCATAATTTGCGCCGAAAATTTATACAAATGCCCCCCCGGACAATTATTAACAGTAGCAGGAGAAATAATAAACCAACAAATCATAGAAAACTTAAAAGAAAATGGCATAAAAACAATAAAAACAGTAGATTCTTCATGTGGTATACAACTAAAACAAGGAGTTTTTTCATGCCGTTTGTTCAAATTTAGTATATAGGCAACCTCCGAAAACCTCTGTCGCATCATCGCGGCACAGCTTTATCCGTCATTCTGCACAAAAATACTCGTTAATACACAAAGTATTGCCTGCGTTTTTTGTGCCCGGGCACAAAAATACTCGTTAGATACAAGTAGTCTTGCTATGCAAGCCTAATGTATTGCCTGCGTTTTTGTGCCCATGCACGAACAAATCTGCACCACGCTGATACAACATAGGTTTCCGGAGGTCGCCATAAATTATTGTAAAAGGAGCGATATAAGATTGAAAAAACCATTAACATTTATAAACATAATTCTATATTTTACTTTCATCTTTTCAAGTTGTTTTATGATAGAAGAACCCGAAGTTGCTCCTGTTATTAATGAAAGTGTTGTCATATATGACGACGTTTCGCAAACAGAAAGCGACGATTTTCATTCTAATATAAGTTCCGATGAAAGTTCACAACCCGAAATCATACCGTCGGAAGAAATAGATTACGATTCTCTGTCCGATTTTGATTACATAGAATTGACGGCATATATACCTAATATTTTTGTAGACATGAAATATGCTACTACCGATAACATCACTAAAAAAGAAATTTATGATTTTAAAAAAGCATATTTGCGTTACGGCACTGCTAAAAAATTAAAAAAAGCGGCTGAAGAACTTGAACGGGAAGATTTGTATTTAATGATATGGGATTCGTATCGCCCAACGCAAGCACAATTTGCATTGTGGGAAGCCGTCCCTGATGAGCAATATATTGCAAATCCTAATAAAGGACATAATTCGCATACTCTCGGTTGCGGTGTGGATATTACTTTAACGGATAAGGACGGTAATTTAATTGAAATGCCTACTGGTTTTGATGAGTTTTCCCCAAAAGCCCACAGAACATATACACAAATATCGCAAACTTCCCGCGAAAATGCACTCTTGCTTGAAAATATTATGATACGCCATGGATTTAACGCATACAAATACGAATGGTGGCATTATACCGACAGTAATTTACAAATGTACCGCGAAAACCCCGGAGAAGAATTTGTCCCGCCCGACACTGTAACAAAAATCACCGTAAGCGCTGTGGGCGACTGTATACTCGCTAACGGATTTGGATTTGATTATCAAGACAGTTTTGAATATTATAAACGGGAATTAAAAAAACCCGATGAATATTTTTTCAGCGGAGTTTCGGATATTTTCGCACAAAGTCATTTAAACATAGCCAATCTTGAAAACGCATTTACAACACATAATCAAAGAGTGGACAAAGCACATCAAGGAAACAGAGCGTTCTGGTTTAAATCAAATCCTGCTTATGCAAGAATATTAAAATCAGGGGGGATTCATGCGGTAAATATTGCGAATAATCATATTATGGATTATGGAGAAAAAGGATATGAGGACACAAAAAAAGCCCTTACCCAAGCTGATATTAAGTATTTCGGCAAAGATGATATTGCGTTTGCCGAAATTAAAGGTGTAAAAATCGCCTTGACAGGGTATAACACATTGGGTGATTATGAAGAAGGGGCGGACACAAATTTAATTTTGGAAAAAATCAAAACTGACCTTGAAAAAGCAAAAAAAGAATCCGACATACAAATAGTATCATTTCATTGGGGGATTGAATACGAGCCGCAATATAACAAAGAACAAGAACTTTATGCCATAACAGCAATAGAAGCAGGAGCGGACTTAATTTTAGGACACCACCCACACATATTACAAGAAGTAAAATCATACAAAAATGTACCCATAGTATATTCCCTGGGAAATTTTGTTTACGGCGGGTCAAAAAATTCAAGAGAAAAAGACACAATAATATTCCAAACAACATTTTCACTGGACATAAACAACACTCTCATAAACACAAAATACAAAAAAATCCCCGCAAAAATACAAACACAAGAGGGATTGAATGATTATAGACCGAAAGCGGAGATAAATAACAATTAACAACTAACAGATAACAGATTTATAGTGAATAAGTAATAGTGAATAGGTAACAAATAACAGATATGTAGGGGCGAACTCTGTTCGCCCGTCGTATAACAATAACAATTGGTAGAAAAAACCAAGCCCCCTTCGGGGTGCCGTGTAAGCGGCGGGGGTTGCCCAATTAGACGATAGACGGTAGACATTAGACAATTTTTGTTGACATGAGGTTTTTATGGATAAAATAAGATTTGCATATCAACAAAAATTAGACGATGTAAATAACAGTTTCGGGATTATGAGGAGTACAAACTATATATCGTCGTTGCGTTTCAACACCGGTGCGAAAAAGCAAAGGAAATACAGAAAACTAACCAACCGAGAGCAAACGACGATTAGTAGACTATCTTGGTGTCAGCCTCTGGGGTTTTTAGGGGATTTGTTCCCCTAAACGATTTTTGCTTACTTTGTATCGTTACAAAGTAAGTGCGGTGTCGAGCGCAATCTCGACAAACCCTCTTCTCCGCTGAATACAGCGGTTAAAAAATGCCATTCGCGGCACACGCGAAAAAAGAAAGGTGATTATTTTGAAAAAGCGTGCTTTAATTAGTGTTAGTGACAAAACAGGAATTGTGGAATTTGCGGAAAACTTATGTTCTTTGGGGTATGAAATTATTTCTACCGGCGGAACACAAAAAACTCTGGAGAATAATCTTATTGAGGTTACCAATGTTTCCGAAATTACGGGATTTCCCGAATGTTTGGACGGCAGAGTGAAAACTCTCCATCCTGCAATACACGCAGGGTTGCTTGCTGTTCGTGACAATGCTGACCACATGGAACAACTTTCCAAATTGGAAATTACTCCTATTGATATTGTGGCAATAAACTTATATCCTTTTAAAGAAACGGTTTTAAAATCTGATGTAACTTTTGAAGAAGCTATTGAAAATATCGACATAGGCGGGCCTACTATGTTACGCTCCGCCGCGAAAAACTGGCAAGATGTCACGGTTATTGTCGATTATATGGATTATGAAGAAATTATTGCTCAATTAAAACAAAACGGCGATATTTCAAGAGAAACTAAACTTGAAATGTCCGCAAAAGTTTTTGAACATACAGCGGCTTATGATACATTAATTTCATCTTATTTACGAAAAATAACGGACAACCCTTTCCCGGAAAAATTAAGCATTACCTTTGAAAAAGTTCAAGATATGCGTTACGGCGAAAACCCTCACCAAAACGCGGCGTTCTATCAAGAAATTACAACAAAAAGCAATATTTTATCCCATGCCGTAAAATTGCAAGGGAAAGATCTTTCCTATTGTAATATAAACGATGCAAACGGTGCTTTAGATGTCATAAAAGAATTCGGATATGAAAAACCGGCAGTGGTGGCAATAAAACACGCAAACCCATGCGGAGTAGGACTGGGTGAAAATATTCACGAGGCTTACATGAACGCTTTTAATGCTGACCCTGTTTCAATTTTCGGCGGAGTCGTCGCGTTCAATCGTCCTGTAGATGTTGAAATAGTAAATGAGATAGTAAAAACAAAACTCTTTTTGGAAATAATTATAGCTCCGTCTTTCGAAAAGCACGCGTTGGAGATTTTGTCTGAAAAGAAAAATTTACGGTTATTACAATTACCCGATTTAGCTTGTCCGAACGGTGAAGATATGTTTTATTATAAAAAAGTAGCGGGCGGATTGCTTGTACAGCAACAAGACGTTGAGTTATATCATGAAAACGAAATTAAATGCGTGACCGAACGCCAACCGACAGAGCAAGAAAAAAGACAGCTTGATTTTGCGATGAAAGTTACAAAACACGTAAAATCAAACGCAATAGTCCTCGCGAAAGAAAACCGCACAGTCGGTGTAGGCCCAGGGCAGACAAACCGCATAACAGCACTGGAATTAGCGTTAAAATACGCAAAAGATGATGCGAAAGATGCCGTGATGGCATCTGATGCGTTCTTCCCATTCCCGGATTGTGTAGAAGCGGCGGCAAAAGCAGGCGTGACCGCAATAATTCAACCGGGCGGGTCAATACAAGACCAATATTCAATAGATGCGTGCAATAAATACGGAATAGCAATGCTATTCACAGGAATGAGACATTTTAAGCATTAAGGGGGTTTTTTATTTGAAAATTTTTGCGATTGAAACATCTTGTGATGAAACGGCGGCAGCAGTTGTTGAAGTTGATTCCGAAAACAAAACGAACGAACTTATTGATAACAATAAACCAAATTCTCACATACAGGTTTTATCAAGTATTGTTTCTTCTCAAGTTGAACGTCATGCAGTTTTTGGGGGAGTTGTACCGGAAATTGCATCAAGACTTCATTGTGAAACTATATCGCAAATAACAAAACAAGCCTTGACAGAAGCTAAACTTACTTTTAACGATATTGACGCTATTGCGGTTACGTATACCCCGGGGCTAATCGGAGCGTTATTAGTTGGGGTAAATTATGCAAAAGGCTTATCTCTTGTTACAGGAAAACCCTTAATTCCTGTTCATCACATAAAAGCTCATATAGCCGCTAATTATATTGCACATTCTGATTTAAAGCCGCCGTTTCTTGCTTTGGTAGTTTCCGGTGGTCACAGTCATATAATAGCGGTGGAAGATTACACCAAATTCAAAACAATCGGAATGACACGCGACGATGCGGCAGGGGAAGCTTTTGACAAGGTAGCAAGAACTCTGGGGTTGGGATACCCCGGCGGGCCTGCAATAGATAAAATTTCCAAACAAGGCAAAATTGAAACATATAAACTGCCGACGCCTAAACTAACTTTAACATCAGACGGCAAGGGGAAATACGATTTTTCATTTTCAGGGTTAAAAACCGCAGTAATTAATACTGTGCATAATTGCAAGCAAAAAGATTTAGAAGTTAATACCGCAGATTTAGCCGCAAGTTTCCAAAATACAGTATGCGAAATCTTATGCGAGAAATTTATTCTTGCGGCGAGAGATTATAATTATAAAAACATAGTATTAGCAGGCGGCGTATCAGCAAACAGTCAACTTCGCACTAAGATGTCCGAAAAAGCAAAAGAAGCCGACATGAATTTATACTATCCGCCGTTATCATTATGTTGCGACAACGCGGCAATGATAGGCGTACAAGGATATTATGAATACTTAACAGGGAACGTAGCAGAAATGAATTTGAACGCACAAGCGAGCGGAACAGTTGACAACTAACAACTAACAGATGACAGATAATAGATAACAGATAAAAAATTTGTGGGTGGGACAACCCCCAAATTAGATTTTAGATTTTAGATTGTAGACATTAGACAATATAATAGGATTGTAGGGGCGGCAATCTGCCGCCCGTTAGATAAACATATCGTATCGAAAAATATATTATACCGCGAGCCAAGATTGCCGCTCGCCCGATAAATATTTTATACCGCGAGCCAAGATTGCCGCCCCTACTAATATCAAAAAATCACCTTTTACTCAAAAGTAAAAGGTGATTTTTAATATTTATCTGTTATTTGTAAGTTGTTATCTGTTATCTGTTAGTTGTTAGTTGTCATCTCACCCGTATATTCGCAGTTGCTTTCTTCTTTCCGTCTCTTGTTGTTGCTGTTATTTTCACTCTGCCCGGTTTTTTTGCGGTGACTTTTCCTTTGCTGTTTACTGATGCGATTCTTGGGTTAGATGAACGCCAGGTTACTTTTTTGTCTAAAGCAGTTTTTGGGTTTATTGTTACCCTTAATGTAACTGAACGTCTTACTCTTATTGTCGCGTTTCTTCTGCTGAGTTTCACGCTTTTTACTCTTATTGCTTTAAAACGGGCTTGTAGTGTAAGATTTGAAGTTACTCTGAATGTATAACGTGCATTTCTGCTGACACGTTTGTTTCCTTGATACCAACCGTCGAATGTGTAGCCTTTGTTTGTGGTTGCTCTTACGGTTGTGTTGGCGTTATGGTTAACTCTGCCGCCGCCCGATACTTTGCCGCCTTTTGTTGTTCTTGCGATAACTGTGTATTGAATCCTGCTGAAACGAGCTTGGAATGTACGGTTAGCGGTTACGTCAAACGAATAATCTCTTGCGGATGTTACGCGGGTAGTGCCTGAGAACCAGCCGTCGAATTTATATCCGATGTTTGGGGTTGCTCTTATTGTAACTCTTGTGCCGTGGTCAAAAGTTCCTGCTCCGGAAACTGTACCGCCTGCTGTAATATTTCTTGATAGAGTAACAGTGTGTTTTGCTAATACAAATCTTGCTTCCAAAGTGCGGTCTGCGGTTGCTGTGAAAACATATATTTCTGTTGCATCTTCGATTTTTACGTTATTTTCATACCAACCCTCGAAAGCATAGTTTGCATTGGCGATTGCGGTTAATACTACATTTTCGCCGCTGTTATAGGTATTGTTTTCGTTGCCGCCTGTAATCATTCCGCTTTCGGTTGGTGCTACTGTTGTTGTTATTGTAAAAGTAGTTGGTATTGGTGGTGTAAAACGTGCTTCTAAAGTGCGGTCTGCTGTTGCTGTGAAAGAATATACCTCTGTTGCATTTGTGATTTTAACATTATTTTCGTACCAGCCGTCGAAAGTATATCCCTCGTTAGCGGTTGCGGTTAATGCTACTGTTGCACCGTTGTTATAAGTGTTGTCTGCGTTTCCGCCTGTGATTGTTCCGCCCTCGGTTGGTGATGGTGTCGCTGTGATTGTATGAACATCAGATGTCGGTTTTACAACTTCTATTTCGATTGCATTTGTTGTTTTACCCATAAAGGATAAAGTTACGGTTTGTGTACCGACAGTCCATGGAGTAATGGATTGAGATTGAGCGTCGTTAATTTCAAGCCAATATCCGGTGTCTTCCAAAAGTTCATCTCGAATATTATCATAAGTTCCTGTATAAGTTTTGTTTTTTGAACTGTCTTTATAATTTACAGTAAATGTCATTACAGAACGGCTAAATATTGTCCATATATTATAACGGTAAAAATCTTCTTCACTGTCTTTTTCCGGATTCCATCTTTCATCTATTATACCGTCTGTGTTTTCAATTACAAACAAGGCAGGGTTAAATGTTGCTTGGATTGTATCAACAGGATTTTCGATAACTTCCACATTTACTGTGTCAGTTTTCTTCATAAATGAAAATGGCACGGTATTGATTCCTAAACTTAAAGGATTGCGGTATTGATCTATATTTATATTAAGAGAATATCCGGTATCTTCTTGTATTTCATCACAAACATCTACATAATTTCCTGTATAAACTTTGTTTTTTGTACTGTCTGTATATTTAACAGTTGCTGTCATGTTGTAACGGTTGAAAATCTCCACTAAATAATAATAATAAAATTCTTCTTCGCCGTCGGTTTCGGGGACATCCCGCCAATCCCAATAACCGTCTGCATTTTCAATTAATTTAGGGATTGTATCAAAAGAAATTTCGATGCTTTCAAGTGGGGTTTCAACAACTTCAACATCAAAATCTGCTGTTTTCCCCAAAAAGAAAATTGCTGCGGTATGAGTTCCTACATTCCATGGAGCAGTTATATTTTGCTCGGTATCTATACCAACTCCAAACCATGTGTCAAGATAAACTGCATATATAATTTGTCTTATAGTCCCTGTATAAACTTTGCTTGTTTTATCTTTATAATGCACAGTAAAAGACATTGTTTCTTTAGAACTTTGTACATGATAATAAAAATAGCTTATAAGGTTATCTTCATCGTCATATTCATAAGCCCATTCGCCGTCGAATTCTTTAATATATTTTGGAGTTGTTACAAAATTTACCTCGATTTTATCAACAGGGGTTTCAACAATTTCAAAGTTCGCTTGGGTAGTTTTTCCCATATATGTAAATTTGCCGACGTTGTCTACACCTATTTCCCATGGAGCTTCATATTGATTTTGGTCAAATTCAAAATGAAATTCTTTTCCGCTATCTCTAAATTGCTGCCGTAATTGTTCATAAATTCCGCTGTATTCTTCTTTTGTACCGTCTTCATTGTTTACGGTTAATGTAATGATTGTTTTAAAAGGATAATTGATTAATGACGGTTTTTCATCTTCGTTTTCATCATAGTATTCCCATTCTCCGTCCCAATTAAAAGGATTGTTATAAAAAAAGTATTTTACATCTTCTTGTGTTTCGTCATTCCAATAACTATTCATATATCCATTAGTGTTTTCGATTATCTGCGGTATTTTGTCAAAAGATATTTCAATATTTTTAATAGGATTTTTTACAACTTCGAAATCAACATCAAAAGTTCTGTTCATGTATGTAAATTTCAATTTATTAATTCCTAAATTCCATGGAAATTGCCATTGGTCGTCTTCATATTCTATATAATATCCTGTTTCATCATAAACTTTGTCGTAAAAATCATTATAATCATTATCTTCAATAATCTTTTGAGTGTTATTTTTGTAGTTTATCGTAAGTTTTACATCAGAATTTCTAAAAAAATTGTGTATATAATAACTATAATAATCTTCCCATTTTTCGGTTTCGTTATTCCATTTCTCATCCCAATATCCTCCTGTATATTCTATTATTTGAGGAACAGGGTCAAATGACAATTCAATATTGTCAACAGGATTTTCAATAACTTCAACTTCAATATCATCAGATTTCCCCATTAATGTAAATGTTACTTTATGAGTTCCTATACCCCAGGGGTTTTGTTCTTGATTTTCGTGAACTTTTATTTCATATCCTGTTTCATTCCGGATTGATTCTTCAATATTCCAAAAATGTCCTTGATAAGTTTTGTTTTTAGCGCTGTCTTTGTAATTAACGGTAAGTGTCATTTCAGAACGGTTAAAAACATTCCAAATGGCATATCTAAAAAAGTCTTCCCATTCTTTTGTATCATCATTCCATCTTTCGTCCATACCGCCGTTTGTATTTTCTACAAATTTTATATCGAGGTCAAATGAAACTTCAATGCTGTCAACAGGGTTTTCGATAATTTCTATATTGGCAGTGGTTTCAAAATTTCCTTCTAAAGAAAATGTCACAGGATTTTGACCTACACCCCAAGGATTATCCCATTGATTACTAAAGTCAAATTGGAGATCATATCCTGTTTCATCCCAAATATCATCTTGAACATCCCAAAAATTTCCGTTAAAATTGCTTGAAAGGTTGTTTTTATAAAAAACAGTTGCGTTAATATTAGAATTAACTATCAAGCTCCAAATATCGTAATAAAAAATTTCTTCATCTTTTTGCGTTTTTTCGTTATATACTTCTATCCAAGAACCTTCGGTTTCATGAATTATTTTCAATGCAGGATCAAATTTAACCTCAATACGGTCGATTTCCCCATTATTTGCACTCGCCATAAGCATTGCCGGCAACAGCGATAACAACATCACCGTCACAACAAGCAATGAAATTGCTTTCCTAAGTTTTTGCATCTTAAAATTACCTCCAAATTTTTCATTTTTGATTTATATATTAACTATTTTATAACATTAACATATTTGTAATAAAATAGCAACAATTATTTGTTATCTGTCATCTGTTAGTTGTTATCTGTTAGTTGTCATCTGTTAGTTGTCATCTGTTAGTTGTTAGTTGTTAGTTGTTATCTGTCATCTCCCCATCATTTTCGCCAGTTTATCTTTTGTAATCGTAAGCAACACAGGGCGTCCATGAGGGCAATACCGTATGTTTTCATCTTCTATAACATTTTTTGCAAGTTCGCACAATTCTGTTGTGTTATTATCGTCGTTGGCTTTTATTGCGGCTTTGCAAGCTTTTTGGCAGTATAATTCCCGCAAAACTTCGGGGGATATATCTTTTTTTGAAGATGCCATGTTTGCGGCAATTTCCTTGAAAATATTCGCGGCATCGGCAGATTCTAATATAGCAGGGACTTCTCTTATAATAATAGCGTTGTTCCCAAATTCGTCGAAAGAAAATCCCAGTTCTGATATAAGCTGTGCGTTTTCTGTCACTAATGCAAATTCCACAGGGGAAAGCTGCACAGGCAGAGGTGCTAAAATAATTTGCTTGGATATTTCTTTTTCGGATGTGATTTTATTATAAATTATGCGTTCATGAGCGGCGTGTTTGTCGATAATAAACATAGAATCGCCATATTGTGCGATAATATATGTTTTAAAAACTTCTCCAAGCAAAATAACATCACATGGGATGCTGTTTACAGGCTGTGTAATTACATCTTCATTATACGATGAGTTTTGATTGGGTCGTGTTCTGACTTCATCATTATTTGCAAATTGCAAATTTTCATCTTCATTATATGCTTTATTTAATGATTGCATACTTTCATCTTCATTATATATTTGCGAATATGCTTCCGTTTTTTCTTGTATAAATGAATTGTTTTCTTCTTGTTCTGTGGGTGTTTCTCTGATAATACGTGAAAAATTTAGATGCTTGAATCTTGATAGTTCATCATCTTTTTTTTCGTTATCGTCATTTTTCCATTCAAAAGTTTGTCCTTTTTTTATTGGGTAAATGGCTTCTTCTGTTCGTAATTCTTGCTTGTTTGCTTTTTCGTTTGCGTTAAAAATATTTACTTGTTCACTTTCTGTATCGTTAAAATATGTACGTTGCGGTAAATTTGTTTGGGTAATTTTTTCCTCGTTGAATATACGCGATGTATTTTTCACCGCAAAATATACGCTATTGTATACTTCTTGTTCTTGTGCAAATTTCACCTCGATTTTGGCAGGATGCACGTTCACATCGACATTTTCGTAAGGCAAGTACAAACTTAAATAACAAGCAGGGAATTTACCGCGGGATGATGAGCTTTTATAACCTTCTTCCAACGCAGACGAAAGCAAAGTTGATTTCACAACCCGTCCGTTAACAAAAAACTTCTGGCAAGAACGGCTGGGTAATGCTGTTTCCGGTTTTGAAATAAACCCTGTGATTTTGCAATGAGATTTATCGTTATTATAAAACTTCAATCCATTCGTTATATATTCATGAGTATATTCTACAGGCAAAAGATTTTCGGCAAACGATGAATCTTTTAACGAATATATCGTTGATTTTAAAAGTCCGTCCCCGGGAGTATGCACTATAATTTTATTGTTGCGTATGTATTTAAAGGAAATATTAGGGTGGGAAAGCGCGGTGTTTTCTATTATTTCTGTTATCGCCGCCGATTCCACACTTTCTTTTTTCAAAAACTTCAACCGAGCAGGGATATTATAAAATAAATCACGGACAATAATTGTCGTGCCGTCCGCCGCTCCTGTTTCGCTGAGTTCTCCGTCTTTGTCCGCAGAAATATCCGCGCCGTTAATACAATATCTTGTCCCTGTAATGCTTTTGGGAGTTTTGGTGACCATTTCCATTTTCGAAACAGCACAAATAGACGCCAAAGCTTCTCCGCGAAACCCGAGCGTACCGATTTTCTCCAAATCATCTTTGTTTTTAAGTTTACTCGTTGCATGACGTAAAAACGCGGTTTTCACTTGATTGTGAGGTATGCCGTGACCGTTATCACTAACTCTAAGATAAGTAATGCCGCCGCCTGCAATTTCTACAGTAACAGAAGTAGCCCCTGCATCAACAGAGTTTTCCAAAAGTTCTTTTACAATAGAAGCAGGACGTTCCACAACTTCTCCTGCCGCAATTAATTCCGCAACTTGCTTATTTAAAATGTTGATCATAAAGATAGTTCCTTTTTTCGCCGTTTTTACAACGGCGGGTGTATTTACTTTTTATTAAAAAGTAAACAAAAATTTTTGTTCGTGCCGCGAATGGCATTTTCTTAACCGCTGGCTTCAGCGGAGAAGTTTGTTTGTCGCTCATGCCGCGACGGGCACTTACTTTGTAACGATACAAAGTAAGCAAAAATCGTTTAGGCGTT
>Ga0099364_10001447_pt1 | contig 39171 bp, 30 predicted proteins | sample TergutTh196P3_FD_73070 | JGI IMG/M metagenome (GOLD analysis project Ga0099364, IMG submission 73070) | Microcerotermes parvus P3 segment gut microbial communities from Pointe-Noire, Republic of the Congo - Th196 P3 | ecosystem: Host-associated > Arthropoda: Insects > Digestive system > Gut ... | reverse complement strand
TTCCTTTAAATTTTTTAATACAGCCAGACATTCCAAAAGCGATTCACGGGAAAGCTCGCCGGAGTTAAAAACATCACGGCCAAGAGCAACCGGCCGTTCTGCCCTGTCCAGCACCTTCCATTGGCCGCCTCCGGAAGACGAACCTCCCGCAAGACGCTCCATTTCCGCAATGAGCAGCCTGATACCGGTGGAACCTATTTCCAGAACAGCAACAAGATCACTTTTCATGTTTTTACAGTTTATCAATCAGCATTGAGCATTTTCCCGAAGGAATTGGCAGGGTTTTTTTCTTTTTACCCAAAATGTTAATGGTAAAGTAATACAGTTTTTCACTTTCCATGTGTATCTCCCATCCCCGCCCGCTTTTATTGGAAAGAATGGTGATCATATTTTTTTTCAGCGAAAGATTTTCCACTCCCATAACTTCCAGGTTGGGAATTATCCAGTCAACTGTTTTACGGGGAAGGGAAATAAACAGGCCAACTATATTTTCGATGGTCAGGCAAATAGTGGAAAGGGCGTCGTAGGACAGGTATTGGGGGCGGGGAAAATCCGGTTTGCCGGACCATTTCGCGGGGCCTTCTTTGATTGGCAAATAGGCTTCCCACAGGTTGCCCCGGTGATGGTCAGAGTCGGGGGTCATCGAATCCAGCATGAAGTACAGGTGCCGTATAGCGCTGTCCCGTGCAAGTTCCCATCGTTGATACCGCTCCAGCCCTTTAATCACCATGAACGTCAAATGGGGATACACCGATCCTTTGTATCCCCGGCCTTCTTCGCTGAAGTTTTTGTCTGAGCGGGATAGTGTGGGGAACGGATGCGGCGTACCAAAGTGTTCCGGATCGGTAAGCTTGGCGATTATTTTTTCCGCTTTTTCATCATTGGGTATTTCCGCTAAAAGCGGCCAATATCCGGCGATTGTTTTTACCGGCAGCCTTTTTTCGTTTTTATCAATATCATGGTAAAACCCGCCGTCCGGATCCCACATCAACGAATTTATTCTTGTTTTCAGTGCAAAATACTGTTTCTTGTACAGGAAACTTGTATCTTTGTCATTAAGGATGTCCGCCATTGCCGACATAAACAATGCGTTTACCGCCATCATGGAGTTAAAGTCAAGGGAATAGTAAGTTCCTTCACGGGGAGAGTTCAACATGCCCGTAGCCGCCAGAGGTACACGATAAAGACCGTTGGATTTTTTGAAAGTTTTATCGATCCATGCATTATATTTATGCAAAACAGAAAGAACATCCTTGACCCGTTTCTTGTTTGCCGATTTATGGTAAATGTTGTGTTCAGCCCAGGCAAAAAGAGGGATGCCCAGCCCTTCGGCATTGTCTTTTTCATGTGCCGGTAAACCGGTATTGATGGTATAAGCGCAACGAATGGCTCCGTTCGGCTCCTGGCGGTTGTAAAAAAGATCAAGACTCGGTGTTGCCTGATAGATTCGGTTTGAATAAACAAGAAAAAAAGAAGAATAAATGGCATCGGACTGATAGACAACCTGTGAACCCGGATAGGAGAAAAATTTTCCTTCTATCCCGTTTTTTTCGGTTCCGCTGTTCCAGCAGTCATTAAGCCATGCCCATGTTTTATTGTATATATCAACAAAATCCTGATCATAAAAGTGGATTTTGGGAAAGTCGTGTTTGGTCACCGTTACCCCTTGGTGTCAGATAGCTTACAGGCTTTCATTATAATCACAAACCCGGTGTTTTTCCAGCTTTTTTTTGCTTTTTTCTGAATTTTTCCTGTTCCCATATATAGGAAACATTAAGCAGACAGTACTTTGCTTCCCCGTTCCAGTGCGACCATGCCGGTGCGGGCAAGTTCCATAATACCATAAGGCCTCAGCAGCAGTAAAAGACCGTTTAATTTATCCAGGCTGCCGGTTGCTTCCACAGTGATGGTCTCGGGAGAAACATCCACAACACGGGCGCGGAAAATTCCGGTTATTTCCAGAACGGCGGGACGTGTTTTTTCATTAACACCGATTTTAACCAGCATTATTTCACGGCGCAAACATGAGTCGTTATCCAGTTCACGTACAGCAATCACATCAACAAGTTTATCAAGCTGCTTTACGATTTGCTCCAGTATCCGCTTGTCGGATTTTTGCCTTGTACCGGAGCCATTCGGCGCAAGGCGAACCGCTATGGTCATTCTTGAAACGGAAGGATCTTCCGTTTCTCCCACTGTCAAACTTTCGATATTGAACCCTCTGCGGCTAAAAAGGCCTGAAACCCTGCTTAACGCTCCTGCCCGGTTTTCCACCAGAGCAGAGACAACATGTTGACTCATAATAATCACTCCTTGCATAAAACATTTTCTATTTTCTCCAGTTCGTCTTTGGAAAGCGGTTCCTGTGCAAGAGCAGAAAGGTTTTCCGAAAGCTGAGCTGATGAACTGGCTCCCAGTAACACCGACGTATTGCGTGCATCCCTCAGAATCCAGAGGATCGCAAGGGCCGCAAGGGTTCTGCCGTTTTCCTGTGCTATGTCATTGAGGGCATTTAATGTTTTAAGCAGTTCCGGTGTAATGGATGACACTTTTAAAAAACGGTCCTGAAAAGCCCTTGAGTCTTCCGGAATACTGCCGTCCAGATACCTGCCGGTAAGCAGGCCTTGTGCAAGCGGAGAAAAGCAAATACAGCCGGTTCCTTCTTTTTCCAGGACATCAAGCAGGCCGTTTTCGATTGTGCGGTTAAGCATGGAATATTTTGCTTGATGGATCAGGCAGGGAACACCGTAAGAACGCAGTACGGGAATGGCCTGTGCGCTTTCTTCTGCGCTGTAATTGGAAATCCCAACATACAAAGCCTTTCCGCGGCGGACAATATCGGCAAGAGCGCTCATTGTTTCCTCAACCGGAGTGTTCGGATCGGGACGGTGATGATAGAATATATCGACATAATCAAGCCCCATTCTTTTCAGGCTTGCGTCCAGGCTGGCAAAAAGATATTTTCTGCTGCCCCAATCGCCGTAAGGTCCCGGCCACATTCTAAAGCCTGCTTTTGTGGCAATAACGATTTCGTTCCGGTAGGGCAGGAGATTTTCTTTTAAAATACGGCCAAAGATCGTTTCTGCAGAACCGTGAGGCGGCCCGTAATTGTTGGCAATATCAAAATGCGTCAGCCCGGCATCGAAGGCGTTGAGTACTGTTTCGCGTCCTGTTTCATATTTATCAGCATCTCCGAAATTGTGCCATAACCCAAGTGAAATCTCGGGTAACAACAGGCCGCTTTTGCCGCATCGTCTGTATTTCATAGCTTTATAGCGATTATCATTTGCCCTGAAAACCATATCCGGTACCTCTGTATGGTTTTAGCGTAAAAGGCATAGATAATCAAGTCATGCAGATAAGTGTGCAGACAGATGCCCCCCCTTGTTTTTCTCTCTTAAAATACATAATAATAACCACAAGGAAGACACTATGACACAACGAAAAATTATTATCATCGGCGCTGCAGGAAGGGATTTCCATAATTTTAACACGTTTTACCGTGATAACCCTGCCTATAATGTAGTGGCGTTTACCGCTGCGCAAATACCGGACATTGCGGGACGAAAATACCCTGCGGCTCTTGCCGGCAGCCTCTACCCCGAAGGCATTCCCATTTACGATCAAAACGAACTTGAGCGGATCATAAAAGACCTAGATGCCGACGAATGTGTCTTCGCGTACAGCGATGTGCACTATACCACAGTGATGGGCCTGGGGGCAAAAGTCAATGCCGCCGGAGCGGATTTCACATTGTTGGGTTATAAACATACCATGCTTAAAAGCACGAAGCCGGTAATCGCTGTGGGGGCGATTCGCACCGGCTGCGGAAAAAGCCAAACCTCCCGCCGGATCGCCGAGGCATTAATGGCAAGAAACCTTAAAGTGATTGCAATCCGCCACCCCATGCCTTACGGCGATCTTGCCGCTCAAAAAGTACAGCGGTTTGCCGTCATCGATGACCTTATCAAACATCAATGCACCATAGAAGAAATGGAAGAATACGAGCCGCATATCGCACGCGGGAATGTTATCTACGCAGGTGTGGATTACGAAGCAATCCTCCGTGCCGCTGAACAAGACCCCAACGGCTGTGATGTGATCCTGTGGGACGGCGGCAACAACGATTTCCCGTTCTACAAACCGGATTTGATGGTAACGGTTGTTGATCCGCACCGTCCGGGACACGAGCTTGCCTACTACCCGGGTGAAGTAACTTTACGCATAGCCGATGTGGTGGTTATCAATAAAATTGACAGCGCCGATTTTGATAATATTCAGGCAGTCAGAAGCAGTATTGAACAGGTAAACCCCGCAGCAACGGTTATTGATGCCGCATCAACCATCAGTGTTACCAGTCCCGAAGCGATACGCGGCAAACGGGTATTGGTTGTGGAAGACGGCCCTACACTTACCCACGGTGAAATGAAAATCGGCGCGGGCATTGTCGCAGCCCGCCGGTTCGGAGCGGCTGAAATTATTGACCCCCGGCCTTATGCAGTTGGCAAACTGGCGCAAACGTACCGCACATACCCGAACATCGGGAAATTGCTGCCGGCGATGGGGTACGGTGAACAGCAAATGCAGGATCTGTCCGCCACTATCGAAAAAACGGACTGCGATTCGGTTGTCATCGCCACACCCATTGACCTGCAGCGGGTGATAACCATCAATAAACCCTGCACGCGGGTGGAGTACAGTTTGCAGGAAATCGGCCGCCCGAATATGGATGATGTGTTGGATGATTTTATAAACACCATGAAAAAGTAACCCTTATTTATCGGACCGGGGACATTTATCTGGGTATATTTAATTTTGTTTCACAAGAATTCCGGCCAGGTTAAGGGCATTTTGTATGACAATATGTTGTTTGTCTCTGGGCAGCTTTTTTATATTTCGAATTAACTGTTGAATTTCAGGGGCAAGCGATGAAACGGTTTCCATAGGTGCATTCTTTCCGGTTACCAGATATTCGACAGTAACCCCAAGCTCCTGGGCAATCCTTACCGCTTTATCTGCTGCCGGAATAGAGGCATTTTCCCGCAGATAATTTTCAATGTTCCGAAGGCTTATGTTCGTTTTATGAGCCAATTCTTTTTGCTCCAACCCTCTGAAATCTATAGCCTCTCTTAAGTTTTCTCTGAAACCCATACACATAGACTACTTAAAAATGGTGGCTTATTACTTGACAACCGTTATAATATGTGGTTATCATACTGATGAAAGCCACTATATTATGTGGTTATTTACTATAATGACCACAATTTTTTACTGTTACGGTTAATACCGGGGTATTTTTTTGATTGTAATAGACGGCATAAGATATTTGGAGGTTTTATGAAAAAAACATTTATTTCGTGGATAGCAATGATTGTCCTTGTTACCTTGTTTGGAGCATGTGTCTCGCTGGAAGATCGAGAGTTGACTATGCAGGAACGATCTCAGGTGGAGGTACTTAGTTCAGTTACGGTATCATTTCCTTCATTCCAATTTTTCAATATTACTAACGAAAGAAGCATAAAAAACAAGGCTTATGCAGAATTAAGAAGGGCTGCTCAAAGGCAATTTTCAGGTGATATTGATATTAAAAATATTACTATTGCCGGAAGCGGAAGCGGATGGGAAGCTCTGTATATAGTTGTTCCTACTCTCATTGCAGGTGGATTAGCCTATGGTTATGGAGAAATGGATTCTGCATTATTTACTACTGGTATTGCAGCCGGAGGGGCTGCTGCTGCTACTTTAATATTCGGTAATTTTCAAAAAATTACTGCAACCGGAGATGTAGTAATGCTCAATACCAGAGCAAGAGCTTCAGAGGTTGATCTGGAGAGATTGGAAAGAGTTTTAGATATTTCTGCAGCATCTTTAGTAGAAAGTATTCCGCAAAATGCTACCATAGCAATACTTAATATTTTTTCAAGTGATAATATCGCCTCGGAATATGTTGTAGACGAAATTGAATTCAGATTAATTCGCACAAGAAAATTTCATGTAGTTGATCGCCGCCGCCTTGAGCAGATACGGCGTGAACAAAATTTTCAAATGTCAGGTGATGTAAACGACAGATCGGCAGTTTCCATTGGAAATATGCTTGGTGCCAGTATTGTTATTACAGGAGAAATTAGCGGTAATCGGCTTATGCTAAGAGCTTTGGATGTTCAAACTGCCAGAGTAATAGCAATGTCGCGGGAAGTGTTTTAGTGGTTAATGCCTTTTCAAGCATTCGTATTTACTTTCCCGATTTCTTTTCAAAGTGCGAGAATTCCATGCTGAAACTTGCCCGGCCCTGACTGACACTGCGCAGTGAAGTCATAAAACCGAACATCTGTGCCATGGGCGCCAGGGTTTTAATTTCATCGATATCGGCTTTTGAGTTCAGGCTGAGAACCTGACCGCCGCGCTGGGTAACGAGGCTCATTACCTCGCCGACAAATTCGTGGGGGCTGGTAAGGTCTACTGCCATTATCGGCTCCAGAAGAATGGGAGCGGCGGCGCGGCACGCTTCGTCAAACGCCATGCTGGCGCAGGCTTCAAATGCAAACTCCGTGCCGTTCAGTTCCGAGTACCCCATATCCGTGACTGTCACCAGTATATCGATGCAGGGGTAACCCATGACTATGCCGGACGTAAACGCCCCCGTTACCCCGCGCTCAACGGCGCTGTAAATTTCTTCGGGGATGTCTTTGCGTTTCACCGCGCAGACAAATTTGTTTCCGGTACCACGCTGTGCAGGTTCAACCCGCAGGGTAATAGCCGCTGCATTTTCTTTTCCGCCGATGGTCCGCGAAAATTCTTCACGGTGATCGTTGACCGCGCTGATTGATTCTCGGTAAGTGACCTGGGGCTTTCCAACCTTTGCGCTTACATTAAAATCTTTGAGTATCCGTGTTACCAGTACATCAAGATGCAGTTCTCCCATGCCGGAGATAATAAGCTGACCGGTTTCGTCGTTTTCTCTGGTGGTGAATGTGGGATCTTCCTTGCTCAATATGGCAAGAATGTCCTTGAGTTTGTCCTGCTCGGAAATTGTTTTGGGTTCGATGGAAACAGAAACCACCGGCTCGGGGAACTGCATTTTTTCCAGCAGTACGGGCCAGCCTTCACTGCCGACAGTATCCCCGGTCTGTGCCAGCTTCATCCCGATAACGACGCCGATGTCCCCGGCTTTTAATTCATCCAGCACGTCGCTTTTGTTGGAATGCATCCGTAAAATACGGTTGGCCCGCTCACGCTTTTTTTTACCTGTGTTAAATACCGCGCTGCCCGGTTTGAGCGAACCGGAATACATCCGCACATAACAGAGGCTTCCCGCTTCGCGGTCGTTTTGAATTTTGAACACGAGACCCAGCGGCTGGCCTTTGGGATCACAGGGGATGCTTATATCTTCTTCTTTTTTGAGGTGATGGCCTGCAGCAGGAGGGACTTCATCGGGGGCGGGAAGGTAGTCAACAATTGCATCAATGAGGGGCTGTACGCCCAGATTACGCCGGGACGCACCGGTAAACATGGGCAGTATCAGACGTTGCAAAACCGCCTTTCGCAGTTCTGCGCGAATCAAGGCGGCATCGAGTTCTTCTCCGGCAAGGTATTTTTCGGTAACAGCATCGGAAACATTGGAAAGTGCGTCAATGAGTTTTTCCCGCCATTCTTTTGCCGCTTTTTCACGTTCCGGGGCAACCGGCGTTTCTGTCATGTTCTCGCCGCCGTTTCCCTCCCAGCGAATTTCTTTCATTTCAATGAGATCGATTATGCCTTCAAATGATCCGTCTTTCATAATGGGGATTTGCAGCGCAACGGCATTGACAGCAAGTTTCTTTCGGACATCTTCAAGTGCGGCAAAAAAATCAGCGCCCATTCTGTCCATTTTGTTCACATAGCCAATGCAGGGAACCTGATAGCGCTGCGCCTGCCGCCACACCGTCTCCGTCTGTGCCTCTACGCCGTGCACCGCATCAAAAACAGCGATTGCTCCGTCCAGCACCCGTAAAGAACGCTCAACCTCGGCGGTAAAATCAACATGTCCAGGCGTGTCGATAATGTTGATCTGGTGGTTTTTCCAGTACGTGGTCGTTGCCGCACTTTGAATGGTTATTCCCCGTTGCTGCTCCTGTTCCATCCAGTCCATGGTCGCTTCGCCGTCATCAACCTCGCCGATGCGGTGGCTTTTGCCGGTGTAAAAGAGAATACGTTCAGTGGTAGTAGTCTTGCCGGCATCTATGTGCGCCATAATGCCGATGTTACGCATGGATCGCAGCATGGAATATTATACTATGGAGAGCGGGGAATAGGGAATGGGGAAAGGTAAAAGCGTTTCCTTCAGCAATGCCAAAAAATTCATGCGGCTCATAACTTTTCCGCCAAGACTGCGCAGATGATCTGTGGGAACCTGGCAGTCGATGAATTCCACGCCGTTGGCAAAAAGGAAACATGCCAGGCTGAGGAAGGCAGCTTTTGATGCATTGGGTTTTTTCGCAAACATGGATTCCCCGAAAAAAGCCTTGCCTATTCGCACACCGTAACAGCCCCCGGCCAGTTCCCCATCAAGGTATGCCTCTGCCGACAACGCCCAGCCAAGGCGGTGCATTTCGGTATAGGCGGTGATGATGTCCGCAGTGATCCAGGTTCCTCCCTGGCTGGGGCGTTTTGTTTCGGCGCAGCCGCAAATAACGGCGGCAAAGTCCCGGTTCAAAGCGATCTCAAACACATTATTGTCAAGAATTTTTTTCATGGAACGCGAGATATGGAGCGTTTCGGGAAATATCAGCATGCGCGGATCGGGTGACTGCCAGAGAATGGGATCTTCCGGACCGTACCAGGGAAAAATTCCCTGTTCGTAGGCGGACAGCAGCATTCCCGGAGAAAGATTCCCTCCTACAGCTATTATCCAGTCCTCCCAGGTTTCCGGCGGCGGGAACAAGTACCGATCGTTTTCGTTCAGGTAGGGGAATGGGGGATCAGGGACCGGGGGTTGAGGGCTGAGAGCTGAGAGCTGAGAGCTGCTATTCGGATTACCGGAGCATATCCCGGAAGCAGCACTATTTTCCGAACAACAATCCCTGGTCCCTGATCCCTGATCCCCGGTCCCCATTTTAACTAACTCCTCACTTCTACCTTGTATTCACCATCGCGCCAGTCAACTGTTGCGCTGCCGCCGCCGCAAAGCCGGCCGAACAGGACTTCATCGACAAAGAAGCTTTTAATTTTATCTTCGATAATTCTTCCTGCATTGCGTGCGCCGAATTCACGGCTGTAGCCTTCTTCGGCAAGTTTATCTATGCAGGTGTCGGTAACGGTAAGGGTTACGTTTTTTTCGGCAAGCTGTGCGGCAAAGAGGGCTATTTCCTTGCGGACAATCGATTCCATAATTTCACGGGAAAGGTGACCGAAACGGACTACTGCATCCAGGCGGTTACGGAACTCCGGAGTGAATATCTTTTCCACCGCCTCATCAACGGCGCTGTCGTCCTGGATGCGCTCGCCAAATCCGATAAGCCCCTTGCCGATTTCCCGCGCGCCGGCGTTACTTGTCATTATCAATATGACATTGCGGAAATCCGCCTTGCGCCCCTGGTTGTCGGTAAGTGTTGCATAGTCCATTATTTGTAAAAGGATATTATACACATCGGGATGGGCTTTTTCGATTTCGTCTAACAGCACAACGGCATGGGGCTGCTTGCGCACCGAGTCGGTGAGCTGCCCGCCGTCTTCGTAACCCACATAGCCCGGCGATGAGCCGATGAGCCGGGACAGGGTGTATTTTTCCTGATATTCGCTCATGTCGAACCGGAGCATGGCAATGCCGAGAATGTCTGCAAGCTGGCGTGCAAGCTCTGTTTTGCCGACACCGGTTGGCCCCGCAAAAAAGAAATTTGCTACCGGTTTGCCTTCCATGCGGAAACCTGCCCGGGATTGTTTTACGGCTTTCACAACCATGGCAATGGCTTTGTCCTGCCCAAAAACACGCTCTTTTAGTCTTTCTTCCAGCATGCGGAGTTTATCTTTTTCGCTTTCGCCCACCGAACGTTCCGGTATACGGGCAATTTTGGAAACTACTGTTTCGATTAACGGCAGCCCGACATCAATAAATTGAATTTCAGCTTCCTGTTTTGTACTCTGTTCACTGTTCTCTATTATCTGTTCTGCCACCGGCTGGTAAGCGAGGATGCGGGCATAAGCTCCGGCTTCGTCAATGACATCAATGGCTTTGTCGGGCAGGCGGCGCTCGGTGATGAATTGGGCTGACAAGTGCACTGCTGCTTCGATGGCATCGGCGCTGTAATGCACCTTATGATAATCTTCGTATTTAGATTTAAGCCCATTGAGGATGGCTATGGTATCCGCCTCAGATGGTTCATTGATGTCGATCTTCTGGAAACGCCGAGACAGCGCCCGGTCTTTTTCAAAAAACTTGCCGTATTCTTCGTGGGTCGTGGAACCGATGCAACGGAGTTTTCCCGATGTGAGCGCGGGTTTGAGCATATTTGACGCGTCCATTGCGCCGCCTGAAACAGCGCCGGCTCCAACCAGTGTATGAATTTCGTCAATAAAGAGGATAGCTTTTTCTTTTTTCAGCATTTCTTCGATTACCCTCTTAACCCGTTCTTCAAAATCGCCGCGGTATTTTGTTCCGGCAATGAGTGCGCCCATGTCCAGGGCAAAAATGCTGTAGTCTTTCAGCAGCGGGGGTACATTGTCCGCGACAATGCGCTGTGCCAGCCCCTCGGTAACGGCTGTTTTTCCCACGCCGGAATCGCCGACATGGATGGGGTTGTTCTTTAGCCTGCGGCACAGCACTTGCACGGTGCGGTCAAGCTCGTCCTCCCTGCCGATAAACGGTTCCAGCTTGTTCTCCCGTGCCAGTGCGGTAAGGTCAGAGGCAAAGCGTTCCAGGGCAGGTTTTCTGCTGCCCTTTGTCCGGTGACCTTGTTCGAGTATTTCTTCATCGGGAAAACCGGCGAATTTTCCGCTGCCGTCTCCGTCGGTATTTTTCGTATTTCCCAGTACACTGCCGGCTTCTCCGTGGGAAAGAATATCCAGCAGTTCCAGCCGTTTGATCCCGGCTTTGCGCAGGTAATAAGCGCTGTAGTTTCGTTCTTCGTCAAACAGGGATACAAGAATGTCCGCTACATCAACCATTTGCTTCTGGGCGGAGTGGCTCTGCATAAAAGCCCGCTGGATAACACTCTGGAAGCCGACTGTCTGAGTAGGCTCTGCCGTTGCATTGACAATCGGAACTTTTTGTTCAAAATAGTTTTCCATCCCGCTTTTGAGCTGTTCGGTATTTGCACCGCAGGAAGCAAGCACTCCCTGTACCTCATCAAAAGAAAGCGCCGCATAGAGTATATGTTCCGGCGTGAGGTATTCGTGGTTTCGTGCTTTTGCCTCGTTATATGCCGCATTGATTATGGCCTGCACATGGCCCGAAATTCTCATAACTCATTATCTCCCATCTTATATCTGTTCTACAATACAGCGGAGGGGGAACTGATTTTCCCGTGCCGCAGCATGAACCTGTTCTGCTTTGGTAACAGCAATATCCCAGGGGTACATTCCCACAATGCCTTTACCTTTTTTATGCACATCCAGCATTATAGCATTTGCTTCCTCGATTTTTTTGTGAAAAATCACCATGAGAACCTCCACCACAAAATCCATGGTGGAATAATCATCATTCAGCAGAATCACCATATATTCATCCGGTTCTTTGACTTTTAGCCTGTTTTTTTCTGTTGGTCTGTTTAATGTTTTACTGCCCACAGACAGATTATAGCAGAGAATGAGGAATAGGGAAAAGTCACTTTACGTACCCTTGACAAAAGTAACGGGCAAATTGCATGGTATTACCATGCTTGAGGAATCTTTTTCCGAAACAGATGGTCTGAAATCATTGTTGGAAAACCTTATTTTTTTATCCTCGTTTTTTAGCTTGTTTACCGCCCAAATGCTTAAAGGCATCATTTACATATTAAAAAACCGTACAAGAAGAAAAAAGGAGTTGATGGAGTATATTACGTGGCGTACAGGAGGAATGCCTTCCAGCCATGCGGCTGTGGTTTGTTCCTTATGCACTTCCATTGCATTTGCCGAAGGAATAACATCAAACCTGTTCATTTTTTCATTTTGGTTTGCCCTGATTGTACTCCGGGACGCGATGGGAGTCAGGCGTTCGGCAGGTCTTTTGGCACGGGCGCTGAATAATTTGGGGAAACAGGCATCGGAAAAACACGGGCTTGATTTCTGTACTGTCAGGGAAGTTCAGGGACACACACCCCTGGAAGTGGCTGTTGGGGGGTTTTTAGGCGTTTTTATTGCCGCCGGCCTCCATTTACTGTGATGATATGCAATGATAGTACGACGTTTCCGAAACTGGATATGGCTTGCCCTTGCCGTTGTTTCTCTGCTTTGTTCAGCAGGGTTGTGGTTGTGGGGAGTTTCTTTCATTCCGGCTGCAGACCGGAGCGGCGGTATTGCCGCACTTATTTGCAGCGAAACGGTATCGGACAGGGAAATCACCGAACGTCTTGAAAACCACGGCTTTACCGGATTTTTTTCAGAATCCGGGCAGTGGTTTTATATTGATAACTTTAGATACATTGAGCAGGTTCCGCTGGACAGGTACCATACACGTGTTTTTTCTTTTGATCCAAGGAATGACGGTTATGCGGATAAACTTAGGTCTCTGTTTGTTCAGGATGAAAAACGTATCATCTACATCCCGGTCTCTTCTGCATGGTCTGTATATGAAAGCAGGCTGAAAGCAGCAATGGAAGGTATTCCCTATTCGGTTGAATATGCCGGATCCGTTATTAGGATCGCAAACTCCCCGGGACTGCTGTTTGTTTTGTTCTGCCTGGCTTTCTTATTTTTATTGGCGATACGGCAGTTACGCTCATTATTGCGGCCCCATGCCGGTATATTGCTGCCCTGTCTGCCGGCGCTTGCCCCGCTCGCACTGGGCGGAACAATCGGATTTGCACTGTTGTCCATACTCACCGGCCTGGCGGTGTTTCTTGCGGAATGCCAAAAACGATTTTCTCCGGCATTAAAAGGGAGATTGCTGCAATGGTTCCTTTCGCTTGTTCTTGTTGCGGGTTTTTGTGCACTTGCCTTTTTTTCAATCCTTCCCATCTTTTTTTACCTGTCTGTTCTTGCTTTATTTTTCTGCATTTTTACCATTTTGCTGCGGCTTGAGACAGGAAAGAAGCGGGAACCTCTGCAACATTCTAAACAGGTAACGAACCCGGTTCCCGGGATTGCACCGCCAATTATGGCGCAGCGCGGTCACAAGGCAAAAGGCACCGTAAATATCATTACCCATCCCAAAAGTACTTTCAAACCTCTTAAAGGCCCAATTTTAAGCAGGCGGGTTCCGGAACATCAGCGTTTTACCCCGGTAATGATACTCGACCGCAATTCTTTGGGCTTTCGGGTTCCCATACGGGGAGACCGAAAACCGTCATTTCGGAGTTCTCTTCGGACACCCAGAGCTAAAGTTAAAAGTTTGCCTCCGCGTCACAAAAAGTCACCATTATTGGATTACGAATCTGCTGCAGAGATGGTTCGTTTTTCATGGGCAATGATACCCTGTACCATTATCGCGATTGCCTTTGCCTTAACCGGTACTGCCGGCATCAGGGCAGTGCCGGCGGATTTTTCATTTTTACCTTCGGATACAATGGTAACCGAGGAGGATTACCATAACCATTATATCTTTCAATCAACTTTTTCGCTAAGGTCTCTTCATGAGACCGGGTCTCTTCATGAGACCGGGTTTGCCTTGAGTTCTTTCCGGTTAGCTCCCGACGGACTTCCTGAACCAGTAGTTGACACTGAAGTTTCCGGAGAGTCGTCCCTGTTGGATATCCCTCCCTTTCCGCTCAATGATCTGTTCCATGAACTGCAAAACGGGATCATTCGTCAGGACAGCATTAATCTTTCCGAACGATCTCCCGTGCCTGAAATATGGTTAGCGTGTTTTCCGCTGCTTATCATTATCCCATGTATAATTTCACGCATACGATTTACACGCAGGGTGGGTTGATTATTAAAAAATAGTCTGATAAGGTAACAAGTAATTCACATGAGAGTATTTTCGTTTCCTCGGGGGGGGCTTACGTTTGAAGACCCTACCGTTCCGTCCAGGAATTCCAGTGTCATCGCATTTCTGCCTGCTTTGTCGGTTATACCGCTGGTTCAGCATTCAGATGAATCGGTAACATCCCTTGTTTCAATAGGAGATACCGTTACAGAAGGAATGCTAATCGGAAAAGCAAAAAACCAGAATTCGGTAAATGTTCATGCTGCAGTTCCGGGCAAAATTATTGACAATGTCGAATGGAATGATGCTGACGGTAAAAAAAATAAAGGGCTGGTAATCCGTCTGCAGGGTGCATTTGAACGTCTGGGCAGAAAGGAGAAAAATTTTCTTGGCAATGGAATGAACCGGCAGGAATTACAGCAAATTCTCACTGATTGCGGCATTGTCGAAATGGAAGGATCGGGCAAGCCTGTTGCCGATATTCTTTCAGCGCTGAAGGCTGAAAAAAAACCGCTAACCCTCGTTGTACGCTGTGTGTTTGATGATCCCTGGCTTGCAGCCGATTATGTTTTATGTAAAGAACGACTCAAAGAAGTAGTGGAGGGGAGTTTTATTATTGCCAAAGTCGGCGGCAGGATAGGGAGGGTTGTATTTGCCGTTTCGTACCGGGAAAAAAGTTTAGGCGAGACTATGCTTGCCGAAGCACAGCAGTATGATATTCCCTCAACATTGGTTTTAACCGGTTCAAAATATCCCCAGCGAAACCGCCGGGAACTGGAACTGGCGCTGCGGAATTACGAAAAAAAAGAAGGTTACGATTTTGGCAGTTTTCTTATTCTGGGTCCGGCGACTCTCGCTGCAGTGCATGATGCGGCAAAATTTCACCGCCCAATTCTTGAACGGTATGTTGCGGTGGGCGGCTCCGCAGTACGCAAACCCCAGGTGATGCGGGTTCGCATAGGCAAGCGCCTGTCTGATATTTTTAATGAATGCGGGGGGTTTATTGACACTCCCTGCCGCATTGCCGTCGGATCACCTCTTTCCGGTAAAACAGTAACAACGCTCAATGAACCGGTGACGAAAACAAGTTATGCAATATTTGCCATGCTTAAATCCCAGGCAGGGGATTTCCCCCAGCGAGACTGTATTTCCTGCGGTGAATGCAGGAGTGTATGTCCTGTCGGGCTGGATCCGGAAGAATTGTATAAGCAAATAACGATACTGCGTTTAAAACGCAGCGCCATGGAAGAATGTCATGGATGCGGATGCTGCGAAGTAGTATGCCCGTCATGCCTGCCGCTTTCAGATGTTATTACAGGAAAAATTGCGGAGGATATAACCTCCGATGGAGGTGCAGGTGCCCAATAAAGAGCCTTCATCTCTGGCGGCGCCTCATTCAGAGATCCTGCTGCATGTAAAACCCCAGATTAATTTATCCCGTTCAACAGCTGCCCGTATGTGGCTGGTTTTTTGCTGCGCTTTTATGGCTGTAGTGCAATCATCAATCGGGGATTCGGGAGTATCGGTTGCCGTTGCGATAACTGCACTTGTTTCCGCTTTTCTGGCGGAACTGGTTATGACCTACCCAACTCATGGTTTTGGAAAACTAAAGGACGGAAGTGCCGCCGCATCTGCGCTCGTACTTGTCCTGCTGCTTCCAAACAACATCCTCCCTATATATGCGGCGTTCGGTTCGGCTTTCGCGATGATTGTAATAAAACACAGTTTTGGCGGTTTAGGATCAAACTGGATGAATCCCGCTTTGGGCGGCTGGCTGTTTATCCGTTTTTCATGGCCGTTTGTGTTTGCTGCAGAACCGGATAGAACTGCCGAAAATATTTTCCTGACCGGGAGCAATGCCGCTCAACTGGTCGGAGATTTTTTTAATAATAACATTTTATCATTATTTGGCTCTGTTATGCCGCCGGGTTATATTGATCTTTTTACGTCGAAATCACCGGGAATAATTGCCGACCGTGCAGGGCTTGCTCTTGTCATTGGTATTATCATCATTGCCGCTTTCCGGATAAGCCGTTTTTGGCTTTCCTTGCTGTATCTTGCCGTTTTTGGCTTTCTGGTCCGAATGTTCGGTGATGTACCTTCCGGAGGGAACTGGTGGAACGGCGATGTTATCTTTGCTTTTCTTTCCGGCGGAACTCTGGCAGCAGCCTTTATTCTGATTGCTGATCCTTCCAGCGGGGCAAAGTCAATACAGGGAAATATTGTCCTGGTAGTTCTTGCCGCGATTCTGGGTTTTTTATTCCGGTACTTTGGCAATGAATTATATGGTTGTTTTTTTGCCGTTATTTTTATTAACATCCTGACGCCGCTTGCATACCGAATCGAACGATGTCTGTTCTATGGAGGCAGTATATGACCATAACTGCTCCTGTGCTTAAGGACAGAGCTGTATTGTGCGGCTGGATTGCCGGTGTTACGGTGTTTGCCATACTGCTTTGGTCGCTGACTTTCAATTTCAGGGCTGCCCATCTGATGCGTTCAACAAACAGGGTACTGGCTGCCATGGAAGACGGAAGGGTTCTTTCCGCTCCCCTGTCCCGCCCTGCTGCCGGTCATATTTCTCTGGGCGGCTGGTATCATCTTGCCGGTACGAATGCATTTTTTGCGGTGTTCACGATTATGCATAACGGCATCCTTGTCACGTGCGGCGCGGAAATATCCGCAGAGGGGAAAGTTGTTGAAGTTATTCCGCTGGGCAATCTTGCGCGGAGTGTTATGGACAGGATCCCTCAAGGGTTGATACAGGTATATGTCCGGCGCATAGAAACATCCGCAGAGAAACAAATGAGGGAAAGATGACAGATTTTAAACGATATATTACTCAGCTCGCTGACATATCTCCCATGGCCTGTCTTTCCGGCGGGTGGATGCTTATAATGGCATCTGATCGGCTTGCCCATGCAATAATAGCGGCAGCAGCTTTGGTATGGGTATACTGCCTGACTTCACTGGCGGTTCATGCCGGCATCAGATTTTTCCCCAAACGGGGAAAAAACGTACTCCTTGTTTTTCTTGCTTCGTTTATTGCAAGCATATATATTTTCCTTATATGGGTCTTTTCTCCTTTGTGTGCGTTACAAACATTTTTTGTAGTTTCCCTTATTCCTTTCCTGTACCTTGGACAGGGAACTTTCAGGAAATATGCTGCATTAAATTTAAAGGAAAAGTTTTTTGAATCTTTGTCGGATGCCCTGATTTTAGGATCATTGATAGTTGTTTTTTCCCTTATCAGAGAGCCGCTTGGCTTTTTATCGCTTTCCTTACCCGGCAGTGCCCATGGAATTATTCTCTTGTTTTCCTTCAAGTCAGACGCTTTGCTGCCTGTCCATATACTGGCAAGTTCATCAGGCGCATTGCTTCTCATGGGGTACTTTTTGGGGCTGTACCGTTATTACCGGGCTAAAAATGCCGTAAAGGGAGGCATCTAATGGGTTCATACGCAGCCTGGCTGGGAATGCTTGCTGTTTTTTCCGGTTTATCCATGAATCTCGTTTTACATTTTGGTTTTGCAATTAAAGAGCTTGCCCTGGCGGGACGCTTCGGAAAAACTGATGAACATGCTTCTCCGGACAGGATAAACCAGGATCCCTCGGCGGCAGTACCCGCATCTGACAGTCAAAAATATTTTTTTGCCGGCCTGGGGATTGTTTTTATCACCATTCTGTTTCTCTGGCTTGTTATTTTACTGGCGCGGTTAATTTTGCCGTTGGGCCTTCTTGAGTATGTGTTTCTTTTTCCTGCGTGCTTCCTTGTGTGTTCGATCCTTGAATACCTGGCAATTCGTTTTAACATAATAGTATCTGCCGGGCAGGGGGATTCTCTTAACATGGGCAGTCCTTTTACAGGCGGTTTATTTTCCGGGGCGGCGCTTTTTATCCTTCTGAACATCGCAGGCAGCCTGATTGAAGCCGTGGTTCTTTCGGTTGGTTTTACTCTGGGAATTGCGCTTGCGGTTACTGTAGTTAATGAAATCCGCCGCCGCAGCGAAATGGAAGCAGTTCCTCGTTTCCTGCGCGGCAGCCCTCTTGCGCTCATTGCTATGGGTTTGCTTTCGCTTGTCTTTTCGTCAGCGGCGTATATGCTTTTTGAAACGATGAGGCCCGGCTGATACCAATGTCCGATGTAAAACTCAGCCTTATCCTTATATCGCATGCCCATGTGCCTTATGGTGCGGAAACCGGTGAATTTGAAAAAATGTACACAAATCTGGTGGTACCGTTTGTTTCCGGCCTCTATCGTTATCCCCGTATTCAGGCGGTGATTCACTATTCCGGAGTCCTGCTCCATTGGATTGAGCGTTCCCACCCCGAATTATTTATGCTGCTTGAAGACATGGTTGCCCGCAAGCAAATCGAAATGCTGGGCGGCGGTTTTTATGAGCCAATGCTGCCCATTATTCCCCAGCAGGACAAGATTGGTCAGATTGAGCTTATGACCACGTATCTGCGCAAACAGTTTGGCAAACGTCCACAGGGATGCTGGATTCCGGAGTATGCATGGGAACAGTCCCTCGTCAGCCCCCTTGCCGCCTGCGGTATGGGATATACATTTCTGAGCGAACGGCAATTTGCCCTTGCGGGCGGCATCACCTCTGCGAATCCTGCCGGCATTCCCGCTGGAATTGCACCCTGCATATGCGAAGATCAGGGAAAACTTATAACCGTGTTCCCCGTAATGCAGTCCCTGGAAGAAGCTTTTGCAGGCAAAGGTATTTCGGATTCATTGCTTGTCCTGCAGGATAGTCTTGGAAAAAAACGCCATGCGGAAAACGAAATGATCATTTCTGTCTTTCCAAAAAAAATCAGCGCAAAATCTGCCGAATCTCCCGATTATGCGTGGGGTCGTTTTTTTGAAGAGATTTCGCTGTGCGATACTTTTGTTGAAACAGTTAGCCCGGGTAAACTATATAGAAACCTTAAGTGCCTGCAAAAACGGTGTTTCTCCGATTCAACAGGTGTTGAAAACGGAATATCACCGCGCCGTTTTATAATCATGCATCCTGAAGCGGGCAGGATATATTCAAAAATGATTTTTACCAATGTTTTGATTAACCAGCTCAGGGGTGATAAGTCCCGTAAATTATCTGCTCATGAAGAATTGTGGAAAGCGCAGGGCAGTACGCTTTTCTGTTCTACAGGCAAACAGGGGCTGCATAACCACACCTTGCGAAACGCCTCATATAGTGCGCTTTTGGGAGCGGAACGGGTGACAAGGGAAAAAGGTAAATTTAACCCGATGCTGGTGTCTTATGATTTTAACATGGACGGAACCGAGGAGTGGCTTTTTCAGGATTCAAGAATTAATTGCTATGTGCAGTCAACAGGCGGCGGGATATTTGAGCTTGATTATCTGCCTAAATCATGGAATTACCTTGATAGCTGTCATGGCAGAACTGCTTTTTCCGACCGTCTTTTGCCGTCCGGAACAAAGATTGAAAATCTTTGCATTGGCAATGTCAGCAAATCGAGAAAATGCTGTGAAGAACAATACGACCTTGATGAAATGGATAAAGTCCGCCGCATACTCCGTCTTGTGTTACGTCCAAATGCAGCGACTCTTGGGGGTTCAAAGACGCCGGTTCCCTTTGGAAGGATTGAGATAAAGAAATGTTTTCAGGTAAAAAAAGACACTGTTTTAGCAGGATATTCTTTATCAAATCGTGGTACTGAACCGGAAGATTTTTGTTTTGCTCCTGAAATAGATCTTGCCTTTCCCGGTGAAGGGAGTGCTTTTACCCGCTTCTTTGCATGTAAACCGGGAAACCAGGATACTCAGCTTGCACAACCGCAGGTACGTCTAGGGGATGGGGTAAAAATCCATGACCTGAAAAATGAAATTCAGATTACCCTGACAGTAAACCGTTCTTTTGATATAAATATTCTGCCGGTACACATTCCCGGCACAAAATCAAATGAATCATTGTTCCAGTCGTTATGCGCAATGCCGCTTTTCCCTGTTTCTCTTAAACCTGAAGAATCCTGGGATGTTGAATTTACTTTGAAATTTACCCATTAATTTCGGAAAGCAGATTTAGCCGGACATTCGGCAATCATTGGTTAATCTTAAATTTACCAAGTATCCGGGATAATATGTTTTTTTTCTTCTGTAAGACAGGTTCTGCAGCGGTAACCGCCGCGGTTTCTGTTGTGTTAACTGCGGCTGGTTTAGGCTGTTGCTTTTCCTGCGATGTATATTTACGCTTGTAATATGTCATTCGTTCTTCGGCGCTCATGCGGGTAAGATCCTGTGTTTTAATATCCTGTCTGCTGTTTTTTTCGCGGTCCTGCCGTTTTTGACCTGTCTTGTTTTGATCCCTGCGTTTACTCCCGCTGCCGGCTGCCGAAGCCCGGGAAGGCAAAGGTTCTCCGGAACGGCTTTTTCCTTTCCGGCTTTGAGTCCCGGTACGTGCTCCTGCCTTACCTCGAACAGGACGATCTTCATAAAAATCGCTGGCAATACGGTGTCCGGCACTTTTGTCTTCTGAGTATAGTTCCGGCATGGCTATTTCCGACGGGATTTTTTTTCCGATATAGCGTTCGATTGCGGGCAGCTCATAGACATCCTGTTCGCTTGACAGGGTGATCGCTCTGCCGGTTTTTCCGGCTCGCGCTGTTCGTCCAATGCGATGCACATAATTTTCCGCTTCAACCGGCAGATCGTAATTCACCACCATCGCAAGACTTTCAATATCCAGACCTCGTGCCGCAACGTCGGTTGCAACAAGTAACCTGGTTTTTCCCGCTTTGACATCATCAATTACTTTAAGCCGGCGTGACTGAGGCAGATCGCCGATAATGAATTCGCAGTCGTAGCCGTTCATTCGCAGGCGCTGGGCGACAATTTCGGTGTACCGTTTCGTATTACAGAAAACAATCGCGCTTTCGGGCTGTTCTCTGTCAAGGATACCCAGGAGCATTTTCATTTTTGATTCGGAAGGAACGTGGTACAGAACCTGATCAATTTCTTCAACGGTGACAATTTCCGGTTTTATCTCAATCTCAAACGGTGATTTTGTATATTCCCATGCAAGGTTTTTAACCCATGCGTTCAGGGTTGCGCTGAACAGCATTGTCTGGCGGCGGTCTGCTTTGGGCACTACTTTTATCAGTTTCCGAAGGTCCGGGTAAAACCCCATGTCAAACATCCGATCCGCCTCGTCCAGAATAAGAAAGGCAATATCCATCAGGTTCATTCGGCCCGTTTTATTCAGGTCAAGTACCCGTCCCGGAGTACCTACCATTATCTGTACATTGTCTTTCAGCAATTTTTCCTGCTGACCATAGCCCACTCCGCCGTAAAAACTACCGACTTTTATGGGCAGGTATTTTACCAGCATCCGGGCTTCTTCTTCAATCTGAACCGCAAGTTCCCTTGTAGGCGCCATGATCAGGGCTTTCTTTCCCGACAGAAGGTCTTCCGTGAGCAGCCGCTGAAAAATCACAATTAAAAATGCAGCGGTTTTTCCTGTCCCGGTCTGGGACTGCACGTATAAATCCTGTCCGCTAAAGGCGTGGGTCAGCACCTGTTCCTGTACCTGCATGCAATCAATGTAGTCCGCTTCGGCAATTCCCCGCTGCAAGTCAGGGTGCAGGTTAAAATCCGTAAATTTCATTCAATAGAGCCTCAATTATTCAGATGATAGTAAATTTTTACAACATTGCATAGCAGCCGGTAAATCACGGTATGCGGGGTTCCAGCCGCCACGATAGAGTCCAGTTCCATTTTTCCGGAAAAGCCGGCGATGCTAACCGGACGCTGAAACGTCCAAGCGGAATACGGACTGCAGCGCTCATCGAAGTCTCCCACAGATCATCTTTGTTTGCAAATGCGGTATACGCCCATCTGGTTCTAAGCTGAAAAATTCCCGGCGACCATAACAATTCGCAGCTTGATTTTGATGAATCAAATACCTGGTTTACCGGTGTGAACGGGTAGGGTGACGGAACCTCAGCGGCTGAACCGAGCATTTTAATGTTAGATGTAATGGTAATGTTCAGGGGGTAACTTCCTGGTCTTGGGTTTTTTACCTTGCGGGCAGAAGCCGTTAAAAATGCACTGGGCAGGTTCATTGGCGGTAAGACCAGTGAAAGCCCAAGGGTTCCGTCAAAACTGTCGTTGATTTTTTTCAAATCAGATGCGTTTCTGTCGGCATTAATTGAGATGCGGCGTATCCGGAGGGGGAATTGATCGCTGCCGGTACGGTTTGTTAATGCAGGAAAACGGTAATACAACCCCGCGGAACTCCTGTTAAACGAGTCATCCATGTCCGGGCTTCGCAGGCTGGTACTGGCACGGAATAAACTGCTGCGCGGCCCCTTCCATTCCAGTTTCCCTGCTGTTCGAAAGCCGCCTCCGGGAGTTGTACCGTCTCTGCCGGTATAGCGGCTGCTCATGCCGTCCGCTGCCAGAGACAGTATCCAGGGGCTCGCCGCCCGGATGTGGCGTGGTTTTCCTGCCGTATCCCGGGAAAGCGGCGGGTTAAGGCGGATGCCCACATTGCCGTAAACGCCGCTGCCGTAGGCAAATGTTTGTGACCAGGCCCAGTCGGATGACAGTGAAAAGTACGGTATGTTAAGCATCATTGCCGCCGCGCCAATCCGGAAATCCCTGTCCGGCAGGGGGGGAGGGTCGCTGAACCATGCACTGCTTTGCTTGGCGGGAAGTTCTCTACTGGTGTAAAAACCTTCCAGCCGCAGTTCGGTATTTTTACTCATGAAAATATCCAGCCCGCCGGAAAATGCCGGTTCAAATTGTTCATCAGCACCAAATTGCATGGAAGCAAACCCGCGGATAGATTGTATGGGAACATTACTATTCTGAAAAAGTTCCAGGCGGGGGCTTGACAGGTACATGTATGCTTCCGGTTCCTTGGTCGATGAAGCCGCTGTTTTAAGGTCGGCCATTATTGGTTTGTGGTTATCGGCATACGGAGCAGAACGTATCCATGGGCTGCGGATACGTGCCGGAAGCCCCCATTCGTCAAGAGTTCCGTACAGCAGGCGTGAACCAGTGGCTCTGTGGTACAGCCCGAACGAAATATCATTAATCGCTCTTGACGGATCTCCCCAGGGTGATTCAAGCTCAAAGTTCAGGGTACGTCTGTCCAATGTCTGTCCTCGCATGAATAATCCCGGCTGTAAAAGCCCAAGACGGAAGTCAGCACGGTTATGGAGGGTTCTGCTTTCCTCCCATGAGCCCGACCATAACATATTCCAGGAAAAATCCGGTTCTTTTTCCGGTTTTTCCTGTGCCGAAACAGGAACGAATGGCATTAACAGCCCGGCAATGAAAAAGAAATACTTCATACCCATTATATGGCTTGAATTTACGTTTTGCTTGCTTCGCAACCCTTAATTTTCGCTGTTTTGCCAGGCTGACAAATCAGGGGGTGTTGAGTATAATAAACCCATGAACTTTACCATTACCCCCGAAGAACAGCGGATATTGCTTGCCGATGCCCGTGAAAGCATTACCGCCAAGCTGGAAAGCCGCAGACCTGAATATCAATTTGATGCACTGAGCGAAAAAAAATCCGTCCTGCTGGAACCCTGTGGGGCTTTTGTTACCCTGCACAAACAGACAGATGCAAACGGTGAACGCATTCTGCGGGGATGTATTGGCCGGTTAACAGCAAATCTGCCCCTTGTGGAAACGGTTCGGGTGATGGCGCTCGAGGCAGCTTTTGGCGATCCCCGTTTTTCCCCGGTTAAACCTGGCGAACTGGAGTTATGTCATATTGAGATATCCGCCCTTTCACCAATGACTGTCTGCCCCGATCCGCGCCGGATTACCGTGGGCGTACACGGATTGTACCTGGTAAAAGGCGGATATTCAGGTGTTCTGCTGCCGCAGGTTCCTGTCGAGCAAGGCTGGAATCTGGATGAATACCTGGACTACATCTGCAAAAAAGCCGGTCTGCCGCCAAAATCCTATGAGACTCCAGACGCAGTTCTGTACACTTTTACCGCCATTGTTTTTGGCGAATGAATAATTACTCAATAATCATTAAATCATAAAAAAACAGTGTTTCTATGCTTCCAAGGCGCAGGATGGCGTTATACTGTCTGAGAATTTCTGATTTAGCGGTATTTTCATCGAAATTGGCTATTTGTCCCGTTGATAAAGATGAAAAGTATCCAAACGCAATAGATCGGAATTCTTCGGCACGGGCGTTAATTTCCTCGGTAAAAGTAATATCATCCGGAGGGTAGGTGAAGCTGATTGACACAATGACCGTAGCCGTAGGAGGATTGCCAATGGGTATCCTGAGTCCTCTGATGTCGGTAAACACATGAGTTGTGCCGTTGGCAGGGTTGTAGGTCATGTTCTGCAGGTCCGGGGTGATGCCGCCAATACGGAATAATGGCGCGGAACCGGATGGACGGATAAGAGCGAAAATCGTGCATGCAATGAATACTATGATGATTCCCAGAAGTATTATTACCAATACGCGGTGCAATGATTGCGGCCACCTGGACGGAGGAGAATATTCTCGTTTCATATTGGTTACAGTATGGATGATATATGGTATAAATTCCAGATGTTTATCGGTTTTAGGTAGATATTTCTCTCGTTTTCCACTATTATTTATATTATGAAACGACGCTTGATTACTTCAGCGCTGCCTTATGTCAACAATGTGCCTCACCTGGGAAACCTGATTCAAGTGCTTTCCGCCGATGCTTATGCCCGTTTTTGCCGGCTTCGGGGGTATGAGACCCTGTATGTCTGCGGTACCGACGAGTACGGAACCGCCACCGAAACCACTGCCGCAGAGGAGGGGATTACTCCCCGCGAATTATGTGACCAGTATTATTCCATCCATAACCGCATTTACTGCTGGTTTAATATATCATTTGATAAATTCGGCCGCACATCCACGCCCATTCAGACCGAAGTAACCCAGGAAATTTACACAAAACTTGATGAAGCAGGTTTTATCAACGAGCAAACAGTCGAACAGTTGTACTGCGGACAGTGCAAGCGCTTTTTGGCGGATCGATTTATCAGGGGGATATGCCCTTCCTGCGGTTCTGCTGATGCGCGGGGCGACCAGTGCGAATCCTGCGGTAAGCTCCTTGATCCCATCGAACTGAAAGATCCCCGTTGTTCTACCTGCGGTTCTACGCCTTCACCGCAGTCCACTTGCCATCTGTACATAAACCTTCCCAAAATTAAAAACAGGCTGAATACATGGATTCAAACTGCCAGTGTACAGGGTTTCTGGGCAAACAACGCCGTACAGATGACTCAGGCATGGATACGCGACGGTCTGCGGGAACGGGCAATTACCCGTGACCTAAAATGGGGCATACCGGTACCCAGGCCCGGTTACGAAAACAAGGTTTTTTACGTGTGGTTCGATGCTCCCATCGGCTATATTTCCATAACCGGCTGCCTCGGTGAAGATATTACACTTGGATATGGCAATATGCGGTTTCTCTCCGGTGCCAAACAGTTTGAGCACTGGCGTGAGTTTGTTGACTACTGGTGGAAAAGCCCCAATGAAGTTGAACTGTACCAGTTTATCGGCAAAGATAATATTCCCTTCCACACGGTAATATTCCCTTCAAGCCTCCTGGGATCATCACAGGGAGATGCGGGCTCCACCTGGACCATGCTGCACCACATGTCAAGCACCGAGTACCTCAACTATGAAAGCGGTAAATTTTCCAAATCAAGGGGCGTTGGGGTTTTTGGCACCGATGTAATGGAAACGGGAATCCCTGCCGATGTATGGCGGTTTTACCTGTTTTACAACCGGCCCGAAAAAGCCGATACCCTGTTTACCTGGAAAGATTTTCAGGAAAAAGTAAACGGTGAGCTTATCGGGAATTTGGGAAACCTCGTTAACCGTACCCTGTCGTTTGCAACCAGGTATTATGAAGGTAAAGTTCCGTCCGGTCCCCCCGATCCGGTTTTTTGGAAAACGGTGCAAAAATTTGAGAGTAACATTACAGACAAACTTGATCGCGCCGAATTGAGAGATGCTTTCAGGGAGATTTTTGAACTTTCCTCGTTTGCGAACAAATATTTTCAGGAGGCCGAACCGTGGCGTCTGCTGAAGGAAAATTCCGCAAAGGCAAAATCGGTAATCTGTGATCTTCTCCATGTAGTACGGGATCTTGCGATTCTCATTGATCCGTTTTTACCGAATACATCTACAAAAATCATCCGGTTTTTTGAAATTCCGCTGGGGGATACGTTTAACTGGATTAATATCGGAAAGGCCCGGGGACTTAATCCGTCCAGGGAAATAAACAGTGAAATCCTTTTTACGAAACTGGAAGATGATTTTATTAACGCTTTGCGGGAACGTTATTCGGGCAGTCAAAAGGAACGCCAACAGGAAACTGCTCCGGCCGGAACAACAGGAAAATCCGTCACTGTAAATGCTGATGACGATGAAGATGCCGAACTTGTTTTACCATTCGAAGATGCCGAATTGGTATTGCCGTGCGATGATCCCGATGAATCGCTGTTTTTTTCGGATGAGAAAGGTTCTTTTGAAGAAACGATTGATCTTCGGGTGGCAAAAATCGAAAAAGTGGAACGCCATCCGCTGGCGGACAAATTGTATGTTCTTTTAATTGAGGTTGGCGAAGGCGTAACCGGAATCCGAAATGAACGTACCATTGTTTCCGGTCTGGTACCCTATTACACCGAAGACCAATTATTGGGCAAACATATAATTATTGTTAACAATCTTAAACCGGCAAAACTCCGGGGCATTGAGTCCAGAGGAATGCTCCTTGCAGCGGAAGATCAAGGCGGTAATGTTGAAGCCGGTGACAGTGGCGGAGCTCATGCCGCTGAACGCTGCGAAGTTTTGGACGCAGGCGATACCCCCACCGGGACCAGGCTGCTTCCTGATGAAGCGGCGCCGGTTTATGAAGAAACACCATTGAGCACGCAGGGAGCGTCATCGCTTTCAGAGGATGCGTTGTTCTTCCCCGAAGATGAGGCAGACCCTCCTGCCCCCGCCGAAATTGACATTGACACTTTTTTTTCATACCCCATGATGGTGAGAGACTTCATCGTTCAGTTTGACGGAAAACCCCTTTGTCTCAACGGAAAACCGGTACGTACCGGGATTATTAAGGAAGGCAAGGTTAACTAATTGTACAGATTTCACTTACTATACTCTGTAATTTTCTTATCACTGTTCATTTCCTGTACTCCTAATAATAGTGAGCAGCCGGATGCCGTTTCTGCCGCCACTGCGAGGAAAGGACCGCCGGCGCGTGTTTTGCATAGGCAAATAATGCCTGCTGCCGCTGCTGACGGCATTATTAAAATTGCTGTATTGGTCAACTCAACGCCGGGCGAAAATGTCCAGCAATTTATTGAAGGCAGCGTGTCAGAGGGCAGGTCTATGGGTTTTACCGTAGATATTTTTTTTTCCGGCGGTGATGAAGAACGATGCAGGGAGATGGCACGGGGTATTGCCCATGCTGATTACGACGGTCTGATTTTTTCTTATGGCAATGCGGGTTTTTCTTATGATATATTAAGACCCATTGCTGATTCCGGTATAAAGATAGTAACATTTGAAACTCTTCCGTACAGAGACGGAAGATCAATTCATGGTCTGGTAACCACATTTCAGGATGATTATAGTCTTGCCCGCTTAAGCCTTGAAACTCTCGTTTCATACAGCCGGCCGGATCATGTACCAAGAGTTATCCGAATTAGCAGTGATTCTGATGTAATCTTTTTGGATCGTCGGGCATGGGTGTTTAACGAATTGGTAAACAAAGGCATAATTGAGGAAGTTGCCCTCATTCTCCTGCCTGGCCTTGAGAATCCCTACAGTGCGGCACAGGAAGCCCTGGCCGAAATTCTCCCCCGGTTTCTGCCGGGATCGGCGGATGCTGTGTGGGTTCCCTGGAATGAGTTTGCCCGTGGAGCTGTCGGCGCGCTTGCTTCGGCAGGAAGGGAGGATATAAAGCTGTTCAGCGTCGGCATTTCCGGTGAAGATATACACCAGATGCTGCATTATCCGGATATATGGCTTGCAAGCGCCGCAACGGATACGAGGCTGGCAGGTACTGTTACCATGCGTATCCTTGCAGCCGCTCTTGCCGGAGAGCCGCTTGAAGAAACTTTTTACTTCAGCCCGCAGTTGGTAAATGCGGCTGACTTGAACTTTGGAGTGCATATCAGCAATTTCTCGGTAATGCTGCCGGGCTGGGGAGACGGGACAGGGCTTTTTGATCATTACCCGTGGATGGTTGAACTGCATACTGCAGCGGAGAGATACCTGAGAATTGCTCCGGTAGTGGAAACTGCGGCTGCGCCATGAATATAAAAAATCGTATTCTGGTACAGACTCTCGGTGCGTCTCTCATCCTTATTCTTGTTCTTGGTACGATGTTTTTCATTTCTGTTGCGGGAATCAGAAATATGGCCCTTGCTCATTCACACGATCTGGGAGACAGTGCTGCGGATATAAGCGGCCATACTCTGGAAGTTCAGCTTACCGGAATGATCAACCGTATAGCACAGGATATGGCGTTTATCCTGGACGAGCGGCTGAGCATAATCGAAAATAATTCCCGTATGGCTGCCGGTCAGGACTGGAGTTCCCAGTCTCTGCCCCAAATTTTTGATTTTTCGCAGATAATCAATTCAATCGGCATAGGAGACAGTGCTCGGGTTTTTGTTTTAAACAAGGACGGTATAAGGGTTTATACATCAGACGGTACGGAATTAACGCCGGAAGATGGTGTCATAAAGGGAGAGAATTTTCTTGAAAGTTCCAGTTCCCATCTGCGAAGCCTGGGGCTGAGTATGACGCTTGGCGCTACCGGTATGACCGAACTGGTGATGGACGGCCTTCCCGTCTATGTTGCCTATGCTCCCATTGAAACTCTCGGCTGGAGTCTCGGTGTTGCCGTTTCCGTTCAGGAAGTATCTGCCATGACCTTGTCCATTGAAAACCAGATTTGGCAGATAACCGACAATACAAAAGCCGAAATGGACAGGTACATGCTCTTTTCTGCAGGCATTATCGCAGTTCTGCTTATACTGATCCTGCTGGGAATTGCCGTTTTTGCTATACGTTTTACCCAGGCTATTACCGGCCCTATACTTGCGTTAAACAAAGGAGTACACGAAGTCTCCGCCGGTAACCTGGAACGCGAAGTGTTTGTTAAAACAGGCGACGAGCTTGAACAACTTGCCGTGTCGTTTAACATGATGACCGGCCAGTTACGCAAGCAGATAGAGGAGACAGCAAGAGCTACTGCGGAACGGCAGCGTATTGATACGGAACTTGATGTTGCCACCCGAATCCAAATGAGCATGCTGCCCGATAATTTTCCTCCGTTTTCCGGCAGAAAAAACGAATTCGAACTTTACGCACAGGTGCATCCCGCCAGGGAAGTGGGCGGAGATTTTTATGATTTCTTTTTTATTGATGATGATCACTTTGCCCTGGTTGTTGCCGATGTTTCGGGCAAGGGAATACCGGCGGCGCTGTACATGGCAATCAGCAAAGCCATTATCAAGAACCATCTGCAAAGCGGGGAAGCCCCCGAACTTGCGATGGAAATAATAAACCGCCAGCTTTGCGATAATAACATTATTGATATGTTTGTTACCGCATGGCTGTGCGTGCTGGAAATTTCTACTGGCCGTCTTATGTATATCAATGCCGGTCATAATCCACCCCTCGTCAAACAGGACGATAGAGATTTTACATTTCTTGTTTCGCCGCCCGACCTTGTTCTTGCCGGTATGGAAGATACCCGTTACCACAACCGGCAATTGCAGCTAAAACCCGGCGATATGCTGTTCCTCTACACAGACGGCATTGTCGAAGCTGCGGATGCACAGGGTGTATTTTACGGCAGGGATCGGCTCAGGGAGTTTCTGGATGCCAACACCAGCTTACCCCTCCGCGATTTACTCAATAAACTCCGCTCCGACATGACAGAGTTTACCGGAGGCGCTGATCAGTCAGATGACATTACCATGCTCGCCATCCGTATTTGCCGGCCGCAGGACGAAGGACAAGTAATTACCTTAAGATCCGAAATAGAAAGTCTGCACTCACTCATGTCATTTATTGGCAATGAGCTTGATTCTGCGGGCTGTCCTCGGAAAGAGCGCGGGCAGATAGAGCTGGCCGCCGAGGAAATATTTGTCAATATCGCCAATTATGCGTATGCCGGTGAAAAAGACGGCGGTGATGTGACCGTTGGCTGCCGGATCGAAACGGAAGGTGAGAATACCGTATTTAAAATTACATTTTCCGACAGTGGGAAGCCCTTCAATCCGCTTGACCATATCGATCCCGATATTGATCAATCCCTGGAAGAACGTGAAGCAGGGGGGTTGGGTATATTGATTGTAAAGAAAACAATGGATACAATACAGTATAGCCATGAAAACGGATTAAATTGTCTGGAATTTTCCAGAAAATGGCAAAGGAGGAACAATGACTATTGATAATGAGAGGATAGATAAATCAACGGTGGTGTTGACCCTTGCCGGACGTCTTGATACGGCAAATGCTCCCCTGCTTGAACGAAAGCTGAAACAATGGGGAAATGATATAACCGAGATTGTCCTTGATTTTAAGGAACTGGAATATATTTCCAGTATGGGCCTGCGGGTACTGCTGCAGGCAATAAAAACAATGAAATCGGAAAACCGCAGTCTCCCTATAATTAATATGCGTGATTCTGTTCGTGAAGTTTTTGAAATGACCGGTTTTATTAATGTCATGGTACAGGAAGAAAAATTTGTTGTCATACGCAGTGACGAATCCGACAGTATTGTACTTTCGTTTAACGGTGAATTGAAAATCGGAAATACTACGGCAGTCTCGGACGAACTTGTTAAAATAAAGTCGCAGCATGGTAAAAAATCCGTTAATGTTATCTTGAACATGGAAAATCTTACCTCTATTTCCCTGGCAGCAGTCAAGTATTTGAACCAGGTTATTGCGGACACCGCATGGCCAGACAGAAAAATCCACATACGCAACGCTGCCGGGGATGTACTGACATACCTCCGAACCCAGGAAGGGCTTGACGAGCTAATTGAAAATTAAAATGTTAATGTGAAACAATATCTTTATTTGTCTGTCATTGTTATTGTTGCATCCCAGTCGGGCGGCGGCGGGTTGGCAAGATGCCCGGCAATTCGGGAAAGGTACAGTGATGAAAGGTAATCTTCTTTGCCTGTTTTTTCGGCAATGGATAACGCTTTGGCGAAATATTGTTTTGCCATATCAAATTCACGCATGGTGTACAGTTTGAGACCCTTGTTGTATTGATCGAGGCATTCACGGTTAATAACGAGGGATTGTGGGGTATCTTCTTCTTCTTCTCCCTGCCAGGCGGCATATACCGTATACAGCCCTACCGGAATTTCTTTACCCACTACCCGGACGCTGTCTGCCTTGCGGAAAATAAAATCATCTTTTGCTGACTGAAATGTATATTCGGATACAATTATCGGCGCCCGGTAATATTTCGTGACACCTTCAACACGGGAGGCAAGGTTTACCGTATCTCCGATAACCGTATAATCAAGCTTGTTCTGAAAACCAATATTGCCGACAACACATGCACCGCTGTTAACGCCGATTCCCGTGCTTAAACCAATATCGGGCAGTTTGATGCCCGAAACATCCACCTGTTTAAGAGCCTTTACCATCCGCATCGCTGCCCTGATTGCGCTTGATGAAGAATTTTCCAGGGTTTTCGGTGCGCCAAAGATCGCCATAATAGCATCTCCGATGAATTTATCAATATTGCCGCCCTCGGCGATTATTTCATTGCCCATACAGGCAAAGTAATTATTGAGAAATTGTACCAGTTCCTGCGCTTCCGTATGTTCCGATATTTTCGTAAAACTCCTGATGTCCGAAAACAGAATCGCTACAACTCTGGTTTCACCCTGGGTTACCTGTGTTGTTGATTTTTTGATTATTTCATCCATTACATCAATGGGAACATACCGGGCAAATGCTATTCTTGTTTTATTCTGCAGGCTTTCCATCTGCCTGATTCTCAGTGCATTGGCAATAATCGGTGCGGCCGAAGCAAGAAATATATTAAGGTTTTCCAGAATAACCGGAGAAAAATATTCTTTGATTGATGTGCCGATATGCACCGTCGCATATTCGTCACCGGATATTTTAAGCGGAATCATTATATAGGATTCAATCCTGCTGCCATTTTCTCCGGCGGGAAAAAAATCTTCAAGTTCTTTGGAGATAACTTTATAATCCGAAAACCTTGTGTTAAAATCAGCGATGGTAATAGCTTTAAAATCTTCCGTGATTTCCCGGGTATAGCCCGCATTGTTGGCGTTATACACCAAAAGTCCGTTATCGTCTTCGTCTTTTATCATTATGGAGCAGATTTCCGAATGGCAGACATTGTTGAGAAGCGCAAACACCCCCTGAACGGTTTCTTTAAGCGAGCTGACTTTGCCGGATAAATCAGCAAGCATCCCGATTATGGTTGTCTGAAACAGTTTACTGTCCAAAAGATTGTTTATCATCTCAACAAGTGAATTATCGTTTATTTTTTTTCCTTCCTTTTTAATCAGTTCATAATCAACCGAAGGGGGGTCGCTTAACAGATTTTTTATATGTTTTAACAGTTCTGCAAAATTTTCCGGTGACTTTTCAATATAGTAATCCGCTCCGGCCTGTTCCCCCCAGAATTTATCTTTTGTTTCTCCAAGAGTGGTAAATAATATAACCGGTATATTTTTTGTTGTATGACGGGATTTCAAAAGCCGGGTGGATTGGTAACCTCTGAAAAACGGCATTTCCACATCGCTGATAATGAGACAGGGAAGAAAGCTGTACACCTTTTTTATTCCTTCCATGCCGTTTTTTGCCCGATCTGTTTCATAACCTTCCGAGGTTAAAAATTCCGCAAGCATGTCCGCAAAGATATCCGAATCTTCAAAAATCAATATCCGTTTTTTATCCATGGATTCCTCCGGGTGCGGCCGTTTGAGCTTCTCCGATTAGTTCACGGACGGCGGTTATTAAATTTTGATCGTTAAATGCATTTTTTATGATATAGCGGTTTGCGCCAATCCTTGCCGCCCTGTTTTTATCTTCCATGTCACTTTTTGACGAGACGACAATAACAGGTATTTTTTTCAGGAGTTCATTTTTCCGTATATTTTCGGTCAGCATAAAGCCGTCCATATTCGGCATGGCAATATCCGTACAAATAAGGTCATACTGTGTTCTTTTGGCGGCGGAAAGGGCTTCGGATCCGTCTGCTGCGGTATCAACCTTGTACCCTTCCGCTTCAAGAATATCTTTTTGCACCTCCCGGGCCGGAAGGGAATCATCGACTATCAGAATGGACTTTCTCATCCGTTCATAATCAACATGGCGCTTTTTCATATCAATGGTTTTTGTCCTGCGCGCCATTCTGATAACTGTCGGAATGTGCAGTGCGGGAATCATTTCATAATCTTCGCTTAACACCAGTCCGGAAAGAAGTTCCATGCTTTCCAAAAATGAAGGCGGGTTTTTTAGGATAACCTGGCGCATGCTGCTTGTCTGGTTAACCGCAAGAGCGATCGTTTCTTCATAAGCCTGGACAATTACCACAAAGACGGAATTACTATCCTCTTTTTTTGCCTCCAGATTGATTTTCAGGATATGATGCAGATAAAAAAGTTTAATAATACGCCCGTTATATATGATCCCCGGTCTGTCAACAATGGTAATTATGTCTTTTGTATTGATAAGAAGAACGGTATCCACAAAATTGGCGGGAATAATAAATTTCATCTTTCCGCAGGCAACGGGGAATCCCATGAGCGATGCCATTGATAACGGAACAGCTATCGTAAAAGTTGTTCCTTCTCCAACCCTTGTTTGTATTGCGATGCTGCCCTTCATGTGTTCAATGTTGCTCTTGACCGCATCCATTCCCACGCCGCGTCCCGAAACATTGGAAATTTTTTCTGCTGTTGAAAAACCGCTTTGAAAAATATAGTTAATAAGCTCCTCATCGCCAAAAGATTCTCCGGTTTCTTTTGAAACCAAACCGTTATCAATTATTTTATTGCGGATTTTTTCCAGATCGATGCCTTTACCGTCATCGGTGATGGTAACTTTCATGTTGCCGCTTTCCCGCACACAGCGGACCGTTATCAGGCCGGTTTCACTTTTACCGGCGGCGCGCCGTACTTCAGGAGGTTCTATTCCGTGATCAATGGAATTTCGTATCATGTGCAGAAATACTTCTGACAATGATTCTATAAGGTTTTTATCAATTTCATTTTCAGCGCCTTCGATTTTTATCTTTACCCGTTTGCCCAATTCTGACGCTATGTTGAAAACAAACCGCGGGTATGCGTCAAGGGCCGTAGAAAGCGGCAGCATCCGCAGGGAAATGACGCTGTTGTATGCACTCCGTATGTGGTTGCCCGCATCTATTGAATAGTTTTTTGCAAGAGATCCCAGTTTGCTTGTCATCAATTCCAATGCGCGGAATTCCTGCAGCAGGGGAGAGTTATAGAACTGACCGGCGCTGACATACTTTGAATACTGCCGGGCAGCCGTTTTGATCGCCTCCGTATCCCGCGCAATATTTCTTGCGACAATTTCCAGGGATTGCAGTGCAGCCATGTTGTGGATTATGTCATTTATCCGGTCAATGGAAATTCTGATGCTTTCGGATTTTGCCTCTTCCGGCCCGGGATGTTTTGCGTCTGCCCATCCCTGTTTGTGCTTATCCCGAATCTGATCTTTTGCATCCCGATCGGTTTTGACGGCATCTGCTTTTGCCGGAAGGTTAAATTCCTCATTTGCGGAAAGCGCCGAAAGCTCTTTTTCAAAAACCGCTGTCCGTATGCCGCTTTGCTCGCCTGCTTTAACAGAATTAATGCCTGCTGTAAGTTCATCCAGAGCGGTAAGAATGAGCCTTACTGCCTTATCGTTCAGTGTTATCCTTTCTTCTTTTAATGAGGTGAAAACAGTTTCCATCAGGTGAGAGAGGCTTTCAATATCTTTCAAATCCAGCATGCGCGCCGAACCTTTCAGGGTATGCAGTGCCCGCATGAGCGTTATAATGTCATCCTGGACAGACACGCCTTCTTTTATATCAAAAAGAAGCGACTCAACTTTCTGTATATTTTCATGACCTTCTTCGGCAAATTGCGCAATATATTTTGCCCGGTTGATTTTTTTCACATCCGGATCAGAGTCGGAGAGATTAACATGCCGAACTGCCGGTTCCGGAACAACCGGGACAGTATCATCCTGCGGCTGATCTGTTTCCTGCGGCACAGGAAAAGGCGGAGTAATTGAATCGCCGGCGGAATCTGCGGCAGGCACAGAGAAATCCCTGTTCGCGGCAAGAGCGGCAAGATCTTTTTGAAGAAGCGATGAATCTCCGGCATCTTCTGCGCCGGACTTTATCACGTTAATCCCTGTCTTGAGTTCGTCAAGAGCCGCAAGAATGAGTCTCACTTCCTTGTCGCCAAGAGTCACTTTTTCTTCCTGTATAGCGGTAAACACCGATTCCAGAGAATGTGACAGGCTTTCGATGTTCCTGAAATCCAGCATACGTGCCGAACCTTTCAGGGTATGCAGTGCACGTAATATGGTTGTCACATCTTCTTTGGGAGAATTACTTTCCCTCATTTCAAAAAGAAGGGTTTCTGCGATGGCAATATTTTCCTTTCCTTCTTCGGCAAATTTATTTATGTACCTGGATTTTTTCATTGCCATGTCAGACCTGTTCAATAATTTCTTTCACAGACAGAAATTGTTCCAGTTCGTTAGTACGTTCAGTCAAAGCCGAGGCTGTCATCACTGTCGTTTCCGATGCGCCGATAAGGCTTTTTACCAATGTGGATATTTCTGCAATGCCGGCATTGACCTGACCGCTGGTTTTTAATTGCTCCTGCGTGGATACGGTTATTGTCTGGGCCTGATTTGATGTTATCTCTGCGGCGGACTTGATTTCTTCAAAGACATCTTCCAGATCCTTAATCAGACGGTACCCTTCGGCTATTTTATCGGAACCCTCTTCGCTGTACATGATAAGAGAAGAAGACGAGCTGAGAACTTCTTCTACCTGTTCCCGGATTTGGCGGGTAAGGACATCTATATTATCTGCCAGCCGGTTCACTTCCCCCGCAACAACGGAAAATCGTTTCCCCGTTTCTCCGGCGCTTGCCGCTTCCAGCGCGGCGTTAAAAGCGATTACTTTTGTTTGATCGGTAATGGTATTAATGATGCGGACAATGTCACGTATTTTGCCGACTTTATTGCTTAATGAAATAATGCCGTTGATGGCACCGGAATTTTTTTCTTTTATATCCTCCATTTTTTTTACGTTTTTTTCCAGTATCATAAACCCCTGAATCACATGTTCTTCCATTTTTGAGGCAATGGCGGCCACGCTGCCTGTCTTTTCAACGATTTCAGCGGCAATTTTCGAGTTTTTATTAATGGTGTTTTCAATATTTTCAATGCTGCCGGTATGGCTTTTTCCCATGGTTCCGCTGTCCCGACCCAAAAGTGAAATGCTCCCGGCGGATTCTTTTACCGCTGCGGCAAGTTTGACGGTTTTATAACGGAATTCAGACAGGCCATTGGCTGATTCTGCGTTTATTTTCTCCAATTCGGCGATTCGTTTTCTGTAGGAACGCACTACCGGTATCATGGCCGCTCCCATTATCAGCATCCCCATAATTAATATGATAAACAAATAATACATGATAACTCCTTAGGATTCGGTCCTGTACTTATCCACTTTTTCCTTTAGGTCTTCGGACATTCCGTTCAGGCTGTCGGCTGTTTTTGAGGTGGATGTGGTTGCTATCACAAATTGCTTTACACCGGCGGATATTTCTTTCAGGGCGCCAAAAATCTGTGTAGACGCGAGTTCCTGTTGTTTACTGAGGTTGGATATCTGCTGAGACCTTGTTGCGACATTCTGAGAATTATCAACAATATTATCAAAAACAATTTTTTGCTCGCTCATTCTTTCATATCCGATTTCAATTTGCTTGGATCCGTTGTTCGCTTCGGTTATCAGTATCTGGGATGCGCCCTGAACTTCTTCTATTCTCTGTTTTATTTCGCGTGTTGATTCGACTACATTATCGGCAAAACGCCTTATTTCCGAGGCGACAACGGAAAACCGCGCTCCCGCTTCGCCGGATGAAGATGCTTCAAGAGACGCGTTAAAGGCAATGAGCTTTGTCTGGTCTGCAATGCTGTCAATGATCCTGATGGCTTCGCTGATTCTGATTATCATATCCGACAAATTCCGAATCTCGCTTATGATTTTCTGGTTTTGAACCCGAATATCTTCCATCATGCTTTGGTTCGCTTCCCGCAGTTCGGCGCCTTTACTGCTCAGACTCTGTGTTTCTATTGCAAGGTTTGCTACTTCGGTGGTTTTCAGGGCAATCTGCTCGGACAGGTTTTTACTGCTTTCCATCGTGCTGACAATTTCGGAAACGCTGGCAGATTGTTCATTGGCCGTGGTGGTTATTTCCTTTGATGATGATGAAAGATCAAAAACAGAATTGGCTACCAGCTGGGCGCTTTTCCTGAAGCTGCCGAATGTGGATCGGAGTATGTTGAGGAATCCGTTGAATGCAACCATCAGCTCGCCGAATTCATCTTTTGAGTTTGGTGTCAGGGTCAGTGTTAAATCATTTTCGTTTAAACCCTTGAACAATGTTCGCAGGTGTTTTACCGATTTATTAACGTCTTTCACGATAAAGACTACAAAAGCAATGGCAATTCCCAGTGAAATGGAAACGACAAGTAAATAAAATATCAATTCTATCCGTGCGGCTCTGGCATTGCGCTGAACCATTAAATCCAGTTGTGAAAGCGTTTCTTCCCACAATGCGTATATATCCGAATGCGCCCGCGATATGGTTTCCAGGAAATCAAATGCAGCAGGACTCTGTACAGCGGATCCATCCTGACCTCCGGCTCTTCCTGCGCCGGCTCTTCTGGTGGCAGGGTACTGTGCCAATAAAATATTAATGGTTTCATCATATCGTTCCAGGCTTTCGGTCAGGTTTTCAAACTGGTCCGCCCTTACCCTTCGTCTTCTGCTCTCGTTATTTTCTTCTATCGCCGCATTGATGTTAAAAATGATACGTTCACGATCAGATTCGACAAAAGGACGGGCATTGTTGACTTCCTGCATCTCAGCGGTCAAGGAAAGTAAATTCAGCATGGTAGTAAGATTGTTTAGAGTAATGGCTCTGGGAGCGGCTTCTATCGGTCTTGACTGCACATTGCGCGGCGGATCTTCTGCATGGCGGATGGCAAGTTCTTCATTGTACCGATCGATTAAAGTCTGTGCTCTGGAAAGGTTTCTCCGGATTGGATTACCAATATCCAGCAGCCTTTCAAATGCATCGGGTATACCGGAAAGCGCAGGCGATACAAAGTAATAAGCGTTCATATTGGAAACTAAAAGCAGCCCGGAATATTCACCGATTATATTTATTGCGTCTTTCAGGGAACGGAAAAAATCCAGATATCTGTGATAGAGGTCTTCATCGTCATGTTCGATTTTTTTCAGATCGTCCCAGACAGACGAAAATTCCGGCTGTTCCTGCTGTATACGATACCGTCTCATCGCCCTGTCCAGGGATCTGACGGCGCTGTTGATGGTATCTTCAAGCTCTTTGAGGTTTCCCTCCTGTAGTTCCAGATAAACATTGAGGTATTCAGGCAAATACTGCATGGCGGTCACCACCGGCTGAATTGCAGCAATTCCCTCAAGTTCATCGGTGCTTTTCTGTATTTTATCTATTGTAGTGGTGCAGATTAACAGGAGCATCACCCCTATGGGAATTAAAAAAACAGCGCTTGATATTATCAGCTTGGTCGAAATCTTTAATTTAGAAAATAACATGAACCCTCCGATTTTTAACGTATTATAAACAAAATTGCCGGTACTGTAAAGGAACGGGAGATGAGGGCTTGGGGGTCAGGAGGTATATACTCGATGCCTTGACACATTTTAGTTTTTCTGTTACAGTATACATAAATGCGGGAATAGCTCAGTGGTAGAGCGCGACCTTGCCAAGGTCGATGTCGCGGGTCCGACTCCCGTTTCCCGCTAACA
>Ga0099364_10001446_pt1 | contig 39230 bp, 32 predicted proteins | sample TergutTh196P3_FD_73070 | JGI IMG/M metagenome (GOLD analysis project Ga0099364, IMG submission 73070) | Microcerotermes parvus P3 segment gut microbial communities from Pointe-Noire, Republic of the Congo - Th196 P3 | ecosystem: Host-associated > Arthropoda: Insects > Digestive system > Gut ... | reverse complement strand
CCCGCCTGCTGCACATTGAAATATTGGTATGTGAGATAGGTTGAGAATGAATGCGCCCCAGTAGATGGCGACGGCGACGTTAAAGCGCGGATGATGTCGAACAGTTTAAGTCCGCCGATAAGGTTGATAGTCACCGACGCGCTGACAGCGGGCGTTAACAGCGGCAGCGTTATGTAGCGGAACCGGCTCCACTTGTCCACGCCGTCGATAGCGGCGGCTTCAAAGTACATCGAGGGGATATTTTGCAGCCCGGCTAAATAAATAACCATCGAGACGCCCATGTATTGCAGCGTGTTTATTATCAGGATGATGGTCACGGTGCGCCTGGGTCTCGCCAGCCAGTCAACCGTCTCTTTGCCGAACAGCTTCATTATGTCGTTCAAAGCCCCGCCGCTGTATTGCAGCAGGAAGAACATGATGTAGCCCATAATAAGCGGCGCTATCATGACCGGCAGGTAGGCCACCGTTCGGATAATTCCCCGCCCGCGGAATTTGCCGTTCAAGAACACCGCCATCCCAAGCCCGATGATGTTCTGGAACAGAGTGCTTCCAAACCCGTAGATAATCGTGTTTGTGAATACCTGTCTTATCACGCGGTCGCTGAAAAATCTCTGATAGTTGCGGAATCCCACATACCTGTAGTTGGGAAGATAGCCCGTCCAGTTCGTGAACGAGATGCGAATTCCCTCAAAGAACGGGTAGACCACAAATATAAAAAACAAAATAAGCGCCGGTACGTAGAACAGGTTGATTATTCCTTTTTTGGCGTTCAATGTCTCACCCCCAATTTATTATATCCCCCCGCCGGTGGCAGGGGGATATACGATATTCGCGGGATATAAGCAGTATTTACTTCTTACTGATCGAATTTATCCTGGAAGCTCATCTCCATGTGCCTTACAACATCCTCTGTGGACATGCTGCCGTTCAATATCCCAAGGCCGGTATCGCACAAATCGTTCCACATGCCGTTGGGGAGATACACGCGGTCAAAGTACGGAAAGGCGCGGACGTTAGCGTATTTGGCAAGGTCATCCTTGACAAGGCCGGTGTCGCTCTCGACGTATTTGAAGCCGGTGGGCATGCCGTTTGATGAAGCAAGCTTGGACATAACTTCGGGAGTCGCGAGGTAATTGATGAACTTGAGCGCTTCTTCTTCGTGCTTCGTGTCTTTCCACACGCCAACCGCAAGGCGCTCTCCCGCAATCAGGGTGGGGGTATCGCCTTCGTGATAAGCGGGAATCGGCATCATGCCGACATTGGCCGGACCTTTGCTGGTGGCGTCGACAGCGGCATAGTTGCCGAAGAATGTGAACGCAACCTTGCCTTGGCCAAGCTCAAGCGTTGTGGTGTCATAGTCGGAGGTGGCGGCGTCCTTGTTGAAGTAACCGGCCTTGTTCCACTTGTCGAACGTGTCGGCGAGCGCGGCCCACTTGCTCCAGTCGAAAGTACCGTCAAGGAGCGCCTCGCGGTCGTTGGAAGCTTCGTTGGTGACAAAGAACGACGGCGCAACCCAGTCAAAGAACTGGCCGATGGTCCAGTCGTCGCGGCCGCCCATGTAAATAGGGATGTATCCGGCGGCGAGGACCTTGTCGCAAACGGCTTCAAAGTCAGCCCAGGTTATTATGTCGTCGACGTCTACTTCGACTTCGGCCAAAATGTCGCGGTTGTAAACTATACCGGCGATGTCCATGTCGACCGGCAGGACGTAGATATTACCGTCGTCGGGGTCGGTGACGACCGGTCTGATAAGATCGGCGACACTGCCGTACCACAACTGGTCGTTAAGCGGACGCAGGAAAGAGCTGTAGCGTATGACCGACCAACCGTGCGTCGAGAAGACGTCAGGCAGGTCGTTGGTGGCCATTTTGGTTTTCATCAGCGCTTCGTAGTCGTTGGCGGGCGCCGCGTACTCGATCTTGACGCCGGTGAGCTCGGCGAAATCCTCGCAGACTTGCGCGAATGTCTGGTTGGCAACGCCGGTCATGTTGGTCCAGATTGACAACGTTACGTCGCTGGCGGAAGCCGAGGCGGCGAAACCGATTACCATAACCAACGCGGCGAGCAGGCATGTTATTTTTCTGATGTTCATGCTGTTTCCTCCTTAATATTGTGTGTTTTTTGGAGCGTTATGTCATTGGACACATCTAATGTAATGCGATGTTACAAAAAATCAAGGGCGCAATTCTATACTTTTAGTGCCGATTTCTATACTCTTGTACATTAAGCCCTTTTTCTATATAATCCAGTGACTGTCGAACCAGTCAAAAATGCGGTAACAATCAACAACCAGGTGATCTTGCAAGAGGTGATAAACATGCGGCGTTCTTTCGGGCTTTGGCTGATCGCTTTGTTCACGGTGAGTATATTCGCTCCGCTCGCGATACTGTCAGCCGCGTTGGCGGCCTATTTCAACCGCATGTTTGTAAGCGAAACCGAGAGCATGTTTGCTAACACCCTGTCAAGCGTTTCGCAGCACATCACCACATACGCGGGCGACCTTTCCCGCATGTCGATGACGCCTTACTTCCACGCCGACATGATGGAAAATCTGCTCGAAATCAACAGCGGAAGGTATTTTACAAACCCGAACTCGGCGACGAGGGTCAACCGCAACTACCACGTCGCGTTCAGCCAACAGCTCGCAGGGACGTCGTGAGCGTGCTGTTTGTCCCCCGTACGGCACAGGCGACGACCGCTGCTTTCTGGTACGGAGGCATGTCGGCTCTCATCAGATCGTGACCTGTCCCGATGTGCGCGACAGCGCGTGGTACAAGAGTGCGCTTGCGTCCGACGGCGGGGTGTTTTTCGCCCATTCCGGAATCCCGGACTATCTGACAGAGCCGAACAACCATTTCTTTTTTACGAATCAGGGGCAGAATATTTTCTCGGTCGTGCGGCTGATCAAAAACCCCGCGACCATGCGCCCGGTCGGGGTCATAAAGGTGGATGCCATCGACGACGTCATCAGCGATATTTTCCGGCATATCGCCATCTCGCCGTCGTCGGTGCTGGCGCTGCTCGATAACGGCGGCGGCATCATCTACTCGAATGCGCGGATTGAACCGGCGTTGCTGGAAGAAGCCGTTAACGGAGCCGCTCGCGTACAGGACGCGGGGGGGTCGTATTATGTATCCGCGGCTCCGATAACCTCCACGCCGTGGCGGCTGTGTTATCTGGCGTCGGAAAAGGATATCCGACGGCGGACGGCGGTTATCTACCACGTTACCGCGATGTTCGGGCTGGTGTTTTTAGCGGCGGCGCTGCTTAATTTTTTACAAAAGTTCGCGCAACACAGTTCAGTCGATGGATCAACTGCTACTCGCGATGAAAAAGATTGCATCTGGCGATCTTAACATCAATCTTGACATAAAACAAAAAAACTACCTCGCAACGCTTGCCGACGCGCTCAACCAAACCGCGAGAAGGCTTAACAGCCATATCCAAAGCGAATACGAGGCGGTATTAGGGCAGCGCAACGCGGAGTATTTGGCGCTGCAATCGCAGATAAACCCGCATTTTCTGAACAATATTCTTTCAAGCTTTATTACCTTGAACCGCATAGGCTGGCGCGAGGCGCTGGAGCAGTCAATTGTCAGCCTTGGCAGGTTGTTCCGTTATGTTGAAAAGAATGAAAGCCTCAGCACCGTCAAGAGCGAGCTTGATTTTTTGGAAGAATACCTCACTTTGCAGCGGCTCAGGTTCGCGGACAAACTCAGCTTCGATGTTTTCTGCGCTGAGTGGGCCGAAAATATCGTCATACCAAAGCTGCTGCTGCAACCGCTGGTGGAAAACTCGATTATCCACGGCATGGAGCCGTACGACAATGATTTATTCATCGAAATTTACGCGGCGGTCGAGGAGCTGTTTGACGCGCCGCATCTGCGCGTAGTCATACGCGATGACGGCGCGGGGTTTGACGCGGACGGCATAGGACCGGACAGCGTTGGATTGTTCAATACCGCCAAACGGCTGGAGTTGTTTAACGGGGAGTCGATTTTCCAAATCGAGAGCAGCCGGGGTAACGGCTGTTGTTGTGTGATTACACTGCCTTTGTAGGGAGGATGGGGCTTATGCTGATTTTAATTTGCGACGATGAGCCGATGGTACGGCTGGGTCTTAAAGCCATGCTTGAGGAGCTTGCGCCGTCCGTACACGAGTACATCGAGTCCATCAACGGCCGCGAGCTGGTCGCCAAAGCGAAACTTCGTCCCGACCTCGCCTTTGTTGATGTGCAGATGCCCGTCATGAACGGCCTCGACGCAATTGAAGCCGCCCGGGATTTGACCCCAGCAACAAAATGGGTGCTCCTCACCGGCCACGCGCAGTTTGACTACGCGCGGAGGGCGCTGCGGCTCGGTATCTCCGAATATCTCCTGAAGCCGGTGGGGATATATGAAATATCCGCCCTTATGTCCAGGGCGGATGAGTGGAAGGACAGCGGCAAAATTGTGCAAAGCTACCTCAAAGCCGTCACCGACCTTGATTTCGATGTATCATCCCCGCAGCGCATGGCCTTACAAATACAGGAGCTCTCGGGAGCAAAAGGTGAGCTTCTCGCCGATACGATCTCCAAGGCCAAGGCGTATGTGCAGCGCCATTACAAGGACGATATCGGCGTAAATTCCATCGCGGACTACCTGGAAATAACGCCGAACTATCTCAGCCGGATATTCCGCAATCAGACTGGCGTTAAACTCAGTGATTACCTCAACGGTGTACGCATCATCAAGGCAAAGGAACTACTGAGCGGCAATCCCAACGCGGCAATCAAGGATGTCGCCGAGCAGGTGGGGTATTACAGCTCCAGACATTTCACGAAAGTTTTTTATAAAATCGCGGGCATGACGCCGTCGGAGTACCAGAGGATTTATAGATTCAGTTAAAAACGAACCAAGGTTTTGTAGCGTGTAAATTAACTATTATGTTCATAGAACACTATCCTGTTGCGCCCGTCTCTTTTCGCGTCGTACAGGGCTTTATCGGCTTGAGTGATGAAGTCTGTAATAGAACTTTCGGGGGAAGGCGTCATTGAAGCTACGCCAATACTCACTGTTACACTCGATTCGGCTTCTATCTTCGCCCGGATTGCCTCGGCCAGCGCCAGCGCCCCGTTGAGCATCGTACTCGGCAGGAGCACCGTAAATTCCTCGCCGCCCCAGCGGGCGAAAAAATCGGCCGAACGCTTGATGGTTGATTTAATCAGGTTCGCAACCTCTTTAAGCACCGTATCTCCATGCTGATGCCCGAATGTATCGTTGAGCTTTTTAAAGTGATCCAAATCAATCATCAGGATGCTGAGGTAAGTTTGTTCACGCATTGACCGGCCCCATTCTATTGCCATGTGGTCATCAAAGCTCCTCCTGTTAGGAGCTTTTGTAAGGGAATCGAATAAGCAGAGCTGTTCGATCATGCGTATTTGCTCAACAATATTCAAGTGCGTTTCAATTCTCGCTTTAACGATAGATTGATGAAATGGCTTTGTTATGTAGTCAACCGCGCCCATACGAAAACCTTTTTCCTCGTCCGAAACGCTGTTCAGTCCGGTGATGCAAATAACGGGTATGGATCGCGTGATTTCAGATTCTTTTAATACGGAAAGAACGTCAAAACCGCTCATGCCTGGCATGACAATATCCAACAGTATTAAGTCGGGTTTATCGCGCGTCGCCCTTTCCACAGCGGCAGCTCCTGATTTCGCAAAAGTGACCCGGTATTCCGCTTGTAGGATATGCCCTAGCATATCCAGATTGATTCGCTCATCATCCACTATTAAAATGTTAAATCTTTTTTGTTCCATACCCAATGCTTCCGCCCTTCCCAACTCCGGGAATCACACCTTAGCCCGTAGACGAACGGGCAAATCATCTGGGGTGATTCGCTAACTCCCGAACAATTGAACGGCTTTTTCCAGTTTCCGCATTACAGGAACGGAGAAAGGACAGCGTTCCTCGCAGTTTCCGCAGCGCCGGCAGCCGGAGGCGCGTGCCGGGAGCGAGCGGTACTGTTGCAGTATGCCCGGTGATATATCTTTTTCGTTCAGGCATGCAATGTCCAGGTATTTTATGACCTGAGCCACGTTAATATCGGCCGGGCAGGGCTGGCAATGGCCGCAATACACGCAGTTTTCCCTGAATCCTCCCTCAACGCCGTCCTTAATATGGCTGATAGTTTCGGAAAAATCCTTTTCTGCTTCGTCCGCCACGCAGTATCTTACCGCCGCCTCCACCTCTTCCCGGAACTCGCATCCTACCAGGACGCTTGCCACCGCGGGACGGGTCAGGGCATAGTGGATGCACTGCACCGGCGAGAGCGCCTGAGTAAAAATACTGTGATCCGCGGAGAGGAGCTTCCCGGCGCAAAACGCTTTCATGACAGTGATTCCCACTCCCCGGTCCTCGCAGAGACGATACAGTTCGGCTCTGGCCGGATCGATTTTGCTCACTCGGGAGGCATACCCGTCGCTCATCATTTGCTCGATATCGCCGAGATCCGGCATCATGTCGTAGGCTGGATTGATGCTGAACATCAGCATTTCGACCATACCTTCCTCCACAAGCCGCCGCGCCGTCTGGGGATTGTGGACGCTGGCTCCGATGGCGCGGATTTTGCCGTTTTTTTTCAGTTGTTGGGCGTATTCCACGACGCCGTTATTTATCATCAGGTCGATGTGCTCGTGAGTATCCATGAAATGAAGCATGCCGAAATCAATATAATCGGTATCGAGGTATCGAAGCAGTTCCTCGAAATATCGCGTACACTCGCCTAAGTCGCGGCTTTGGCCAAACTGTTCCCTGACGTCCACCGAGCCGATGTGTCCCTGAATGAGAACCTTGCCACGCCGTCCGCGTAAAGCGCGTCCGATTTGGCCGCGTACCTCAGCTCCGGGCATGAAGACGTCCATGATGTTGATTCCGCAATCAATAGCCGCGCCAATGACTTCGTCAACCGCTTCATATGGTTTTTTGATCAGATGTTCGCAGCCCAGGCCGATGATGGTTGCCAACATTCCGGTTTTGCCTACGGGGCGCGTATTCATAAATTTATTCCTCCGCATTTGCTGCATGTGATAATGAGTAAAAGAAATGGCAGTCCCAAGGGGATTCGAACCCCTGTTACCGGGCTGAGAACCCGGCGTCCTGGGCCACTAGACGATGGGACCGAATTGTTGGCTGGGGAACCTGGATTCGAACCAAGATTACCTGATCCAGAGTCAGGCGTGCTGCCGTTGCACCATTCCCCAAAGCCCGACGATGAATCATTTTACCGTCTTTTCGGTGCTTGTCAAGCTCAATGAAACTGCCCCAATTCTCGCCGCCGATTGCAAAAACGACTGTCTCCCTCGGAGAAAATGCGATAAAACGCGGTTCGAAACTTGACGGGGCTGAATAGAGTGTATATTATACGTGATTGGCCCAAACGGAAAGATTCCGAAATTTACAGGGCTTGAAACTCGCGAAACCGAATACTGCAATCCTTTTAGCGGAAATCCGCGCATTACGCCTCCTATGACTGGCGTTCCGAATTAAGGGTCTTGTTCGGGACGCGGGCATGGGGAGGAACAAATGATATTGGAAACTGAAGCAAAAGAGCTCTCCCGGCGCTTTGAGGATTTTAATCTGCGCCAGGAGCTTCTCAAGGCTATTGCCCGAAAGGGCTTCAAATCGCCGATGCCGGTACAGACCCGCATACTTGAGGATGAAACACTCACGGAGGGCGACCTGATTGTGCAGGCCCGAACCGGTTCGGGCAAGACGCTCGCGTTTGCCATACCGATTTACAACTCGATGGAAAAAGCGCTGTCCGTGCCGCATGTTCTCATCCTGTCTCCGACAAGAGAGCTCGCGCAGCAAACCGCGCGTGAATTCGCGTGGCTTGGCGCTGAGATTGGCGCGCGCGTGGCCACGCTCGTCGGCGGTCTGGACATGGAACGCCAAATTCGTTCGATGAAGGAAGGCGCCAACGTTGTGGTTGGAACGCCGGGCCGCGTGTTGGATCACATCAGGAGAGGATTCTTCTCGACCGATCATGTCAGGGTGCTTGTGCTGGACGAGGGAGACCACATGCTTGACATTGGTTTTCGCGACGAATTGGAAGCTATAATGAGCGGTATGGAAAACCTCGATCGGACGTGGTTGTTTTCCGCGACAATGCCGCCGGAAGTGATTTCGCTTGCAAGGCGTTACCTCGACGCGCCGCGCAAAATATCGCTCGTGGCGGATATAGCGTGTCACGACGACATAATGCAGAAAACCTACATAATCCCCGCCCGCAGACGTTTCGAGGGGTTGGCAAACGTTCTGCTGTGGGAGGCTCCGTCGCGCACTCTGCTCTTTTGCGTCACAAAGATCGAGACACAGGAAATAGCGGACAAGCTCTGCGACGAGGGCTTCAAGGCATGCGCAATCCACGGAGATATGAGTCAGCGGGAGAGGAACACGGCGCTCGCTTCCCTGCGCGGCGGCAGGGTGGATATTCTGGTGGCGACAGATGTGGCGGCGCGGGGTCTCGATATAGACAGCGTGAGCCACGTGGTCCAATTCGGACTGCCGGGCAACCTTGAAACTTTTGTCCACCGCAGCGGACGTACCGGGCGCGCGGGACAGGAGGGCGCGAACCTGGCGCTTTTGACCAGCCGCGAGCTGCGAACCTTCAAGCAGATGGTGAAGAGCTCGAATTTCAATATGGTTGTCATTCCGGCGCCGGACGCCGCGGAAATAGAAGGTAATCAGAAATCGCGTTTCGAGGATATGATGATCGAACGTTCGATGTCCGACGAGGAATACACGCGCTGGGCTGATGAGCTGATGGCTCGCGGCGACGCTAATCTCATGCTCGCCGGACTATTGGCATATGCCTACGGCGACCAACCCAGAGGTTACTCGATCCGTTCCGACGTGGAGGCCGAGATGAACCGCGACAAGAAAAGGCCGTTTGTCCGCGAAGCGGAGCCTCGCGGCGGATCTGGAGGCAGGTCCGCCGCGCGCAGCCAAAATATGGATGGGGGAGTAAGCGTTCAGCTTGCCGTCGGGCGTAACGAGGGTTGGGAAGTCGGCGCGCTGCTGGGCGCTTTCTGCCGCTCGCTGGGGATAACGAGGGAAGATGTGGGTAATATCAAATTGCGCGAAAACTCCGCGTCGATAGAACTTTCCCTGAGGGCCTCCGAGCTGCTTGATTCCAAAAAATCCCGCATGACCAAGGAGGGCATTATCGTGTCCGCCGTGAGGCACATATCCTCAGGCGGGACTTCACATACCAGGCAGCATGACCGTTTCCCCCGCCGCGAAAAACCGGAGGGCCGCAGGAACGATCGCCGCGAGAGCCGCGAAAGATCCGGCCGCGGCCGCAAAACCGACATGGAACGGCCGTCCAAACGAAGGTGACAATGACGCGGGGAATTTGCATGATAAGAGCCGGCGCGAAATAAAAGGTTCTCGGGTCTTTTGAATTTTGACGTGGTACAGGAAGATGGTGTTTCTGCATGAACTATCGAATATTGGTTATCAATCCGGGGGCGACCTCGACGAAAATAGCGGTATTTGACGGTGAATCGTGTATCTGGCAAAAGACGCTGTCGCATAGCGTGGATGACCTGTCCGGATACGACGCTCTTATTGATCAGGTCCCTTACAGGAAGCGGCTGATAGAGGAAGAATTGAAACGCGGTATTGATGTGGCCGGGTTTGGCGCGGTGGTAGGGCGCGGGGGTATTTTAGCGCCGATTCCGGGAGGAACTTACGAGGTTTCCGATGAGTTGCTCAGTGACGCCGGCAGTTTCAGGTATGGGGAGCACGCGTCGAACCTCGGCCCCATATTGGCGGGTCAGTTTGCCGCCGCGGCCGGATGCGGGGCTTACGTGGTAGATCCCGTATCGACGGATGAAATGGTTCCGGTGGCAAGACCCTCCGGTTTGGCCGGGATGGACAGGGTGTGCCGCTTTCACGCGCTGAACCACAAAGCGGTGGCTCGCGTAGTCGCCGAGGGAATGGGGCGCCGATACGAAGATGTAAACTTCGTGGTCGCGCATCTGGGGACGGGCATCACGGTAGGCGCTCACGTGCGCGGGCAGGTTGTCGATGTTTTCGACCCGATGAGCGAGGGTTCGATGTCAGTTGACAGAGCGGGCAGCTTACCCGTCACCCAGTTGATAGACGAATGTTATTCAGGCAGGTATTCCCACAGAGAGATGAAGCGTCGGGTCAACGGCGGCGGAGGAATTTTTTCATACCTGGGCACGAAGGACATGCGCGACGTGGAACGGCTGGTAACTGAGGGCGACGAAACGGCGATAATGGCCGTGAACGCGTTTGCGTATCAGGCAGCCAAGGATATAGGAGCGATGGCTGTTGTGTGCCGCGGGGAGATAGACCGTATCATTCTGACAGGCGGCATGGTCCGGTTCAAATATCTTGCGGATGAGATTATTGCGCGAGTCAAATTTCTGGCGCCTCCGGAGGTCATACCCGGCGAGGAGGAGATGAGCGCGCTCGCGTTTGGAGCATTGCGCGTCCTGCGAGGAGAAGAGCCGGCAAAAAATTACGCCGCTTCGAGACTGGGTTAGATCAACCGTGCACCGACAGTATCAGATATACTCTTCCCCCGCCGACGGTGAACGGCAGAGTGAAACTCTTTACATCCTGCTTTTTGGGAGGGATGGCTTTTAAATTATCCCCTGAGAGCATCTGCGGGGGAGTAATGTCGAGGTTGGGTATGTCAGCCTTAATGAGCGCCTGTCCGCTGATCATGTTGGTCAGTTCGCCGATCACGCTCATGGACATGGGGTCGTCAACATCGGCCTTCACCATTCCTCCGGTGAAGGCCGACACATAAGCTTCAAATGCCTGCATATCAGCCATTAGGGAAGCCGTGCTGTGCACCGTCCCGCCGACTATTCCGATTAGAGCCGCCACCCTGCTTCCCGGCGCGTTGATGCCGGGCGTTACCTCGTTTTTAACGAATTCCGCATCTATGCCGACTGTACGGCTCACGCTTATCAGCGCTCCGGTATATGCATTGACGAGTATGGATAAAAGCTTCCCCGTGTCTGTTGCCATCTTTTAATCCCACCTTCGGCGGAAATCGTATCTCAGTATTCTAACATTTGACCATTGAAATTAGTAATTTTTTTTATCTGAGTTTTGACATTAATATTTATGCTGCTTTCACGAGTGATATGTTCAGATACGCAAAAGCGCTCTCCCTATTATAGCCCACGCGGCGAGATCGTCTATCTGGCGTGGCGGTACCCGCAGCGATTTAGGCACGAGGCGCGCCAGGCCCCTGGGAGGATGCAGTTTCCAGTATAGTTCCCGCGCGTCAAGCGTAGTCATTCGCTCGTCCACCAATTCGTAATTCACGCCCGCTTCTTGAAGGCGCCGTTCATAATTCTCGTGGGACGTCCCGTTTCCAAGAAATACGCGCGCGGCGGCTTCCAGGCAGACGGTTCCCTCCGTGCGCCACCCGGCCAAATTCTCAGCGCCGCCCGACGAAAGATACGACAATGCGGCGTCAAATTGCTCGAACGGGATGATCGCTGCGAACAACAGACTGCTTTCCGAGGCGAGCGCGAAACCAAATTTCTCCCGTCCCGGATCTATCCCGCAGAAGATATCTCTGCTCAAGAGTCGTTCAGCGTCGATTCCCATCTTGGGTACATCCACATCCACTGATCAGGATTCTCTCTTATCCAGCCGGAGATTATCCCGTTGCACTTGTCGGCGGCATACTTCAGATCCTCCCCGAATGGCCGTCCGTCCCCACCCTCAAGCGGCGGGTCAATAATCAGAGTCATATGAGCGCCTCCGCTGTCACGCGTGATATGCGCGGGCAATATGGCGGAGCCGATTTTGTTCGCGAGCTTTATCGGCCCTATCGGAGTGCTCGCGAGGTGGCCGAGAAACGGCGACATCACCCCAGCGTCCCTCGCATCCTGGTCGAGCAGGACTGCCAGCACTTCGTTCCTGCGCAGACATTCAATCGCGGCGCGAAGGTCGAGTCCCTTGCCTACCGGGTTCACGTTCGCGCCCGCCCGAAAGTCGGCTATTGCCTGCGTGATCCTGTCGTCGCGCTGTTCAGTCCCGATGGCGTTCATGGGGATTCCAAGTTTGGCGCAGGCTGCCGCCCCATATTCCCAGCATCCTATGTGGGCTGAGAGAAATATCGCGCCCTTCCCTCGCTCAAGGGCTTTGAAGATATGTTCTTCTCCCTTGACCGTGACGAATTTTTCTATTTCGGGGTATATTTTCGGCAGTCTGATAAATTCGACCAGCGCCATGCCGAAGTGCCTGTACACGCCGCTGATTATTTCCCGCGAGCGCTTCTCGGACGAACCTAGCATCCTGGTAACTCTTGAGCGGGCTTTCAAGACGCGCCTGCCGGAAAAAAATTCGACGGCGCGTCCCACCCTGCCGCCCATGCGGACGGCTCTCTCGTGTCCCATCAGTCCGCACATGAACATGAACGCGCGAAGCGAGGCCCATATTAAAGGCTGACGTTTCACAATTCGTCCTGCCGGTCAGTCAGCTTACGTTCCCCGCGCAGCAATACACTCATGCTCCACCACCCGTTCGTTCGTTGTATATGATGATTATATACCAACATTCTTGTGTCCATAAAAAAGCGTAAAATCGTATATGCGCTATAACTGCCCATTTTTTATCGCGGCTGTTTGTGGCATGTTGCGAAAATCATGCTAAAATGTTCGCGCATTATGGGGAAAATGACGGGAGGGATTTTGTTGGTTCGGTTGATGATCGGCATGATAACGCTGCTGGTCCCGGGTATGGGGTTAGCGGCGGAAACGGCGGGAGATGGCGCTCAGCCCAATATTTTATTGCAGCTTGGCCCACTGATATTGCTTATGGCGGTTTTCTTCTTTTTCACGTCTCGCTCACAGAAGAAAAAGCAGAAGCAGCACGAGCAGATGTTGTCGTCAATCTCGCGGGGAGATACGGTTGTGACGGCGGGCGGGTTCTTCGGAAAGGTCTGTGAAATACTTGACGACTCGTATGTGATAGAGATCGCCGAAGGAGCAAGGGCGCGGGTTCTGAAGGGTTCCGTATCCTCGAAGCGCGAGGGCGGAGAAGCGCCTCGTCCCCGTAAGGTAAAGAAAAAGAAGCGCGTCGCGCGCAAGGAAACAACCGGTGCGGAGGCGATCCCGGCGCCGGCGGCCGACGCGCTGCCGAAACCGGTTACGCTTAATGAAGGTGTTTCGGTTGAAGAAAACGAAGCTTTGATCAATGGTTTGGACGCGGCGGCGCCAGATGACGAAAAAAACGTCTCCGCCGAAGAAAAAGACTGATCATTGCGTGGAGGCGTTTAAGACATGTTAAGAAAGGAAAAGATCAGGCTTTTTATCGTCGCGGCAGCGATTATTGCCTCCGCGATTATGGTTTTCCCGATTTCGGATCGCGTGAAGCTCGGTTTGGACCTGAAGGGCGGCGCTCATATAGTTCTGCGGGCTGTAGGTACTTCTGAAAATCCCATTACGAGCGAAAGAATGAACCAATTGGTAGCGGTCTTGCGCAATCGGGTCGATCAGTATGGGATCACCGAACCGCAGATTCAGATCGAGGGAGCGGACAGGGTGGCTGTGGATTTGCCGGGAGTGGAAGATCCCGAGGCGGCTCTTGAATTAATTGGGCGTACCGCGGTGCTGCAATTCCGTCAGGTTGTAAGCACGGGCGCCTCGCCACCGCCGAGAGTGCAGCGCTCCAACTACGATTCGGAAGAGGCTTACAACAGAGCCCAGGCCAACTGGAACGAGTTGATGGAGCAGTATGAGGAGCAGTTGGTCTTACTCGAAGAGACGGTGAATAACGATCCGTCGCTCTTTTTCGCGCGAGATCAGGAGAGCGGCACGGCATATGTGCTGGGTGAGGTTTACGTCTCCGGCAGCGATCTGGCGGAAGCCTCCGCGACGGTCGACGAACTGGGCAAGCCTGCGGTATCCATTCGCTTCAACAGGGATGGGGCGGCCGCTTTCGAGGAGGCCACAGCGGCTAATATCGGCCGTCAGATAGCTATCGTTCTGGACGACGCCGTAATTTCGGCCCCGGTGGTACAGACCAGGATAAGCGGGGAGGGCAGGATAACCGGCAACTTCACGAGGGAACAGGCGATACGCCTTCAGGTCATGCTCAATGCCGGAGCGCTGCCTCTCAACGTGGAAGTGATCGAAAACCGCTCGGTGGGGCCGACCCTCGGCGGAGACTCGATCCAGTCGGGTGTGCGCGCCGGTCTTGTCGGCGCCGCCCTGGTAGTGATTTTTATGCTCCTCTACTACGGTCTGCTCGGCATAGCGGCGGACATTGCCCTCGCAACGGCAATGCTCGTCCTGATGGCGTTCGTAATCTTAATGCGCGTTACGCTGACCCTGCCCGGTATCGGAGGAATCATACTGACGTTAGGCATGGCGGTGGACGGAAACATTCTGATTTACGAGAGGATAAAGGAGGAAGTCAAATTCGGAAAGTCGATGGCGGCGGCATTGGACGCGGGCTTCCGAAAGGCGCTGGTCGTCATTCTTGACTCGAACATAACGACGCTGATCGCGGCGGGGGTGCTGTTTTATTTCGGCACCGGCCCGATTCGGGGTTTTGCGGTGACGCTGAGCCTGGGAATTTTGGCTTCCATGTTCGGCAATATAATTGTGACGCGCGCTATTTTGCATTTAATGCTGCGCTTCAACAAGAATCTGGCTCTGTAGGCGGTGGCGGCGATGGCTCTTTTTGATGCTTCCAAATTGCGTTTTCCATTCATGAAATACAGAAAGATTGCTATGGCTCTCTCGATGATACTTGTTCTGGGGAGCTTAATATCCTTCTTCGTAAAAGGGGTCAACCTGGGCGTCGATTTCACCGGCGGCGTGGATATCCAGATCAAGCTCGACGCCAGACACGACATAGCGACGATCCGTGAGGCGCTCGGCGAGGGCGGGTTTACGCAGGTCATGATTCAGATATACGACGACGGCAGTATCTCGATACGCTATCAGGAGTCGGGCGAAGATACTCAGCATGCCGTTATCAGGACCCTGCAGGACAAATTCGGGGCCGTGATCATCGAGAAGATAGACAAGGTCGGGCCGGTGGTGGGGGAGGAACTTCGTAGGCAGGCGATGGTGGCCGTGGTTATAGCCATCCTTGCGATACTGGTTTACATGGCTTTCCGCTTCCGCTTCCGCTTTGGCGTGGCGGCCGTCATCGGACTGGTGCACAACTCCATTATATTACTTGGCGCATACAGCCTGACGGGACGTGAGGTCGGAACTTGGTTTATCGCGGCGATACTGACCGTCATAGGTTACTCCCTGAACGACTCGATAGTCCTTTTGGACCGGGTCCGGGAGAACTGGCTCCAAGTCGGCAGACTGGGCGCAATGGAAGTCGTGGATAACTCCGTAAATCAGGTTTTGTCGCGCACTATCAATACGTCTTTAACGACGCTGCTCCCGGTGCTCGCGATGTACTTCCTGGGCGTCGAGGTCATGTCGAATCTGGCGTTTGCTTTTATTGTGGGTATTGTGGTCGGAACGTACAGCAGCATTTACGTAGTCAGTTCGTTGATTGTGGAGTGGTATCTGCGTAAACCGGAACGCCGTTAAAAACAGGGCATATCAGCTCCAGGTATATCATAAAAACAGCGCCGTCTTGAATGACGGCGCTGTTTTTATAACTCGATCATTTCTTTCGTGAACGACGTCAGGATTTTGTGGCCTTTATCGGTAACAAGAACCGTATCCTCTATTCTGATTCCTCCCCAGCCGGGTATGTATATTCCCGGTTCGATCGTGAGCGTCATTCCAGGCCGGAGTATTACGTCCACATTATGGCGTATGAATGGCTCCTCGTGGATTTCCAGGCCCACCCCGTGGCCGATGCTGTGCTGGAAAGGGGGGAATGCCAAGCTTTTCAATATGTTTACCGTCCGCTCGTTGATCTCGCGCCCGTTTGCGCCGGGTCTGACGAGCGCGACAGCTTCCGCCTGAGCATATTTCAGAGTGTTGTATGCTCGCCTTTGCTCGGGGTTGGCGCGTCCGCAGACGAAGGTGCGCGTCATGTCGGATTTGTAACAGTTTACCATTGCTCCGTAGTCGATAAGGATAAAATCTCCCGCAATTAGTTTTACGTCCCAGCTCGAATTAGCGTGCGGCTGGGAGGCTCTTGCCCCGAAGAGCACCATCGTGTCAAAGGCCGCATCTTCCGCGCCGCCGCGCTTCAGTAAGTAATCCAATTCCACCTTGACGTCAAGTTCCGAGATGCCGGGCTTTAGAATGTCGAACAAGCCATCCATCGCGCGGTCAGCGGCTCCGCACGCGCGCTCTATCATTTGGGCTTCCCCGGGTTCTTTCACAGCCCTGATTTTTTCGATGACGGCGCTTGTCGGGATCATTGCGACGCCTTTCTCGGACAACGCTTTCGATAAACGTTCATATTGGCTGTAGGTAATACTCCCGCCCTCGAAACCTATTCGCCTGAAGCCGGATTCCTCAGCGATGCGAGCCGTCACTTCCTCCAGAGGCGGGTGAGGCGGGCGGTGCGGCGTGACCTTGGCTGTAGTGCACTCGCGGTTTGCCATTTCAATGTATCGCGAGTCTGCAATCAAAAAATTCTCCGCGCCTGAGAAGAGCAGAAAGCAGTCGTGCCCGGTAAAACCCTCGATATATCGCTGATTTTCGTATTTAGTTATGAAAAGCGCGTCCAGTTCCAGGTCTTTCAACGCTGAGGCCAGATTTTTATTCCTGCCGGTCATGATAGATACCTCTTATTGTTTTATTATCCCGAAAAGTCTAACACAAATTTGCGGCTTGATATATACATACGCTTCACTCGTACCGCGCGCTAAAGGCGGCCGGAAATTTTATGCCGGTAATAGATGCGTGGATTGGTGAATAAAAACACATTAAAATGAATTATAACGGTAATTAATGTATAATAGATTATGTTAATATAAAAAGTTAATTCGTCGATTATTTTGTGGAAAACTAGCTGTTGGATTTTTTGAATAATCGGTTTTCCAGGAAGTATTTGTTGATAGAATGTTAACTTTTTCAAAACAAAGGATTTGATGAGATAAGTGAAGGAAATAGCCAATAAATTCCGTGTCCTTGCAGAAAATGTCTCAAGCAGATTCGGATTTGGCATGAGAGCCAAGTTGATTTTCCTTTTTGTTATCACAAAGGTCATCCCGATTGCAATCCTGGTGTTGATAGCATGGCGGCAGGCGTGGGTACTTGGAGACCAACTGGCCATAAATACGGAGGGAATGCGCGATAAAGCTGACAGCGCCCTCGTTGCGATGGGCGAAAAAGCCGTCGCCGACTCTGTAAGCGCTCTCAATAACATAGCGACGGAAGACATAGAGCGCATGACGACCGACATCGCTCAAAACATTGCGTATTTTCTCTACCATCGCGACGACGACATAAGAGCTATAGCGGCGTTCCCGCCGGACGAGGACATTTACAGAGCATTCATTATGAACAAAAAAGGACGGCTTGTCCGGGAGAGTGAATGGGAACTCGCTCCGGACGGTGAGTCGTGGGTTAATATGCGGACGCCGCAATTCGCGGCGACTATGCTTCCGGCGAACCAGGAGAATGAAGTGGCCTTCCGGTACCGCCCGCCCGACAATTTCGAGTACGAGAGCAGGCCTCTGTACCTCGAAATAACGTTTGTGGATACGGAGGGCAATGAGAGGATAAAGGTAACTACCTCCCCCCAGATGGACAGCGCGCTTAAAAATATCTCCGACCGCTGGAATACGTACATTAACGCCGAGGATTACTTTGCCGGGCTGGAAAAACTGAAGCCGGGCGAGATATACGTTTCCGACGTGATAGGCGCGTACGTCGGATCACGTTTCATCGGCATGTACACGCCGGCTAATGTCGAAGCGGCCGGTCTTGAGTTCAAGCCGGAAGGGGAGGCGTACGCAGGCGGGGAGAACCCTCTCGGCAAACGCTTCAAAGGAATTATCCGCTGGGCCACTCCGGTCGTGGAGAATGACGAAATTATAGGATACGTCACGCTCGCGCTCGACCACGACCACATAATGGAATTCACCGCCCGCATAACGCCGACTCTCGATCGCTACACCGAGGTGTCGAGCGCCTACGAGGGTAACTACGCTTATATATGGGATTATAAATGCCGCAGCATAGCCCACCCGAGGCATCACTCGATAGTGGGATACGATCCCCAGACCGGTGAGCCGCAGATCCCCTGGCTTGAACAGAGCATTTTCGACTCGTGGCAGCGAAGCGGAAGGACCTACTCTGACTATATCAAGAATCAGCCTCTTTTCCACGAACAGTCACGTGAGAAAACATTGTCGGTCGAGTTGGCGGAAGCAGGCCTCGTAGCGTTGGACGGAAGATATTTGAACAACGCTCCGCAATGTATAGGGTGGATGTACCTCACGCTCGGCGGAGGTTCCGGTTCTTTCAACATATTATGGGACGGGCAGCACAGGCTCACAACCGCCGCCGCCATCCCTTATTACACCGGCCAGTACAATGAATCGAGACGGGGATTTGGGTTTGTGACCATAGGAGCTGATTTCGACTACTTCCAACGCCCAGCGCATGAAATGGAGGCGCTCCTGAAGGAACAAATCGACGAAGCCAACGAACTGCTCACCGCGAATGCCGAAGCCACAAAAAAATCAATCACAGAAAACATGATAGACACGACCACCCAACTCGTGATAGCCTCCGTAGCCATGGTTCTGTTAGTCGTGTTAATAGCGATATGGATGGCGTCTGCTTTCACGCAGAGCATTACGAATCTCATAAACGGTATCTCGCGTTTCCGTTCAGGCGAGCGTCACTTCCGCTTCCACTCCAAAATGAGGGATGAGCTTGGAACCCTCGCCGATTCCTTCGACGAAATGGCGGACAGGCTTGTCGAAAGCGTGAACAATCCTCTTGTGATAATAGACATGGAGGAGAGCGTCAAATATCTCAACGATCACGCCCTGAGGCTGCAAAAACAATATACAATCGACGATATTGTAGGGCTTCAGTACAGCGAGGTAAGCGTCTACCCGATTAATTCCCGGTACTGCCCTGTTGCGGCGCTGAAAGAGGGCCGCGAATCGGAGATTCTTTACCTGCCCAATGAAGGCCGCTACCTCAAGGGCAAAGCCACCTTCCTTCACGATAAAGATGGCAAAAAAACCGGTTACATTATAGTTACTGAAGACGTGACAAATATGGCTCTTGAGCAGGAACGGCTAAGAGAGATTCAAACCGAGCTCGAAAAAGCGATCAATGACGCGAACAGGGCAAACGAGTACAAGGGAGAATTCCTGGCTCGCATGAGTCACGAGATAAAGACCCCAATGAACGTGATAATCGGAATGACGAACATCGTAAAAAGAAAATTGACGGAGGCAGGAGAGCAAGAAGGCGAGATTATCTCCGGCCTGGGGCAGATAGAAGATTCCTCGCAGCATCTTCTGGGTATGGTGAATGAAATCCTGGACCTCTCAAAAATTGACTCCGGCAAGATAAACCTGTCTATTGAAAAAGTCGATATATGTAAGCTGGCGGATACTGTAGCTTCCGTGATCAGACCCAGGTGCATGGAAAAGAATATCGAATTTGTGTTGACCTTGGATGTGCCGGAGGATATGTTCGCGGAGACGGACCCGCTTCGTCTCAGGCAGGTGCTCATCAACCTGCTCTCGAACGCTGTTAAGTTCACAAACGAATTGGGATGTATCGAGTTCGGTATCATCTACAATCAATCTGATGATGGATTCGCTCATTTTGACTTTTACGTGCAGGACAACGGCATAGGCATTCCGAAAGAAGCCTTTGAGAGTATATTTATGCCTTTTGAACAAAGAAATACCGGAATGGCGAGGCTCTACGCAGGAGCCGGCCTTGGGCTCGCCATCAGCAGGAGTATAGTCAGAATGATGGGTGGCGACATCTCGGTCTCCAGCCGCGTTGGTGAAGGGAGCAGGTTCAGTTTCAACCTGATTATGAAGGAATCGGCCCAAGGCAAAGAGAACGAGGAAGTTGAGGTCGAAGCCAAGGATATGTTCGCCGGCAAACGCGCCCTGCTGGTCGATGACGTAGCCATCAACCGCATGATAGCAATCGGCCTTATGGAATATACGGGAATGGATATCGACGAAGCGGAGGACGGCGAGGAGGCTCTCAGGCTTTTCGAGGCATCTTCCGAGGGGACGTACGACATAATATATATGGACTTGCAGATGCCAAAAATGGACGGCTATGAAGCGTCTGCAAGAATCAGGGCGCTTGATCGCGACGACGCGAAACTAGTTCCTATCGTGGCGCTGACCGCAAACGCCTTCAAGGACGACGTGGAAAACGCTCTGCAGCATGGCATGAACGCGCATCTGGCAAAACCGCTGGACATACAGAAGTTGATAGTTACCACTTTCAAATTTATGGGGGCTGCCGTCGGGAAATAGTAATGTCCGCTTCCGCGCTTCCGGAGTGAAATTGTATAGATATGCGATCGCCCGGCTTCACAGCGGCGGAATTTCTAATCGCCCGGCCCTTCGTGTCTCTGCATATCGAAAAACCGCGCCCCAGCACCGCGAGGGGCGATATTGCATGCAATGCGGTGGACGCGCTGGCGAGGAACGCCTCTGTGCGTCCGGCGGACGAGAGAATGTATCTTTTAATATCCTGCAATGCCCCCGCAAAAAACTTTTCATGTCCTGCCAAAAGCTCTCTAATATTCAACGAGAGCCGTTCGTCTATTTGAGCAAGCTTCTCGCCCGAACGTTCTATCGCTCTCTCGGTTCCGGAGCGCGCTAAACGTTCACTCGACCTCAGCAGAAGCGCCATCTCACGCCTGTCGGGGAATACCTTTTCAGCGGCTGCTGAAGGAGTGGGGAGCGCCAAATCCGCGGCAAGATCCGCGAGCGAATTGTCTATCTGATGCCCGACGCCGGTCACGACCGGAAGGGGGCAGCTTCTGACGGCTCTCACTATCAGCTCGTCATCGAAAGGGGAGAGGTCGTCTTTTGCCCCGCCGCCTCTTGCTAAGATCACGCATTGGACATCCGCCAGGCGCCCCGCTGCCCCGAGAGCACTCGACACCTGCAACGGCGCGTCCACCCCCTGGACCGTCGCCGGGATCAGGACAATATCTATAAATGGCGCCCTATTCAGGGATACTTCAAGAATATCCCGCAGGGCAGCGCCCGTGGGACTAGTCACTACGGCGACTTTCAAGGGGCATTTTGGAATGGGGAGTTTGTGGCGAATATCGAACAAGCCTTCACGCTCCAGCGCCGCGCGGAGTTCCTCTCTGGCTCGCTGCTGCGTTCCGAGTCCTAAAGGCATTATCCGCGCCGCATAAAGCTGGTAAGTCCCTCCCTTAGGATACACGTCAATGTTACCGGTAACTATAACCTCGTCTCCGTCAGTTGGCCACGATACGATTGTCGACGCGTTCGAGCGGAACATCACAGCCGCTACGCGGGATTCCCTGCCGGCTAATGTGAAGTAGACATGCCCACTGCCGTGGCGTTTGAAGTTTTGCACTTCTCCTTTGACTGCGAGTCCGCGCAGAAGCGCCGCGCCGGTTATGACCGTTCTTATATTCCCCGACAATTCGTCGACGGTCTGCACGTTTGACGATGCTGCCGGGGTTATATCATTCCGTTTCATTTGTGTCTGCGTGTAACGATCTGACTATTCTTCCGAGCGCTCCGTTCACAAAACTGCCGGATTCCACAGTCCCAAACATCTTCGTAAGCTCGACGGCTTCCGAGATGGCGACGGCAATTGGAACCTTGCGGCCAATCAATCCCTCAAACAGCGCGAGCCTGATCGAAGCCCTGTCAACCGCAACCATTCGCTCGGTCCGCCATCCGACAATGTGTTCCCTGAGCATTGCGTCTATATCATCGACATGTTTCGATACCCCGGAAACCAAAGCTTTGGCGTACTCGATCACGTCTTTAGGCTCCGCCCCCCACGGGAACATCTCTATCGCCTCATCCGCGGCAAGGTCCGGGCGCAGGTCAAGTTCATAAATCAATTGCAGGGCTATCTCTCTTGCCCTGCGTCTTCGATGCGGTACTGAAGATTCGCCCAAAATATCATCTCCTGATGCTTTTTACGTCGCTGATGATTTTTTTGACGAGTTTGTTTCCGTCCTCTGACAGGAGTATCCATGATACAACGTAACCTGCGAGGGAAGCGCCGGCCACCCATACGACGCCCTCTATTCCCAGATTCACGATTCCTGCTAACCCTCCCGTTACCGCCGCCCAGAAGGCCGGCCTGCTCCAAATGGGAGATACCACCGAATATTCATCGTGGGCTCGCCTGACCCAGTGCACACAGACGGATATCCCCGCGGGTCTGAACAACGCCTCGAATTTATCCGCAAGAGCCATCCTTTTCTTAGGGTCGTCCTGGTCAGGGATTGTTATGTAAATATTAAGTTGGCTCTGGTCGCCAACAAATGAAACTTCCTGACAGTAAAAATCGGAGGACAGGCGATCCGTCACTATCTGTTTGAACGCGTCTCCGTCCAGCCAAATTTTTCCGCGTTTAGTTATAGTCCATAGAAAGAGCATGACTCAACCCCCCTGATGGTGACCCTGCGCCTCATACCTCCGGCGCCGCCGCCTGGGAAATATCTTCCATGTCGGCGGGTTTGCTGTCAGGGAACGTTATCCCCTGGACATACACATTCACGGATTTTACTGAATATCCCGTATATCTCTCTATCTGATCCTTTACTGCCTCCTGAACATCCCAGCACACATCCGGTATTCTCAAACTGTATTTGACCAGGACATACGTATCGACCTGAATTTCCGGATTGTCTCCGTCGGTGAGTGAAATCCTCACTCCATTGGCGGCCTTTCTGCCCATCCTCAGGTTTACCATAAGTCCGGGATTTGCCGGCTGAACGCCTTCGACCGATAGGAGCGCTTTTATCGCGAGCTGCGAGATGACGTCCTCCGAAATTCGTATCTTACCCTCAAGACCGGTTTGGTCTACGGTTGATGATTCCAGCCCTTCCTGCTCGTAAGTCGTGTTTCCCATCTGCTCGTTATCTTCCATATCGCCCTCTCCTCTCAAATCATGAAGCCGAATCCCGAGCGTACCGCCTTTAGATATTCGCGGTTCTCGTCACTGTTTGAACGGTTTCCCGCAGTGTGGGCAAAGCAGGTCTTCGTCCTCGTCGTATGCGTCCGGCTGGTAAAAGAAATCTTTCCCGCAGCCCGGACATGTGACCGGCTCGTATTCCTCCTCATCGTCGTAAGAGTCGTCTGAATCGCAAATGATGCCATCAGCCTCTGCCTGATCATCCATTACGGCGGCCAATTCATCCTCAAGATCCTCGATATATTCTCTCATATCCTCCTGTTCCGCTGCCAGATCGTCCAATTCTTCGGCGATGCTGTCCAGCGCCCCCAAAAGCGCCTCGTGGAACTTACACAGGCTCACGTTTTCCGTGATATTCTGTCCTTCGATCAATCCCCGCAAATAAGCTATTTTTTCACGCGCGCTCATCTTGATTCCCCCCTGATTGTGTATGTGTGCGTTTCAAGCCTACTCAGGCTTTCTTGGCTCTTTCCAGATATTCCCCGTTACGCGTATCTACGACAATTGTCTCGCCATTTTCCACGAAGAAAGGGACTGTCACCACAAGACCGGTTTCAGTGGTCGCGGGTTTTCCGCCTCCCGAAGCGGTATCTCCCTTGAAACCTGGCGGGGTGTCCGTCACCATTAATTCGACTGATTTTGGAAGCTCGATACCCATGACTCGTCCCTCATACATGTCGAAACTGACCTCAAGATTGTCGATCAGATATTTTACGATGTCACCCAGCGTCTCGGCCGGCAGAAAAACCTGATCGTAACTCTCCATATCCATGAAAACATAGTCGTTGCCGTCCTTATATTGGTATTGCGCCGGTTTTTCGTCGAAAATAATCCGCTCAAAGCGCTCGCCGGATTTAAACGACTGTTCGACCGAAGACCCGTTTTCAAGGTTTCTCAGTTTGCCGCGAACTATTGCTCCTCCGCGGCCCATCTTATGGTGGGAACATTCGAGAATTATCCACATCCCACCCTCCCATTTTATCTTGAGTCCAGGCCTGAAATCGCTCGTGTCCACAATTTGCGCCATACATTAACCTCCCGTCAGCTAAGCAGCCGCTCAAGTTCCTTTGTATCATAGGAATAAATAAATGCGTCCGTTCTCGTGATATAGCCCTCATTAACCAGTCGGGCAAGATCCTGGTCCATCGTGTGCATCCCCACCGATGCGCCTGTTTGGATTAACCCCTTTATCTGAGACGTCTTTGCCTCCCTGATGGTATTTCTGATCGCGGCATTAGCAATCAGCAGCTCCGTTGCGACCATGCGTCCGCCGGCCGGAAGGGGCAGGAGCTGCTGGGAACATATCCCGACAAGAATATTTGAAACCTGCATTCTCACTTGTTGCTGCTGATGCGGCGGAAAAACGTCGATTATGCGATCGATCGTCTGAGCCGCATCGGGAGTATGAAGCGTTCCAAAGACAAGGTGTCCAGTCTCCGCCGCCGTAACGGCGGCGGAGACTGTTTCGAGATCCCTCATCTCTCCAATGAGTATCACGTCGGGGTCCTGTCTTAAAGCCCTTCTTAATGCCTCGGAGAAACTCCTGGTGTCACTGCCTATCTCTCGCTGGTGTATTATCGATCTTTCCGAAAAATACATGTATTCTATTGGATCTTCGATAGTAATGATATGACAGTAACGCGTCATGTTTATCTGTTGTATTATTGCAGCCAAAGTTGTTGATTTTCCTGAACCTGTCGGCCCGGTAACAAGAAAAAGACCCCTCATGCGATTGGCGACGTCCTCCAGGGCTGCGGATAACATAAGTTGTTTAGTGGTTCGTATGTTGGATGTGATCACGCGCAGCGCGGTACACAGATTGCCTCGCTCGAAGGCGCAGTTCCCTCTGAATCTGGAGTTCAGTTCTTCGGAGGCATGAAAGGTGAAGCTGAAATCCAACTCCTTATCGTTTTGCAGGGTTTCAATCTGGTTCGGAGACAGGATGGCTGAGAGCATTTCCAAATGTTCAGCAGAAGAAATTGGCTCACCTACGAAATTGAGTTGACCATCCAACCTTATTGCGGCGGGAACGCCAACACTCAAATGGAGGTCGCTGCCTTTTCTTTTAAGTGTTTCAGCGAGTAAAACCTGAATCGGATAAGCCATAACACAGCCGCCTCTTACTCATTTTGCACGCTCAAAGCCAACATTTCCTCCACGGAGGTCACGCCGACTATGACGTTTCGCAGCGCGCTCTGAACCAGGAGACGCATCCCGTTTTCCATCGCCGCCTGGCGTATCGCGGGTACATGAGCGTTTGCATTAATGAGTTCTTTGACTCTTTCGTTGACTTCCATTATCTCCACGATAGCAACACGGCCCTTGTATCCGGTGCCGCGGCAATCGTCGCAGCCGACGGCCTCGAATACCGGCATCCCGGGGCTAAGACCGTGAGCAAGAGCTATTTGCTCGGACAACGGATATTCAGCCTTGCATCTCGGGCACAGCCTGCGAAGAAGCCTTTGAGCCACCACCGCGACAACCGACGACGAGATGAGATACGACGGCGTGCCCATATCAATTAGCCTGATGACCGAACTGGGAGCGTCATTGGTATGAAGGGTAGAGAGGACAAAATGTCCGGTAAGAGCCGCGCGTATCGCAAGCTCGGCGGTCGGGTAGTCCCTAATCTCTCCGACCATTATCGTGTCGGGGTCCTGCCTCAGCATCGAACGAAGCGCTTCCGTGAACGTCAGCCCGGCCTTTTCGTTCACCTGCACCTGATTTATCCCTTGCATTGTGTATTCGACCGGATCCTCGACCGTTATGACGTTTTTGCCCGGCTGGTTCAGGATGTCAAGGATCGAGTACAGCGTGGTGGATTTACCGGAACCTGTCGGTCCGGTTACAAGGAATATTCCGTGAGGAGCCGCGATATTCCGGTGCAGGACCGCGATGTCGTCCTCAAAAAGCCCCAGATTGGTTAGCCCTACCTTTGAAGCGCCTTGATCGAGAAGCCTCATTACAACCTTTTCCCCGTATATGGTCGGGAGAGTGTTGACTCGGAGGTCTATGCGCTTATCCAGAAGTTTTACTATGATGCGCCCGTCCTGTGGTTTCCGCCGCTCGGATATGTCCATGCCGGCTATGATTTTGAGCCTGGATATGACGGCGGGGTGGAGCGACGCCGGGAATTCTATGTATTCGTAAAGCGAACCGTCGAGGCGGTAGCGTACCTTGGAAACTTTTTCGTAAGCTTCCAGGTGGATGTCGGATATCTGGTCTTTTACGGCCTGTTCCAGAATGTTGCTTACCAGTCTGACGACCGGGGCGTCATCCGCCGAAACTCCAGAGACGTCCTGCGCGAGGCCCGCCGAAGTGATCGACGTCGCAAAATCCTCCGAGGATGCCTGGAATTCATCAATGGCAGATTTGAGGGTTCCCTGGACTTTATAAAAGTTCATCAGAGCGCGCCTCACGTCGGATGTTGTTGCCACGTTGATGTCGAATTCAGTGTTCGTTATCATTCGCAGCTCATCGACCGCAATTACATTCAGCGGGTCAGACATCGCTATCGCTATCTTTCCCGTGTCAAGTATGGCGAGCGGAACTATTTCGAGTCTCTGGGCTACAGTCTCGGGAATTATTTTGATTGCTTCCGGGGACGGCTTGTATTTTGCGAGAGATATTAGCGGCAGCTTGAGCTGTTTGCTAAGGGCGTCCGCTAACTGGCGCTCGGAGAGCCACCCGTTTTTGAGCAGAACTTCTCCAAGCCGCATCCTCGAAATTTTTTGTTCCTCCAACGCCGCATCCAGAGTGTTCTTTGCTATTGCTCCAGCGTCCACCAACAAGTCGCCGAGTTTTATATGTCTCCAATCCTGGCTCATTGAGGTCACTCCGTTCTTTAGGGTATAAAGCGCAAAATCTGATTTACATTATAGCTTATCAACAAGTTTATGCGCAATATGTACAAATGCTGCCTTCTGCAGCGGTGCGGTTGATGGTTATATTAAAGCGCTCGCGCTTTAACTTTTTTCAATGAAACGGCAAATAAATAAGCAGCAGATGCTATTGCATAATCAGCTCTAATTGAGTAGTATACATTACATGACATATATAAACGGCTGTGAAGGGTCGTGGAATTTTTGCGCGCCTCTATGTGGGGGTGTGCTTAAAAGTGTGGCTTGGAGCCATTATCCGTATAAGGAGGACTGACAATGGGAGAGCATTTCGCGGAAAAAGATATGGCCAGACTCAATGAGGTGTTGGCCGACCTGGGAAGCCGAAAGGGGACTTTGATTCCCATACTTCAGAAAGCCCAGGATATCTTCGGTTATCTGCCGAGGGAAATACTGATATATATAAGCGAGAAGATTAAAATCCCTCTGAGCCGGGTATATGGAGTGGTTTCTTTTTACGCGCAGTTCCATCTGAACCCGCGGGGACGCAACATAGTGCGCTCGTGTCAGGGAACGGCGTGTCACGTGAGAGGCTCGAAGTCGGTGCTGGCCGAGCTGAAAAAGCAGCTTGAGCTCACAGAAGGCGAGGCTACGACGAAAGATCTGAAGTTTACCCTTGAGTCGGTCGCCTGCATCGGATGCTGTGGTCTGGCTCCGGTCATCATGATAAATGACGATACTCACGGACGCCTCGCGAACGACATGATAAAGGGCATACTCGAAAATTACAACTAGAGAATTGAAGCGGAATTTGAGATAGGAGGGTAATAAATGGCGATAAAAAATCTTGATGATCTGCGTAAAATAAAAGAGAACGCCAAACAGGCGGAGAGCGCGCGCCGGGAAAGCGGAACGCAGATCATTGTCGGAATGGGCACTTGCGGCATAGCCGCTGGAGCGCGGGAGATCATGAACGCGATACGGGACGAGATTTCAAAGCGCGGGATCGAGAATGTGTCTGTCATGCAGACAGGGTGCATCGGAATGTGCCAGATGGAGCCGCTCATGGACATAGCGCGCCCAAATGAGCCTCGCGTCACTTACGGGCATGTAAAGCCCGAGGACGTGCCCAGGATAATTTCCGATCATCTGGTCAACGGGCGTATTGTCGGCGACCTGGTCGTCGCTAAAATCTGAGGAGGAGTGTCATAATGGAGAAGCTCGCGATAGACAGCGTCCCCAATTACGATGAGATTCCATTCTACAAGAAGCAGAAGCGTTACGCGCTTGTCAACTGCGGCTTTATCAACCCTGAATCTCTTGAGGAATACATTGGCGCCGACGGCTACGAGGGGCTTGGCAAAGCGCTCTCAATGAAGCCGGAGGAGGTCATAGAGGAAGTAAAGAAATCCGGCCTGCGCGGCAGGGGCGGCGGCGGGTTCCCGACCGGCACGAAGTGGCAGTTCACCAGAAATTCCCCCGGCGACAAGAAATATGTCATCTGCAACGCCGACGAAGGCGATCCCGGCGCGTTCATGGACCGCTCCATACTTGAGGGCGACCCGCACAAGCTCCTTGAGGGAATGATCATATGCGGATACGCGGTCGGCGCCGACGAGGGTTATATCTATTGCAGAGCGGAGTACCCGCTCGCGATAAAGCGCCTTGAGGGCGCGATCAGACAGGCCACCGAAGTTGGTTTGCTGGGAGAGGATATATTCGGCAGTGGTTTCAATTTCACGATCCATATAAAGGAAGGCGCGGGAGCTTTCGTCTGCGGCGAGGAGACGGCTCTCATGGCTTCCATTGAAGGCCGCCGCGGCATGCCGCGCCCGCGTCCTCCGTTCCCAGCAAGTTCGGGGCTGTGGGGCAAGCCGAGTAACATAAATAACGTCGAGACATTCGCGAACGTACCGACGATAATGCGCGAGGGGGGTGACGTGTTCGCCTCTCAGGGCACCGAGACCAGCAAGGGAGCGAAGGTTTTTGCGCTCGCCGGAAAGATCACAAACACCGGCCTTGCCGAGGTGCCGATGGGCATTACCATGCGCGAGATCATCTTCGAAATCGGCGGCGGAATTCCGGACGGCAAAAAGTTCAAAGCCGTGCAGATAGGCGGCCCTTCGGGCGGGTGTCTGCCGGATGAACTGCTCGATCTAGCGATCGATTATGAGTCGCTCACCAAGGCCGGCGCCATGATGGGGTCCGGCGGTCTGGTCGTCATGGACGAGACGACCTGTATGGTCGATATCGCGCGTTATTTCCTCAAATTCACCCAGGACGAGTCCTGCGGAAAATGCACGCCCTGCCGCGAGGGAACCAAGCGGATGCTTGAAATCTTAAACCGTATCTGCGACGGCGAGGGCACGGAAGAGGATATTCCCCTGCTTGAATCCCTGGCAAAATCGATCAAGACAGGTTCTTTGTGCGCGCTTGGGCAAACCGCGCCCAATCCGGTTCTTTCCACGCTCCATTTCTTCCGCCACGAGTACGAGGCGCACATCAGGGATCACAAATGCGAGGCCGGAGTTTGCACCGCTTTACTCGGGTTTTCTATTAATGATCGCTGCATTGGATGCACGGTATGCAAAAAGGCCTGCCCCGTCGACGCGATTTCCGGTGAGACTAAAACTAAGCACGTGATTGATCCCGAAAAGTGCATCAAGTGCGGCGCATGCGTGGATAAGTGCAAGTTTAATGCGATCGACAAGGGTTAATCGGGGGAGGAGAAGAGAGCTATGTCCAGCGTTACTGAAACGACCATTAAAATGACAATAGACGGGCGTGAAGTTACAGTGCCCAAGAGTTATACAATATTGAAGGCGGCGAGGCTTGCCGGGCTCCATATCCCGCACCTCTGCTACCATCCCGAACTCTCCAGCGAGGGCAACTGCCGTGTGTGCCTCGTAGCGATTGAAGGAGGGCGTTCCCTGGTCGCGAGCTGCGTGTATCCGGTTTCGGAGGGAATGAAGGTCTATACGAATACTTCCGAGGTGAGGGAGACCCGCAAGACCGTTGTCGAACTGCTGCTCGCGAATCACCCCGAGGATTGCCTATTCTGCATAAAGAATCAAAATTGCGAACTGCAGCAGATAGCGGCCGACCTCGGCGTCAGGCAGGTCCGATTCCACGGTGAAAAACGCAAGGCGGAGAAAGACGAAGCGAATCCCGCGGTTGTGAGGGATCCCGAGAAATGCATCCTCTGTACTCGCTGCGTACGCGCTTGTTCCGAGCGTCAGGGGCTTGATATTTTCAGCTCGGTAAACAGAGGATTTGGCAGCATCGTTGAGCCGGCGTTCGGGCTCGGCCTGGACGAAGTAGCCTGCTCGTACTGCGGGCAGTGTACGACTGTGTGCCCGACTGCGGCGCTCACCGAGAAGGACGACACCGATTTGGTGTGGGACGCCATCTCCGATCCCGATAAATTTGTGCTGGTACAGACCGCGCCGTCCGTGCGGATTGGGATTGGCGAGGAGTTCGGCATGAAACCGGGCGGCATAGTCACGGGAAAGATGGTGGCGGCCCTTCGCAGGATGGGATTCGACAGGGTGTTCGACACCGATTTCTCGGCAGACCTCACTATAATGGAGGAGGGACACGAGATTCTGCACCGAGTGACGAACAACGGCGTACTGCCGATTATGACCTCCTGTTCGCCCGGCTGGGTCAATTTTGTTGAGACGATACACCCCGAAATAATTCCGCACCTTTCCACCGCAAAGTCACCGCAGGGAATGTTCGGCGCTGTCGCGAAGACCTACTTCGCGGAGAAGGCGGGCGTCGATCCCGCGAAGATAGTGTCGGTCTCCGTTATGCCCTGCACCGCGAAAAAGTGGGAGGCGAAACGTCCCCAACTCAACGACAGCGGTTTCCAGGATGTGGACATCGTCATCACCACCCGCGAATTAGCGCGGATGATCAAGCAGATGGGCATTGATTTCACGAGCCTGCCCGATGAGGAATTTGACGCCCCGATGGGGATATCCACGGGAGCCGGACAGATATTCGGCGCGTCCGGCGGCGTAATGGAAGCGGCGCTTCGCACAGCCTATGAAGTTCACACGGGAAAAACCCTTGAGAACCTGGATTTTGTAGGAGTTCGCGGACTCACCGGCATAAAGGAGACGACGGTGGATATGGGCGACGGGCTCGTTCTGAAGGTTGCCGTGGCTCATACGCTCCGTAACGCGGAGAAGCTCGTGGAAATGATTAAATCCGGCGAGGCGGACTACCATTTTATAGAGATAATGGCGTGTCCGGGAGGATGCCTGGGCGGCGGCGGTCAGCCTTATCCGACGGACGCCGAGATTCGTCAGGCCAGAATGGACGCAATCTATCACGCCGACGCAAATATGAAATACCGCAAATCCCACGAGAACCCGGCCATCATCGAACTGTACGACACATGGATGGGCAAGCCGCTCGGCGAACGCGCGCATAAACTTCTCCACACGCACTACACGCCCTGGGAAGGCCGTCTGAAATAACGGCGCGGCATAAAAAATAAATTAAGCAAACATTAGCGGCCGGGATCGGTTTAACGATTCCGGCCGCTTGCGTTTGGGTTGAATTAGCGTGTTTACTTGCGTTGCCAAAGTCAAAAGTAAAATTGTGCCAAAGTCAAAAGTAAATGAATGACAAAGTTCAAAGTTTAGTTTATGATGCTAAAAGGTGATGTAAATGAATAGCAAATACATCGGACGCATTTCCGACGAAAAATTGAAACTTCTGCTGCAAGCGAAGGGCGCTGTTTTAATTGAAGGGCCCAAGTGGTGCGGAAAAACCCGTTCAGCGGAAGAAATAGCGAAAAGTGTTTTGTATATGCAAGACCCCGACAGTTCAAAAGCGAATATTTTGACGGCGAAAACCAAGCCGTCTTTGCTGCTTGACGGCGAAACGCCGCGATTACTGGATGAATGGCAAGTAGCCCCTGAACTTTGGAACGCGGTCAGATTTGCCGTTGATAAACGCCGAGCGAACGGACAATTCATTTTAACCGGTTCCGTTATTCCAATAAGAACGGATGATATGCACACCGGTACCGGCAGGATCGCGCGAATGAAGATGAGGACCATGTCATTGTTTGAGACAGGGGATTCAACCGGCGAAATCTCTCTTGGAGCGTTGTTTGACGGAGAGACGGATATGGAGGGGAAATCCAACCTTTCCGTTGAGCAATTGGCTTTTATGATAAATCGCGGCGGTTGGCCGGCCGCGGCACAGGAAAAGAATGAAAAAATCGCGCTCGCTATCGCGGGCGATTATTTGGAAGCCGTTGCCAATGAAGATATTTCAAAAGCGGACGGTTCCCATAAAAATCCTGATAGAGCCAAAAGTTTGCTGCGTTCTTTATCAAGGAACATATCAAGCGAGGCAAGAACAACAACCATACTGAATGATTTGGCAGATAATGATGAGGCCATATCGCAAGTTACAATTGATCAATATATAAACGCTTTGAAAAAAATCTTTGTTATTGAAGATTTGCCTGCATGGAGCGTCCATCTTCGCTCAAAATCCGCAATTCGGACAACCGCGAAAAGGCACTTTACAGACCCTTCGATCGCTGCCGCTTCGCTCCGCGCGACGCCCAAAAGGCTGCTTTCGGATTTCAAAACATTCGGGTTTCTTTTTGAGTCGCTCTGTATAAGGGATTTACGCGTCTATGCGGAAAGCATTGATGGAAGCGTTTATCATTATCGCGATAAAAGCGGTTTGGAGATTGATGCCGTCATTCAACTTGCGGACGGGCGTTGGGGGGCCGCGGAAATAAAAATGGGCGCGGGTGAAATTGAAGACGCCTCTCTAAAATTATTAGAACTAAAAAAGAAAGTGGATACAGGGAAAGTGAATGAGCCGGCATTTTTAATGGTACTAACGGGAACGGAGTATGCGTTTCAGATGGGGAATGACGTATGGGTTGTGCCGTTGGGGTGTTTGAAGAATTAGGGTATTCTTTATAGGAACTTCAAAAACAATTTTACGAAATTTCGTACTTCTTCTATTCAAATAGATCATTCAACATCTCTTCAGCACTACTGCGAACAAATTCCTTGAGTTACATTTAAAATTACCCCCGAGTTCAGATGTATAATTAAAATAATCGCGTTGTGTAAAGAATAAGGAGGCGACGCTTGCTGTGTTTAATTTGGGCGAAATCGTTATTAAAAAAAACGATGCAAGTATTGCTGGACAGATTCAAACTATCGGTTCAAAAGAATATGGGATCGAGTGGTTTGATAATAGTAATCGAATAACGTACCACTCTGAAGACGACATTGAAAGACGTCCCACCTCAATAAACCCAATAGATTGTTTTTTCAATAAGAAAATCGGCAATTATGATTCTTTCCTGCGCACAATGACGCGAGAAAGGCTTTATTCTCCAAATCTATCGAAAGGCAAGGTTTTGTCGGATCAGATACTGGCCTTTAACGCTTCCCGAACCCTTTTTTTTCCGTACCAATACAAACCTCTTGTAAAATATATTTCCTCAGAGAACAAAAGGACTCTAATTTGTGACGAGGTAGGTCTTGGAAAAACTATAGAAGCCGGATTAATTTTACTCGAAAATATAGCTCGCGTCCCAACTGAGCGGGTTTTAATAGTTTGCCCTTCCCCGCTTCGCGAAAAATGGGCGCAGGAAATGAAAAATCGTTTTGCTTTGGAGTTTTCAATTTATAATGCAGTTGAACTAACTAAAACAATAAAACGTACGGCGGAAAACAACGAGGAAGAAACTCTGTTCGGGATCATTTCTTACGAAGCGGTTCGCGGCGGAGAAATAGTTAAGACTATTGAGGAAAATGCTAACTTCACGTTTGACATGTTGATTTTTGACGAGGCTCACAGATTAAGGAATACCTCGACGCGGCAACACAAAATAGCGAAAATTTTATGTGAAAGGGCGGATGGAGTTGTGATGCTTACAGCGACTCCGATACAGATGAGTAAGGATGATCTTGTTTCGCTGTTACGACTGCTGTTGCCAAACGAGTTTTACGATAACCAAACTACGAAAATTATGTTGGAGGCAAACGAAAATATCGTTAAAGCGCAGGCATTGGCCGGAAAAACTCCGCCTAATATTAACAGAATTGACGAGTTATTGAATGAAGCGTCAAAATCACCCTGGTTTAGGGATAATCCGTGGATGAAAGAGTGTAACCACGTTTTATCAGAATTAAAAAGCAATCCACAGGAGCTGTATTTGACATTGAAATTACAGGAAAATCTGGCCGGACTTAATTTGATCGGTCATGTTTATACGAGAACTAAAAAACGTGAGGTAATAACCCAAACCCCTAAACGAGACGCGAAAGCATTGTCTGTATGTTTCACTGAAGAAGAAAGGATTGCTTATTACGACGTGTTGGAAGCTGTACGAGCCGCTCTTGAAGTGGAAAATCCCCTCACCGTAAGCTGGATCATGAACAACATAGAGCGCAGAGTGGCTTCATGTCTTCCGGCCGCGCTAACATATTTTAGGGAAATAATTTTGGATATGCCCAACATGTTGGATGCATGGGATGAAGAAGAAGACTACGATTATTACACGGATGAGACTGTCAACGAAAAAAGCGCACCGCAACATCAAAACGCAGTCAACAAATTTTACGACGTCCTAAAAACGAAAAAATGGCTAAAAAAACAGAATATAAGCAATTCTGGCGAGTTCATCGATTCGAAGGCAAAAAAATTACTTGATCTCATAGAAGATTTAAGAATGCGCGATAATAAAAAGGTAAAAATTATTGTGTTCGCGTCCTTTAGAAAAACCCTGCATTACCTCCATGAAGTGCTGCTCGGTAAAGGATATAGAGTCTATACCATACACGGCGATATAAAAATGTCGGATAGGCCGGGCATTATCGATAACTTTCGTGACGACGACTCATCTGTAAGTGTCTTGCTCTCATCACGCGTCGGAGGCGAAGGGTTAGATATGCAATTCACTGATACCATAGTGAACTACGACCTTCCGTGGAATCCTATGGAAGTAGAGCAGAGAATAGGACGCATCGATAGAATAGGTCAAGAATCGCCCGTTATTTTTATATACCACTTTTTCCTTGATGACACTTTGGAAGAGCGTATTTTGAATAGGCTCTACGAACGTATCGGCATTTTCGAGGGGGCAATAGGCGAGTTAGAACCGATTTTAGGCAACGTAGTCAAAGAAGTTATAGGAAATGTCAGTATCCATTTCAGTAAACAATCCGAGCTTGTTGATGCCGATTATGAAGACAGGATCGATCGCATCCTCGCGAAGTATAAGATAGATTTGGAGTTTCTTGAAAAAGAATCCGCGAGCTTTATTGGTACCGACTCTTTTTTCACAGAGGAGGTAAAACGGATAGCGGACAGACAACTTTACATTACCTCGGAACAAATGCGGTTATTCTTCACGAATTTTCTGAAGGAGAAATGCCCTTCGTCTCATTGGGATTACGACCCAAAATCGAAAATAGGCGTCTTCAAACCATCGAGTGATTTTGGAGAACTCCAGCAGAAGTTTTTCAACGAAGGTAAAAATATCGTCCACAGACATTTTATTACGGGGCGAAACTACCAAATTACCTTTGATAGGGATACGGCTTACAAAACGCCTGGAAAAGCGGAATTCATAAACAACCTACACCCTATAGTGCGTTTGATGATAAATGTCTTCGAGCATCATCAAGGACAAGAGCAGTCAAGTTTTGACAGTGCCTTCCACATCTTATTGAGGAAAAATGAAAACGCATTCGGGTTAGGCATCGGCTTCTATGTTTTCGAAATAGGGCGTATAGATATAGGCTCGTACATACCATACAATCGCTTGGAACTCGTTATTTTAGATGAAAACGGCAACGTAATGCCGACAAATAAAGCGGAGGAATTATTCGCGATTATTCTTAACAATGGACACAATCCTGTTATGCCATTACCAGCTTTTGACGGTGAGGGTGATGAAAATAGTAAAATAATCCGAGAATCGCACGAAATACTAAGTGAAGTATTGCGGGAAAGGACACAAAGACTGAAAGAAGAAATAGAGAGAAAAAATATTGGTTTTTTGGAGAACAGGAAAGCATCTTTGACTTTGACATACGAACGAAAAAAAGAACACTTAGAGGAACAAATAAAAACCAGAACATCAAAAGGTGAGAGCGAGAAAACCCTGCGTCTCCCAAAGGGACAACTCCATAAGCTCGAAGAAAAATATAAGGTTGACGTTGAAGCTTTAGAAAAAAAGCGTAATATTGAAGGGTCATGGGGATCTGTGGCATTCGGAATTTTAGAAGTATGTGAACACGACTTGTAGCCGTAGTAAAAACAAACCTTTTGGGGGAGAAATTCAATGTCTCAAGACAAAGAATGGTTTTATTCAATAGATGGGAAAGTTAATGGCCCATTTACGGAGTCAGAACTCGTATCGATCATGCTCCAAGGAACCATTTCAAAGGGGACTTATGTGTGGGGAAACAATACTAGTGGGTGGCGGGATATTGTAGACACCGAAATCTGGGCACGTATAGCTGATGAAAATAAATTGGAAAGTCCCAACATTACAAACAATCAACATCAATCAGAAGCAAAAAAACAGAAAATAAACGAAAATGAAAGCGATTCTACAAAGTCTATGCAATTGCTTTTGTCACCACTTCGATTATTGTTACAACAATGTTTAAAAGATAACGTTGAGATCAAAAAAGAACTTGGTAATATAACTGAATTAGTTCGATCTCAATCGGAGAAAAATTCCGAGGCGCTGGATTCTGTTCTCAAGGAAGTGCAGAAACTGACGAGAGAGATAAATGATTTACGTACTAATACTAAAAAAGAAATCGACAAACACAACAAAGATATTTCTGTGGCATTGCAGGTATTCTCGCAGAAAAATCACGATATCAAAAAAGAACAAAATGCAATAGGTGAATCCGTACGCTCATTATCAGGTATCAACGATATGGAACGTAATTTAACCCACCCTACAAAGCAGGAAATAGTAAAAGAGATTAGTGTTTTGAGTGACTCCTCTTTCAAAAAAGAACCAGATGAGCCTGACGGGGATGCGGTGCAAAAAAACCACAAAAAAGATAGTGATTTTATCGGAAATGAACATAGTGAGTTAGTAAGTTTTGATATCTCCCGTGAGGACAATATTTTACCTCCCAAAGAAAATTTCTCCGAGAAACATAATATTGATTTAGAAGAGATTAAACCGTCTTTTCAAAGCATACAAACCCACGACGCAAAATATCAAGATATATCAGACATATCGGCTGATAAACGTGATGAAGATAATGAACTGAAAGGACGTAATACACAAGAAATTTATAATCAATCCGAAAAAAGCGCTGCTGGAAAACTGATCGAAAAGACCAAAGGACCGGTAGGGGGACTTTTTAGAGGTCCTCGCGTAAATAAAATTTTGGTTGGTATCGACTTTGGTTCTAAATTCACTAAATTAGCTTATAAGATAATAGATGGAACCAATAACCCGCCAATAACAGCATTGGACATGGGGTTAGCTATTGATAATAATGATTGTGGGTGCATTATTCCCTCTTCGATTGGGATAGAAAAAAAATCAAAAAAAGGTCGGGAATTTTGGTATCCGGGTAACTTTGGGGAAGGTGACAACGCTTTGAAAACATCGCTCCTCAAAAAAGCTAAAATAATAGATCATAACGTTAGTGAGGGCTATTGCGCGGAAACACAGACCACTTTTTTCTTTTGGTGGCTTTTCATCTCTATTCTCGACCGCTTGCGTAGTGTAGAAAATAGGTTAGAATTCGACAATATTGATTTTAATGTGAGCATTCCGGTCGCTAAAATCAAAGAAAATGATGAAATTTTAATTGAATTATATAAAAAAATTACATCAATAGCATTGCAATATGCTATGAATAAACAAGATTTTTTGGATCCCGACGAATTAAGTTATGCAAATGACTCTTTCAATGTAAATATAGATAAATTTTCGGATCATATATCAGTTACCCCCGAACCAGTCGCGCAAGTTCTGCCATATATGAATTATGTTCACGGTAGAAAGGTTGGTAAGCATATCATTATTGATATTGGTGGTGGAACGATAGATTTTTCAATATTCGAAATTAGTAATGATTTCAAGAAATTGGAACTTTACAATACCTACGTTCATATGGGAGCAATGGACAATATCGAAAGAAATTTGATGACTTCAAGACAAGGTCTCGGTGCAAAAGATATTCTAAATTTGCTATTCTCACCATCGAAAGAATTTACCTTAACTCAAAATGAAAAACTGGATATAAAAAAGTATTTCAGAAGTGTACATCAAGAGGCCAAAAAAAAAGAATGTTTCGGTGGAGCGTACGAGAAACACAAAGATACCGACGAATGGAAAGATGTTAATGTGCTTTTAGCAGGTGGAGGCTCTTATAAGGAAAGTGCTTTTTACCATGATTTATGTGACATATTTTGTAACCCTTTTTGGGTCTCTCACGCCGAAAAGCATAAAAAATACACCGTAACCCCCTATGATTCATTGAAGTCTCAAAATTTTGACACGCGTAAATGTCGTGACATAGAGCGCAATATGCACCGAATGTTGGTCGCTTATGGTCTCTGTTTCGAAGAGACCGAATACCCGGAAAGCTTCAAGCCTTATATGGTTGAGCCAAAAAAATCACCACCCAAACCACATATATACGATGATCCATGGAAAGAGCAATACTATGTATGAATTGAGGGGTTATTAAATTACCGGAGGTGATTGTATTTTGGAGAGCGCGGAATTGATAATTAAAAACGCGGCGGAGCTTTTGACTTGCGCGCGGGACGCCGAGGACCTCATTGGGGTGATACGCGGCGGATGGGTTGCGGTGCGCGGCGGGAAAATTATCGCGGTTGGCGGCGAGCGGGAAGTCGCGCCTTTTGCGTCGCCTTCAACAAAAATAATAGACGCCACAGGCCGCGTTGTTGCGCCTGGCTTTGTGGACAGCCACACGCACGTTGTGTTTGGCGGATCGAGGGTGGAGGAGTATTTCGCGAAAATCGAGCGGCTTTCCCAGGATGAGATAGAGCGGCGCGGGATAAAGACGGGCATATTGACGACGCTTGAACCGACGAGGGAATACTCGCTTGAGACGCTTTACGAGGAGAGCGCCGGCCGGGTGCGCGAGATGATCGCTTCCGGCACGACGACGGTCGAGAGCAAGAGCGGCTACGGCCTCGACAGGGACACTGAGCTGAAACAGTTGGAAGTGAACAGGCTTCTTGAAAGCCGCCTGCCCATAAGCGTG